>Ga0210063_1000570_pt1 | contig 10786 bp, 11 predicted proteins | sample Muzzi_PWA_D1_FD_185529 | JGI IMG/M metagenome (GOLD analysis project Ga0210063, IMG submission 185529) | Wetland microbial communities from San Francisco Bay, California, USA, that impact long-term carbon sequestration - Muzzi_PWA_D1 (SPAdes) | ecosystem: Environmental > Aquatic > Marine >... | reverse complement strand
GACGGGCGCAGTGACTCCGTTTGCTACCGGTCTGCCAACGCCGATTATTCCAGGAGCGGGCGGTGCGGTAGACATCACCTTCTATGGGGGAACTGCCTACGTGCTGGTTACCCTGGTTGGCATGGATCTCGGCGGCACCGACACAGTTGGCATCTACCGGGTCGACGGCCCAACCAGCTTTACCGTGGTTGCAGACATCGGAACGTGGGCCTGGAACAATCCACCCGCTCCAGGTTTCGAGTACTTCGTTCCTACCGGCGTGCAGTATGCGATCGAGAACTATCGAGGTGGATTCCTCGTTACAGACGGACATCACAATCGAGTGTTGAGGGTGGATCGCAACGGTGACATCAGTGAATTCATTGCTTTCGACAACATAGTTCCGACCGGACTGGCGATTTCCGGCCGAACTGTATACATGGCGGAAGCAGGCCCCACGCCCCACCTGCCTGCAGATGGCAGGATCGTTTCATTCGAACCTGAATCGCTGAATCCGGAAGTGGAGGCGTCCGGCGGACCGTTGCTGGTTGATGTGGAATTTGGCCGCGGACGCACGATGTATGGACTGGCTCAGGGTGAGTGGGATGGCATGGGAGCGGGATCACCCGCCATTGAGGACGATGGCTCGCTGCTGCAGACAGACGGCAGCGGCGGTTTTACAGTTGTCTACCATGGGCTCGATCGACCCACGTCGATGCAGTTTATCGGTAACACGGCCTATGTGATCACGCTGGATGGCGAAATCTGGACGATTGATGACGTTTCCGACGCGCCTTTCGGTACAACACCCTGATCGAAAGTTGTGCTACCGAGGTTGCGAACAGGGCGGGGAAGGTTCATGGACGGGACGCAGAGCCGTTCAACCAGCCTCTCCCGCCACCATCCAAGAGTAGCCGTCCTCCAGCACCGGTCTGTTGCCCGCACTGACCATGACAACGTCAGGGGTACAGTAACGCAGATACATCGCGTGGCGCGCCTGATCCGTGCGATTCGGCAGAGACCGGTGCAGCAGATGGCCTGAAAAAAGCAACGCATCCCCGGCAGACATGGCTACGGGGACACCCTTTTCAGCTACTGCTGCAGCCATCAGGCCGTGGGCTTGCTGATGCGTCTGCAGTCCCAGCCGGTGCGATCCGGGCAGCACCCAGAGGCAACCGTTGTTTTCATCGGTTTCCGAAAGCGCAATCCATATGGTGAGATCGGTTGGTGGATCAAGCTCGCCGTAGCCGCTGTCCTGATGCCAGGGTACATCGCTGGCAGCGCCCGCCTCAGCACCTTTTGAGACGAACTGCTGGTGGGTGAAACAGACGTTGGGACCAAGCAGTTCTACCGCGAGTGAAACCTGCGGACCGCTGGTCGCGAAACTGCGGATGACGGCGGATCGATGCACAAGCTGCAGTTCGACGGACAGTGCCGCACCCGGCCGGGCAAAGCGCCCGCGTTCATGCAGCAGAGCGATCACTGCAGCCTCGTCGATGAGTCCGGGGACCAGCAGATATCCTTCGTCTTCATAGCGAACCGTATCGAGCACCGGCTGTTTATCCTTCAGGCAATTTTGCAGGCATTTTTCAGGCTGCGTCTGGAGTCATCAGTGAGGTTACGACAACAGCGGATCTGACATCCAGCAGCGCGATGTTCCTGCCGGTACACCCTGATCGGGCTGTCAGCCCATTCAACCCGAACGGCTGCACAGCGGAAAAAAATCAGTCCAGAGTCAGCGGCTCGTGCCGGATTACCGGCCGGCGCAGTCGCACGGGTTCGAGCCAGACCTGTGGATCCTCCGCCCGCCACCAGTTGCCGGATGCCTTTCTTTCCTGTGGCGAAGTGAACTGATAGCGGTAGCTGAGAATCCGGATGAACTCAGGTTTCTGATCTGAAAAAGGTGACTGCACCAGGCCGAGGACCGGTGTACGAGCCTCAAGCAGCGTCTGCACGAAGTCGTAGATCCAAGGCGCATGCCGGGGTTCGCCCAGCGCAGCGAACCACATCTGCCAGTCGAGACGCGGCTGATATGGTGTCGCCAGGCGCGGCGCCTGATCTGTCCTGCCAGGCTTGAACGGAAATTCGTAGCGCTGCCACTCCTCGCCATCGAGCGAACCTTCCACCACGAGTTCCCGACGTTGCGTCGTCATGACCGCAAACAGGCCGTATGTATTGACCATGTGGAATGGCTGCAGGCTGGCGAGCGGTCCGGGCGACGGCTCGCGCAGCAGGCTGCACCCGGTGACCAGCAGCCCCGACAGCATGAGTACCCCTGCCAGCGTTCGGGATGGAATACGTTTATGCTGCTCAACAGACCGCTGCGCATTGCGATCGTTCAGCAGCGCAATGCACAGCACCATCGTCAGCAGGTTGAAGAAGTTGTAGCTGCCCGTCAGCCCGATCAGCAGTTCCAGCAGTATGAACCCGGCCCCGGCAACCAGGCGCGGTCGTTGTGGCAGCAGGATGAAAAACGGCAGTACCAGTTCAATGAAAAAAGTCATCCACACGCCCGCCTGCAGCACCAGTACAGGGAGCTGATCGGCATACCAGGCAAGGCTGGTGGGGAGCGGCTGAGTTTCAAAATGGAATTCGAGCGCGGACCCATCCGCCCAGGTCGGATCACCCGACAGCAGTTTCACCGCGCCAGAGAGCAGCATGAAACGCAGCAGCAGGAGTCGGGCAGTCCAGATCCCCCAGCCGGGGACGCGCGCGGCAATGACGGCAACAATCAGACATTCCAGCAGCAGCGTGTCCCACTGGAAGGCGGTGAAAGTCTGCCCGATGCTGACAAGCGACAGGTAACACAGGTAAGCAATCAGCGCAGCACTCGCGCGCAGGCGTCCGATCAGCAGCATGACTGAGGCAGCTGAACCGAGTGCGCACAATCCATGCAGCATCAGATCGGAGCCACCCAGCCAGGCGAATGTCGGAACCCACCAGTAGGCGGATTCACTGTACTGATCGTAAACAGCATCGAGAAAGTACCGGTACGGCAGAACACCCTGATCGCCGATCAGCGCTTCTGCCTGCCACCAGAAAGATACGAAGGCGATCAGCGCGCACAGCCCGATTCCGGTCGTCAGGATTCGTGCAACCTGATCGTGGACAGCCGGTCGCAGTGCCGGCCCGAACAGCCAGTTCGCCAGACGGGCAAAGACCGCACGATGACGGGACACGAACCGGTACAGGAATTCGGCGACTGCCGCGAATCCCGGGATCCGCTCGTATCCGGTCAGCCAGGCGTCACGACCACCGATGGCGAGGGTTCTGAACGCCGCCCCGGCACCGCTTGCGACATCCCCATTGCTGAACAGATAGATCGATGCGCGAAACTGCGCTTCACTGATATCCGGATACTCATCGAGAGCGTCCTGGTAGCCGACATATTCCACCCGATCACCGGTCACGGCCCGGGCATACGCCACCATGTAAGAGCAGAAGGCACATTCCCGATCATAGAGCAGTCGGTGATCAGTCATCCTGCAATCATACGGGACTCCACCTGTGTCGGCAGCGTGGGGTATGCTGTCCTGATCGAACAACGACCCTTACCCCGGGAAGCTTCACCCATTTTTGCAGTAAACAGACACACATGACGATCCGCCTCATTGCGCTCGATATTGACGGCACGCTGCTGGCACCCGGGGTCTCCGTGGATGCTCTGCCCGGAAAAGCGATCACCCGGGAGGTTCAGCGGCTCAAAGAAAAAGGCATTGTCGTCGTCCTCGCCTCAGGGCGAATGTTTCCCGGTACCCTGAGCGTGGCACAACACCTGGGCATCGATCAGCCGCTGATCTGCCAGCAGGGTGCATCGGTACACGAACACGATGGCAGCCTGCGTCACGGTCTCTCAATCGATCATGAAATTGCGCTGGAGCTGTTCGAGTATGCGGGCAGCAACGACTGGCCGCTGGCGTGGTTCGATTCACAGCGTTATCTGGTGACGCGGCTCTGCGCGGAAGCTCAGTTTTTTGCCGATGTCTCGAAGATAACGATGGAAATTGACGCAGAACCACACCTCTCCGGAGTGCGGGCCACCGGTATCGACATCATCAGTACACCGGAACGTGCAGCAAAAGTTCATGCGGAAATCGGCCGCCGCTACGGCAATCAGCTGTCTCTGCTGGATTTCCCCTCCGTCACCGCCGTGCATTCGGCCGGGGCAAGTAAAGGCAACGCACTCGAAGTGCTGGCAGCGGAAATGGGTGTTGACCGCGGAGAGGTACTCGCTATCGGCGACAGTGTCAACGACGTCTCGATGCTGGCGTGGGCAGGACACAGTGCCGCGCCCGAACACTGTGATGGATACGCCCGGGCCGCTGCCGGAGAAATTCTGCCGGGCGCCGGTATCGAAGGTATCGTCGCCCTGCTCCAGGCCGTTGCTGACCAATCGCACTGAAACTGCAGTTCCCGCAGTGACAGCACAGATCACTGAATGCAGGCGGGCTCAGGTCCCCCGAAAAACGCCAGATTGAGTCCTGACATTTCTCCCGGACATTGAAAATCCAAACGGGGTCGCAGACGCAGGCAATCCGAACGTCTACTTTCAGGCTCCATGAAGGAACCCTGCTCATGAATCTCCGCTGGCTTGTGTTGACAGTCATGCTGACTCTCACCGGCTGCGCCGGTGTGAACCAGCATTCCGGATCCGCGCAGGACGGGACCATCCCGACCAGCCCGCGCCAGACCGCGAAACATGCAGCGGATACCGATGCTTCTCCGGACGCAGCCTCACAACACTGCATGGCACTGGTGATGTACTGGGAAGCCAGAGGCGAAGGTCACCTGGGAATGGTCGCCGTGGGTGAGGTGGTCATGAACCGGGTCAGAAGCGACGCTTTCCCGGATACCCCCTGCGATGTGGTCTATCAGGGGGGAGAGACGCCCCCCTGTCAGTTCTCCTGGTGGTGCGACGGCAAGAGTGACCGGCCACGGAATCAGCAGCAATGGCTCGTCGCGGTCAGCACCGCAACAGACGTGCTGGCTGACCGGACCGCAGACCCGACCGGAGGCGCGCTGTTTTTTCACAGTTCAGCCATCCGCAGACCGTGGCAGAGGCTGGAGACGGCTCGTATCGGTGGTCACGTTTTTTATCGATGATTACCGGCTGACAAGGCTGCAGCACTCGAAGACGCCGTTCGGAAAAACGCAGAGTGGCCGTAAGCAAACCGTCTGGTCGTTAACGTCGGCTTGTTAATTCAAGGTTCAGTGACAGGTTCATTCTGATACTCTTCTCCCGACACTTCTGTTGCCGGGAACATCCAGCATGAGCTATGACGCTGACAATCCATTTGCAAAAATACTCCGCGGCGAGGCTCCTGCCTCCATCGTTTTCGAGAACGATCATGCCCTGGCATTCATGGACCTGATGCCGCAGGTTGAGGGACATACACTGGTGATTCCCCGCAGCCCGTGTCAGGATCTGTTTGACATTGAACCGGACGTGCTGGCTGGGACGATCCGTGCAACGCAGATCGTGGCGAAGGGGGTAAAAAAGGCATTTGCCGCACCCGGGATCATGATAGCGCAACTCACTGGAGCCGCTGCAGGCCAGACCGTGTTCCACCTGCATTTCCACATTCTGCCCCGGTTTGAAGGCATTGAGTTTCGATTGCATGCAAGCCGTCTGGAAGATCGCGACAGGCTCGATGCCCTTGCCGAACGGATTCGATCCGCACTGCCGGAGCACTGAAACATTACCGCTTTTACGGTTCGGGCCGTCGTGCTATTTATGAACAATGGAACTGATACTGATTCGACACGGCCTGCCTCAGCACATTGAGACCCGGGACGGCACACCCGCGGATCCACCACTGTCCGATATTGGTCGAACCCAGGCCGACCGGATGGCAACCTGGCTGCAGCACGAGTCGATCGACCATCTTTATTCCAGTCCGATGGCTCGCGCTCTGCAGACAGCAGAACCACTCGCCAGGGCTCAGAGCCTCGACATCGAAACCCGGGAGGGCGTTGCCGAATTTGACCGGCACTCCGCTACCTATGTGCCGGTAGAAAAGCTCAAGGAAATTGATTACGAGCGCTGGCGCGCCCTGATGCAGGGTGACGTCGACGTCGACTTTGCGGAATTCAGCGAGGACGTGATTGAAACGCTGGAGGCAATTGTGGAGAGCAATCCCGGCAGACGGGTAGCCGTCACCTGCCACGGCGGCGTCATCAATGTCTGGACCGCCCACGTCATCGGCTTTGCACCGAGAATGTTTTTCAATCCCGACTACACCAGTATCAACCGCTATCAGTGTGCCCGCAGTGGTGAGCGCTCAGTGATCACACTGAACGAAGCGGTACACCTGCGGGAAGTACAGGGTTAGCTGCCGGAATTCTGCGACAGCGTCGTCTGAGGTTCCTGCAGCCGGATGGATCCGCCTGAGCTGCGAATGTACAGCAACGGTCCGCCACCGTTGATGTCCCCTTCCAGCCTGGACCTGGCCAACTTGCCGCGAACCGTTACCGGCAACTCAGTCTCAATACTGCCACCGCTGGCGCGGGCTTCGAGCGTGAGTGCAACCAAGGGATCCACCGTCACGGTTATCGAACCTCCGGAGGCGGTCAGCCGGCAATCCGCCTCCGGCTGCTCGACGATATAGGCCCGGATGTTGCCACCGGAAGTGGTTGCGCTGAGAACACCATAGACTTCGTCGATTCCGATGTTGCCTCCGGACGTTTTCGCCGTAACGGAACCGGAGCCACGTGCAACGGTAATATTCCCGCCCGATGTGCTGGCTTCGATATTGCCGTCCACCGTGCCGATCGTGATATTGCCGCCGGAAGTTTTCAGATCCGCGTTGCCAATCGTGCTTTCCAGATGTATCGAGCCGCCGGAGGTATCCCCGGTGACGGGTCCGGAAACCTGCTCGAAACTCAGATTTCCACCGGACGTGGCCGCTTTGATTTCACCGGCAACAGCGCTGACGCTGACATCGCCACCGGAGGTGTCCAGATCCAGATCGAAACTGGCAGGCAGTGTAACCGCGATCTTCAGCCCCCGCGAAAACCAGCCCCGGTGGGGCTTCCGGCGTTTGATTTCGCCGCTGATCAGGTTGCCGTCGGCCTGGAATTCGATCCGGTAATCTTTTTCGATGGTTGCGGCATCGTCATTTCCCCGTGTGATCTCGACGTGAAATTCGTCGTTTGCACCACCCTGTACCGAAATACTGGCGCCATCCGCGCGCAGCGTCAGCCCGCCACCCGTTTCCGCAGCGAAATTCCGGCTCACCCCGGCGGCGTGGGCGAGGCCGCTGCAGATCAGCAGGGTGCAGATTAAAGCCGCAGGCGGCAGGCGGAATCGTTTCAGCATGATGATTTTCCTGATCTGAAAAACAGTTTCACTTGAAGTAAAGATGCGCGCTGGCGCGCAAACGGTTGCAGAACAACAGAATATTTCACGATAACGGTCGAGCACGACGATCTGAAGTCCCAGACGCTGCGTCAAGTCTTGCACTGAACATGCAGCAGGGAATCATGCGGGAATCGCCCTGATCTGTCAGACCTCTAGACAGGTGACGCCGGATCCATGCCAAGCAGCACCCCTCCACCCAGACGCTCGGTAAACAGTGCCAGCGCCCTGCGCGGCACGATGAACAGGCGCGGTTCCGGAACGGGCCCGGCAACGAGCCCGTTGAGAAACACCCAGTCGGCATGCATCACACCGGTTCCCCAGCCCCAGCGTCCGGAAATCCGGTAGCCGTCTTCTACCTGCTCTGCCGTTCCTTTCGGGGTAATGCTCGCCGGCGCCAGGATGTAGGGCTGAGTGCCGAATATCTCCTGCTGTGTTTCCGTCGGAAACTGCGCCAGCATCCAGTTGTGCTCCATGTAGAAGGTGGTGACCCAGCCAGTGGACGTACAGGCTTCGCTTATTGCAAGGCCGACATCGATGAAGGTGTCCGGGTCGATTTCAAAGCCACCAAACTGTTTCGGGACATAGGAGCGGAACACCCCGGTTTCAGCCAGCGCAGAAATGACAGCGTCCACCGGTTTACGCTGCGCTTCGGCCGCGGCGGCGTTCTCCGCAATCAGTGGCTTGAGCGTCTGCACTGCAGCCAGCATTTCCGCAACTGCCGGCAAGTGTGATTGTTGGGTCATGGGCGGTCCTCCTGCTACCGGAGATTCTTGAGTTCTTGACATCTTTCTGTCAAAAACTTGACAATAATCGGATGGTTGACCGCACCCGCGAACCCCATGGGGTAGTACGCACCAGCCCGGATCATGACTTCCTGCTGACAGACCTGCTGCATGCCGTGTACTGGTTCGATGAGGGTCTGCAGGCACATCTGGAGGCGGCCGGCTGGCCACGCATGAGCCGGACCAAGTCCATGATTCTGATCAACATCGCAGACGGTGTTACCCGCCCGATACAGATTGCCGCCAATCTCGGCATCAGCCGTCAGGCTGTACACCTGGCGCTGGTGGATCTGCAACGAGACGGCCTGGTCCTGATCGGACCGGACCCAGCAGACGGCCGGGCAAAACGGGTGAGCTTCGCCGCTGACCAGCGCGGTGAAGACATGCGCAAAGATGCGCTGCACAGCCTGCGCAGGATTGAGCATATCCTCGAACAACGCCTCGGATCCCGTCGCTTTGCGATTCTGCGGGAGGTGATGCGCGCGGACTGGAAGGATCCGATTACGCCGGATGCACCGAAACGCCAGAACTGAACCATCCCGGTCAGATCAAAGAATCAGCAGCCATAGCACCCGGACCGCTTCTTGGCACGGCTCGTGCTTCACTGCTGTCGAGGCAGACGAACAGACGTTTTCTGCCGGTAGAACGCACAGTTTCAGTGCGTTGACCCAACAGGCCCACATCCGCTGCCTCATGTTGCAGCAAGCGAGTTCCCGATCATGCAGAAGCTGGGATTAACCGATGCATCGTTCCTGTACCTGGAAAGGCACGGCGCACCCATGAACATCGCCTCTCTACAGAAATTCAAACTACCGCAGAACGACCCGGACATGAGTGCCTACTTCCGTCGTCTGAAAGGTTATCTGTCGCGCCGGGTGCACGGCGTCGAATTCATGACCCGGCGCCTGAAATGGACACCTTTTGATCTGGACCAGCCAGTCTGGGCGAGCGATCCGGATTTCAATATCAGCAATCACCTGTTTCGAACCCGCCTGGCTTCGCCGGGCAGCCAGCGCCAGCTGGAGAGACTGGTGGCGAGCCTGCATGAACAGCCGCTGGACCGGCACAGGCCGCTGTGGGAGATGCACCTGATCGACGGACTCGAAGACGGTACGTTTGCGCTTTACACAAAAATACACCACAGCGCGGCAGACGGAATATCCGCGCGCACGCTGCAGAACGTGCTCTACTCCAACGCGGCTGATGTCAATCCGAAACCAGCACCGCGCAGCACCGCCGATCAGCCCGATGGAATCACACTGGTCTTCGACGCGCTGCTGAACCTGTCTGCACAGCCTCTGGAAACAATGACGCGCTTCGGCGCGCAGCTGCGTTCGTTCGGCCGGGTGACGGATCGGCTCCGCAACGGCACCGCGGGCGCGGTATCGCAACGAGCGCCGCAGTCTGCTTTCAACGTACCCGTGAGCGACTACCGGACGTTCACCTGCGCGTCGCTGCCGCTTGCACAAATGCGCAGGATCAGCCGCCCGGCGGGTGCCTCCGTAAACGATGTTCTGCTCGCTGTCTGTGCCGGCGGCCTGCGGCGCTACCTCGGGCGGAATGATCAGCTGCCGCAGGAATCTCTGCTGGCCGGCATCCCGGTATCCCTGCGCGCTGCCGGAGACAGCAGCTGCAACAACAGGGTGGCTCTGCTGCGCGCTTCACTGGCAACCGACATCGAAGATCCGCTGCTTCGCCTTGGCGCGATTGCGGAATCCACCCGCGATGGCAAAGCGCTGCTCGACGATGCCCGGGAGCTCGTGCCCGAGAACCTGCATATTCCCGGCCTGCATACTTTCTTCGAGGCCCTGAGTTCGCTGGGTGGGACGCCATCTTCGCAGACGCTGGGAAACGCCTACTGCAACCTTGTGGTATCGAACGTACCCGGCTCGAGGAAAGCGAAGTACCTGCTGGGTGCAGAAATGATCAGCAACCATCCGGTCAGCATTGCGGCGGACAACTATGCGCTGAACATTACTGTGCAGCGCTATCTGGACAGACTCGACCTGGGCATCACCGCATGCCTTGAGGCTTTGCCGGACGTCGAAGCCCTGTGCGAGGATCTGCTGGCAAGCTGGAGCGAGCTGCGCGCCGCTGGCGCAACAGATTCTTCTGATCAGGTACCGGACGCTGCCTGACCCGTTCCCATAAAGACGCCCGTGACCGGGCCGGAATACGGGTTCAGTTCGGCTGATCGACCGGACAGAACTTGGATTCCAGATCCAGCACCATCAGTAACCGGCCGAATCCGATGAACTGACCGATCATCATGCCGAGTTCCAGGATCTGTTCGTCGGTGAAGTGCTCCCGTAAGCGATCAAAGAATTCGTCATCCATATTGTGGTGGTCCAGCGCCATACGATCGGCGTATTCGAGCGCCATGTTTTCGGCTGCGCTGAAACTGTTGGTCGGCTCGTCCAGCTCGGCAATCTTCTCTTCGGTCAGGTTGTGTTCTGCACCCTGCAGAAGCCGTGCATTCAGTCACGTAAAGCAGTCGTTGTGACGGGCAATTTTCAGGCGCACCAGTTCGATCAGTTCTTCTGATACAGATCTTCCCGCCCGTGCCGGCAGGTAAAACTGGAAGTAGCTGTCAAACAACGCCTGGGCATTGGCGAGTCCGCGCATCGTGGATGAATCGGCACCGCCGGCCTCCAGAGCCTGCACG
>Ga0210063_1000568_pt1 | contig 10819 bp, 10 predicted proteins | sample Muzzi_PWA_D1_FD_185529 | JGI IMG/M metagenome (GOLD analysis project Ga0210063, IMG submission 185529) | Wetland microbial communities from San Francisco Bay, California, USA, that impact long-term carbon sequestration - Muzzi_PWA_D1 (SPAdes) | ecosystem: Environmental > Aquatic > Marine >... | reverse complement strand
CGACGAGGTGCTGCGCAACTGCGTACATTGCGGCTTCTGCAATGCCACCTGCCCGACCTACCAGCTCACCGGCGATGAACTGGACGGACCACGGGGGCGCATTTATCTCATCAAACAGGTTCTCGAAGGCCGGCAGGCAACCGCCCGCACCCAGCTGCACCTCGACCGCTGCCTGACCTGCCGTGCCTGTGAAACCACCTGCCCCTCCGGCGTCGATTATCATCTGCTGCTCGATACCGGGCGGGAGGTGATCGAACGTCAGGTCGGGCGCACGCCCGGCGGGCACCTGCTGCGGCGGATGCTGCGTCTCATCCTTCCCCGCCGGCGGACGTTCACCGTCCTGCTGCGGCTGGGCCAGTCAGTGCGGCCCCTGCTGCCCGCGCCGCTGCGCAGCCTGGTTCCCGCCCGGCCTCCGTCACTGCCAGCGGCGCCCGTGAATCAGCACCGCAGGCGCATGCTGCTGCCGGAAGGCTGCGTGCAACCGGCGCTCGCGCCACAGATCAATCAGGCCACGCGGCGGGTGCTGGATGCGCTTGGCATCACCGCCGTCAGCCCCTCCGCTGGCGGCTGCTGCGGCGCCGTGAGCCATCATCTGGGCGCTGTGGACGAGGCCCGGGATTTCATGCGCAGAAACATCGACGCCTGGTGGCACGAAATCAGCGCCGGAGCTGAGGCCATCGTCATCACCGCCAGCGGCTGCGCCCCGCTGGTCAAGGAGTACGGCCGGCTGCTGGCGCACGATCCCGCTTATGCCGAAAAGGCGGCGCGGGTGAGCGCCCTGGCCCGGGACCTGAGCGAGGTGGTGGCGCATGAACCCCTTGACGGCAAGCTCCGCCGGCCCGCCGATCCGGTGAAAATCTCATTTCACTCGCCCTGCACGCTGCAACACGCGCAGCGCCTCGACGGCGTGGTTGAGGATCTGCTTTCACGCGCCGGCTTTGAACTGGCGCCGGTGGCCGACCGGCATCTATGCTGCGGCTCGGCCGGCACCTACTCCCTGCTGCAGCCGGCATTTGCCCGTGAATTGCGGGACAACAAGCTCGCGGCTCTGCAGAAACCGGACCCCGTAGTCATCGCCACCGCCAACATCGGCTGTCTCACCCACCTGGCGGGCGGAGCCCGTGTGCCCGTCAAACACTGGATCGAACTTCTGGAACCACTCCTTACCGAGGCCTCATGACCGACACCACCCCCTCACTGCTGATTGAAACGGACATGCTCGAGGAAATCCTGTATTCGGAGGATGTCCTGATCGTCGACCTGGGCAAGGCCGACACCTACCGCAAACTGCACATCCCCGGCGCCGTGTTCGTGGACTACGGCCAGATCGTCGCCGTAAACAAGCCGGTGATGGGTCTGCTGCCCGATGACGACACGCTGCAACGGATCTTCTCCTCACTCGGCATCGGCCGGGATACCTACGTCGTGGCCTATGATGACGAGGGCGGCGGTCGCGCCGCGCGTTTCCTGTGGACGCTGGAAATCGCCGGGCACACGCGCTTCGCCCTGCTCAACGGCGGCCTGCATGCCTGGGCGAACGATGGCCATCCCTATGACGACGTTCCGGTCACGCCTGCGGCAGCAAGGTTCGATCTGGCGCACACCGACGGACCGGTCGCCGACAGCGCCTACATCCGCGCGCGACTGGACGATCCCGGCGTCGGCCTGCTCGACGTGCGCAGCGTGGAGGAATTCAGCGGCGTCAAACGCTTCGCCGATCGCGGCGGACATATTCCGGGCGCGGTGAACCTGGAATGGACGCTGGCCATGGACCAGACCCGCAACCTGCGCTTCAAGCCCGACGAGGAACTCGAACACCTGTTTGCACAGATCGGCATCACCCCCGACCGGGAAATCATCACCTACTGCCAGAGTCATCATCGCTCGGCGCACACCTACATCGTGCTGCGGCACCTGGGCTTCCCGCGGGTGAAGGGCTATCCGGGTTCGTGGTCGGACTGGGGCAACAACCCCGACCTGCCGGTCGAGTCCTGATCCGCGTCCCTGTGGCGAACCGTGCCGGCATCTTCACACTTCAAAGAGTCCTGACCCATAAGATGTAAATTCACCGCAAAGACGCAAAGAGCGCAAAGTCTTCAATTGTTTTCCTGATTATCACTGAAACTCAGTCAAACGACGCATGCGGTTGAAATGGCGGGTATGGGGCCCGAGAACAGGGACACGCTGTGAATACCTCCCTGTACGCTCGGCGACAGCTTCCCTGCTGTCGACGGCCCCTGTTCGCGGGCCCCACACCCGCCGCCAGCGTTGGATATGGCTCCGAACCTGGTCTGCAAGACCGTCTGCCGCGTTTCTCCATCGTGGCTGAGTTTCAGTGATAATCTGGATTGTTTTTGTTAATGAATTTCTCTGCGTTCTTTGCGTCTCTGCGGTGAAATCAGCATTCAGGGATGAATACTGAATAGATGCTCGCGGTAGTATTGCAACTCGCGGATGGAATCCCGCACATCATCCAGCGCCAGGTGGGTGCTTTGCTTCACGAACCCCCTGGCCACCTCGGGCGCCCAGCGCACGGCGAGTTCCTTGAGTGTACTGACGTCGAGGTTGCGGTAATGGAAATAGCGCTCCAGTTCCGGCATGCAGCGCGCCAGGAAACGCCGGTCCTGGCAGATGCTGTTGCCGCACATGGGTGAGGCGTTCGCCGGCACATGGTCTGACAGGAACTCCAGCGTCAGACGTTCGGCCTGCGCCTCGTCGAGGCGGCTTTCGCGCACCCGCCGGGTGAGCCCGGATCCGGTATGCTGGGTGGTATTCCACTCATCCATGGCGGCAAGCGCGGCATCGGGCTGATGAATGGCGAGCACCGGACCTTCAGCCAGAATATTCAGCCTGGCGTCGGTTACGATGGTGGCGATTTCGATAATACGGTCGGCCTGGGTATCGAGACCGGTCATTTCCAGGTCTATCCAGACCAGATTGCTCGCGTCTTGCGTCATCGGACGTTCTTCCCTTCCTTCATTGGGGTTGTCTGGCATTGTACCAGAGGCTAATCTGCATAATTAACGCTAACGCTCCCGGAGTATCAGTACCGCATGAATTCTTTCACGATCCTGTTTATCGCCGCGCTCGCTGCCGCCACACTGGTGCAGTTGTGGCTTGCCAGGCGACAGCAGGCCTATGTCGTGGCGCATCGCACACAGGTGCCGGATGCCTTTGCCGAACGCATCTCGCTGGACGACCATCACAAGGCCGCCGATTACACCGTCAGCAAGACGCGCCTCGGCATGATCGAACTGGTCTATGACGCCCTGCTGCTGCTCGGCCTGACGCTGGGCGGCGGGCTGGAATGGCTCGATACGGTCTGGCGAGGCGCCGGTTTCGGCGGAATTGCAACCGGCGTGGGCTTCATGCTGAGCGCCATGGTCATCATGGCGGTCCTGGAGCTGCCCTTCGGCCTGTATCATACCTTCGTGATCGAACAGCGCTACGGTTTCAATCGCACGACGCCACTCGTGTTTGCGGGCGATCTCATCAAGCAGTTCATCCTGATGCTCGTCATCGGCGGTCCGATGATCGCGATCGCCCTGTGGATCATGCTTCATAGCGGCGGACTCTGGTGGCTGTATGTCTGGCTGGTCTGGATGGGTTTCTCGCTGCTCATGTTCTGGGCCTACCCCGCCGTGATCGCCCCGCTGTTCAACAAGTTCTCTCCCCTGGAAAACGATTCACTCAAGGCCCGCATCCAGGCGCTGCTCGACAAGTGCGGCTTCAGGAGCCAGGGCATCTTCGTGATGGACGGCTCCCGGCGATCCGGACACGGCAACGCCTATTTCACCGGTTTCGGACGCAACAAGCGCATCGTGTTCTTCGACACGCTGCTGAACAGCCTCGAACCCGGGGAGATCGAGGCGGTGCTCGCCCACGAACTGGGGCATTTCAAACTCAAGCATATCCAGAAGCGTCTGCTCACCACTGCCGCTTTCAGCCTGGCGGGACTCGCCCTGCTCGGCTGGCTGGCCGGGCAGCCGTGGTTTTACCACGGCCTGGGCGCAAGCCAGGGCTCGCCCCACATGGCGCTGGTGTTGTTCATGCTGGCGGCCCCGCCGTTCACCTTTTTCCTGCAGCCGCTGATGGCACGGCTGTCGCGCCGGCACGAGTTCGAAGCCGATGCCTATGCGGTCAGTCAATCGAGCGGCAACGACCTGGCCAGGGCCCTGGTCAAAATGTACCGGGAAAACGCCAGCACGCTCACTCCCGACCCCCTGTACTCTGCATTCCATGATTCCCATCCACCGGCCGCCGTGCGCATATCGCATATTTCCGGTACTCTACATCAGGCACCCCAGAGAGGCTGAACATGAAAACAGTATCCTTGATGAGCATTACCGTTTGCCTGCTGGCCGCGACGTCGTCCCTGCAGGCTGCCAACCCCGACAACGGCAAGACGCTCGTGGATAGCAACTGCACCAAGTGCCACGACGAGCGCGTCTATACCCGCCCTGACCGGCGCGTAACCACGCTCGAGGGACTGAACAAGCAGGTGACCCGCTGTGAACAGTCGCTCGGCCTGAAATGGTTCGACGAGGAAATCGCCGACGTTGCCGCCTACCTGAATAAGACCTATTACCACTTCAAATAGATGCCGGTATCACAATGAACGACCTGATAGCACGGCACTGCACACCCTGCGCAGAGGGGACACCGCCCATGGGGGACGAACAGGCCGGCAGACTGCTGGAGCAGCTGCATGCCGACTGGACACTGGCGAGCGACAACCAATCAATCAGCCGTACTTTCCGTTTCAAGAACTATTACCAGACCCTGGCGTTCGTCAACGCGCTGGCCTGGATTGCCCACGGCGAGGATCACCACCCCGATCTTGAGGTCGGGTATAACCGCTGCCTGGTGCGCTACAGCACCCATACCGTCGGTGGCCTGTCCGAAAACGACTTCATCTGCGCCGCGAGGATCGATGCCCTGCTGCCCTAGGACAGACCCCGCCGCCACACCCGTGCATCCCCGGGTTTTCATTTCCCTGACATGACCGCCGTAACGCCCGCAGCTGCGGGAAAATCCGCCGGCAGAGCGCACGCCGACGCATCGCCGTCTCCTGGCCGGAACGGCCTGGTGGTCGTCAACTACGGCAAAGCTGTGCTGGTTGAAGACGACGCAGGTTGTCTGTATCGCTGCGTGGTACGGCGCAACCTGTTGCAGGTCGTCAGCGGCGACCGGGTCGACTGGGAGCCCGTCGGGGCGACGGATGGCGTCATCAACGCGGTCGAACCACGGCACACGGTGCTGCAGCGCGCCGACAGTGCGAACCGCACCCGAGCGCTGGCCGCCAACATCGACCAGATCCTCATCGTGGCCGCGCCGCAGCCGGCGCATGATGCCTTCCTGATCGACCGCTACCTGGTCGCGGCCGAACTGGCGGGCGCCACGCCGCTGGTGGTCGTCAACAAATCCGATCTGCTCGACCCGCAGTCCGCCGACGCGCCGGGAGGCGCCCTGCGTGAGTATGCGGCCATCGGCTATGGCACGCTGTTGACGAGTGTGCGGGAGGATAGCGGTATCGACAAGCTGGCACAGGCGCTTGCCAACAGGACCAGCATACTGGTCGGTCAGTCAGGCGTCGGCAAATCCTCGCTGATCAATCGCCTGCTGCCGGAACTGGACATCCTGATCGGTAAACTTTCCGATGCCTCCGGGCAGGGCCGCCATACCACCACGGCGACGACACTCTACCACCTGCCGCAGGGCGGCAACCTGATCGACTCTCCCGGGGTACGCGATTTCAGGCTGGGTGAAACCACACCCGCCGACCTGGCACGCGGCTTTCGTGAATTCCGCCCCTACCTGGGGTTGTGCCGGTTCCAGGATTGCCGACACCTGTCGGAACCCGACTGCGCCGTCAAGGCGGCGATGCGCAAGGGGGTGATCAGCGAACGCCGGTTGGCAAGTTACACCCAACTCGTCAACGGCAGGATCGGATCCTGAAACGATCGATCAACCCGGCGGCCAGTTCATCGGGCGCCCGCCCAGCAGGTGCAGATGGATGTGATAGACCGACTGGCCCGCCTCCGGGTTGCAGTTCATGACCATCCGGTAACCGCGCTCCGCAATCCCCTCGTTCGCCGCCACCTGCCTGGCCGCCAGGTAGAGCCTGCCGACGATAACGGCATTGCCCTCGTCGAGATCGTTGGTGGTCGCGATGTGCTGCTTCGGGATCAGCAGCACATGCGTCGGCGACTGCGGATTCGTATCACGAAAAGCGAGCACATCTTCATCCTCGTAGACCACATCCGGCTTGATTTCACCCTCGATCATCTTGCAGAAAATACATTTGGCCATAACCACCCCTGAATATGAAACAAGATTATTCACCGCAGAGACGCGGAGAACACAGAGAAAGCCTTAAATCATTATTGAAAAAGCATCTTTGCACAATTTGGTGCACAACATGATTGCATATCAGTCTTGCCTACCGTGGTTATTTTCACGATACCGCTTGCTCCCATTTGAATCCGGCCTGTTTTGTTCTTTGCAAGTAAATATCTCCGCGTTCCCTGCGTCTCTGCGGTGAAATATGGGTGAAACATGACGGTAGCGCTAGACATCCCGGCGGCCGGCGAAGGCATGCGACAGGGTATTGCCGTCGATGTATTCCAGCTCCCCGCCCATCGGAACGCCGTGCGCGATGCGGGTGGCGCGGATGCCATGGGCATGCGCCATTTCTCCGAGGTAGTGCGCGGTCGCCTCCCCCTCCACGGTGGGATTGGTCGCCAGGATGACCTCCCGGATTTCGCCGGCCTGCAGACGCCCCTCCAGACTGTCCAGCCCGAGTTCCTCCGGACCGACGCCATCCAGCGGGGAAAGATGCCCCATCAGCACGAAATACAGTCCCTGGTAACCGGTCGACTGTTCCAGCGCCAGCACATCGGCCGGGGTTTCGACCACACACAGTTGTCTGCGATCGCGCCGGTCGCTGGCGCACAGCGTACAGAGCGACTCCTCGCTCAGGGTGCGGCAATCCCGGCAGTGGCCGACGTGCTCCATGGCCTGCTGCAGCACCGCCGCCAGCCGGCGGCCGCCCTCGCGGTCGCGCTCCAGCAGGTGATAGGCCATGCGCTGCGCGGATTTCGGGCCCACCCCGGGCAGCGCGCGCAGAGCCTCGATCAACTGTCCGATCAGGCGCGAGCCGCTCATGCGATTCAGAACGGCAGCTTCATGCCCGCCGGGAGATTGAGGCCACCGGTGAGACCGGCAAGCCGTTCCTGGGTGGTGGACTCCACCTTGTGGACGGCATCGTTGATAGCCGCCGCCACCAGGTCCTCCAGCATGTCCTTGTCATCGCCGAGCAGGCTGTCGTCGATGCTGACCCGACGCACCTCGTGCTTGCCGGTCATGATGACCGTGACCAGTCCGCCGCCGGACTGACCGGTGATTTCCAGCCGGGCAAGCTCCTCCTGGGCTTTCTGCATATTGGCCTGCATTTCCTGGGCCTGCTTCATCAAATTACCCAATCCGCCTTTCATCATTTTTTTACCTCTCGGTCTCCTGATACGTTGTGAATTGATTTAAGGCCATTCCGATCAAGCCAATAAAAGGGGTCAGTACCCTTTTTCTTGCACCGGTTACAATAATCTGCTTCGTCGGTCACAAAAAGGGTACTGACCCCTTTTATCGGACCCCTTTTATCGGTCGCAACGCCGAACGTCACACTCACTCACGCGGCCTGATGGAATCGTAGTTCACTGTGGCGCCAAAGGCATCCTGCAGCGCCTTCACATTCTCGTCAGTCTCGATCGACTGAACGGCCTGCTGTTTGCGCGCGTCACGTTCACGCGCCTGCCGGCGCGCCGGGGTTTCGCCCCGGAATTCGCCCTCCTGCAGAATTTTCAGGCTGAACGGGCGCCCGAAATGCCTGCCCAGGGCCTGTTCGATCTGCTGGCGACGCGTCTCGCTCAGCAGGCGGGCATGGGTCGGGTCGACGGCCAGCACCGCCGCATGCTCCGAGAGATCCTGCAGGGCGCAGTTCAGGGCAAGCTCACGCGCCACCCCCTTGACGTCAAGCAATTCCACCAGCGCCATCCAGTCGCCCGCTGCGGCATCCCCGTCGGGTGCGGCGTCGGGCGCCGCCTCCCTCACGGCTTCGGGAACGGCCTCGCGCAGCGTCTCCGCGGCAGGCGCGGGCGACGCCCGGGACGGTGTACTCGCGCGGCTCTTGACTGGCGACGCACCTCCGGCGCCGGCGGATGTACTGGACGCGGAGGATGCCGCCGTTGTCATGCCGGCAGTCTGCGGCCGGAACGCCAGCATGCGCAGCATCACCATCTCGAAACCGCCGCGAGGATCGGGCGCCAGGGAAAGATCGCGCCGTCCGATAAGTCCGATCTGGTAGTAAAGCTGCAGGTCTTCCGGGTCAAACCTGGCGGACAGCCCGATGACCGCCTCGCGGTCACCGAAGGTATCGTCGATGGCATCCGGCAGCACCCGGGCGATGGCGATGCGCTGCAATACCGAGAGCATATCCGCCAGCAGCGTCGCATAGTCGGGTGCGAACTCGTCCGCCTGGCCGATTTCGCCGAGCAGGCCGGCGGCATCGTTTACGGCCAGCGCCTCCAGCAGCCGGTAAACCACATTCCGGTCAATGGTGCCGAGCATAGCGCACACCTCGGCTTCCCGAAGCGCGCCCTGTCCGTAGGCGATGGCCTGATCCAGCAGGCTGAGTGCATCGCGCATGCTGCCGTGCGCGGCAAAGGCCAACTGCCGGACCGCGCCGGTCTCCGTCTCGATCTGTTCCTTGCCGAGAATCGCATCGAGCTGCCCCGTGATCTGCGGGATGGTCAGGCTTTTCAGGTTGAACTGCAGACAGCGCGACAGGATGGTGACCGGCAGCTTCTGGGGGTCGGTGGTCGCCAGCAGGAACTTGACATGCGGCGGCGGTTCCTCGAGCGTCTTCAACAGGGCATTGAAGCTGTGCGCCGAGAGCATGTGCACTTCGTCGATGAGATAGACCTTGTAGCGACCCCGGGTAGGCGCGTACTGGACGTTCTCCAGTAATTCGCGCGTATCCTCGACCTTGGTGCGCGAGGCAGCATCCACCTCCACCAGATCCACGAACCGCCCCTCGTCGATTTCCCGGCAGGCGCTGCAGGTACCACATGGCGTGGAACTCACGCCGGTTTCGCAATTGAGGGATTTCGCGTAAATACGCGCTATGGTGGTCTTGCCGACCCCGCGCGTACCGGTGAAGAGATAGGCATGGTGCAGGCGGTCATGATCCAGGGCATTGATCAGCGCCCGCTGCACATGCTCCTGCCCGACCAGTTCACTGAAGTTGCGGGGACGCCATTTGCGTGCCAGTACCTGATAACTCATGGGTGGATGATGATGTCCGGAGTCTCCGTTTCTCTGGAGTGGTCGGAGAATAGAGGCGACCTGTACCAGCCACACCCCGGCGCCCGAATCCACTGCTGCCGCTGCTCCCTTCCGGGCCTGACGGGGTTCACAGCTTATCGTCGCGAGGGGACCGGCACAAGCCGCCATAAATCGGCTGTCACCGAACCAGCCGCGTATTATAGGGCCTGCCGGCTCTTCAGACAAAGCGATTCGTAGAGCCAGCTGGAAAACACCGGTCGCCGTGGCCGGCCGACCGGCTTGACCGGCAGGCCGTTTCATGGCCTGTCCTGATGCCGGCTGCATCACCCCCGGGCTTAACCGATGTTATGCTCTTTGCCAAGGCAACCGTCCCTCGCTTCAGCTGATCAGGGAGAAATTCATGAGCGACACATTGACGATTAACTATAGCGGACAGCAGCACGAGATTCCCCTCATACAAGGCACGGAAGGCGATCGGGCCATCGACATCCGCAAGCTGCGCTCCAGGACCGGCCTGGTCACGCTCGACCCCGGCTACGGCAACACCGGCAGCTGCGAAAGCGCCATCACCTACATCGACGGGGAAAAGGGCATCCTGCGCTACCGCGGCATTCCGATCGAGCAGTTCGAGGAAAACCCCAATTTCGTCGAGGTCGCCTGGCTGCTGATCTTCGGCAAACTGCCCACCGCGGAAGAATACGCCGCATTCAGCGCCGAACTGAGCAGCAACGCCAACATCGACGAGTCCATGAAGAACAACTTCCAGGGCTTCCCGCGCACCGCGCCGCCGATGGCCATCCTGTCCGCCATGATCAACGCCCTGTCCTGCTTCCATCCCGAGTTCCACGAACTCGAGGATCCGGACCAGATGCACGGCGCCGCCGCGCGGCTGGTCAGCAAGGTGAGGACCATCGCGGCGTTCGCCTACCGCCGCTCACAGGGCTTCCCCTATGTCTATCCCGATACACGGCTGCCCTACGTAGCGAATTTCCTGCACATGCTGTTCACCCAGCCGTACAACCAGTTCGTCTGTGACGACAGCGTCCGTGACGCCCTCAACCTGGTGCTGATCCTGCACGCCGACCATGAGCAGAACTGCAGCACCTCGACGGTGCGCATGGTCGGCTCCAGCAAGGCCAACCTGTTCGCCTCCTGCGCCGCCGGGGTCTGCGCCCTGTGGGGGCCGCTGCACGGCGGGGCCAATGTCCAGGTGCTGCACATGCTGGAGGAAATACACCAGGGCAAGACCACTCCGGAGGAATACGTGCGTCTCGCCAAGGACAAGGACAGCAAGGTGCGGCTGATGGGCTTCGGTCACCGTGTCTACAAGAGCTTCGACCCGCGCGCCCTGGTGCTGCAGCGCGTCGCAGAGAAACTGCTGGCCACCCTGGGGCAGAAAGACCCGCTGCTAAACATCGCCCGCAAACTGGAGGAGATCGCGTTGAGCGACAGCTACTTCATCGAGCGCCAGCTCTAT
>Ga0210063_1000567_pt1 | contig 10825 bp, 6 predicted proteins | sample Muzzi_PWA_D1_FD_185529 | JGI IMG/M metagenome (GOLD analysis project Ga0210063, IMG submission 185529) | Wetland microbial communities from San Francisco Bay, California, USA, that impact long-term carbon sequestration - Muzzi_PWA_D1 (SPAdes) | ecosystem: Environmental > Aquatic > Marine >... | reverse complement strand
CCAGAACGTCGTTGTACAGCTGTTCCGAACCCGCCATACCCGGCTCCAGGAGGAAACGATGGCCTTCGAGGGTCGGCACATGCATCTGGTTGCCCCAAGGCTGCGCCACCCGGTAGGTGAGCGGCGTGCCCGCGGGCACCGTGACCACGTGGCGTGGATCCCCCCAGAGGGAACTCTTGAAGACCCCGGAGGGGTTGGCGATCCGATCCCGCAAACGGAGCGGCTCGGCGCTGTAGTTGATGCCGTTGAAGTTCTCGATATCCACCGGATAGGGCATGGCGTTCTGGCCAATGCGCCGATCCTGGTCGGAGAACAAGGCAACGAATTCACGGGTCAACACACCGTTGGTGATGATGTCCGCCTGAACCCCCGCGCCGCCTCGCGGCAACGCCGTGGCCCGGCCCGGACGCCGGTAGATGGAACCCTCCGGTTCGATCACGATGCCCGCAAAGGCACCGTTCTCGATGGAGTTGACATCCGCCAGGTTGAGGCCCAGAACGATGCCCAACTCCTTGTCGGCGTAGAACTCGTAGCGACGGCCACGCCCCGGTTCCACGGAGGAATCGAGGTTGAAGCCGATGGCGGCGCCCGCGTTGTGCTGGGGATCCGAGATCAACTCACCGACGTTGATGCCGGAGCGCACAGCGCGGTTGTTGCGCAGGTTCAGCGCCAGGCAGTCGCCCGCATTGGCGCGGAGCACCAGCGGCGTGCGGCGTTCCAGACTGGGCTGACCGCCCAGGTGATACACCGTGCCGCCGACATCCGGCGCCGTCAGTTCGTTGTAGTAGATCCGGGAGTCCGCGATCACGATGGCGTACTCGCGCAGCGGTGCTCCGGGCGGGCAGCTATTGCCCGGTCCCACCGAGACCGGCGGCGCACCACCGGTGAAGCTCAACTGCGGGAAGCCGTTGCCACCCTGCGGGCGCAGGCCCGGAAGGGGTTTGAGGTCCGGCTCCAGCGTGTCGTGGACGCGCAGGAGACCCCAGGCACCGGACTCGAAGTCCTTACCCAAGGTGCTGTAGTAGAGGTAGTCCCCCGGGAAACCGCCGGGGCCACCGGCACCACCCTCCAGCGACACATCGAAGCGCTCCGAAATGCCGAGGAAGGTCGTGTCCCGCGTATCGCTCTGGTCGGTGTAACGCTCCATGTTGAAGCGATGACCGGCAAACCGGATGCCACCCACCCGTTCCACCAGACCCATGCCACGGACCACGATGGGATCACCGACGTAGGCCCGGATCTCCTGGGTGTAGGGGTCGCCGTGGGTGACGGAGGAGAACAGGTGAGCCGGATCGCCGTCGTCGCGCAAGCGCCACGGTTCCGCCCGCAGGTTGATCGTGCCACCACCGCGGGTGAAGCGACCCTCCGCCGGGTTGTTGTTGTGCAGGAAGAGCATGAACTCGCGGAACGAGCCCTCTACACCGAAGGCCACCGGGTTGGCACCCGCCGCCGGATCGACGCGGATGTCCACCAGGGTCCCGGCGCGGACCTCTTGACCGGTCTGTGGGTCGTGGTAGGTCGAACCCTTCGGCTCCACAATGTGCGTACCGAAGAGGCCATGATCCCAATCCTTGAACTCCACATGGGTGTGGTAGAAGACCGTGCCGAAATCGACATCCGAGTACCAATGGTAACGGACGAACTCGACACCCACCGCCTCACCCCGCTGGTGCGCAAGCTCCAGCGGCTGATCGACGATGATGGTATTGCCGTCCGGGATATCCACGATCTTGCGGATCTCGGTGCACCGCCGCGGCTGACCCTGGGCGGTGGTGCCACAGACCCCCTCGCCGAGACCGATACCGAGCCAGATCCCTACCCGCAGCCGATCCACGTGGTTGACCTTCAAGGTGATCGAGTTTGGCGTGGCCGGAGCGGTCAGTTCGCGCCCTTCACTCTCGATGGGGCGCACCGATTGCTCGTAGGAGAAGCCGGTGATCACACCGTCCGACGCCTGGGTGTCGAACTGCACGAAGTGACTGTGGATGTTGACCTTCGAGAAGTCCTTGTTGAGGGGACCATCGGGGATCTTGTTGGTGAAGATAATCTCCACGCAATCGCCCACGTTGGAACGGATGGCCAACGGCTCGACGGCCTGGCTGCCGCTACGGATGGCCTGTTCGTGCTCGTTGAGAACGAAGATCTGGCCGTCCAGATCCACCCGATCCGGGGTTACCTGGATCGGCAGCGTGATGGCCGAGACCGGATAGAACCGCTTCACCGCGGTCGGCCCCACATCCACCGCCGGATGCAGACCGTTGACCGCGCACAGGCCATCGAGACGGCCTGGCTTCATCTCCTCACCGAGCCAGGGCGCGCCAGTGTGACGGGCCGTGAACGGCGGGCGATGCCCCTTCTGGGGGCGGAACAGCGGCCAGGTGTAGCGACCGTTCTTCGGATTGAAGAGCACCTCCGGACGCTCGCCCGGGGTCGGAGAGACGTAGCCCTCGAAGGGCTCCAACGCCTCCGGTTCACCCCAGACCTGGTAGTTGGCACCGGCGCCAGTGCTGGTCCAGTTCCACACCGTGGCGTCGAACTTGTCCAGCGGCGCGCCCGCGGGCGGCAGCAGATCGGTGATCCACTGGGTCAGCGGAATCTGGCTGTTGGGATTGGTGAAGTCCGCATCCGCCACGATGGTCTTGTTGTCGTCCACGCGCAAACCGATGAGGTCCCCGGCGGAGACCCCCGGCAGGGGTGGCGCCGGCGCCATCACCGGATTGGCCTCGTTCTGGAAGAGACGCGGCTCGACGAACAGCGGGAAGCCATTGACGTTGGTCTGGGCCGTCTGCGTGGTGCCGAACACCCGCCAGAAGGACCACATACCGGAAATGTAGTGATGACCGATATGGCAGTGGAAGAGGAACTCACCCACGCCCTGCTGACAGCCACCGGCGCCGCATTCGTGCTCCAGGTTGTAGCTGGTGCCCGGGCCGATGGACTGCGAATCCAGGTGAATGGAGGTCAGGTTCGGATCCGGAACCTTGGTCAGACCCTTCCAGAAATCGTTGTTGGGATCGGCGTTGGGGTTGCGGCGCCAGCGATCACCACCACCGTGAAGGTGATGAACGTGGAACACCTCGGAACCGCCGTGCAGCAGGCGGGTCTTGACCCCCTCACCGACGTAGGAACGGGGCACCGGGGTGGAAGGATCGCCGAACGGATACGACGCGTAACCCAGCGCCTTGCCGGTCTTCTCGATCTCCAGGCGGCGGCGGAAGGGCTCACTGCGGTAGTTCAGGGCACGAGCCGCCGGGCGGTACACTCCCGCCACATCATCCACCAGGGGCAGCTTCTTGTTGTCCCGGTCGCGGATGTCGGTGAAGCCTTCGTCGCCGATCTCATGGTAGAAGATCACAAACTCACGGAAGCTCTTACCATCGGAGCGACCGTCCAGGTTGGGATCGATGATGATCGCTTCCCAATTGCTGCCGGTGATGGTGTCCAGCGTCTGACCGGTCTCCACATCCAGGTAGCTCGACCCGCGCGGCTCGATGGCGATGGCGCCGAAGAGACCCATATTCTGGCGCCGACGACCGGCGCCATGATCGTGGAAGTAGTACGCCCGCTCGGCGTTGATGTCCAGCGGCACCGGAATCTCATAGGTGATGGTCTGGCCCGGCTGCGCGAAGGTGTCGGGGTTGTCCCCCACCGCGCTGGCCGCGCTGTCCACCGTGTGGGGCAAACCCAGAATGTGCATGGAGGCGGGCTGGCCATCCTCCAGGCGGTTGGTGAAGTTGATCCGCAAGCAATCGCCCAGGTTGGCGCGGATCACCATCGGTTGGATGGGATCCTTGCGCAGACCGTGGGCCACCCGGGCAACCCCTGGTCCCTCGGGGGCTGAGCGATCCGCGTCCAGCGCCGCTTCGAAGGCCTGGATCTCAGGAATGTTGGCATCCAGCGCGTACATGAAGGCGTTGTTCACATGGTCGCCGTAACGGTTGAGGGTCATGGTCACGGGAATCGCCGACACATCGTAGGTCTTGACCTCTCCCCCCTCGACACAGGCGTTGAAAGGCGTGGCGCCGACCTGCGCATGAGCCACGTTGGCTCCCGGATCTTCCGCGCCGTAGCCGACACAGAAGAGGACGAAAGCGGAGAGGGCCACCGTGGTGCCCAGCCGCACCGGGCGGGCGCGCAGCAGGGCGACCACCGGGGCAAAATGGAGAGCACCAACGCGGCGCCGGTTGAATCCGTACAACCCGAGCAGCAACAGTGGCAGGAAGGCGGCCAGTTGCATCAGCGCGGCTTCCGCGCCGTAGCGCACTCGCATCAGCACCGTGGCTTCGAGATCCTGGTAGCTATCCCGCACCAGGCTGGGGTTGCGCACCGAGCTGAAGGAACACAGTTGGGTCGCTTCCTGCACGGTCAGGTCGGAGGTGACGACCGTGGTCTGCACCTCGGCGAGAGAAAGGCCATAGTTGACCCCCATCCACTCATGGGCCACATCCCGGACACTCGCCACCGGCAACACGGCCAGGACGAAAACCAGGGTCATCACGCCCACGGTGCCCAGGAGACCTGCGGAGGTCCCGCGGTCCAGGCGGAGCCGCCGAGACAGCAGCAAGCCCGCGGCCAGGGAGATCGCCACCAGGGGCAAGAGCATCGCCAGGTCGAGAGCCATGTGGGCTCCGACACCAACGAGATTCCATTGCACCTGAGGATTCAAGATCGTGTTGAGTAAATACTCCCAAAGCACAACGCCCAGGGAAAGTGCCGTAGCCAGCCCCAGCCAACGCCAAGGCCTGGTCACGGTAAGACGCACAAACTCTCGCATTCTTCCACTCCTTCCGAGTTCATCCAGATCAACTCCTCATCCTCGGGGCAACACCAGAGCGTTCGCCCAACGCGGCGACTCGATAGATATCCCACCGGAAAGCAGCTCTCCGCTGCGGCTTCGGCAACACACAGGTTGAGAATCCAGATTCCGAGGTCTATATATCGAGATTCTTCAAAGCGCAACTATTCAAGTACACTCAACCAATCAACAGCAGTAGATTGCATACTCTCTCATACCAAGCGTTAATCCCGGGCACTATACCAGATCGATCCTGACAGTTCCATAGCCACTCGGCTCATTGTTGATCGAGCAGGAAGGTCACCAGATCGGCGAAATCTTGCAGGGTCATCAAGCTGGCGTACTCGGGCATGGCGCTGGGTTCCTGGCACGGCAGACCATCCTTGCATTCCGGTGCAATGAAGGAATTCGGCGCCAGAATCGAATCGTAGATGTACTGCGCCGCGGCCGTACCCTCGATCCGTCCCGCGGCGGTCGCACCGATCCGTCCCAGGTGGGGACCCACGTTGTTGCTGCCGGGAACTTCGATATCACCGTGGCAGGCGATACAGCCGTAGACCCCATCGTAGAGCTCGCGGCCACGCTCTGGCTCCCCCAGGGGCAGGAGCAGCCGAGCGTCGGGGGGGAGGGCGACCTCGCCGCCCCGGGGCCGGAGGTGATAGTGCTCCGCGGGCTCCGGAATCGGCAAGAAGGCGGTTTCCCCTTCACGGCGCCACTCCACCCGCAACCGACCGTGGGGCTCCCGGGTATCAAAGTCGAAATGCAAGGCGGTGTTGAGGCTTTGCCCCGGCAGCACCTGCGCTCGCCCCACCTGTGCCCCGATGGGCGGCACCTCGTCGCCCAACTCCGGGACCAGGAAGAACTCCTCCCCGGCGAAGATCTGGGGCTCCTTGGAGATGTTGCGAAAGGATAGATCGAGGGTGACTCTTTGTTTCCCCCAATCCGGCATGTCCGGCATCATCGTGGAAGGCTTGCTGAAGTTTTCCCCGTGGTCCATCTGGTCAAGGATCCAACGGGCCTCCTCCAGATGCATGGCCAGCCCCCCCAGGGTGGCCCGTTCCACGGGGATGCTGCGAGTGGCCTGGATGACGAAGCCCCAGCCAACGACCGCCAGCACCACCGCTCCCAGGAAAATCAACACCCCGGGCTGCATCCACCAGCGGAGAGCGACTCGATCTTCCTCCCGCCGCCGCGCCGCCTGGCGCCGTTCTTCCTTCAAGCTCTTCTTGGCCTTCGACATTCCTTCGATCCCCTCCTAGGACAACAGAGCGCGGATATCCGGCAGCATTGTCTCGGCCTTGGTCTTCGGCGGGTAGGTCAGCCGCAGTTTCCCATCGCGTCCGAAGACGAAGAAGGTTCCGGTGTGATCGACGTAGTAGAAACTATCGCTCCCGGGTCCATCCTTCGGTTGGCTGTATTGGACGGTGACCTCGAAGTCTTCCTGCACAGTCTCCAATTCCCCAAACTCCAACCGTAGGCCGTAGAAGCGCCGGTCGAAATTGGGCACGTAGCGCGACAGTTTCTCCAGCGAATCTCGATGGGGATCGACCGAGACGAAGACGATGCTCACGTCCTCCGCCTGGTCCCCCAGCTCCCGGTAGATGGTCTTCATATCCGCCAGGGCGAAGGGACAGATATCCGGGCAGAAGGTGTAGCCGAAAAACACCACGGACACCTTGCCCTGCTGGCTACTGAGATCGAAGGGTTCGCCGTCCCAGTTGGTGCCCTTGAGGGCAAGTTCCCGCGGGGGATCGACGACGGTTCCGTTGAAATTCTGTACCGGCTGACAACCGGTGACCACCAGCAAACCAAGGACAGCCAGAGCCGCCCGGTGAAATCCCGCCAAGGTCATCGCAAGCCTCCACACAACATATTTGATCTCGATCCAACGCACACCGTAGATCCCAAACAAGAGGCGGCCCCATGGCCGCCTCTCTCCGTCACCTTAACAGCTCTTCGACCTGTTAGGGACAGGTGGCAAAGGCCGAGGTATCCGTGACCGCGTCCGCCGGGGTCAAATCGGGGTTGAGATAGGTCTTCACCGTCCCGGTCTGGGTATCGGTGACGGTCAGGGTGAACTCCACATCCGTCGTGGCGGCGAAGAACACCCAGTAGTGGTTGGCGAAGGAGCACGCGTCGAGCACCTTGACCAGCATCTCCCAGTTGTCCGGGTCGAAGAAGTAGAGCACCGCCGAGTCATCGGACTTGACGACTTCGCGACCGACCCCGGTGGTACCGTTGCGGCTGTCCACCCAGGCCACCTGCACCGTGAAGCGTCCGCCCTGCAGCGCGATGACATCGTTGCTGACGGACGAAGCCACCGAACCCTGGTTGGGCGCGATATCGGTCACCGGATCGTCGAGGGTCCCGAACACCGCCGCGACGTTGACGAAACCATCGTCCGCCAGGACCGACAGGGGAATGGCGAACCGCGCCGTGTTGCCGCTGAAGGTGGCTGTGGCCTCACCGGCCACCTGTTCGGTGGGATCGTCCACGACCTGAACGGTGCCCGTGCTCGGATCATAGGTGAAGAGATCGACGTAGAACTCGTTGCCCATGCCGGTGGTGTTGGAATTGGTGCGTGCGTCGGTCCACGGCAGGTCGCCCGTGTTGCCGTCCTGGTCGGTGTCCAGGTCGATGAAGCCATCGAGGGCCACCGGACTGTCGGCGCCGGGAGCGGCGATGTTTCCGGCGAAGTCCACGGTGATCACCAGGCTGCCCCCGGCGATACTCGCGTTGAGGCTGGTGATGTCGGGCTGGTTGGCGGAACTGCCCAGCGTATCCCCCACCGGATCCGCGACGCTGTCGGCGGCGACCTCGAAGGTCATCCCTTTGGGTAGCGGCATCTCCGCCCGAGACGGGCGCTGCGGCAGATTGCGCTCCGCTTGGCCGATCGCACTCGCCACGCCCGCGGGCACCAAAAGCCCCACGACAGCGAGCAGCGTGCACCATGAGCCGACTTTCGCAACGCCTCCGGTTTTCAAAAACATCCTATGCATGAGAATGGTCTCCTTCCTCCATCCAGGATCGAGTGTCAGGGTAATCTTCCCCCGATTGTAACCAGAGACCCCGACCGGGGTCTACAAAGATCTGCCGATTGTTCCCACCCGTAAACACTGATATCCTAATTCTTTGACAACTGCCGCGAGGATTTCCAGATGAGCAACGATGTCGATCTGAGCGCTGCGCCCCAGTACCGTAAGAGAGTCAGGATCCGAGCTTTCTACAATCGGAACGGTGCCATCTACCTCAAGTCCTGGGGGGAGCAAAAATTCCCAGGCCCCCACTACGTCATCATCGGTCCCACCGGGGATATCTATGGTTGCGCGGTGTCGGAGTTCGAGGCGATGTACCAGCCGGTAGCGGGAGAACCGGACACCTTCCGCAAAACCTCGCCGGTGCGGGCTCTGCGCATGGATGCCCCGTTCACCGTCCGCACCCTCACCGACGACGGCAACGTTGAAGTGGCTTGCAACCAAGGCCAGGCGGGAGATTGGCTGGTGCAGCAGCCGGGCGGTGAGCGCCAGGTGATCCCCGCCGCGAGTTTCGCGGAATTGTACGAGCCATTGCCGTAGTTCGCAGCCCAAGCCTTAGAATTTCACCACCAACGCCACCTGCAACGTGGAGTCCAGCTCTTCCAACTCCACGAACACGGTGTCGGTCAGTGCGGGCTCCACGGGCACTGCCTGGACCGCCGGTTGGTTGTCGTAAAGCAGGCGCAGGCGGACCTTGAGGGCCAGCCGCTCACTGATGGCCACGGCGATGGCCTGGTCCAGGTCCACCCGGAGGTCGGAGGTGTCCTCCAGATTCTCATCCACGGTCAGGCTGTTGGTGTATTGCGTCGAGGCGGTGAGCTGACGCCGATACTCCCAGGCGAAACGGGCCCCCAGGAAATCCTCCGCTCGCTCCGGGGTCGGAACGAGATCCTCCTGGCGGGTGTAGGTCAGGGAGTAATCGGTGCGGAAGCCGGCCTTCTCCCTCTCGAACCAGCGATGCCCCACCCCCCCCTGGGCGGAGTACCGGTTGGCGAAACCGGCGAATTCGTTGCGTTCCCAACCCGCGCTCACGAACCAGAAGAAGGCTTCGGTCAACTGGTGGTGGTAGCGCCCAGAAAGGGCGTAATTCTCCGCCGTCAGTTCGCTGGTGTTCTGCTCAAAGACCCGCACGGCGCCGGAGGGCTCCAACACCGCCCGCAGCGTTCGGGTGGTGGACTCCGCCCGCAGACCGCTGGCCTTCAGGGTAAATTCCGCCTCCTCCCACACCCGCCGCAGGGTGTTCTTGAACCCCAGCGTCTCCGCCTCCGCGTTGCCACTCGTCGCCACCAGGCTCAGTTCCGCCTCATCGAACCACCCCAACTCGGTGGTTTCCTCCTGGGCCTGGAGTCCCATCGTCAGACAGCCACAGAGGGCCAAACACAACCCACCAAAGCACCCTATCCGGTTCATCCTTCTATCGCCTCTTCGTTGTTATCTCGGTTCTCAGAAACTTGTCGGCGGGAGTATAGCGGCAGGGGCAGGGGCAGGGGCAGGGCCGCCGGATCCGTTGGAGCAAACCTCACGGCGGCGGCAAGATCAATCCGACCCGCCGGGCGATCGCTCGGGCCAGGGCGGCAAAATCCCGCCCGGCTTCCTGAGCCGCGCTCAGATGCGCCCCCAAGGCGCCATCCGCTGGCTTCAAGTGGAAGATGGGCTTGCGGGCCTCCTGGGCCAGGGGCATGAGACTACGGTAATGCTTGGTGAGCGCCAGACAGTGGGGATCCGCCTGGAACTCCGGCGCCATCTCGCCGTTCTCCCCCAGGACCGACTCACGGTACACCGCAGGTATTCTCTGGACCCATTTTGCATACGCCTTGACCGGGCGATCGAGGCGCACGGCATGTTGCAAGACGACGTATCCGGCGGGTTCCATGCGACCTTCCGGAAGTTCCAGATCCCCGGCGGGGCGCTTGCTCAGCCGCTGTTTCCATTGCTCGCGCCACCGTTTCACCGTCGGTCCCAGGTTCTTGAGCCCCTGCAGGGAGAAGAGATCCGGAGACACAGGCGTGACGATGTAGTCCGCCCCGATCAATGCGGCGCGGTTGATGGCCCCGAGGTTGGGACCAAGGTCCATGAGGATCAGATTCGCCTGTTGCTCCGCCGCCGCTCGCTGCTGAATCCGCCAGAATGCGGAGAGCACCCGAAAGGCCCTCTCTTTGCCATCCGAAGCTTCGGGCCACTGGTTGGAGAGATCATCTTCGAAGCTGGAAAGCTGTAGGTCTCCGGGGAGCAAGAAGAGGCCATCCACAATCTTCTCCAGCTTGGGATCGCCGATATCCCCAATGCCACGGATCAATGGCGAGAGAGTCCGATAGATGGTAGAGCCTTCGGACTCTTCCCACAGTGCCTCCAGGCGCTCCTCATCGACGAACGCTGCGGTGAGGTTCGCCTGGGGATCCAGATCCACCGCCACCACCCTCTGTCCCAGATCGGCAAACATCCAGGCCAGGTGGTAGACCAGCGAGGTCTTCCCCACTCCCCCCTTGTTGTTAAAGAACGCGATGGAAATTGCCACTAGGCTCTCCTCGGCCAAATTTTCACGTTGATGGCCGTGTCATGCAGTTCGAACTCGGGGGGTGGATTGCCATTCTTTCCCAATTCGCCACGGGCCAGAGCGATGCCCATGCCGAATCGCTGCACATAACCCAAATTCTTCATCACTTCGGCGAGGTGGGGATTGCGGTAGTCCGTCACTCCGGGCTGCCCGAAGCGCTCTCGGGTCACCTGGCCGTAGGGGCCGCCAGGATTGGTGATTTCGATCCGATCCCCGAACCAGGAGAGGCGCACCGGCGCGGCGGTGCCCTCATAGTTGCGATGCAGGATGGCATTGCGCAGCAACTGCTGCAAGGCAACGATTGGATAATCCGGATGCCTTGCTTCCCGATCACCACCGGTAATCTCCGCGGCGACCGAAATGTGGATACGCAAGGTCTCATCCAACTGCCCCAGCATCTCGACCATGGGACCATCGATCTCCCGTTGATCCTTGATCGGC
>Ga0210063_1000566_pt1 | contig 10826 bp, 4 predicted proteins | sample Muzzi_PWA_D1_FD_185529 | JGI IMG/M metagenome (GOLD analysis project Ga0210063, IMG submission 185529) | Wetland microbial communities from San Francisco Bay, California, USA, that impact long-term carbon sequestration - Muzzi_PWA_D1 (SPAdes) | ecosystem: Environmental > Aquatic > Marine >... | reverse complement strand
GCCGATCTGATCGAGCACTACAGCGTCGCCCTCGGTCGTCTCCTGGAGCGACAGTTTCCCCCCATGCACCGGCCCGGTCGCCCGGCCCACCGCCTGACGTTACCGACCCTCGCCCGCACCCCCTTCCCGGTCCAGGACGAGACGATCCAGGCGGCGTTGAAGATCCTCGCCCAGGGGAAGAACCCCTTCCTGCTGGCGGAGGTGGGCGTGGGCAAGACGACCATGGCGCTGATCACCCTGGCCTGTCTGCGCCCGGAGCACCGGCCCGAGATCGTCCGTCAGCTGGAGGCCCAGGGCTTCGAGGGTGCCCGGCAATTGCCCACGGTGCGGCGCGCTCTTGTGGTTTGCCCTCCTCACCTTGTGGACACCTGGGAGGAGGAGATCGAGGCGGTTATGCCTCATGCCAGGGTGCAGATCATCCGCAGCATAGCGGATCTTTCTTCATCTGATGAAGAAAGCGACCGGGGCGACGCGGACATCTACCTGCTGAGTCGCGAGAAGGCCAAGCTCGGCCACGCCTTCGAGGGGCTGACGCGTTGCCCCCGCTGCCACCGCCCCGCCACTCACAGCGCGAAGCACAACGCCGCCCACCGGCGCCGCTGCCCGGCCCGGCTCTCGCGCCCCACCAACGCCGCCGCCCGATTGCTGGAGGAGCTCGCCACGCAGCTGGTGCCCTACGACCACGGCGACCTGGTGCTACGCCACGCCTCGCGCCGGATGCGTTCCCGCTACCGTTCGCGGGAAAACACGCCGTGCCCGCCGCACCGGCTGGAAGGGATGGTGGACGGCGCCTTCGGGGTGCTCTGTGCCGAGGCCCACCAGGGTGACACGGGTTCCGTGGGCAACCTGGCCCACACCCTCTGCCACCTCAGCCAGGCCGCCCAGCGGGAGCTGCCCACCGCCCGGCGTGTCCGGGATTTCCTGCGGGACGAGGGCGAGCGCCTCACCGGGCCGGTGCGCGCCAAACTCCGCCACTACCTGCAACGCCTCGGCGAAATCCCGGGGGTGCGCGACACGGTGGAACGGAGCCTCACCGAAGCCCTCCGCGTTCTGGCCAGCGGCGCCACCTGGAGCGAACCCACTCCCTGCCACGAGCCTCTCTTTACCGCCAAGCCCAAGCCCCGGCGCGTCTCCCTGGCGCGCTACATCGCGAAATACCGGCGGCATTTCTTCGGACTCCTCATCATTGATGAAGGGCATGAATACTCCCATCTCGCCTCCGCCCAGGCCAAGGCGGCGCAGCGGTTGATGGCCCTGCCGGGGGTGCCGACGATCATCCTCACCGGCTCGCTCATGAACGGTTACGCCCGTTCCCTGTTCGCCCTGCTGTGGGCACTCTCCCCGCAGTTCCGGGAGGAATTCGCCCGCACGGATGAGGAGCGTTTCGTGGACCACTACGGCTACCGGAAGCTCTTCGTGCCGGTGAAGGAGGGCGACAGCGGCAGACAAAGCGGCCCCCGGGGCACCTTCACGGATCGGGATTGCAAGGGCCGCATCCTGGGCGACGCGCCCGGCGTGCACTCCGGCCTCATCCTCCGGCACCTGCTCCCCGTCGGCCTCTTCGTCCACAAGGCGGACCTGGGGCAGAACCTCCCGGAGGTGACTGAGATCCCGGAGCCGGTTCTATTGGATGAAGACAGCTTGAACGGCGACAGCAACGCCGTGGATTTGTTGGACGAGTACCAGCGCCTCCAGACCGCCCTCATCGACCGCATCAAGCGGGACCGCTTCAGCCCCAAGCTCGCCGGTCGCCTCCTGGGCCAGCTGGTGGAGCTGCCCTCCTACATCGACCGCGCCACCGACGACCAGCCCCGCATGGTCCTGGCGTACCCGGCGACCGAGGAGAATCCCGAAGGCGAAGTCATCGCCGTGGGCCGCCAGTTTCCCGCCAGTTGGATCACCCCCAAGGAACGCCACCTCCTGGACACCCTCCGCCGCCACCTGGACGCGGGCGAAAAGACCCTCCTATTCGTACGTCACAGCGGTACCAGTCACCTCCCCCGGCGCCTCCGCCGCCTCATCGCCGACGAGCTGAACACCCGCTCCATCTGGCTCGACGCGGCCAAGGTCCCCACCGACAAGCGCAAGCGCTGGATCGAGCGGGAAGTCCTGGAACCGGAAATCCCCATCCTCCTGGTCAACCCCGTCGCCGTGCAGACGGGCCTGAACAATCTGACGGCCTTCAACCACGCGATCTGGTACGAGCTGGCCCACACCACCACCTACCGCCAGGCCAACGGGCGTATCGACCGCCTGGGGCAGAAGCGCCCCGTGACCATCCACGTCCCCTACTACACGGGAACCGGCCAGGAAACTCACTTCGACCTGGTGGCCAAGAAGGTCTCGGCGTCGTTGCAGGTGGAGGGGCTGGACGTACGGGCCGCGCTGGAGGCGGCGGGGGCGGGTGGGGAGGAGGACGGCGCGGCGGCGGTGGCGCAGTCGTTGGGGGAGGCGATGTACCGGGCGCTGGTGGGGTGAGGGGTGGATGTGTATCCCAAGACAGAAGCGAACTCTTTACGCCTGGTCAAAAAATGCGCACAATAAGTCAATAGCGCAATTTTCCCCTCCGCCGATTTCGGTGGCAGGGTTTCTTCAGAGGAGGTCCCATGAGACGTATCTTCGTCGCCATTATTCTCGTATCCGGATTCCTGACTCTGGTCGCCGGCATCTCGGCGACCGCGGCAGAGCCGTCGGGCGCCGCGGTTGTGCTACCTACCCCGGATGCCGCCGCTCGCACCGTCCCTGGCGAATCGTCCGAGGAGCCGGGTGAAGTGACGCCCGAAAGAGCTCCTCGACCGGAAGACGGCCTGGACGCCGGTCTGTTCACGCCCAAGCCTGTCTATTTGTGCTACGGCTGGCAGTGTTCCGAGAATTGGCAGTGCGGCAAGTTTGGTGAGTGTGTCATCGAACCGGGTGCCAGCTGCGGAGTCTGCGCGAACTGACAACCCCATGTCCCCGCCGACCGGCAACTCTGCTGCGGGTCGGCGGCCTTTGGGGGCATTCTATCTCTTCTCATAAACGAGAGACTCTGGAGTCTGGGTTGTCTCCCAGCATCCTACACCGCAAGAGTTGCCGTGACCATCCACGTCCCCCTACTACCTCGGCACCGGCCAGGAAACCCACTTCGACCTGGTGGCCCGGAAGGTCTCGGCGTCGTTGCAGGTGGAAGGGTTGGATGTCCGGCGGCGCTGGAGGCCGCAGGGGTGGGTGGGGAAGGGGATGGGCCGGCGACGGTGGCGCAGTCTTTGGGGGCGGCCATGTACCGGGCGTTGGCGGGGTGAGAGGGGGGACCTTGAGGATTCGGCGGGTTCGTCCCAAGTCTGAAGCATGCCCGAGAGGATGGCGCAAGCATGCAGACGCAGGTGTTGCACCGACTGGCGAACCGTGAGTGCTCCTTGCGATCAGAACCGGGGCGACCAATGTATTTCATTCGGGAGTTTCACAAAACTGCCTCCAGGCAGAAGCTAAGCTAGTCCTGTAAAGAGGTGTCAGCAGGGTATCTGCCCTCACAAGTTTCTCAAGCCGACCCGAGATAAGGTCTTTGGTCTCAGTATTTGACCCATCTGTCTGAATTGCAGCGAAAAGGTCTTCATATTCCGCACCTATTGTTTTGTTTTCCTGGATAAACCTTGACATCATTTCTGGTTGTGGTAGACGTACTTGATAGTCTGGCGGTAGCCTCGGGGGCTCCACTTGGATTCTCACTGCGGCTCTCCTCCCCTCGAGGGGATAGACTCCAGCTTCAGGAAAGTTCCTTAGGTTCAAGCGGTCCACGAAATCATCATGAATAAGATCCTCATCCCAGATCTCGAAACGCACTCGGTCGCCAAATCGGTAATCAATCGTTACCAAGGCACCCCATTCAGGTTGAGCATTCTCTCTGATTGTGTCACTTTGAAATCGAAGAGCCCCATTCTGAAATGCTTTGAAGTAAATATCTGGGTAGCTTAATGGGTCAATAAAATCATCCGTGATCACACCTCCTAGCATAGAAATAACGATCGTACCAGAGAGTATCTCGCTCGCCTTCTCACTCCCATCTTCGAAGCTAATCCTAAAGTCCGGTAGTCGATCATCATCCACATCAATCATCAAGCGATAGATCTGTCCGTTTTCGTAATCTGACCGATTATCTAGCCATCCATTACTGTCGGAGTCTAGTAGCACTGCGGTGCTCTTACCTTGCTCGTTGAGGATATGCAGCTCTCTGGGTTCCATTTGTTCCGAAGTATACATGCCAATCCCTACGGGCTGAGTGGAGTTCTGGCCATAAAAAACAAATCCCTGCGCGATACCACTGTAATCATGGTCCTTCGGCACTATCCCGACCATTGGAGGCAGCCCGTACCAGTTCGGCTTATTATTCAAGGCCGCCAACATACTGGGGCTGTCCTTGATTAGCTGAAGCCGCATGCGAGCGGTTTTGTTCCGAGTTGGAGAGATCGCTGCCGCACGCTTGAAATCGGGGCCGGCTTTGCCCAACTCACCCTTCCTCAAAAACTCATCTCCTCGATAGAGCAGCGCGTCGGCCAAGGCTTCGTGTACTCTCGCCTCTCTTGGCGTTATTCGATATGCATTCTCAAGGGATTCAATACCAAGATCAATTTCACCGTCCTTCAACTGTCTGCTACCGTAAAGCAGATGTGCCAGCGATAGTCCTTGTTCCAAACGCAACTCTCGCTGACCGGCCAACTCATACCCTCGTTTCATCGCAGTGATAGCCTCCTCGAAACGTTCGTTCCGCAGATGATCCAGCCCCAATCCATAGAGCCCGGCAGGTAGTACCGCTCGTACCACAGGACGACCTGAGATCACCATCTCGGCCTCATCGAGGGCCAGAACTGCTGCCATTGGTTCTTCCCGAGCCAAAGATGCAAGAGCATGGGCCTCGAGAGAAATGACATACTCACAATCAATGAAAGGGAACACCATCTCTTGCGCGTGGCTGTACTCGAATGCTTCTTGATGCAGTCTTACGGCCTCTTCAGTCGCGGCTTTTGGGAGGTTCACCAGGTCTAGACTTTGCGATGAGGTCCGAGCCAGCAGGCCGCGAAGCACGATGCGAAGCCCGGGGGCAATGTTGCAGGCTGGAGGCTCCATACCCTCAACCATCTGGATTGCGGCTCCGATCTCTCCCTGCGCTATGGCCTCTCGTCCGCGATGGTAGCGTGCTGCGCAGAGGTTCGGTTGAGTGATGCTGCGCCAGTTAGGAAACTTATATGCACGCTCTGCGGCATCCAGGCAACCCGGGAAGTCCTGCTGTTCCAGCAGCCAGTTGCTCTTATGGGATAACCCAGACACTTTGGCTTTGATCGCTTTGAGGGTGTCCTGAGCAAAGAACGTCACGCCGCGCTCAACACCCTCTGGGTTTCGCCTCCCGATCGCCTGATAGATTGCTGCTACTCCGTTCACCTCCCGCGCGGCACTGAGATCCAGTTGTTCGATGGCCGACCTATAAAGAGGGACCAGATGCCACAGAATCTGTCGTTGCTGAATTTCCCCGATCGCTAATAGGTGATGGTGTACTTTGTCATAGCTGCGTTTGGAGAAGAATTCCGAGGCGAGCCGCGATTGCCGCGAAATAGCTCGCCCGTCGGCAAAATTCTCTAATCCCAAACCTCCAAAGAAAATAACTCCAAGAACGCAGACGGTCGCCGCCACTCTTGCATCAGCCTTGAAGGCAATAAAGCCAGCCGCTCCGGTTGCCAGAAAAAAAAACAGACATAGAAGATTTTCGTATCGCCACAGATCTGGTATTTCTACGGTGAGACGCGCAGCAGCTACAGGAGCCTCAAGCGTTTCCAGGGGGAGGTCGTCAACGCCTACCAGATAATCCTCAGGTTGCGACTCGATATCTTGACATGCATCTTGCGGAGTGTTGCCACCGGCGGGGAAAGCGAAGGACATCGCCACTACGAACGATAGCATGCGTAGTCCAGTCAAAACCCGGAACGTCCGGGGGCTTAGGTCATGCGAGTAGTTTAATTCTGCCACACTAGTTCCTTGAGGTCTCGGAGGCCGTAGGCCAATACGTCTCCACCAACCGATCGCGATCATCGAAATGAAGAGCGAGCCTCTTCTGCCACCGATCAAGAAGATCTACCGATTCTCGCTGGTTGACTGAATCAAGTTCGATCTCTGGTCCAGTGCCCGGATCAGGAACGCTCCAAACGTAAGCCGTACCGTTCAAGCCTCCAGTAATTATTTGTTTTCGATCAGAGCTGCGGGCCAGTATTGTGTTGCTGTGTTCTATATGAGGCATGACCTCGATTGAGGAATTGTCCCAGGCATCTGCTTGGACCGACATCTCGAACTCTAGTTGCCCACTTTGTGAACCCCAGATGCGTATGTCACCCTGATCGCTATACGTAAGGATCCAACTACTCCGTTCGCTGAATGCTACCCGTTCGGTCCAGCCGCTAGGCCGAACTGACCTCGTGACAGCTGTACCCGTTCGCGCACTCCAGGTGCGAATTGCGCCTTCTTCGGTCGCCGTGAACACGAACTCACCGCTTGGATCAAATCCAAAACGCGACACAGGTGAATCGTGGCGCATTGGTCGAAGTACTGGTTTGCCACTATCGGCATCCCATACCCTGGCCAGCCCATCAAGTCCGCCCGTTAGAACACGCGTTCCATCCGGGCTGAAGGCAACACCAACGATCCCGGAACCATGGCGTATCGCTGCGGAAATGGGTTTACCCTTCACACCGCAGACGCGAGCGACACCTTTCTCGTCCGCGATAATCATCCGTAGTCTATTGGGGCTGACCGAGAACCGGGCTGAATTCTTTCCTTCTTCGGTCAATGTGCACTCACCAGAGAGGCTTGTGCCCGTGCCTATTTCCCAACTAGAAAACTGAATTGAATCCCCTATCGGATTACCACGCGCAGTGTCCCACATCCGAGCCACACTATCTGCATTGAAGGTAAGAGCCTTGTCCCCATTCCACGTGAAGGCAACCTTACGAACCGACTTACCTGTTAGTAGAGGTTTGGTGACTAGCTCAGCAGTCCTCAAGTCCCAAATCCAAGCAGTGCCGTCCTTGCTGGCCAAGAAGCCATGATGTTCATTTCCACTAAAGCACACCAGGGTTGCGGGATCTCTGTGATGCAAGGCTGCGGAGATGGGGCTACCGGTCTGGGCGTCCCACACACGAGTCACACCCTCTCCGCCAATTAGCACTCGATTGCCATCCGCGCTAAAAGCAGCTGCACTCACCTCTTCAGAAGTCCGAAAGGTAGTTGTTAGCCCAGGGAATAGAGTGATACTGCGGTGACCAACACGGGCCATTCGATTGCTCGTCGGCTCCAGGACGAGAGCCCTGAGTCTCAACAGGAAAGCTCGGTCCTGGTCTTTTGTTGATTCAGCGAGTGATGCCGATCGATCAAAGTACTCAGCGTAGAGCCTATCAGCCACTCTGCCATAGCCTGCTATCCTCACCAACTTGGTGTATGCATCGATTGGCACATCTCCTGCCGCGGAGCGAATTTGGGTAATTTGAATGTAGGGAAAGACCAGCCAGTACCAGGAGGCTACAGTTAAAATGAAGAATACCGTTGCTGCCACACCTAACCGCCGCGTCCAGTCCACAGGCATTTCTTCTCGTACCCAAGACTTGTCGAATACGCTGTTGTAGATCCGATTGCGCACTCTTAGGTGCCCCTCTGGCGTCGGGAGGACAAGCCCGGAGAGCTTGAGTGCCGTCTGCTCTTGGGAGAGAGGTTCGTTCGACATATCCTTGCCCGCGCGGATTTTGCGGTAGAGAGCGAGGGCAGCCGCTTTGCGCTCCACGCCTTGCAGCCGCTGACGCACGAACTTCAGGTTGTCATCACTCCGCTTGGCCTCTGTCTCCAGGAAATTTTGCTGCACCACCTGGTCTACCTCTTCGTCGCGACATCCATCCCCCCCGCGCTCCGCCAGTAGGCCACAGACCCTCTGGGTCAGATACGGGTGGCCCCCGGTCCAGAACAGCACACGCTTCAGGGCGCGGGTACAGCTTGCAGAGTCGGTCCCCAGACCCTTGGCCAGCGGCGCGGCTTCCTCCAGCGTGAAGTCGGAAAGTTCCACTCGGTGGCCGATATTGAACGGGGTGCGATGGGGATCCTTGATGATTTCCGAGGGAGCCGCGACGCCCAGGAAGGCGAAGCTCAAGCGCTCGAATTCCGGCTCGGTCGCACGGGCGTTGAAACAGGCGCGCAGGGCGGCAAAGAAATCGTCAGAGTATGGCAGGGAGAGGGTCGTATCGATCTCGTCCACGAAGACCACCACCCGTTCCTGCGTGGCCGGAAGAACCACCTCCCCGAAGAATTCCACCAGACGCTGCACGGAGGGTATTTGGGCGCGCTCCCCCCACCATCCCCCCAGATCCGCATCCAGCTTCGAGCCCTTCAGCACTCGATGGGCAAAGCCGTAGTACCAGCGATCCGCCGAGGTTTCGCCGGTCCCCAGGGTGGTCAAATCCACGGTTGCCGAATGAAACCCCTGCTGTTGGAATCGGCGATGGGTGCGGGCCATCAGACTCGACTTGCCCATCTGGCGGCTGGTGAGCACATAGCAGTACTCTCCCGCCTGGAGGCGCTCCAGCAACTCCGCATCCGCCGAGCGCTCCACATAACTCGGCGCCCCTGGTCGCAGGGTGCCACCAACCACGTAGAACGACTTCTTGGGCGAGGATTCCGTCACAGATGCCGCCGGAAGTAGAGGTCGTAGAGTGCGAAGCTGGGGCGGGCTTCCAAGCGGGTGGCGCCCCGAACCAGCCCGGCGGCCTTCAGGCGTTCGAACGCCAACTCCTCCTGGATCTCGCCGTCGTGGATCGCTTGCCGCAGTGCATCGATCAACGCCCCGTTGTGCCGCAGGCGCCAGAGAAAGAGACGCAGGTGATCGCCAAAGGGGCCGTTGTCCGCCAGCGCCTCCTTCTTCAGCTGGGTCAGCGACCAGCGGCGGGAGGCCATGGCGTAGAGCGCCTGGCGCACCAGGTAGGGGTGACCGCCAACGAATTCCAGCAAACCATCCACCTCGGCTGCGCCCCTAAGTGGATCGCCATGGCGCTGGTTCAGATCCGCCACTTGTTCCCGATTGAACGGCTCCATGCGGATGGCTCTGGCCACATTGAAGGGCGACTGGTTGATGTCGTCGATCCACAGTTGGGGTTCCGTCGAATGCCCAAGGACCAGGTTCAGACGCACCCATTCGTCTTCAATGGCTCGCTGGTTGTGCCAGCCCCGGACCATACCGAAGAAGTGGCGTTTGTAGGGCCGGTCGAAGATGGCATCCACCTCGTCCAGGAGGATCAGAATCGGCGGATCCGGGTCACCGTCACCCGACGCTTCGGGCTCCGACAAGATCGCCGTACCAAGATAATCCGTCAGGTTCTCGATGCCCCCGAGATTTGGGTTCCACAGAGTCTCCGGCTTGAGCCGTGCGCGGAGTCCTCGGGCGAAACGACCAGCGAGGTAAAAAAGCAGGGTGTCGAGGCTCTCCCACTTCTCCGGCGTCACCAGTTGGAAGTCCAGGTAGAAGGAGCGCAGCCCCCGAGTCTTCGCCGCCTTGTGCGCCCGGGCCAGCAACGAACTCTTGCCGTACTGCCGCGGCCCTTTGACTGCGGTGGTGGTGCCTTCGCTGAGAATCTGATCCAGCAGTTCCCCATCCGCTCGCCGCTCCACATAGAAAGGGGAATTGGGCCGCAAGGTTCCAGATTCCGCAACCAAGGCCACAGCCAATCGTGGGTCCGCCTGCGGCAAAGGCGCGCCACCGGCACCGTCCGTGACCTCGAAGAGGTGGCGCAGATCTTCTTCCGTCGTGTCCTCTCCCCTGGGCAGCAACCCCAAAGGCAAGGCCGCTTCGCCTTCAATGGCCGCTACGATCTGCGTCAGAGTCGCCTCGAAGGGTTCTTCAGAGCGCCACCGAGCGTACTGGATCGGATTCAGGTACGCCGCCAGGTCGTAGGGCAGGGCGCCTTCGAAGTCCACACGGATGGGCAGGATTTGCGGTCGGCCCGCATTCTCGCGCTGGAGTTCGTGTGCGCGCGCAATTTCCTGCCTCACCATGTCGCTGCGAATCGAGTCCTTGGAGATCAACACCACAAAGTGATCGCAGCGGTCGATCTGGCGGTAGATCTCCTCGATCCACTTTGTCCCCACCAGCATCTGGTTGTCGATAAACACAGATTGCCCGTGGTCTGAGAGACCCCGGAAAAGGAACCGGGCCATCGCCTCGTCCGGTTCCACGTGACGGTAGCTGAGAAATACTCGCGACATAAGAATTTTCTGATAGCTCTGAGTGTCGAAAGTGTAGCAGACAACTCAGGACTGTGAGGTAGGACCCGAGGTGTGCGGCATCGATCCCCCCCTCCCGCCCTCCCGTCCGAGCGCCCCCCGGCGCCCTCCACTGAGCAGGCCCCTCTCGCGGCCCGTTTTCGCCCTGCCCGTCACCATGCAGCGTAGCCCGGACGCGGGCCGCTCCCAAGGCAACCCCGCCTGCGGCGAGGTGTCTCTCCCTCCGGTCGAGCCAGCCTTGGGGCGTCCCGCTTCCCCGGGCTCTCTCTCGCTGCATGACGAGCAGAACAAAAACGAACCCCGGAGGAACTCCCATGCAGCAGCCCGCCACGCAGCCCTGGTACATCGACTACCAGCCTCAATACAACGGCACCTTCGGTACCGATCCCTACCAGGAACGATCCCGATTCGAACCGGAGAACCAGGCAGACATCCTGCGGATTTCCCTCCGGAAGATCGACGGCCACTGGCACGTCATCGCCACCGAACCCGGCCATGCCGAGCACGTCCACCAGGACGCCTTCCGCTTCTTCGAAGACGCCCGCCAA
>Ga0210063_1000565_pt1 | contig 10827 bp, 10 predicted proteins | sample Muzzi_PWA_D1_FD_185529 | JGI IMG/M metagenome (GOLD analysis project Ga0210063, IMG submission 185529) | Wetland microbial communities from San Francisco Bay, California, USA, that impact long-term carbon sequestration - Muzzi_PWA_D1 (SPAdes) | ecosystem: Environmental > Aquatic > Marine >... | reverse complement strand
TTTTACGGATCACCTGGCGGCCCGAAACAATTTCAATGTGCTGCTGTTGAATCCATTGTGGCTGTTTTTTGCCCTGTGGTATCGGCCCCGCCCGGCCGGATGGCTGTTGCTGGTCCTGTCCGTGGCGGCTGGAGTCGCCGCATTGATTCCCGGCGGGCAATACAACCTGGACGTGGTGGCGGCTTTCCTGCCGCTCAACCTGGCAGCCGCCTGGGTTCTGCTACGGACGAGCCGGGGCTGATCAGCCGCCGATTTCAGCCAGGAGATCGGCCTGGTGTTCCTGCTGCAGAGGTTCAACGATCATGTCCAGGTTGCCAGCGAGCAGATCGTCCAGCTTGTACAGCGTGAGGTTGACGCGGTGGTCGGTTACCCTTCCTTGCGGAAAGTTGTAGGTGCGGATGCGCTGGGACCGGTCGCCACTTCCCACTTGCAGTCGTCTTGACTGCGCGACCTCGGATTCCTGGCGGGAGCGTTCCTCCTCAAGCAGCCGCGCTTTCAGCAGGGACATGGCCCGCGCCCGGTTTTTGTGTTGCGAACGTTCATCCTGGCACTCGACCACGATGCCGCTGGGCGCATGCGTGATGCGGATGGCCGAATCAGTCTTGTTAACGTGCTGGCCGCCGGCGCCGGAAGCGCGAAAGGTGTCGATTCGAAGATCGGCCGGGTTGATTTCCACTTCTTCGACATCTTCGCCTTCGGGCAGGATGGCGACGGTGCAGGCCGAGGTGTGAATTCTGCCCTGGGATTCGGTTTCCGGAACACGCTGCACCCGGTGCGTTCCGGATTCAAACTTGAAGCGTGAAAACGCCCCTTGACCGACGATTCGGGCGATGATTTCCTTGAAGCCGCCGTGTTCGCCGAAATTCTGGCTGAGAATTTCCATCGACCAGCCCTTGGACTCGGCATATTTCTGGTACATCCGGAACAGGTCGCCGGCGAAAATCGCGGCTTCGTCGCCGCCGGTGCCGGCCCGGACTTCGAGAAAAATGTTGTTGTCGTCATTCGGGTCGACCGGCAGTAGCAGCAACTGCAATTCACTTTCCAGTTCTTCCAGGCGCCGGCTGGCCTCGGCCTGTTCGTCGGCAGCCAGTTCCCGGATTTCCGGATCTTTCTCCGCCATCATCCGGGTGGCCTCTTCAAGTGTATCGCGGGTCTTTTTCCACTCACGCCATGACAGCACCACGGGTTCGATCTGGGCATATTCCCTGGACAGGTCCCGGTAACGGTTCTGGTCGGAGAAAACCTCCGGCTCGGATAGCAGCAGCGCAATTTCCTCGTACTTGGCAGAAACCTGTCGCAACCTGTCGTGGACCGATTCCTTCATTCCGATTCCGACTCGTCGTTTTTGAATATGCGGTCCGCTGCCCTGAGAATGTCATAGTCCTTGTTCTCGGCCGCTTCGCGCAGTCGCTTGCTGGGCATGTGCAGAATCCGGTTGGTCAACGTGCTGGCCAGCTGCTTGACGACTTCCTCCGGATCGTGTCCCGCCCGCAATCGCTTCAACGCCTTCTCGGTCAAATCCAGTTCGTGATCATGGGACTGCTGCCGCAAACGCTTGAGCGACCGGGCAGCGCGCAATCCATACAGCCAGCGCATGAAATCAGTCACCGCGGTGTTGATGTCGGACACCGCTGATTCGGCGGCAAGGCTCCGTTGTTGCATGTTTTCGTCGACCACCTGCTGCAGGTCGTCAATGGTGTAGAGATAGACGTCTTTCAGGCTGGACACTGCCGTTTCGATATCCCGCGGCACCGCGATATCCACCATGAACATCGGGCGATGCCGGCGCTTCTTCAGCGCGGCGCGGACGTCATCTTTGCGGATGACCGGCTCAGGGCTGGCTGTTGAACTGATCAGGATGTCTGCCTGTGGCAATGCTTCCGCCAATTGGTCAAGGGTCATCGCCCTGCCATCGAATTCGGCGGCCAGTTCTTTCGCTTTATCCAAACTGCGATTCACAATCAGCAGGTTGGCTATGCCCTGGTCGCGCAAGTGCCGACCACACAGCTGGATCATTTCACCGGCGCCCACCAGGACGACCGTTCGTGATTGCAGTTCGCTGAAAATTTGCCGAGCCAGGACCACGGCCGTGTACGCCACTGAAACGGGATGCTGGCTGATGCCCGAGTTGGTCCGGATCGCTTTCGCCGCGGCAAACGTGTGTTGAAACAGCCGGTCGAGTACTTTCCCCATGCTGCCGGCATCGTGCGCCAGTTGCCAGGCTTCCTTCAGTTGGCCCAGTATCTGGGTTTCCCCCAGCACCAGGGAATCCAGACCGCTCGCAACACGCACCAGGTGGCGGGCCGCTTCTTCGCCTTCGAAGCTGTAAAAATGGTCATTGAGTTCGCCGGGTTCGAGATCGTTGGCCCGGTGGATCCAGTCGAGCAATGATTCTTTTCCGGTCTCCGACGACAGGCAGTAGATCTCTGTCCGGTTGCAGGTGCCCAGAATAATGACTTCTTCCACGCCGGGTATGGCTCTCAGTTCGCGTACCCGATCGCTGATTTCCAAACGGGTAAAGGCGACCTTCTCCCTGATTTCAATAGGAGCGGTGTGGTGACTGATTCCGATAGCTAAAAGGGGCATGGATTCCCGAATTCCCGACTGCGGGACGATTCTGCGGGTGAGTTGGCCTATTATCAAGTCAGAATACACATTTATTGGTTTTCCGTCCCGATTGAACTGACTTGAGACAATCCGGGATTGGTTCGGAGACCGCAATTGCGTATCCTTTGTGCCCACGAACGATAAGTCTGAGAGGTTGGGTTTGATGTTGCGACATTTTTGGGTTTCCGGCCTACTGGCCTTTTTGCTGTGCGCGTGCGCGACGTCGGGCGGCAAGTCGCCGGATGTGGCGGTGCAGCCATCCGACGATAACAATGGTTCCGAACCGGCCAGCCGCGAGCCCACCAGCGAAGACGTCATGTACAACGTGATGGCGGCCGAGTTTCTCGGAGGCGAAGGCGACCTGGAAGGAGCGGTCGGTCTTTACCTCAAGGCCGCCATGGAATCCTCGGATCCGGAAATAGCCCATCGGGCCACGCGGATTGCCTACGCGGCGCAAGCCTGGCAACAGGCCGCCATGGCAGCGGACCGTTGGGCGCTGCTGGCTCCCGACAGCATTCCTGCGCATGAAAATGCCGCAGCCGCCTTGTTGCTGACCGGTGATTATGCCGGCGCGGAGTTGCAGTTGGAGCGGATCATCCAGTTGAAGGGTGACACCACGGAAGCCTGGGTCACTGTGTCGACCCTGCTGGCGCAATCCGGCAATCCGGAGCGGGCGTCCGTTATCCTGGAAAACGTTCTGGCCAGGCATGGCGATGTGGACAACGCCAATGCCCGCTATGCCCAGAGTCAGCTCGCGGTTCACGAGCGGGATTTTCAGAAAGCCTACCAACTGGCGGAAGAAGCGGTTGAACTGGATCCAAAGAATGTCGAATTCCTGACCTGGGCCGGCCGCCTGGCCCTGAACATGAATCGCAAGGACGAAGGAATCAAGTATATCCGGCGCGCCTGGAAGCAAGATCCCGAAGACCACGACCTGGCCCTGGCCTACGCCGATTTGCTGGCGCGCACCGGACAGGCGGACGAGGCGCGCAAGGTGATGAAGGGAATGGTGCAGACGCCCGATGTCATGCTGTCGCGGATATTGTTCGAAATCAATGCCCGGGACACGGACGCAGCGGAGGTACTCCTGGAAGAATTCGACGGGATGGACTTCGACGACGAGCAGGAAAAGGCGTTCTACCTCGGGCAGGCCGCCGAATCTCTGGGCAAAGCGCCGCGTGCAATCGAGTACTACAGCCAGGTCACCACCGGTGATGACGCGCTGGCTGCGGGCATCCGGCGTGCGGAGCTGATGGCCCGCGAAGGGGATGTCGATGGCGCCCGGCGAGTGCTTGCTGATTTGAGGAACCGGAAAAGCCTGTTGTTCATGGAAGAAAGCTGGCTGGCCGAGGCTCGCATCCTGCGCCAAGCTGATGAAAGTGTCGAAGCATTCGAGGTGCTGGGGCAGGCCCTGGATACGATTCCGGATTCGGTGCCGATACTGTATTCACATGCTTTGCTGGCGGCCGAGCAGGGCTGGATCGATATTGCCGAAACCGACTTGCGCCAGATTATTTCAGCGCAACCGGAAAACGCCGCCGCACTCAATGCACTGGGCTACACGCTGGCCGACCAGACGACACGCTACGAGGAAGCCGAGTCCCTGATCCGGCAGGCCTACATTCTCGAACCGGACGAGGCCGCCATTGTCGATAGCATGGGCTGGATTTCCTATCGCCTGGGCCGGCTGGAAGAGGCCGAGGAATTTTTGCGCCGGGCCTGGGACCTTGAGCGGAACTCCGAGATCGGCGCTCACCTGGGCGAAGTGCTGTGGGTTCAGGACAAGCGCGAGGCCGCCCGAGCCATCTGGGCGGAAGCCATGAAGATCAATCGTGAAGATCCAGTCCTGGTTGAGACGCTTCTGCGCCTGGAAGACAGCCCTTGACTCAACGGGTCTGGCGGAAGCGGCTGACCGGTCTGGGTCTGATCCTGATGGTGTCAGCTTGCAGCACGATACCGGTGGCGACGAAACAACAGGAGACGCTTTACCAGTCCAGGGCTGACGAGATCGCATCCAGGCAAGACTGGGAACTGGAGGGCCGCCTGGCCGTGAACGACGGGAAGGATGGCGGCAGCGGAAATTTCAAGTGGTCCCACCAGGCCGGCTCCACCCATATGGATTTTCATGGCGCACTCGGGCGGGGCGCCTGGCGTCTCGACGAGGACGCCTACGGTGCGAGGCTGGAAATGGCCAATGGCGAGGTCAGCCGGGCCGCAACTGTCACGGATCTGGCGAAGCAGGCGCTGGGTTGGCAGATACCGGTCGATGCCCTTGAATGGTGGGTGAGGGGTCTCGAGGCGCCGGGAAAATCGCAGAGCAGGGAAATAAACCAGCAGGGCGTACTGACCCGCCTGAACCAGTTTGGCTGGGACATTGAATACGGGCGCTATAACGATTCCGATGTTGTGTTGATGCCGTACAAAGTGACGGCTCGCCGGGAGGGTCAAACGGTGAAACTGCTGGTGCGGCGATGGTTCCTGAGCGCGCCGGATAGTGACCGTGAGTAGTGCGTCCGCCAGCTGGCCAGCCCCGGCGAAGATCAACCTTTTTCTTCACGTCCTGGGCCGCCGGCCAGATGGCTACCACGAGTTGCAGACCTGCTTCCAGATTCTGGACTGGGGCGATGAGGTGCATATAGAGACCTTACCCGGGGGTCGTATTACACGACCGTTGGCAAGCTATCCGGTTGCCGAGGAAGATGATCTGGTGGTTCGGGCGGCCCGGTTGCTGCAAGCGGAAACGGGGTCTCAGTCAGGCGCACGGATTGAAGTGACCAAGCGTATCCCGGCCGGAGCCGGGCTGGGTGGGGGCAGTTCGGATGCCGCAACTGTCCTGGTGGTGCTCAATCGGCTGTGGGACTGCAGGCTGACCATGGATGATCTGGCCAACCTGGGCCGGCAGTTGGGTGCCGATGTCCCGGTTTTTGTCCGCGGCCGCAGCGCCCTGGCGACGGGAATTGGTGACAGGCTGCAACCACTGGCTCTCGGTGAACGATTTTATCTTCTGGTTTTTCCCGATTTCCCGGTGTCAACCAGCGAGATCTTCTCGGATCCGGGCTTACCGCGAGATTCGTCCCCCATCAGTGTGCGGGAGGTGCTCGACGGAAAGGGAATCAACGACTGTGAAAGCGTGGTCATCAGGCGGTATCCGGCGTTCGAAAACATCATCCGGGAACTTTCCGAGACAGGAGAGGCCAGGATGACCGGAACCGGCAGTGGAATTTTTATTCCCATGCCGGACAAAAAGTCGGCAATCGACGCAGCACAGAAAATAAAATGCCGATATAATGTGCGCGCTGTCCGCGGAGTCGACCGGTCTCTTTTGCATGATTTGCTGGATCAGGCGAGCATCGCGGCTAAAAATTCAGTTTGAATTTCAATCAACTGGGACGTCGCCAAGTGGTAAGGCACGGGGTTTTGATCCCCGCATTCGCAGGTTCGAGTCCTGCCGTCCCAGCCACTGAACAAACGGGTCCGAAGCAGGGCGCGAAAAACGGGACAATGAAGTGGCCACTTCTACTTTGATGGTTTTCGCCGGTAACGCCAACCTCGTTCTCGCGAGCAGTATTGCGCATGAACTCAACGTCCCCATGGGAAAGGCGGTTGTTGGCCGATTCAGTGACGGGGAGGTCATGGTCGAAGTGATGGAAAACGTGCGTGGACGCGATGTCTATGTGATCCAGCCGACCTGTGCGCCCACCGCGGACAATTTCATGGAACTGCTGGTCATGATCGATGCGATGAAGCGGGCGTCCGCTTCACGCGTGACAGCCGTGATGCCTTATTTCGGATATGCGCGCCAGGACCGGCGTCCGCGTTCGGCCCGCGTGCCGATCACGGCCAAGGTGGCCGCCCGGATGATTTCCGCCGTCGGCACGGACCGCGTCGTTACCGTCGACCTGCATGCCGACCAAATCCAGGGTTTTTTCGATATCCCGGTGGACAACGTGTATGCCTCTCCGCTGACACTGGCCGATATCTGGCAGCGACAGCCCAAGGATAACATTGTCGTGGTCTCGCCCGATGTCGGTGGCGTATTGCGGGCGCGGGCCATTGCCAAGAGGTTGGGTGCGGATCTTGCGATCATCGACAAGCGGCGCCCGAGGGCCAACGTCTCTACGGTCATGAACATCATTGGCGATGTGACCGGCAAGTGCTGTGTACTGGTCGATGACATGGTCGATACGGCTGGGACGTTGTGCTCAGCAGCGGGCGCCCTGAAGGAACATGGCGCTGAAAGGGTGGTTGCTTATTGTGTTCACCCGGTGCTATCCGGCCCCGCAGTCGACAACATCAGCAATTCGCGGATGGACGAACTGGTGGTCACCGATACCATTCCGCTGAGTGACGCAGCGCAGCAGTGTGAGAAAATCCGCCAACTCAGCGTTGCCCAGATGCTGGCGGAAACCATCCGGCGCATGGCGCATGGGGAGTCGGTCAGCTCGATGTATGTGGACTGAGCTGGTACATCGCCCCCATTTCACGATTCTGACTTGCCCAGGCCCGCCCGGGCCGGCGCTTCCCTCAACCCATAGCGCTGCTATGGGATTCGGTCCAGCACTCGACCCGGACAAACCTGTTCGGCGCCAGAATCGCGAAATGGGGGCGATGTACCAGCTTTAGCTGGCTTGACTTCGGCGGGCTGGCGCTTCCTTCGCCCCATAGCGCTGCTATGGGGGTCAGTCCAGCGCTCAGCCCGGACGAACCTGTTCTGCGTCAGCTTCCGTGGAATTGGGGTGATGTGCCGGCTTGAGCTGGTTTGACTTCGACGGGCTGCGGATTCCCTCAACCCATAGCGCTGCTATGGGATTCGGTCCAGCACATTAAAAAAATGGGATGGTATTGCATACGGTGGGGATTGTCGGGGTATAATAGCCGGCTGTTTTTGTGCCTGACCTGGTCGCGGGTCGGGTTTTCGGCTTTTGAAAGCCATTTCCCGGGGTGTCCGGGTTTGAAGAAGAGGTTTGTCATGTCTGAAATTACAGTTATCAACGCGGAAATGCGCGAGGATGTGGGGAAAGGTGCGAGCCGCCGCCTGCGTCGTGAAGCCAAAGTTCCCGCGGTTATCTATGGCGGTCATCGTGATCCGGCCAATCTGATGCTGAAGCAAAATGAATTGCTTCACCTGGCGGAGAACGAGTCGTTTTATGCCAGTGTTCTCGAAATCAGGGTAGGTGATTTGACCCAGCAGGCCGTCGTGCGTGATATGCACCGCCACCCGTTCAAGCCGATCATCATGCATATCGATTTCATGCGTGTTTCGGCGACGGAGACCCTCACGATTTCAGTGCCGATTCATTTTATCGGCGAAGAGAAATCACCTGCCGGCAAGGCGTCCGGCGTGGTCATTCAGCACCAGGTAACGGACATCGAGATCGAGGCGTTGCCTGGAGATCTGCCTGAATTCCTGACCGTCGACTTGTCCCAGCTGGAGCCGGGTGACTCCGTCATGCTCTCCGCGGTGCAGTTGCCTGAAGGCGTGACCCTGACAATCGACGATATCGACGAAATCCAGATTGCCAACGCGGTCCACGTCAAGGAATCTCAGGGTACAGGCGCGGCAGCCGCTGAAGAAGCTGAAGCTGCATTGGCCGAGGGTGAACTGGGCGTCGCCGAGTTCGAAGACGAGGAAGATACCGAAGAATCGTCAGAAGACGACGAGAAACCGGAAGACTGAGCGAGAGGCAGTTCAAGGCCTACGGGCCACTGAAACAGTTTGGCGAATCTCTTTGTCATCGTGGGGCTCGGTAATCCGGGCCAAAAGTACGCTGAAACCCGGCACAATGCCGGGTTTTGGTTTTTGGACAGGCTCGTTAGCCGGCTGGCCACTCCCTTGCGGCCGCAGTCGAAGCTGCTGGCCGAAGTGGCGAAAGGCGAATTGCATGGGCAGGAGTGCATCCTGGTCAAACCGGTTACCTTCATGAACCACAGTGGCCAGTCCGTTCGCGCCGTACTGGACTATTTCAAGCTGCCGGTGCAGCGCATGCTGGTCGCCTACGATGAACTGGATTTGCCTCCGGGTGCGGCCCGGCTGAAACTGGGCGGGGGGCACGGCGGGCATAATGGGTTGCGCGATATTTTCAGGCACATGCAGGATCAGGATTTTCTGCGGTTGCGGATCGGCATTGGGCATCCCGGCCTCAAAGACCAGGTCACACCGTATGTGCTCAGCCGTCCCCGGCAGGAAGAGCAGGTTCGAATCGATCGCGCAATCGATGCGGCTGAAGACGTGCTTGACATCGTCTTGAATGATGACCTGGTCAAGGCTCAAACCCGTTTGCATACCGCGACCAGGGAATTCGAACTATAGCCCGGGGTTATCGGGTTCGTCTGTGGGTCAGGCGGCCTGGCTGAACACTTACTTCTTCTTACAGGAATCAAAACCATGGGATTCAAGTGCGGAATCGTCGGCTTACCAAACGTCGGCAAGTCCACCCTGTTCAACTCGCTGACCCGGGCGGGTATTGCGGCGGAGAATTATCCGTTTTGCACCATTGACCCCAATGTGGGCATGGTTGAAGTCCCGGACCTGCGGCTCGGTCAGCTGGCGGCGATCGTGCGGCCGGAAAAAGTTATCCCGACGACGATGGAGTTTGTCGATATTGCCGGGCTGGTTGAAGGCGCGTCAAAAGGGGAAGGGCTGGGCAACAAGTTCCTGGCGCATATTCGCGAAACCGACGCCATCGCGCATGTTGTGCGCTGCTTTGACAACGACGACGTGGTTCATGTGTCGGGCAGGCTCGATCCACTGGCCGACATCGAAATCATCAACACGGAACTCGCCCTGGCCGACCTGGAGTCGGTCGAGCGCGCGATGGACAGAACGGAAAAGCGTATCAAGGCGAATGAAAAGGACGCCAGGGTGCGCATGGCCGTGCTGGAAAAACTGGTTGATTGTCTGAACCAGGGTCATCGCGCAAGAAGTGCGGGTTTGAGCGATGACGAAAAACGTTTGATCAGCGACCTACACCTGATCACGACCAAACCCGTAATGTACGTGGCTAATGTCGCCGAAGACGGGTTTGATGGCAATGCTTATCTCGATGTCGTAAAAACCAAGGCGGCGGGTGAAGGTGCCGGCGTGGTTCCGGTCTGCGCCGGAATTGAAGCCGAGATTTCCCTGCTGGACGAGTCCGACCGCGTCGAGTTCCTGGAAGCGCTGGGGCTGGCCGAAGCGGGACTGGAACAGGTGATTCGAGCAGGCTATTCCCTGCTCGAGCTGCTGACATTTTTCACGGCGGGTAAACGCGAGGTGAGGGCCTGGACTATCCGGTCGGGTTCCACCGCGCCACAGGCCGCCGGAAGGATTCACACCGATTTCGAGAAGGGCTTTATCCGGGCCGAGGTGACTTCATTCGAGGACTTTGTCGCCCTGGGCGGCGAGCAGGGCGCCAAGGAGGCGGGCAAGTTGCGTCTCGAAGGGAAGAGCTATATCGTGAAAGAGGGAGACATCATGCATTTCAGGTTCAATGTTTAAAGCTGAAAAAATTCTTTGCAAGCAGGTGAATTTGCGTTATAAGTTTTTCTAACGCCTAGTCGAATGGGGCAGGGAGAGCTCGGTTGTGCCCAGGAAACCAACGTCAAAAGCTAAAAGCCAGTCCGGGTCATTTTCTGATGATTTGGAGGACGACATGAGTGCCGAGGAAAATATGGATCCCCCCTCCGGCCGGAATGGTGGTGAAAAAACAAGAAAAAACGGGGGTTGGCGTGAAATCGAAGCGCGCCGTGAGAAGGCTGCTTTGAAGGCTTCGCTGGCCGATGTCTGGGATGAAGATTTTGATCTCGATGAAGAGATTCTGGCCGAATTGGATCATACGGCCGAATACTTTACTCAGCAGGAAGATGCCGAGGAAGAAGTCTTCGTCGATGATGATGACGACGATGCCGATGAGTATTTTGACGACGACGAAGTCTGATTCAAAAACCCTGGATCCAACCGAAATCTGACCGGGCTATTCGAGCCATCGCCACGCGATCTTCCGATTACTGTCACAATCCGAAACGCCTGTTGCCCCAAGCAGGTGAACCATGTAAAATCTCGCGCCGATTCCATTGCTTCTGGTATTGACAGAGCACTGCTCGTGGGTGAAAATACACGGCTTGCCTGCGAATGGCGAAAATTTGATATTCGCTGGCGGATTTGCCCGAAGTGGCAGTTGAATTACAGCCAGATTGAACTCTGGCTCGAAGTACCGGAGGGGTACTCAAGCGGTCAACGAG
>Ga0210063_1000564_pt1 | contig 10829 bp, 11 predicted proteins | sample Muzzi_PWA_D1_FD_185529 | JGI IMG/M metagenome (GOLD analysis project Ga0210063, IMG submission 185529) | Wetland microbial communities from San Francisco Bay, California, USA, that impact long-term carbon sequestration - Muzzi_PWA_D1 (SPAdes) | ecosystem: Environmental > Aquatic > Marine >... | reverse complement strand
CATACGTTGAACACACGGAACAACATCGCCGCCTGGACGGGTGAAGTTGGCGACAGCCGGAAGGCTCTGGCGTTGTTCGAAGCTCTTCTGCCCGACCTGGAGCGGGTGCTCGGAGAAGACCATCCAGACACGTTGACCACACGGAACAGCATCGCGCGCTGGACGGGTGAAGTTGGCGACAGCCGGAAGGCTCTGGTGTTGTTCGAAGCTCTACTCCCCGACCGCGAGCGGGTGCTCGGAGCGGACCATCCAGATACGTTGACCACCCGTCACAACATCGCTTCCTCGACGGGTGAAGTTGGGGAAAGCCGGAAAGCTTTGGCGTTCTTCGAGGCTCTACTCCCCGACCGCGAGCGGGTGCTCGGACCAGACCATCCAGACACGTTGGCCACACGGAACAACATCGCCTCCTGGATGGGTGAAGTTGGGGACAGCCGGAAGGCTCTGGCGTTGTTCGAGGCTCTACTGCCCGACCGGGAGCGGGTGCTCGGAGAAGACCATCCAGACACGTTGACCACCCGGGGCAACATCGCCGCCTGGACGGGTGAAGTTGGGGACAGCCGGAAGGCTCTGGCGTTGTTCGAAGCTCTACTGCCCGACCTGGAGCGGGTGCTCGGAGAAGACCATCCAGACACGCTTGCCACGGCAAAGAAGATCGAAGAGCTGAAGGAGCAGCTCTAGAAGCGGCCCGCTACACCACCCCCACCACCCGCCGCTCCCGCCCCATCTGCACCACCACATCCACCGCCGCTTCCACCCTGGCCCGCTGGGGCGGCACTCCCGCCTCCTGCGCCAGCAGATCCAACCGGTCCAGCGCCTCCTCCGCCGAATTCGCATGCACCGTCAGCAGCCCGCCGGGCAACCCTGTGTTCGCCGCCTTGATGAAGTCCAGCGCCTCCGCCCCCCGCACCTCCCCGATCACGATGCGGTCGGGATCCAGCCGCAGCGCCACCCGCACCAGCTCCGTCATGGAATGTGGCCCGTTCCGCCAAGTCAGGAGCTTTGTGACATTCGGTCCATCCGCCAAGATGTCCCGGGTCTCGTCTTCGAGGATCACCAGGGCCTCCAATGGGCGCCGCTCCAACAGCTCATGGAGCAGCGCCGTGGCCAGGGTGGTCTTGCCGGAGCCGGTGCCGCCGGAGATGACGGTGGTCTGGCGCTGCTCCACGAAACGATCCACCAGATCGTCGGCCTGCTCCCGGGTGAGGCCCCCCAGCTCCACGAGGTCGTCCAGGGTGAAGAGCTTCGGGGGCGGGAAGCGGATGGTGAGGGTGGGCGCGGTGGCGACGCGGGGCAGGACGGCCTGGAGACGACCGGCCCGGAAGGGGAACTCAGCGGCCAGGAGCGGGGTGTCGGCACCTACCAGGAGCTCCTGCCCCCCGGCCACCAGACGAATCAACGACTGCACCCGGGCCGGAGGGATGGTGAGGCCAGTGTCTTTCGAACCGTGGATTGTCTTCACAATCACCCGGCCCGAGGGGGCGATGCGCAGGTCTGTCAACGAGGCGTCCTGGATCAACGGCCACAGCGCCAACTCCTCCAACTCCAACCGAAGCTGGCGCAGAATCGTGGAATCGGGCAGCTTCTCCTTCACCGGCCCCGCTCCCCGCGTTCTCGTCCCACGCGAGGCGCGGGCGGAACGAATGCAGAAATCCCCCCTCGGTCCCCCCTTTGAGAAAGGGGGGAAGCCGGAGTCGTGCTCTGGCCTTCCGGGGTGGGCAGGGGCGCTCCTCCTTTCTGACAGGAGGGGTCGGGGGTGGATTTTTTCCCCCGCTCCGGCGGCGCCAGGGCGGCCCGGGCGGCGAGTTCCCGGTCCTTGAAGTAGAAGCGCTTGCGGGCGCGGATCAGATACATGCCGGTCTTCGAGATCAGGATCTCCTCAGCCCCCAGGGTGCCCACCTCGCCCTGGGTGATGAGGGGGCGGCGGGCCTCCGCCGTGGAGCGATTTTCCCGGGGCTGGATCGGCTGCATCTTGGCGCCGCTGCTGCTCTGGCGTTCCCAGCGGACGGTCGCTTCACCGCCCAGGTCGGAGATGAAGCGCCGGGAGCCCCGGCTCTGGGTGGCGGCCACCACGTGGGTCTGGCAGGCGGAGATGTTCTCGCCCTTGCCGTAGAGGCGCTCCAGATCGTCGTAGCTCTGGATCACTAGGTGGGCGCGGACGCCGTAGCCGCGGAGGAAGCTCAAGATCTGATGAATGGCGGTGACCCGTCCGAGGCTCGCGAATTCGTCCAGGAAGAGGTCGAGGGGCGGGGCCTCCTCGACGTTGCGTCCCTGGGTGATGCGGCGGACCAGCAGCGCCAGAAGGATGCGCACCCAGGGGGCGAGGCCGTGGAGGTCGCTGTAGGGGATGACGCAGTAGACGGTGATGGGCTCGGGGGCGTTGAAGGCCGAGAGACTGAAGTCCGAAGCGGAGGTCGAATCGACGATCCGAGTATCTCCCCACAGGGCGAGGGCGCGGCGTAGGGTGGAGGCGATCGATCCCAACTCTCTGTCTGGAGTATCTCGGAAACCGCGAGCCAGAAGCACGGCCTCGGGATGCGTGGGGGTTGGTTCGCCGTTCTCCACATCGAGCCATCCGTGGCGAAACTCCGGGTCGTGCCTGGTTTCGAGAATCAGGTCGAAAACCGCAGCGAGGCCGCCCGAAGCATGGGCCAGAGCGCGGACCTGCTGGAGCGTCGGACTTTCCTGGCTGTAGAGGGTGTGGAGGCAGAGGCAGCGAAAGAGAGCCCGGGCCGACTCATCCCAATGAGAGTCCTCCACTCCGGCTCCCGGGATGAGTGCTTCCGCCATGAGGCGGATGCTGCCGACATCCTGGGGGCCGCGCTCGATCTCATCCAGGGGATTCCACCGGTCCACCACGGCGGGATCCTCCAACGGCGCCAGCCGGATGCAGCGGTGCCCCTGGGCCGCCCGCCACCCCGCCGTGGCGGCGTACAGCTCCCCTTTGGGGTCGAGGACGAAGGCGCAGTGGGTGCGGGTCAGGAGCGACGGGATGATGTGCCCGGCGGTCTTGCCCGCCCCCGAAGGCATGACGAAGAGGGTGTGATGCTGGGTGTCGTCCGTCAGGGTGTGGAGCCGCCCGCCGTGGCGGAAGGCCCCCAGGTAGACGCCGCCGGGACGAAGGAGCCCGGCTTTGCGCAGATCGTGGAAGTTTGCGTAGCGCGCCGAGCCGTGGGCGATGCTCGCGGGCTGGCCGCGGCGGCGGAAAAGGTTGTTGAGGATGATCCCGGCACCGACGATGAGAACCACCGTCACCAGGGTGACGACGAGGGCGTTGCCCAGGACGGCCCGGCTCCACGGGCTGCCCTTCAAGAGCCCGGGAAAGAGCCGGAAGCCCAGCAGAGGGTGGTAGAGGGGGAAGAAACCGAGCAAGGTGAGGAGGAGGCACCAGGGCACCAGCGGCACGATGAGCCACCGTAGGTAGAGTCGGCGCCAGAAGATCCAGCCCACCGCGACGGCGAAGAGCAGGTTGAGAGCCACCAATCCCAAGGGGATCTGGTCGAAGAGCGGCGGACCCAGGCGGGGGTCGTGGCCCAGGCGCCAGAGGATCCGCTGCGTGAAGGTGACCGGAAGGGCGACGGCGGCGATCAGGATCGCCAGAGGGAGCGGGAGGTAGGTCCAGAGGGGGCGTTGGCTCTTCAGAAGTTCGTGGGATTCCATCGACATGTTGATTCTCCATCGAGGTTGTGGTGAAAAGGCGGCCAGGTCAGGAGGGGGTAAAGGCGCCCGAGAACGTTCGCCTGCGGGATCGGGCCGAAGTAGCGGGAGTCCCAGGAGTGGGGGATGTGGTCGGAGTCGAGCCAGAGCCAGCCGGGGAGGGTGTCGTGGGGGCCGCGAGGATAGCGACCGATCCACCGGCGCTTCGAGTCCCGGAACCGGGGCACGGTACCGGGCAGGAGCTGGCCGTTGACGCGCAACCCGACGGCGGTGATCTCCACCGTATCCCCCGGCAGGGCCGCCACGCACTTCGCCAGCTCCGGGTGCCGGAGGTAGCCGCGCTGGATGCCGAAGCGGGCGATCTGTCCTGGGAGCCGCACCAGCACCAGCTGGTCCCGACGCGGCGTACCCGCCGTGAGCCAGTAGAGACCCCGCGGCTGGCTCGACGAGTCGAAATTGACCCGCAAGCCCACCGGGTGGAGCAGCGACAGGAGGAGAAGCCCCGCCGGGGCGATCCAAGGTCGGCGGGTCAGGCGATGCCACAGCCTCACCGGCTCCGCTCCCGGTCCAGAGCCCGCCGGGCCAGACGGATGGCCTCCAGAATCGCCGCGGCGGCGGGAGAAACCCGCCGCAGGATCGCCGTGCCGTAGCGTCCCGCGAAGGCGGAGATCTTGCGCTCGATGAGACGCAGGTCCCCGGACCCCTCCGTGGCGGTTCGCAGCTGGTAAGCCCGATGACGGGTGCGGTCCGCCGTCGCCTTGAGACGGCGGGGGTCGGAACCTCGGCGAGCCTTGGCACTGAGCTGGAAGTGCTTTCTGGCCAGCCCCTGCACCCGCCGGACCTCAACCCTCCAGTCCCGATAGTTCTGGCCAAATCGCTCCTCCAGGCGGGGCCGGGAGAGCGAGCGGTGCACATCCGACGCCTTGACGTAGAAGCGACCGTCGGTGACCACCAGGCCCGGACCCCGGGCCTTGAGAGCCAGGCCCACCTTGGCAAGGCGATTCTCCAGATCGGCCCAGGTGCGGGCGGAGTGCATCGGCCCCGCGGCCGCCTCCTGGATCCAGCCCGCATGGTGGTCGGAAGCGCGGGTGAGACCCCGATACGCCCCCGCCACGACTCGCCACCCCATCTCCTTTTCCAGCCGGTTGAGGGAAGTCCGAAGCCGGTAGAAGTCGTTCTTGTTGTCCCAGGTGAGGTGGGTCCTGGGGTGCACCCGGTTGACCATCAGATGCACGTGGCGGTGTTCGGTGTCCCGGTGGGCCACCATCAGCACCTGGTGATCTTGAAGACCCAGATCGTGGAGGAGACGATCCGCGGCCAGGCGCATCTGCTCGGGCGTCGGTTGATCCTCGGGGTGCCAGTTGATGGAGAGGTGATAGACCGGTTTTTCCACCCGCCCATTGCGGGCGGCAGTGTGGGTCATCACGAGGGCCGCCTCGTGGGGGTCGGTGGAGAGAAGATTTCGGGAATCGACCCAGGCGACGCGCTCGGGCTCGTTGCCCTCATGGCCGGTCATCAGGTAGCGCGCGAGGCCACCAAAACCTTTCCCGATCTTCGCTTCAGCAATGGGCATCAGAGCCTCCGAAGGACCGCGCGGATTCTCTCCACCGCGGCCAGTACCTCGGCCCGCGCCACCGGCTCACCGGAGTTGTGGCGACGAGCGAGTTGGTTGAGGTTGTTCCCGATCCGGCCCAGGTGGTAAACGATGTCGGATTCATAGGCCCGGCGACGTTGCCGGGGCACCACTCCAAGAGCGGTCTGCCGGACGTAGGTGGTGGGTTTCAAATCGCAATGCAGAGCATGCTCTTTGATCCTGGCCCACTGCTTCGGAGAGAATCTGATGCCACGGATCAGGGTGAGTGGTTCATCTTTCATTCCGGCAGTGTGCCCCGGAACCCTCCACAACTCAAAAGCACAAAATCGCCATGGAAATGTAGAATGACAAGGATTTTCTGAGGCCGCGAGAAAACATTTTGAGTACAATCCATCAAAATCTATTGATCCGAGGCAATCTTCATGAATTTCTCCTGTTGAGCGCCGCAGGCGCGAAACCAAGGGGACGGCGTAGCACGTCCCATACCTCGCTCCTCCCTATATCCCCCCTTTCTAAAAGACTGCAAAGGAACAGACCTGATCTGACAAGCGGCGCCCCGGAGGGCGCCGCGAGCAGGGCGGCCGGGGGGCCGCCCGACAGCGGAAAGCCGTCAGAAACGGACGGGGCCGACGTCCTGCGCCGTCAGCTTCGGTGCGGACTCGGGCGCCTGTTCCCGCCCCGGCTTCAGAGGGCCAGCGGTGGGGCTCGGACGGTGGGGCAATGTCTCGGTGGGCTTGACAATCTTCAGGATGAAGGCGGCAACGAAAGCGCTATTGAACTCCTCATGGGTGATGAGGTCGTATCTCTGGGTGTACGCGATGCTGCCGACCACGGACACCACTGCCCCCAGTTCCAGATGCTTGGCGACATACAGATCGTTGTGGGGACACAGAACATGATGAACATCGCGCATCGCGTTAAATCTTCCATATTTGTGCATGCACTCCGTCTCCAGCGAAAGCACGACGGATTCGACGCCTTCCCCCGGCTCATCACAGACCTTGACATCGACCACTCGGCCAACCAGTGCGACTTGATTCATTGGGTTTCTCCTCGTTTGCTGCGGGTGCGTTGGCGAATCGAAAGGGTGAGGCAGGCACCTCCTTGCCCCATTGGGCGGGGGCGCCTGCCGGTGAACTCATGCGGCGTTCTCGTTGCCGTTCTCCTCCCCCTCTCCCTGGGTATCGGCGCCGTTGCCGTTGTCGCGCTTGTTGAGACGCCGCCAGTTCTTGACGACAATGTTCGTGTAGCGGACGTTGACGCCGTCCTTGTCGGTGTCGTGGTAGTTGATCTTTGCTTCGATAGCGAGGTGGTCGCCCTTGCGCAGTTGGGCGAAGTGAAGGGCGGCATTGCCCCAGATAACGAGGCGGTGCCATTCGGTTTTCTGCTCGTACTCGCCGGTGTTGCGGTTCTTCCAGGATTCGGAGGTGGCGAGGCTGACCACGGCGCGCGCCTTGTTGCCCTCGTCGTGGAGTTCCGGAGCCTGTCCGAGGTAGCCAATCAGGATCACTTTGTTCATTACTATCTCCTTAAAAGTTCAAGGTTCGCTTCACGGGCGGGGGGACACACGCCCACCTACCCCACGGGGACCCCCCGGAGTCGATAGCGGGGAGGGCCGCCGCCTGGACCCAAAAGGGATCGGCCAGGTTCATGTGTCAAGCGAGGGGGGCCTGGAGGGGGAGCGGCTGGCGGGGGGTTTGGCGAAGCCAAAACCCGTGACAGCTGCGGGGGGCGGGGTTGGCTTGACGCGGGGTTCTGGCCCTTTCTTAAAAAGGGCCAGGTTCTCGGGTCAAGCCAATCCCGGAGGGTGGCAAGGCGGGCGGGCGGGCTTGACACATTGGTTCTGGCCAGATCAGAAAAGGGGGCCAGGCGGCGGCCCTCCCCGCTATCGACCTCCGCAAAAGAAAGGAACAGAAAAGAAAACCCCGAAACCGCTTTCCCACCGAAGCCACAACGACCACTGCGGTGCCTATCGCTACCTCCGGACCGAAGGGCTGGAATTTTTTCTTTCATAAAGCCTGTTCGCGGGAGACATCGGAGGAATACGCCATGGAACTGATCAAAATGTCTGGAGAAGTGATCGATCCCACAAAGGGGCCGGTGCCGGCCCTCATCGAAGGATCTGGAGAGCGAGCCATACGGCAGACGCTGGAGTGGTTCGCCGCACGGCTGACCAACCCCAACACCCGCACCACCTATGGCCGGGCCATCGGGAAGTTCTGCGCCTGGTGCGCGGAGCAGGGTCTCGAACGGCTGGAGGATGTCGAGCCCGTCCACGTGGCGAGCTTCCTCAATGCCCTGCGCGCGGCTGGCGCCAGCCGCGCCACCCGCCGCCAGCATCTCTCTGCCGTCCGGGGGCTCTATAACGACCTGCTCTCCGGCGGTGCCCTCGGCATCCGCCATAACCCCGCCCTCTCGGTTCGCGGCCCCCGCATGATCATTGAGCGGGGCAAAACCCCCATCCTCACCGCATCGGAAGCCCGCAAGCTCCTGCTCGCCCCGGACATCTCCCACGTCGTGGGGCTCCGCGACCGCGCCATCATCGGCGTCATGCTCTACACCTTCGCTCGCGTCTCCGCCACCGCCAGGCTCGACGTCGCCGACTACCGTCGCACCGCCGAGGGGGCGGAGATGCTCTTCCGGGAAAAGGGTGGCCGCGAGCGGCGCGTCCCCGCCCACCCGCAACTCCAGGAGTATCTGGACGCCTACCTGGAGACGGGCCGTATCCGCACCGGCCCCCTCTTCCGCACCGCCCGCGGTCGGAGCCGCCGCCTCTCCTCCCGACGCATGCACCGCGCCGACATCTACTGCGTCGTGCGCCGCCGCGCGAAGCAGGCCGACCTGCGTACCCAGGGCGTTTCCCCCCATTCGCTGCGCGGCACGGGGATCACCCAGTACCGCCTGGAAGGCGGATCCTTGGAGGTCGCCCGCAAGATCGCTGGCCACAAGGACATCCGGACCACCCGCCTCTACGACCACTCTGGCATCGGCATCGAGTTGAAGGAGATTGAACGGTTGCGGTTCTGAGGGGAAAAGGAAGCCCCTTCGAAGCCCCTTCGAAGGGCCTTGTAAGGGGCTACCAAGGGGCTTGTAAGGGGCTACCAAGGGGCTTTGGGATGCCAATCTGGCCGATCTCTTGACCTGATTTCCCGGAGGAAGCCCCTTCCAAGGGGCTACCAAGGGGCTACCAAGCCCCCTTGTTTCTGTATCGGATTCTGTATCTGTCTTTGTTTCTGGCTTGGTAGGGGGGTACGAAAACGGTACCTACGCGCGCGAAGAGGCAGGGGCGGACAGTTTGAGACAGGATGAGACGATATGTGACGAGATGTTACACATCTAGAATAAAAATAATAGTTATGCACGAGAAAACCCTTGATTTCATCCAGCGCAGCCGCTAGCCTCAGGACATGGACAGAAGCGTCACGGTCGATCTACCCATCTCCGGCGAGGGGTTCCCCTTCAAGGCCCGCCGGGTACAGTTTGGGCTCTCCCAGCGCGAACTTGCCCGCCGCGCCGGAGTCAGCGAGGGTACCGTGCAGCGGCTGGAAAGAGGCGAGACCATCAGCCTCTCCAAGTTGCGCTGCCTGGCCCCACACCTCGAACTCACCTTCGGTCAGGCGGTGGCCATCATGGTCCCCCTCGATGAGGGGAGCCGACCCCCAGGTCTTGAACTTCGCCCGGTAGCCTCCCGACCCGAGAACGAATCCAGGGGGTGAACGATGAGAACTTTCGCGGTGGTCAACGGTCGCTTCTGGACAGAAATGAGCCGAACTGGAGTTGAAATCCGTGAAGCTGGGCTGGACGTCACGGCGGTGGCGCTCTACCTCATCACCAACCCCCACAGCAATGCCCTGGGCCTGTACTACCTGCCCATCGCGGCCTTGAGTCACGACCTGCGCGTTTCCCACGAGGAGGCGCTGCGGCTGCTGGAGAGAGTCTGCGCCACGGGCTTTGCCGAGTTCTTCCCGGAGGATTCCCTGGTCTGGGTGCCGGAGCAGGCCCATTACCAGATCGGCGAGACACTCAAGAGTAGCGACCACCGCCGGGCCTGGGCGATGCGGGAGCTGAAAAAATACCAGGGGACCACGGGCTATCAACGGTTCGTGAAACGCTACGGGGAGTCGTATCAGCTGGTCGAGAAACCCTCTCCCCCGCTCCGCCTGATCGCCCAGGACCAGTCCTCAGGCCCACCGGCGCCCTCCGGGACCTCGCGGCTCTCAGAAGCCCAGCGCCTGAGCCAACTCCTCGACGAGTCCACCGATGAGCACTGAAGCGGTCGCCACCGTCCTCACGGGTCTCGATCTTCCCGAGGAGATCCCTTGCGAGGGCTGGAAACGTTGCCGCGCCTGCGGCGAGGAGTGGCGCCTCGGCCCTGGGGAGGTGATCTGCCCTCCCTGCGGGGAAGCCCGCGAAGACCAGAAGCGGGCCGACGCCCACCGCCAGTGGTGCCGCCACCACCGGGGGGACCTGCTGACAAAGGCGGAGATCCCTCGGCGATTCCACCGACCGATCACCATCGACCGCTGGCCCCGCGACCCCCGCCGCCCTGACACCAACCTGGCCGCGTGGTGCGGCAGCCCCTGGGCCGTCACGCTCTTCGGCGGACCGGGCGTCGGCAAGACCACCCTCGCCGTGGAACTGGCCTGGCGGTGGCTCGCCCAGACCCCGGAGCACGACAACGCCCTCTTCCGCCGGGGCACCGCCCTCCTGCGCGAGACCCTGGCGGGCTCCCCCTACGCTGAGCGGGCACGCCGTTGCGGGCTCCTGATCCTCGACGACTTCGGCCACGGCCTCGCCCACCGCACCGCCTGGGCCATGCTGGGCGACATCCTCGCTGAACGCCACGCCTGGGAACGGCCCACGATCCTCACCACCCAACTCAAGCACCCCGCCCTGGAAAAGGGCCACAGCCCCACCGCCGACCGACTCCTCGACGGTCTCCTCTGCCAGCTGGGGGGCCGGAGCCGGAGGGGATTGTGAGAACCGCGTCTGCCGCATCCGGTAGCCGCCTCGGCCTCTGGATCGCCATCGCCGCCCTCTGCGTCAACGCCCCCCGCCTGGTCCAGGCGTTCCTGGAAGCCGATGGCCTCCAGCTCAATCCCCAGCTCCGCCCCGTGCTCATGGGCGCTACCGGCGTGGCAGCGGCGCTGACCTTGACCGGCGGTGGAGCATGGTTAGCTCACGAGCTGGCACGGGGTGGAGCACGGTTGCAGGGCCTGCTCCTGGCGTGCTGGATCCTCGTGCTCGGCGGTCAGCTCGTGCTCATTCCACCCCTGCTCATGGTCGAGATGGGGAGCAGCCGCCTGGGCACCGTGCTCCCGGAGAGCTGGCAGCGCTGGAGCTGGGCCTTCGTGGCGGTGCTCCTGGTGGAGGTGGTCGCTGCCGGGGCCATGGTGGCCCAGGGGCGCAGGAGCCAGGGGCAGGAGGTGCGGACGAGGGAGGTGGCGGAGCTGGAGCGGATGGCCTTCCAGCGAGCTGACCTGGAACGGCAGCTCAGGTCCCGCAGCCAGGAGGTCAGCGACCTCCGGAGGCAGCTGGCTGAGGTGGAGGTCACTCCACCTGGGGGGCAGGAGCTGGG
>Ga0210063_1000562_pt1 | contig 10844 bp, 8 predicted proteins | sample Muzzi_PWA_D1_FD_185529 | JGI IMG/M metagenome (GOLD analysis project Ga0210063, IMG submission 185529) | Wetland microbial communities from San Francisco Bay, California, USA, that impact long-term carbon sequestration - Muzzi_PWA_D1 (SPAdes) | ecosystem: Environmental > Aquatic > Marine >... | reverse complement strand
AGGGGGTCTCAGCCACGGGGCGGTAGGGGGGCCAGGGGGGCGCGCTCCAGGACCAGCGTCCCCACCGCATCCAGCCGCCCCCCCCACCCTGGCGGCACTACCACCGCCGTATGCCGCTCGAAGACCAGCGCCGGTCCTGAGAAAGGCTCGCCTACCGGCAGCGCATCGCGTTCGTAGGCCGGCACCTCTCGCCAATGCCCCCCCAGGTAGCACCGAGGGCAGGCCCGGGGCAGGACCCCGCCAGGATGGACCCGGGCCGCGGCGCCGTCGTCGGGGCGGTCCCCCGGAACCGCCGGATCGGTCGGGGAAAAGAGGGTCGGCGCCCGCGACGAGGCCACCACCCGCAACGACTCCACCTCGATCTCCCGGGCCTCCGGCTGATAGCCGTAGAGTTCCCGATAGGCCACCGCGAAGGCTTCTTTCAAATCGCCGGTAGCGTCCACCAACACGGTCGTATCCTGCCCCGCGAAGCGCAGGGCGGCGAGGCGGCGGCGGACTTCCACCCGCTCTGCCGGGATCCCCTCCGATGCCACCGCCGCCACGGCCTCGGTAGCCAGGGTGTCCAGCCACTTGCCCACCGAGTCCTCGACCGCCGCCAGGGGCGCCAGCACCTGGCGCTGGGCGAAGCGCTCCACCACGGCGGCTTCCAGACCCGCGGCACTCAACACCGCCGCATTCTCTGGCACCAGAACCGTCTGGATGCCCAACAACTCCGCCACCGGCGCGGCGTGTTGCGCACCGGCACCGCCGAAGGCCACCAGGGCGTAGTCGGCGGGATCGTAGCCCCGGCGCACGGAAATCGTCGAGACGGCATCGGCCATGCGCTCGTCGGCGATGGTCAGAAAACCGGCCAGCAGTTCCTCGTCGGTGGTGGCCTCGCCGCTCGCCGCTTCCACCGCCCGACGGATCTCCGCCAGGGCACTCCGGGCCGCTTCGGGATCGATGGGAATCTCGAAACGGGCCGCATCGAGCCGCCCCAGGAGGAGGTTGACATCGGTCAGGGTCAAGGGACCCCCGGCGCCGTAGCACGCCGGACCCGGGGTGGCGCCGGCGCTCTCCGGGCCGACCTTCAGCTGGCTGCCATCGAAGGTGCAGAGGGACCCGCCCCCGGCGGCCACCGTCTCGATGACCAGCGCCGGGGCCATCAGATGGACGCCGCCGACCTGAAACTCAAAACGGTATTCAAAATCGCCATCGCAGCGGGCCACGTCGGTGGAGGTCCCCCCCATGTCCAGGGCCAGCACCTTCTGGTAACCGGAGGCTCGCCCCGCCCCGGCGGCGCCCACCACCCCCCCGGCGGGGCCGGAAAGAAGGCTATCCTTGGCCTGGAATTCCGCCGCCCGCACCAGCCCCCCGGCGCTGGTCATCCCATGGAGCGTGGATTCCGGCCCCAGGGCACCCGCCACCCGGTCCAGGTATTGCCGGATCACCGGCGAAAGATACGCGTCCACCACCGCCGTCTCGGCACGGGGCAGGAAGCCCATGGCGGCGGCCAGTTCCGCCGAGGCAGCGATGTGCCGGAAGCCCGCCGCGCGCAGGAGGGCCACCACCCGCGCTTCATGGTCCCCGTTGCGGTAACTGTGCAGCAGCGCCACGGCGGCACCCTCGACTCCCGCTTGCCGCAGGCGGCGCACCGGTTCCCGCAACGCCTCCAGATCCAGGGGCCGCACCACCGAGCCATCCGCTGCCAACCGCTCCGCCACCTCCACCACGGTGGTGTACAGGGGCGGATCCCGGCGAATCTCCAGGGCGAAGAGATCGGGGCGTTGCTGGGTACCGATGACCAGCAGATCGGCGAAGCCCTCGGTGAGGAACAGGGCCGTGGGCGCGCCGCGCCGCTCCAGCAAGGCGTTGGTGCCTCGGGTGGTGGCGAGGCGCAACGCCATGGGAGGCAGCGGTACCCCAGCGGCGGTGCCGGTGATCAGGCGAGCGGCGAGGATCGGGGCCTCCTCATCCAGACCGATCTCGAAGGCGTCCCCGGGTTGTACCGCCAGATCCTCCGCCAGGGTGACCTGATCGGCGGTGCTGGCCTCCACCCTCACCCCCAAACCCTCGTCCCCCAGGGAGCGGAAGAAGCCCCCCCGAAAAAAATCCACCGGCACCCGCCAGGGGGCCTCGAAGCGCACCGTCCGGGGACCCACCACCGCCGCCACCCGCCCGCGCAGGGCGCTGCTGCTCAGCACCTTGGCCCGGTGCCGTCGGCCCTCTGGATCGACCGCCAGGCAGTCCGTGAAGGTGCCACCGGTATCCACGGCCAGGCGCCAGCGGCCCGCGGTGTCTCGCTCGGGCAGGTTGCTCAGTCCGGGTTCCCCTTGCTCTTGCCGCCCACTTCGATCAGCCGGGCCATGCCCTCGTCCTTGCCCAGGTTCAGCCGCCGCGCCAGAGCCCGGGTGCGGGGATCCTCGGCATCGCGCTTTTCGGCCTTCGCCAACCAATCCCGGGCTTCGCCATCGCGCTCCATCTCCCACGCCAACAGGCCCAGGGCGGCGTAGGGCTCAGCGCTTTCCCGCTGCCGCTGGAGGGCTTCGCGGTAGAGGCTTTCCGCCTCCTCCACCCGGCCCCGGCGCAGGGCGATATCCCCCAGGGTCAGATAACTGAAGGGGTTGTCGTTGCCGATCCGTTGGGCCGCCTGAACCAGTTCTCGGGCTTCCTCATCCCGCCCCTGGATGCGCAGCAGGGTGGCCAGATTGGTGTAGGCGGAGAGCATCTGGGAATCCACCTGCAACGCCCGCCGGTACGCTTCCTCGGCGGAGCCCTGCTCCCCCTGGCGGCGCAGCGCCACGCCGTAGTTGACCCAGGCGTCCGGCAGTTCCGGTTCCAGGGTGACGGCGGTGCGCAGGGCGGTGATGGCGTCGTCCAGACGACCATCCCGCAGCAGCTCCGCCCCCCGGTTCGAGTAGTACATGGCCAGGGCCTCGCGATCGTCCACCTGGCGCACGTAGCTGTAATCCGCGTCGGGTCCGACGCTGTACTCCAGCACCATGCGGTTGGTGGGCGCGCCGTGGCCGGCGGTGATGTGGCCAGATTCGATGACCAGGTCCTTGTCCCGGGTGTAGCTCTGGAAGTTCAGCACATCCAGGTAGTAGGCATCGATGCCGATCTCCCGCGCCAGCCCCACGAAAGCGTGGGTGAAACCCAGACAGTTGGCGGTGCGGTGCTCGAACAGTTCGGTGGCCGTGGGGGTGAAGCCCGCTGCGTATTCGACATGCAGCCCGTCCTCATCGAGCAAGGCATCCAGCAAGGCCCGCAAGCGGGTCCGTACCTGCGCACTCCGGGGAATCTCGCGGTGTACCCATTCCCGCATCGCGTCGTTGATCTCGAAGGGGTAGACCAGTTCCGCGGGGTCGAACCCCTTCTGGCGCACCTCCTGTTTGAGGCGCACATCCCGGGACAGGATGGGGTTGCGGGTGGACGCGGCACAGCCGGTGAGGAAGGCTAGCAAGGCGATGAGAATGACCCCGAAGGATCGGGTATGGCGTTTCCTTAGGAGCTTTGTACGCTGGAGCAAGACTCGGACCTCCTTCTTTGTGCTACCTGATTCGTTAGTGTATCGCTTCCGCGAACTACTGGGCCCCAGTCATCTTGACTTTAATCCTTCACATAAGATATTGTCATTGACGGTTTTGCTACAACCAATTTCACGAAGAGTTCTCTTTGCCGACGAAGAGAAGAAAAGGAGAGTTTGATGAAGAGTTATGTTTCAATACTCATTTTTGCGGTTGCTATGGTCTTGATCGCCAAGGCACCAATTTCCGCTTCCGAGACTATGGAGGTCGAGGCTACAACGGCGAATCCGATTGTGATTGATCTTGCAGCACTGGAGGTACCCCTCAGCACCCCTGCTGATAAACCGGATACGGCAGCCAGCTTGGAGAAAACGATCCAGCTGGCAGATATTCTGTTTTGTGATCCGGTTCCCCCCCCCCTCTGCCCCACCGGTTGCGTTTGCATCATCCGTAATGGCAACGAGGAGTGTCTCTGCCCCTAGAGGGTTTCCCGCCATTCCACCACCGCTGCTCTGGTGGTGGAATGGCTGTAGTACCCTTCCCCCCATGGCCACTCCATCCTCCGCCGTCGTCCGCGCCTTCGCCCCCGCTTCCGCTTCCAATATCGCCTGTGGCTTCGACATCTTCGGCTTTGCCGCCGAAGGGTGGGGAGATACCGTCGAGGCCCGACGGCGGGAGGAGCCGGGGGTGGTGCTGACCGCCATCGAGGGCGACGACGGCGTGCTGCCCCGGGAGGCGGCGAAGAACACCGCCGGTATCGCGGTGATGCAGTTCCTGGCGGAGGTCGGCGCCCCGGAGACCGGCATCGCGTTGCGCCTGACCAAGGGCATGCCCCTGCGCAGCGGTCTGGGCTCCAGCGCCGCCAGCGCCGTGGCGGCGTTGACCGCCGTCAACGCCCTGCTGGGGGCGCCGTTGGCCAAGGAACGCCTGCTGGCCGCCGCCGTGGCCGCGGAGGCCGCGGCGTGCGGGTCCGCCCACGCCGACAACGCGGCGCCGTCCCTCTACGGCGGCTTCGTCCTGGTGCGCGGCGGTGCGCGACCGGAGGTCACGCCCCTGCCCGTCCCCGCGGAACTCACCTGCGCCTTCCTGCATCCCCCGCTGGAGGTGGATACCGGCGCGGCGAGGAAGCTGCTGGGGGACCACATCCCCCTGCACGCGGCGGTCACCCAATGGGGCAACACCGCAGCGCTGGTGGCGGCCCTCTTCCGGGAAGATTGGGCTCTCCTCCAGAGCGCCCTGGTGGACGTGGTGGCGGAGCCGGTGCGCTCCCGCCTGGTGCCCGGCTTCGCCCAGATCCAGGCGGCGGCCCGAGCCGAAGGCGCCCTGGGGTGCTCCCTGAGCGGCTCCGGCCCGACCCTCTTCGCCCTCTGTCGCGGCCTGCCCCAGGCGGAGCGCGCGGCCGCCACCATGGCGATGGCGCTGACCACCGCCACCGGTCTTACTGGCGAGACCCAGGTGACCCGGGTAGGCGCGGCGGGGGCGAGAGTGCTCCCCTGAACCCCGCCGCTCCCCCCCGGACCTCCTCTCCCAAGGAGTCCGAGGGGGGACAGCGACGCCCCTTGCAAAGAACCCCATGGACGGGGCGACGGTGCCCAGCCAAGAACAGAGCAGGGCGACCCCAGCGGGTCGCCCCTACAAAAGGTATTCCGCCCAATGCCTTCGGGCACCCTTCAGGGTGCCATTGGGTAGCCCCGGGTGTGAACCCGGGGTAACGGTGACGCACAGCACGTTCCCGCCCAATGCCTTCGGGCACCCTTCAGGGTGCCATTGGGTAGCCCCGGGTGTGAACCCGGGGTCGCGGTGACCCACAGCACCCCCCGTTCCCGCCCAATGCCTTCGGGCACCCTTCAGGGTGCCATTGGGTAGCCCCGGGTGTGAACCCGGGGTCGCGGTGACGCACCTGTATACCCGCACCTCAACCCCTCTCCCATAAGGGTAGAACTTGCACAATCTTGCTCGGTTTCCACGGAATGCGGCTTGGGATAGAACCGCGACCTACTACAGCCGTAGGTAACCCGGAGAGGAGAGCAGATCATGGGCGAGCCCCAACACTCGAAAAGCCGCATCAAGGAAATGGCTGCGTTCCCATCGGTCGCCACCCAGGATGTCCACGAGGGAGCCCTCTGCACCTTCATCCAATGGGCCTGTCTGGCGGACACGCCAAACCTCCGGGAGGAGCGGTGTATGCCGTTCTTCTCCATCGCCTGTGTACAGGCGGGCATTTTCGTCACCCACGGCCCCGACAGTGCGATCTCCTTGCATCCCGGGATGGCGATGCTCCAGGGTCCGCAGATGCCGTACTGGACCAGCCACCCTTTCGGCCTGGACCGGGGGTGTCGCATTCGACTGAACTCCCAACTCGTCTTGGAGGCCGTGGAGACCTTGCAACCGGCGCTGGCGGAGACCATCCACGGCGGCGGCTGGCTGCGACCCGTGGTCCAACTCTGCCCGCCACCGTTGCTCTTTCAGCTGTCGCTCCTGCTGAGCCGATCCGCCAACGGTCTCAGGACCGAAGCCCTACACTTCGAGGAAACTGCCCTGGAACTCCTGGCCCACCTGCTCCAGGCCCCCGCCTCCCCGAACGACCGGCCCCGCCGCCGGAGCACTCTCGAACAGCAATGCCATTGGGTGGAAGAGACCCGTCTCCTGCTGGCGCGGCGCTACGCCGAGAACCTCCGCCTGGAGGAGATCGCTCAGGCGGTCCACACCTCTCCCTTTCACCTGAGCCGGATCTTCAAGCGGGAAGTGGGGGTGTCGCTGCACCAGTACCGGATGCGCCTGCGGCTGGCGATGGGGCTGGATCGATTGGTGCGGGGCGAACGGGATCTGACGGAACTGGCGTTGGACCTGGGTTTCAGCAGCCACAGCCACTTCACCCGGGCCTTCTCTACGGAATTTGGTCTGTCTCCACGGGAGTCCAGGGCGGTGCTGACCCGGCGGGATGCGTGGCGCTGGGCCTCCTCCAGAGGACTGGCAATCCGCCCTACCGGGAAATAGCCAGCCGCCCTCAGGGAGCCACAGGTACTGGTCGCTCCGGCGCCGCCTTCCAGCGGTAGGCTGTCACGCCCCCCAGATCCCGCACGAAGACCTGGTCCCCGCTCACCGCCAGGTGGGCCCAGGTGTCGTCCCCCGGCACCTCCTTGCGGTCCAGCACCTGCATGGTCTTGGGGTCCGCCGCCAACAGGATCAACTCCCCGCTGGCGTCGAGGGCCAGAATGCGGTCACCGCGCCGGGCGAGGCTCCAATACTTGCCGAAGGACTCACTGGTCCAGGTGCCTTCCCCGGTCTTGAGATCGATACAGGTGACCCGGTTGTTGGCCAGGTGAATGTAGGCATGCCCCTGGTACACCACCGGCGAGGACATGTAGCCCGACGCCTTGTACTCCCACAGCGGCTCCACCGCGAAGCCCTCCGCCGTGGCGCGCACCCGGAACATGCGGGAACCGTTCTGGTAAGCACTGGTGAAGATCGAATCGCCCACCACCGTGGGGGTCAGGATCAAAGCGCCACGAAAACTGGGCAGGACCTGGGTCCAGAGGATCGCGCCGCTCTCCGGATCCACGCCGTGGAGCGCCGCCCGGTCCTGGATCACCACCTGGCGTTTGCCCCCCAGGGTGGCCAGCACCGGGGAAGAGAAGGCGCCGGAGGAGGTCATGCCGCTGTCGATCACGGCGCTGCGCCAGACGACCTCCCCGGTCTTCTTGTCGAGCCTGATCAGCGAATCCGCGGCCTGCACGAAGAGGGCATCACCGCCCACCAGGGGGGAGCTGACAAAGCCAAAGGGGGGCACCGGCGTGCCGTACTTCTTGGGAAAATCGATCCGCCACTGTTCCGCGCCGGTGGTGGCGTTGAGGCTCACCAGGATCTCCTGCATGCCGCCCACGAAGAGGCTGGCTCCATCATAGGCCGGGGTAGACCGGATCCAGTCGCCGTTCGCCCGGGCAAAAGGCGGCACCTCCCCCTTGCCCGGCCACCGCGCCCGCCACAACTCCCTGCCAGTCTCCCGATCCAGAGCGCGGACCCCTTCCATCTCCCCCTCCACCGTCTCGGTGACAAAGACCCGATCCGCCCCCACGATGGGACCCGAATAGCTCGGCCCCAACGCCTCCACCCGCCAGACCTGCTCCAACCCCGCCAGATCCCCCGGCCATGGCGCCCCCGGCGCCGACCCATCCCGCTCCGACCCCCGCCACTGGGGCCAGAGTTCCGCCATACCTGCCGGAGCTGCGGCACTGGAGCCAACGAAAGCGAGGCCTACGATTCCTGAGACGATCCATCGACGCATGGTTGTGTCCTCCTCTACTGGACAGAGTCGCAGAATCGGGCAATATGGATGTGATCGACCAGAATGTGTCATTCGGATCTTGACAGGCACCTTTTAACGCAGATAGGCTGTTTCGCACCAAAACCGTTCTTGACTTTCGAGTCACAGACACCAGAAACCCTCTCGCTTGCGGGAGATCCTTATTATGACCGTCGCCTTACGGCACGGCTTGGAGGAATTCATTATGACCGAGAATCAAAAAGCAGCAGAAGAGCTCGCCAAAGAACTTGAGGGCTTTGAAGCCAATGAATTGGAAGAAGGCGATCTGGAAGACGTGGCGGGTGGCGGCAACTACAACTGCATCTGCGGCAGCACCGAGCTGGAGAAGTAGGCACCCGGTCGATTTCTCCTCACCGGGTCGATGGACCCGGTGAGGAGATTATTTCTATCCGTCTTTTTTTTGCATCCGGTAGGAGGAATACCATGGCCGTGGGTTTGCAAAATAGCTTCAACGTCCTCAAGCAATCTCCGCATGATCTCCAGCCGGAAATCGGCGACCTCCTGACGGTCGGGAAGCAACCCGAGAAGATTACCTGGTATCCCTCGCGGTACAACATCCGAGCCACCGCTGGCGAAGGGGACCTGGTGGTCTGGAACACCTACAAAGGCACGATGAGCGTCTTCGAAGCCGACCGCAGACGGGACGTGGAGACCTTCCTCAGCTGCCAGAGCGGCTTCCGCGCATTGAACAAGGGCCTGGTGAAATACCTGAACGAACGGGGCTTTTTGGTCCCCGACGGGACCAACGAATACCGCCGTATACAGCGCGGTCATGGCAAGCAGCAGTACCGCACCGACCTCCTGCAGTTGATCATCCTACCCTCGGAAGACTGCAACTTCCGCTGTGAGTACTGTTACGAGGAGTTCTCCCGGGGCACCATGAAGCCATGGGTCCGGGAAGCGATCAAGAAACTGGTGAATGATCGTCTGCCGACCCTCCAGACCCTTTCCGTGGGCTGGTTCGGTGGGGAACCGCTGTATGGCTGGGAAGCGGTGGAAGAACTGGCGCCGCATCTGCACCGCGTGGCGGTGGAAAACGGTCTGCGGTACTCGAGCAACATGACCACCAACGGCTACCTCCTGACCCAGGATGTGGCCCGCAAACTCCTCAGTTGGGGCATTGACCAGTACCAGATCACCATCGATGGCGCCCCGGAGGATCACGACCGCAGCCGCCCGGGACGGGACGGCAGTGGCACCTTCGAGGTCATCTTCAAGAATCTGAAGGCCCTGCGGGAACTCCCGAACCCCTTCGTTGTAGATCTGCGGGTCAACTACGACCGCAAGAATCATCCCCGCGTGGGAACCCTGCTGGAAATGGTCGAGAAGGAGTTCGAGGGGGACTCGCGCTTCCGCCTGCGCTTCCGCGCGGTCGGACGCTGGGGGGGGCCCAACGATGCCCAACTCGATGTCTGCGGCATCGATGAATCCGCCCAGGCCCAACTGCAGATGAAGGCCGAGGCGCGGAAGCGAGGCTTGAAGCTCTCCGACGACATCCGCAGTCTGCAGGGGATGGGATCGCAGGTTTGCTACGCGGCGCGTCCCTACAGCTTCATCATCGGAGCCGACGGCAAGCTCATGAAGTGCACCATCGATCTGGATACCAAGGACCGCAACATCGTCGGCCAGATCCAGGAGGATGGTGGACTGGACCTCGACGAAGACAAGATGGCGCTGTGGACCGAGCCCGCCTACGAGAGTGACAAGAAGTGTCAAAAATGTGTCGTGCTACCCGTGTGCCAGGGAATCTACTGCCCCCAGATTCGCATGGACGAGGACCGTTCTCCCTGCACACCGCTGCGCAAGAGCGCCAAGAAAGATCTTCGGGCCATCGTGGACTCCCAGCGAGCCCGGCGCGTGAATGAGGAACATGAGGCCGCCGAGGCCGCTCACGCCTGAACCCGGTGCGACGGTTCGTTCCCCGCTTCCGCGGTCCCCCTTCCCGGCGGAAGTGGACCGCATCGCGGACGAATTGCTCCACCATCAGGTCCGCGCAAAGGATGGCAGCCGGGGCTGGATCGGCGCCACCGGCTATGGCACGGCACAGTTCCCTCTGCGCGTGCGCAAACTGAGTCCCCATCTCTACCACGGCTCCCTGGGCATCTGCCTCTTTCTCGCCGCGGTGGCCGCTACCCGGCGGCGGGACGAACTCACCGCCGCCGTCCTGCCCGCCCTGGAGCCCATCCGCCGGAAGATCCGCGAACTCACCGAGCGACCGGAATCGGCCCGCAACCTGCAACTGGGCGGCCTGATCGGTGCTGGCTCCCTGATCTATGGCCTGCTCCGCATCGGCGAGTTCCTGGGGATCGACACCCTGGGGGAAGAGGCCAGTGCCGCAGCGGTCCTGATTACCCAGGAGAGAATCCACCAGGATGAGCGAGTGTGGGTGCAGATCGGCTGCGCCGGATCTCTGTTGGCCTTGCTGGCCCTCCACCGCCGAGGGATTCCCCCGCGGCGAGGCACCCGCAGCCACCTGGACCGTGCCCGGGACTGCGGCGAGCGGATTCTGGCCGCCCGCACCGCCTTCGAGGAGCTACCTCGCGCCTGGCGCCTGGCAGCGGGCAAACCGCCACTGATCGGCTTCGGCTACGGCGCCGCGGGCATCTGCTACGCCCTGCTGCGCCTCTATGAGGCCACCGAGGAGGAAGCCTACCGCGCCGCCGCGGGGGAAGGTCTCGCCTTCCTGGATACCCTGTATCGCCCGCAACAAGGGGGGTGGGGCGATATCCGGATGCTCTTTCAGTCGCGCTATCAAGGACCCGTCACCGGCACCTGGAAAGAATGGTGGACCACCGGCGGTCCACTGCGCCCCCGGGACCCCGACGCCACCCTCCCCCCGGTCGAGACAGCCTGTATCCGGATCTGGTGCCACGGCTCTTCCGGCATCGCCCTGAGCCGTCTGGCGGGACTCTCCATCGACCCCCGACCGCAGGACCGGCAGCAGATCGACAACGCCCTGGATCACCTGGGAACGCTGGAGGAGGGGGTGCCCGACGACCTGTGCTGTGGCGGTG
>Ga0210063_1000561_pt1 | contig 10849 bp, 10 predicted proteins | sample Muzzi_PWA_D1_FD_185529 | JGI IMG/M metagenome (GOLD analysis project Ga0210063, IMG submission 185529) | Wetland microbial communities from San Francisco Bay, California, USA, that impact long-term carbon sequestration - Muzzi_PWA_D1 (SPAdes) | ecosystem: Environmental > Aquatic > Marine >... | reverse complement strand
GACAAGTTCCTCGGCCTCGCCCTCGACCACGGCGGTCATCTCAGTCACGGGATGAAGCTCAACGTCTCCGGCTCGCTCTACGAGCCGGTCGCCTACCACGTGCGGCGCGACGACCTGCGGGTCGACATGGACGAGGTCGCCCGGCTCGCCGCCGAGCACCGCCCGGCGCTGATCGTCGCCGGCTGGTCGGCCTACCCGCGCCAGCTCGACTTCGCCGCCTTCCGCGAGATCGCCGACTCGGTTGGGGCGAAGCTGATGGTCGACATGGCCCATTTCGCCGGCCTGGTCGCCGCCGGCGAGCACCCGAACCCGGTCGAGCACGCCGACGTGGTTACGACGACGATCCACAAGACTCTCTGCGGCCCGCGCAGCGGCATGATCCTCTGCCGGGAGGAGCACGCGAAGGCGATCGACAAAGCGATCTTCCCCGGCCAGCAGGGCGGGCCGCTGATGCACACGATCGCCGCCAAGGCGGTGGCGCTGAAGATCGCCGCCAGCCCCCAGTTCGCCGAGCGCCAGCGGGGGACGATCGCCAACGCGAAGGCGCTGGCGGCGGGGCTGGAAGCGGGCGGCGTCCCGGTCCTGACCGGCGGCACCGACGTCCACCTGGTCCTGGTCGACCTGACCCCGACCGGACTCGACGGCCAGAGCGGGGAGGACCGGCTCGACGCGGTCGGGATCACGGTCAACCGCAACTCGATCCCCTTCGACGAGCGGCCGCCGATGAACCCGTCCGGGCTGCGGATCGGCACCCCGGCGCTGACCACGCGCGGCATGGGCGAGGAGGAGATGGCCGAGATCGCCGCGGTGATCTGCGCCGCCCTCGGCGACGGCTTCGAGGCCGAGAGGGAGGGGCTGCGGGCGCGCACCGAGACGCTGATGGACCGCTTCCCCCTCTACCCGCAGCTCAGCCCCAGCGCGGTCTGACCCCACGCCGGATCACGCACCTGGCGTGAGGCTGGAGTTCTCTCCGCATAGCGGAGAGAAAAGCAGTCCCAGGTCGAAGGCGGGGAGAACTTCAGCTTCGTCCGCACGCGGCACGACCGCGACTCCGACTGACGCCAGCGAATATTGTCGGGGGGATGAAGATCTGGGTCGACATGAGCGCGCCGGCCCACGTGCTGGTCCTGCGCCCGATCATCGAGCGGCTCCGGGCCGAAGGGCACGAGGTCGAGATCACCTCGCGCGATTACGCCCAGACCCAGGCGCTGCTCGACCTGCACGGGATGGAGCACACGCCGATTGGCCAGCACGGCGGCGCCTCCCGGGTCCGCAAGGCCTACCGGCTCGGCGCTCGCAGCGCCGGGATGCTGCGCTTCGGCCGCGGCCGCTCCTTCGACCTGGCGCTTGCCCACGGCTCCAACGACCTGGCGATCGCCGCCCGCCTGCTCGGGGTCCCGGAGGCCAACATGCACGACTACGAGTACGCGGTCACCCAGCACCGGATCGGGTGCCGGCTGGCGCGGCGGGTGATGTTCCCGGACACGGTCCCGGCCGAGCGGCTGCGCCGCTTCGGGGTCGGGCCGGAGAAGCTCTTCCCCTACCCGGGGCTTAAGGAGGAGTACTACCTCTTCGACTTCGAGCCCGACCCGGAGGCGCTGCCTCGGCTCGGGGTCGACACCGAGCGGGTCGTCGTGATCGTCCGCCCGCCGCCCGACGTCTCGCTGTACCACCGCAAGTCGAACCCGCTCTTCCCGCGGGTCCTGGACCGGCTCGGCCGCGATGAGGGGGTCCACGCCGTGGTCCTGCCCCGCACCGACGCGCAGCGACAGTTCATCACCGGCCTCGGGCTGCCCTCGCTGATCGTCCCCGACGGCGCGGTCGAGGCGCAGAGCCTGGTCGCGCTCGCCGACCTGGTGCTCTCCGCAGGCGGCACGATGAACCGCGAGGCGGCGGCGCTGGGAACCCCCGTCTACACCACCTACGGCGGCCGCCTCGGCGGCGTCGACGAAGCGCTGATCCGGTCCGGGCGGTTGCGGCCGCTGACCGACCCGCGCGCCCTGGAGCTGCGCAAGCGCGATGCCGGCGCAACCCCCACCAAGCGCGATCCCGCCTTTCTGGTCGAGACCATCCTCGGTACCGTCGGTGCCTCACCATCGCCCGAAAAGCCCCACCACCTGACGCCCTCCTAGCCGAGCTCTCCGCGAGCGGGTCCGATTTGGACGAGCTCGCGTCGCTTGCCGCCGCCGGCGAGTCGAGGTCGGTGGACGTCGCGCTTCGGACCCTCGACATCCTGATCTCCGGCACGGTGCTGCTCCTCCTCTCGCCGCTGCTGGCCCTGGTCGCGGCGGGGATCGCGCTCGACTCGGGCCGGCCGGTTCTCTACCGCGGCGCCCGGGTCGGCCGCGCCGGGCGGCTCTTCTGGATGTACAAGTTCCGCACCCTGAAGCCCGATGCCGAGCAGCGGCTCGGCCCCTACTACGGCGAGGAGCTGTCGCGCCGCACCGAGGAGGAGCGGACCCGGATCGGCGGCGCCCTGCGCGCCACCCACCTCGACGAGGTGCCGCAGCTGTGGAACGTGCTGCGCGGCGACATGGCGATCGTCGGCCCGCGCCCGATCCGCCCCGCCTTCTTTGCCGAGCTCTGCCGCGACATCCCCCAGTACTGGCAACGCCTCGTCGTCCGCCCCGGCGTCACCGGCTTCGCCCAGACCAGGATCACCCGCGAGGAGTCCTGGGCCAACAAGCTCGCCCACGACATGGAGTACATCGCCGACCGCTCGGTCGGCCTCTACCTCAGCGTCCTCCTCGCCACCGTCGCCAAGGTCCTCGGCCGCGGCCCCGCCGCGCCGGGTTAGTGATCTGGTCCGGTCACGGCCGAGGGGGTGTCGGCGTCGGCGTCGGCTTCGTCTTTGTCGGCGCCTTCGTCGAATAGATCCAGGTAGGGCTCGTAGCGGAAGATCCGGGAGCGTTTCTGTCCCGTGATCTCCCTCAGCAGTCCGAGATCCTCGAAGCTCGAGACGAGGCGACTGGCGGTTGGAAAGGTGGATCCCAGCATCCCGGCGACCAAGTTGATGTTGACGAGCGGCCGTTGGAACAGGTGCGAAAGGAGGAGTAGGCCGTTCTCGCCTAGGTGGGCGTTGATCACGGTGGCTCGATGCGATTCCCGCATCTCGAAGAGATGCTCGGCGGTCCGTGCCGCTTCGCGTCCGGTCTGCGCTACGCCGCGCAGGAAGAAACCGATCCAGCCCTCCCAGTCCCCAGCCAGCCGGATGGCCATCAGCCGGTCGTAGTACTCGGCTCGGTGGAGCTTGAAGTAGTGGCTGAGGTAGAGCAGCGGCTGGCGGAGGATGCCCCGGTGGACGAGGAGAAACGTGTTGAGCAGGCGGCCGACCCGTCCGTTGCCGTCGAGAAAGGGGTGGATGGTCTCGAACTGGGCATGGGCGAGGCCGACCTCGATCAGGGTTGGGTAGCGGCTCTCTGCATGCAGGTAGTTCTCGAACTCGGCGAGCGCCTGCTTCATCGCGGCGACCGGAGGAGGGACGAAGGTCGCCTGTTGCAGCGACGCTCCCTGGGGGCCGATCCAGTTTTGCGCTCGCCGGAACTCACCCGGAGTCGCCTTCGAGCCCCGTCCGTCCCGCAGCAACTCTCCGTGGATCTCTCGGATCAACCGCAGGGAGAGGGGCAGATCTCTGATCCGCTCCAGGCCGAAGTTCATCGCCTTCACGTAGTTGGCGATTTCAAAGGCGTCCGAGAGTTGAGTGCCGCGGTCGGCCTCCAACTCCAGCTCGAGCAGGTCCTCGAGGGTGCTCTGAGTGCCCTCGATCTGCGAGCTCAGAACCGCCTCTCGTCGGACATACATGGAGACGAAGAAATCGGGGTCGGGGATGACCTTGGCGACGCCGTCGAGCCGGCCGAGCTCGGTGACCGCGGTCTCCAGCAACGCGAGCATGCTCGCGTCGAGGTTCAGGGGAGGGGTCGGCGGCAGCGGCGCGGGGATGAAGGCTTCGTAGCCCTCCGGCTGGGTTACAAAGCGTCCGGCGCGGTGTCTGTGGTCAGCTTTGACGGCGATGCCGTTATTTTAACAAAGAATGAAAATCGTTAATAACTGCCGAAGCTGCTTGACGGTGTCAAAGCGGACTTGAAGAATGGGCGATGGTCCGGAAAACGTCTCCCGGCCTAGTCGCCTATTGAAGCGTTCCCCTGTTCGCGTGAATAGCGCTGGACTCACAGCGCGGCTATTAACGCGAGGCAAGGCAAGGCGCATCGCGTGGTTCCTTATGGACGCTATGGGCGAATAAGGAACCACGCGATGCGGGGGGTGGGGGGCGGGTGGCAGACTCCGCGCCCATGTGCGGGATCTGCGGCATTGTCGACCCGGAGGCGCGGCCCGACCGCGAGGCGGTGGTGCGGATGCGGGAACGGCTCACGCACCGGGGGCCCGACGACGAGGGGCTGTTCGAGCGGGGGCCGGTGGCGCTGGCGGCGCGGCGACTCTCGATCATCGACCTCGAGCGCGGCCACCAGCCGATCGCCGGCGAGGACGGCGAGGTGGTGGCGGTCCAGAACGGCGAGCTCTACAACCACCGCGAGCTGCGGGCTGAGCTGGAGCGGGCCGGGCACCGGTTCGCCACCGCCTGCGACACCGAGGTCCTCGTCCACGGCTTCGAGCAGTGGGGGGAGGGGCTGCTGGAGCGGCTGCGGGGGATGTTCGCGGTGGCGATCTGGGACCAGCGCCGCCGCTCGCTGCTGCTGGCCCGCGACCGGTTCGGGATCAAGCCGCTCTACTACCGCGACGCTGGCGGCGCCCTCTCCTTCGCCTCCGAGCTGAAGGCGATGCTGGAGCAGCCCGGCTTCTCGCGGGCGGTCGACCCGCGGGCGGTGGCCGCCTACCTCGCCTTCAACTCGATCCCGGCGCCGCTGACGATCTTCGCCGAGGCCCGCAAGCTGCCCCCCGGCCACCTGCTGCGCTGGCGCGACGGCGAGCTCGAGACCCGCCGCTTCGCCCGCCCCGCCCCGCCCGCCGCCGAGGCGACCGAGCGCGGCGATGCCGCCGGGCTGCGCGAGGTCCTGCGCGACTCGGTCCGCGCCCACCTGGTCGCCGACGTCCCGGTCGGCGTCCTGCTCTCCGGCGGGGTCGACTCGGGCGGGCTCACGGCCCTGGCCGCGGCCGAGACCGACGCCCCGGTCAAGACCTTCTCGATCGGGTTCGAGGAGGCCGGGTTCGACGAGCTCGACCGGGCGCGGCTGGTCGCCGAGCGCTACGGGACCGAGCACCATGAGCTGGTCGTCCGCCCCGACGCGGTCGAGCTGCTGCCGAAGCTGGTCGAGGCCTTCGACGAGCCGTTCGGCGACTCCTCGGCGCTGCCCACCTGGCTGGTCTCCGAGCTGGCCGCCGGCGAGGTCAAGGTGGCGCTCTCCGGCGAGGGCGGCGACGAGCTGTTCGGCGGCTACTACACCTACGTCGCCGACCTGCTGGCGCCGCGGCTGGGCCGCCTCGCGGCGCTTGCCGCGCCGCTGGTCGAGCGGCTGCCCAGCTCCGACGCCCGGGTCGGCTTCGATTACAAAGCGAAGCGGTTCGCCCGCGGCGCCCACCTGCCGCCGCTGGAGCGCCACCACGCCTGGAAGGAGATCTTCGGGCCGGGGGCCCGCAGCGCGCTGCTCGGCGACGCCGACCCCGGCTGGGACCCGGTCGACCTCTACCGCGACCGCTACGCCGAGACCGCCGGCGCCGAGCCGCTGGCCCGGCTGCAGGACGTCGACCTCGGCATCTACCTGGCCGACGACCTGCTGGTCAAGACCGACCGGCTCAGCATGGCCCACTCGCTGGAGCTGCGCGTCCCCTTCCTCGATCCCGAGGTCGCCGCCTACGCTATGGCGCTGCCGACCGGGCAGAAGGTGCGCGGCTTCGCCAAGAAGCGGCTGCTGCGCGAGGCGCTGGCGCCGCTGCTCCCCGAGCAGGTGGTGGGCGGCCGCAAGCAGGGCTTCTCGATCCCGATCGCCGCTTGGCTGCGCGGCCCGCTGCAGCCGTTCGCGCGGGAGACCCTGGCCGCCGCCACCCTGGAGCGGCAGGGCTGCCTCGACCCGGCCACGGTCGGCGCCCTGCTCGACCGCCACTGCGCCGGCCGCGAGGACCTGAGCCGCCAGATCTGGGGCCTGATGGCCTTCACGCTCTGGTTTGACCGCTACGACATCTAGGCTGGGGACCCCGACCGGAGACGCATGGAGCCGACGCCGAACTCGCTGGACGCCCTGCTCGCCTTCCTCCTCGCGGGGGCGCTGGCGGTGCTGCTCGTCCCGGCCACCCGGCGGCTCGCGGTCCGGCTCGGCGCGATCGACCACCCCAACGAGCGCTCGCTGCACCGCGATCCGACCCCGAAGCTGGGCGGGCTGGCGATCCTCGCCGGGGTCCTCGCCGCCAGCCTGATCTGGCTGCCCTGGGACGGCGAGACGCGGGCGATCCTGATCGGCGCGGTGGCGATCTCCCTGCTCGGCGTGGTCGACGACGTCCATGAGCTCGGGCCGCTGCCGAAGCTGGCCGGCCAGACCGCCGCGGTGATCGTCCCGGTCGCCGCCGGGGTCACGGTCGAAAGCTTCACCTTCCCCTTCCTCGGCCGCCTCGACCCCGGCTCGGTCGAGCTGCTCACCCTGCCCTGGGATGGCGTCGTCACCCTCGGCGAGGTCGGCACCGTGGCCGGGATCGTCGCCGTGATCAACGTGATCAACCTGATCGACGGGGTCGACGGCCTCGCCTCGGGGGTCTGCGTGATCTCCGCCCTCACCCTGGCGGTGATCGCCCTCTCGCTGGACCGCAACGCGGCCGGGGTGCTGGCGGCGCTGACCGCCGGCGCCGCGCTCGGCTTCCTCTTCCACGGCTTCCCGCCGGCCAGCACCTTCATGGGGGACACCGGCTCCAACCTGCTCGGCTACCTGCTCGGGGTGGTCGCCGTGCAGGGGGCGCTGAAGACGAACGCCGTCGTCGCCCTCTTCCTGCCGCTGATCATCCTCGCCGTCCCGATCCTCGACACCGGGTTCGTGGTCGCCAAGCGGCTCAAGCACCGCCGCCCCGTCTACCGCGCCGACCGCTGGCACTTCCACCACCGGATGGCCAACATCGGGTTCTCGCAGCGTCGCACCCTGCTCTACCTCTACGGCTGGACGCTGGTCATGGCGGCCCTCGCCCTTGCCCTCCGCTTCTTCCCCTACAGCGACGACCACGGCAACTTCGAAGCGGCCTGGACCGCGGTGATGATCGTCTGCGGCCTGCTCGCCCTCGGCGCCAGCGTCTACCTGGTCACCGTGTTGGAGATCCTCAAGCTGCGCCAGGTCCGGTTCCGGCAGCTGCTCAGCCTGCGCCGCCAGGCCGGCCGCCCGGCTCCGGAGGCCGAGGAGATCGACCTGGCGGTCGCCCAGGAGCTGGAGACCGGCAGCTTCCCGGTGGTCGATCCCGAGACCGGCGAGTTCGAGGCGGTCGAGGGCGAGCCCCCCGAAGGTAGTGGCAACCCTCACTAACCCGCATCACAAAGCCAAACGCGGGACTGTTTGGATATAGTCGCCGCTGCGCCCGCTCAGCTTCGAGCAGGGTGCCCTTATGTCCCCTCTCAAGTACGTCGATCCACTCTTGCTGGCCGCCGCGCTCGCAGTCTTCCTGCTCGCTGGGCTGCCCCTCCTCGGCTACGCCGTCGGGGCCGCCGCGTGGGTCGCGCAGCGGGGTGTGCAGGCGCTCGCCGCCCGCCGCGCCGCCGACGAGCTCGCCGCCGGCAACCGCCAGAAGGCGATGGGGATCGTCGCCGCGACGACCCTCGGCCGGGTCTGGACGATGGCCGCCGCGGTCCTCGTCGTCGGCCTCGCCGAGCGTGAAGCCGGCCTCGCCGCCGCGGTGATGCTGGCCGCCTTCTTCACCGTTGCCTTTGTCGCCCAGGGCCTCTCGCACCTGTTCGGCGAGCCCGAGGGGCAGGGCGTCGCGTGAGCGCCGAGGGGGCAGCGGTCGAGGCGCCCGCCGGCGCCTCGAAGTCCGGTGGGCTGAGCACCAAGGCCAAGGTCTTCATCGGGATCGGCGCCTACTTCGCGCTGGCGATCCTGATGCTGCTGATCTTCGGCGACCAGGGCAAAAACGAAGGTTTCCAGCCGCAGAACGAGTTCAAGCTCGAAGCCTGGATCCCGATCGAGATCGCCGGCATCGACCTCAGCATCAACAAGGCGGTCCTCTACCTCTTCCTCGCCAGCGGCCTGACGATCGGCACCATGCTCTGGGTCGCCCGCCGCATGCAGCAGAAGCCGAACCGGGTCCAGACCGCGATCGAAGTCTCCTACGACCTGACCAAGGACAACATCACCGGCGGCAACCTCGACCCGAAGATGGCCTCCCGCTGGTTCCCCTTCCTCGCGGCGCTCTTCTTCTGGATCTGGTTCTCGAACATGATCGGGTTCATCCCGCTGCCGATCAACACCGAGCACCCGGTCGACATCTTCGGCATCGAGGTGCCGGCCTTCGCCCTCTACGCGGCGACCGCCAACCTCTCGATCCCGCTCGTCCTCACCCTGGTCGTCTGGTTCTCCTACCACTTCGAAGGGGTGCGGGCCCAGGGGGTCTTCAAGTACCTCGGCAGCTGGCTGCCGCCCGGCCTGGAGGAGATGAACCCGATCGCCAAGGCGTTCATCTGGGTGATCGAGGCGATCTCCCACTTCGCGCGGATGATCTCGCTCTCCGTCCGGCTCTTCGCCAACATCCTCGCCGGCCACCTGCTGCTGCTCTTCATGGGCGGCGGGCTGGCGGTGCTGCTGGGGATCGCGGCGCTCGGCGCTCTAACCTTCCCGCTCGCCTTCTTCTTCTTCATCCTCGAGGTCGGCCTTATCGCCACCCTGCAGGCGTTCATTTTCGCAACCCTCACTGCCATCTACCTCGGCGGAGCTACCTCCGCCAGTCACTAGAAAAGGAGTCAACTCGATGGATCTCACGTCCCTACCGATCGCCGAGATCACCGACGAAGGAATCGAATCGGCCGGCAAGGCGATCGCTCTCGGCGTCGGCGCCGGGCTCGGCTCGATCGGCGCCGGCATCGGCATCGGCGTCATCTTCGGCAAGGAGATCGAGTCGGTCGCCCGTCAGCCCGAGATGAAAGACGAGCTTCAGAGCATCCGCTGGCTCGGCTTCGCGCTTACCGAGGCCGTCGCCTTCTACACGTTCATCTTCGGCCTGATCGCCTTCTTCCTCTAGGGAAATGGAGCTTGTCGCAGACATAGCGGCGGTCCTGCCGCTCGCTGCCGAGTCCGGTGGCGAGGAGGGCGGTGGCAGCTTCCTCGTATCGCCCGGCCTCGGCCTGATGATCTGGACCCTGATCCTGTTCGGGATCACGATGTGGGTCCTCAGCAAGCTTGCCTTCCCGAAGATCCAGGAGGCACTGGACCGGCGGGCGCAGACGATCGCCGACTCGATCGAGACGGCGGAGCGTCAGCGGCGCGAATCGGACGAGCTGCTGGCCGAGTACCGCGGCCGGCTCGCCGAGGCCCGGGAGCAGGCCGACGAGATCATGGCCCGCGCCCGCAAGGCCGCCGAGACGGCGGAGGCCGAGGCGACCGCGTCCGGCAAGGAGAAACGCGAGGAGCTGGTCGCCCTGGCGAAGCGCGATATCGAGGCCGAGACGCGCCGCTCGCTGGAGCAGATCCGGCGCGAGGTGGCCGACCTCACCGTGCTGGCGACCGAGAAGGTCACCCGCAAGACGCTGTCCGCGGAGGACCAGAAGCGGCTGGTCGAGGAGGCCCTCGCCGAGGTCGACTTCTCCTCGCTCTCGGGGGCGGAGAAGAACTAGATGCCCGAGTCGGCCTACGTCTACGCGGAGGCGCTGTTCGAGGCCGGCAAGGACCGGGGGAAGCTCGACGCCCTGCACTCCCAGCTCGGCCAGTTCGCCGACGCGGTGGAGGCCAGCCAGGAGCTGCAGGTCTTCCTCTTCAGCCCCTACCTCTCGACCGCCGACAAGAGCGAGGGGCTGGGGCGGGTCGTGAGCGGCGCCGAGCCGGAGCTGACCAACTTCCTCGAGCTGCTGGTCGAGAAGCACCGGATGCCGGAGATCTTCCGCATCCGGCGCGAGCTGGACGAGCTCTGGAAACGGGAGAACCGCCGCCTCGACGTCACCGTCGTCAGCGCCGTCGAGCTCGACCCCAGCGTGGTCGAGCAGGTCGGCCAGGAGGTCGAACGGCAGACCGGCGAGGCGGTCGAGCTGTCCAGTCGCGTCGACGCCGGCATCCTCGGCGGGATCGTGCTGCAGGTCGGAAACATGGTCCTCGACGCGAGCATCCGCAGTCGCCTGGAGAAACTTCGAAAGACCGTCGCGACCGCGGCGTAAGGAGGAACTGAGCACCCGATGGAGATCAAGCCGGACGAGATCGCAAGCATTCTGCGGGAACGAATCGAGGGACTGGAGACCGGGTCGGCCGACCTGGCCGAGGTGGGCACCGTGCTCTCCGTCGCCGATGGCATCGCCCGCATCCACGGCCTCGACAACGTGATGGCGCTGGAGATGCTCGAGCTGCCGCACGGGGTCACCGGCCTCGCGCTCAACCTCGAGGCCGACAACGTCGGCGCCGTGCTGTTCGGCGAGTGGGACAAGATCGTCGAGGGCGACACGGTGAAGCGGACCGGCCGCCTGCTCGAGATCCCGGTCGGCGACAACCTGCTCGGCCGCATGGTCGACCCGCTCGGCCGGCCGCTCGACAACCGCGGCGAGGTCGTCACCACCGAGACCCGCCCGGCCGAGTTCAAAGCCCCCGGCGTCGTCCAGCGCCAGCCGGTGGAGGAACCGGTGCAGACCGGCCTGATGTCGATCGACGGGATGATCCCGATCGGCCGCGGCCAGCGAGAGCTGATCATCGGCGACCGCCAGACCGGCAAGACGGCGATCGCGATCGACACG
>Ga0210063_1000560_pt1 | contig 10866 bp, 8 predicted proteins | sample Muzzi_PWA_D1_FD_185529 | JGI IMG/M metagenome (GOLD analysis project Ga0210063, IMG submission 185529) | Wetland microbial communities from San Francisco Bay, California, USA, that impact long-term carbon sequestration - Muzzi_PWA_D1 (SPAdes) | ecosystem: Environmental > Aquatic > Marine >... | reverse complement strand
CGCGCTGCCGCCCGCCTGAAGTTCTTGTAGGAGGCCGCCACGCGGGCGACCTGATCTTTATTAATAACGGGATCAATATCGCCCGCGTGGTGACCTCCAACAAAAACAATCGCCCGCGTGGCGGCCTCCAACAAAGGATGACGAAACGGCTGAATTGAAGTAATCTCCCGATACTCAAAACACGCATAACACAGGATTGTCACATGGGATTTCTCGAAGGTAAACGCGCACTGATCGTCGGCATCGCGAGCCCCCGCTCCATTGCCTGGGGTATCGCCGAAGCGATGTTCGAACAAGGAGCAGAGCTGGCCTACACCTACCAGAACGACAAGCTGAAAAGCCGGGTGGAAAAAATCGCCGAGCAGACCAACTCCGATATCGTGATCCCCTGCGACGTCGCGTCCGACGAGGAAATCGACAACGTCTTCACCGAGTTGAAAAAACATTGGGATTACTACGACATCCTGATCCACTCGGTCGGCTTTGCACCCCGCGAACAGCTGGACGGCGATTACATGGATGTCATCACCCGCGAAGGTTTCCAGATCGCGCACGACATCAGTTCCTACAGCTTCGCCGCGCTGGCCAAGGCCGGTCTGCCGATGATGGAGGGGCGTGACGGCGCCTGCCTGACGCTCACCTACATGGGTTCGGTTCGGGCGCTGAAAAGCTACAACGTGATGGGACTGGCCAAGGCCAGCCTGGAGGCAAACGTTCGCTACATGGCTCAAAGCCTGGGCCCGCGAGGCATCCGGGTCAACGCCATCTCGGCCGGGCCGATCAAAACCCTGGCCGCCGCCGGTATTTCCCAGTTCCGCCGAATGATGGCGCACGTGGAAGGCACCGCACCGATGCGGCGCAGCATCACGCCCAGAGAAGTGGGCAACGTGGCCGCTTTCCTGTGCTCGGACCTGGCCTCCGGCGTGACCGGCGAAACGACTTTCGTCGATGCCGGTTATAACATTCTGGGGATGGCCGAACTGGCTTCTGAATAATGCTGGAGGCCGCCGTGCGGGCGATCTAATCCCTCTTTATCGAAGGAATCAATTTCGCCCGCACGGCGGCCTCCAACAGTTTTTTCCTTACGAAAGCCGGTGGCGAAAAGATCGGCCGCTTGGCGACCTCTTACAGGCGGTCTTCGTAAACCTGGATCTCGGACTGGCTGCGCAGCATCCGCAGGAAGGCGTAGATCTCTGCGCTGGCGGTTGAGTTATCCAGCCGGCGTTTGTAATTTTCCTGCTTCAACGCTTCTTCTTCGTTCAGTTCACCGTCAATCACGTTGTCCAGGCGAACGACCGCGTAACCGTTGCTCAGCTCCACGACTTCATATTCGGGCTCGCCTGCAGGCGGCGACGGCATCCGGAACAAGTGGTTTCTCAGGTCAGATGGCACTTCGGCGCTGGTGCGGGTGGCGGCCTCCAGACTCAGCAATTCGAGCCCGTTTTCCTCCGCCAACACGCTCATGTCCGCCCCGGACTGGATGTCGGCCAGCAGACCTTCTGCCTGGGCCCGTGCCGCTTCCATGGCCCGTTGCTGGACGATGGCGGCAATCACGTCATCGCGCACTTCCTCCAGCGGCTTGAGGGCCTGTGGGAAGTGTTCTTTGACCCGAATGACCACCATGTGATTGTCACCCAGGTCGATCGGATCGCTGGCGGCGCCCTGCAACAGCACCAGGTCTGAATAGGCGGCCTTGATCACTTCCGGATTAGCTGCGATGCCTTCGCCTCCGCCGCGGCCAAACGGGCCGGCTTCCTTGATTTCGAGGCCCAGTTCTTCCGCTGCGGCGGCCAACGTGGTGGGATCTTCATAGATGATGTCCACCAGCCGATCGGCCTGTTCCAGGAAACGGCGATCATCGGCCTCGGCCTGGTATTCATTAAGCAAAATGTCCCGCGCCTCGGTGTAGCTCATGCCCTCGGCCGGGCGAATATCACGCAGATAGATCACGTGCCAGCCAAAGCCGGACTGGACCGGATCGGAAATGGGACGTTCCAGCGACAGTTCGTACAAACCGTCTTCGAATGCCTGTACCATGTCGCCGGGCTCGACCCAGCCGAGGTCGCCGCCATCGGGAGCCGAACCGGCATCTTGCGAATTTTCGATAGCCAACTCGGCGAAATCTTCTCCGGCCCGCGCGCGCTCAGCCAGGGCTTCGGCTTTTTCCCGCGCCGTTTCCACTTCGGCTTCCGGCGCATTCGCATCCACGGTAATCAGGATGTGTGAAGCCAGGCGGGCCTCGGGTGTAATAAAACGTGCCTGCTGTTCTTCGAACCGGGACTTGAGCAGTTCTTCGTCAACCTCGACGCTGCCGCCCATCGTCGCCGCATCCAGTTCCAGGTATTCGAGAGTGACCTGCTCCTGGGAGTTGTAATCATCCGGGTGGGCTTCATACCAGGCCAGGATATCCGCCTCGTCGACCGTTTCGGCCGCCACTGCGTCCGCTGCCTCGGCGACTTCCTCTGTAACTTCTTCAACGGCTTCGTCATCAGCCGCTTCGGCGGACTCGTCGGCCAACTCGGCCATGTCCTCAACCGCCTCGTCAACCGCCTCTTCGACGTCCTCGTCAACGTTCTCTTCCGCGGTCTGCGCCGGCACGATAATGGCGCCAAAGCCGCGCTTTTGCTCCTGCAGGCGAACGAAGTTGTTTAGTTCCCACCCGGTGCTGATCGCGCTGGCGGCCAGGGTGGAGGGAAACTGGTTCTGGACCAGCTGAATTCGCATGTCGTTTTCGAACTGCTGTGAACTCAGACCCTGCCCTCTCAAGCGGCTCTGGTAAACATCCGCGTTGAATTCCCCATCGACCTGGAACGCCGGAATATCGCGAATTTCCTGGGCCAGCCGTTCGTTGGCCACGGTCAGGCCGGCATCTTCTGAAGCCTGGGACAAAAGGGCCTGATCGATCATGGTATCGAGATGCTGACGCCGCACGATGGGCTGGTCGAACATTTCGGCGTCGAAATTCTGCCCCAGCATGGATTGCATGCGGCGACGGTAATTCTGGAAACTGGTGTTGAACTCGGTGATCGTGATGGGTTGATCATTGACAACGGCCACACTGTTAACGGTATCCGATGAGAAGTAGGAACTCACGCCGACGAAAGCGAAGGGAATGATCAGAATCGTCAGGATGAAAATAAGAAGGATGCCGCTGAGGCGTTCACGAATTGTCTGAAGAACCATAGTTTCTCACGCTTGAATGATAGTATCGGAAGACGCCTTTCACGCAAAAAAGTTCGCGTCCCGGACTCGCCTCCCAAATCAAAAATCCCGATTTGAAACGCAACTGAGGCCTGGTCACAGGCCATAACGAAAAGGGCGCCTTCTGGCGCCCTTTTCTAATAATGGCGGAGTGGACGGGACTCGAACCCGCGACCCCCGGCGTGACAGGCCGGTATTCTAACCGACTGAACTACCACTCCACGATTTCTGGTGGGTGCTGACGGGCTCGAACCGCCGACCCTCGCCTTGTAAGGGCGATGCTCTCCCAACTGAGCTAAGCACCCTCAGAAGGCGCGCTAGTTTACAGCGTCTTTCAGAGCTTTACCAGCCTTAAATGCCGGGTTTTTCGAAGCTTTGATTTTGATGGTTTCACCCGTGCGGGGATTACGGCCAGTGCGGGCTGCACGCTTGCGAACTGAGAAAGTACCGAAACCGACGAGAGAGACGGTGTCACCCTTTTTGAGGGCTTTGGTTACGCTTTTGACCAGGGCGTCGACGGCGCGGCCGGAGTCTGCCTTGGACAGACCGGATGCATCAGCAATAGCATCAACAAGTTCAGATTTATTCATTCTAGCACTCCATTAAGATTGTAATATGCGGAAAAAGACTTCAGCTTGATCAGGCCGCCAACATCCAGACCCTGTAGGCTGATATTTTTTGCTTCGAAAGTAAACGTGACTCTCGGAGAACCTTGTATGCCAAGGCCTGCAAGCTGTGGGTGAATACTAATACCTGAATGCTAAGCGTGCAACAGCTTTCAGCGCCTTTCCAAAGGTGTTTCATGAGAAGTCGACGCCAAGCGATTCATAAAGTAAGAAAACCCGATTTCTACCCATCGAAGCCACTGCACAGGCCAGGGATGCGTCAATCACATCCCGCCTGCATTTCAGGGGTCTATTGGGGCTAATGCGTGGTGACTGCGTCGCCGTCTTTGGCCGGTTTGACCTTGTCCGACGGCGGCACAACCGCCAACGGTTCGGGCATCTCGACCAGGGCCAGCTTCAGCACTTCATCGACGTTGGACACCGGGTGAATTTCCAGCTTTTTGAGAATGACTTTCGGAATATCGGCCAGGTCTTTCTCGTTCTCTTCCGGAATCAGCACCGTCTTGATACCGCCGCGGTGGGCCGCCAGCAGTTTTTCCTTCAAGCCGCCGATCGGCAGCACCTTGCCGCCCAGCGTGATTTCGCCGGTCATGGCGACGTCGGACCGCACCGGAATCTGGCTGAGTGACGACACCAGGGCCGTGCACATCGCGATGCCGGCCGAGGGGCCGTCCTTGGGCGTGGCGCCCTCGGGAACGTGGACGTGCGCATCGAAGGTCTGGTAAAAGCCCGGATCGATGCCCAGCGCGCTGGCGCGACTGCGCACCACCGTCATCGCCGCCTGGATCGATTCCTTCATCACATCGCCCAGGTGACCGGTGAGGGTCATGATGCCTTTACCGGGCACCAACGTGGCCTCGATGCGCAGCAACTCGCCACCCACCTCGGTCCAGGCCAGGCCGGTGACCTGCCCGATCTCGTTTTTTTCTTCCATCACGCCGTAGCGGAAACGCCGCACACCGAGGAACGCATCCAGGTTGCGGACGGTAACCGTCACCTTGTCCTTGCCCTTCTCCAGCGCCAGTTGCTTGACCGCCTTGCGACAGATCTTGGCGATTTCGCGCTCGAGATTGCGCACGCCGGATTCGCGCGTGTAGTAGCGGATGATATCGAGCAACACGGGTTCGCTGATGGCGATTTCATCTTCGTTCAGGCCGTGTTGCTCCATTTGTTTCGGCAACAGGTACCGTTTACCGATGTTGAGCTTCTCATCCTCGGTGTAACCCGGAATGCGGATGACTTCCATTCGGTCGAGCAAGGGCCCTGGGATGTTCAGTGAATTGGCGGTGGCGACGAACATCACTTCCGACAAGTCGAAGTCGACCTCCAGGTAGTGGTCGTTGAACGTGTGGTTCTGCTCCGGATCCAGCACTTCCAGCAAAGCCGACGACGGATCGCCGCGGAAATCCATCGACATCTTGTCCAGTTCATCCAGCATGAACAACGGATTCCTCTTTCCCACCTTGGCCATGTTCTGCAGCACGCGGCCCGGCATGGAGCCGATGTAGGTGCGCCGGTGACCGCGAATCTCGGCCTCGTCGCGTACACCACCCAGCGACATGCGCACGAACTGGCGGCCGGTGGCGCGGGCGATGGAACGACCCAGGCTGGTTTTACCCACACCCGGCGGCCCTACCAGGCACAGAATCGGGCCTTTCATCTGGCGCACGCGCTGTTGCACGGCGAGATACTCCAGGATGCGTTCCTTGACCTTCTCCAGCCCGTAGTGATCGGCCTCGAGAATCTCCTCGGCCTGGTCCAGTTTCTTGCGGATGCGGCTGCGCTTTTTCCACGGCACGTTGAGCATCCAGTCGATGTAATTGCGCACCACGGTGGCTTCGGCCGACATCGGCGACATCATCTTCAACTTGTTCAGCTCGGAAGTGGCTTTCTTTTCCGCTTCCTTGCTCATGCCACTTTCGGCGATACGCCGCTCCAGGTCTTCCAGGTCATTGGGCGCATCGTCCATATCGCCCAGTTCTTTCTGGATGGCCTTCATCTGTTCGTTGAGGTAATACTCGCGCTGACTCTTTTCCATCTGCGTCTTGACGCGGCCGCGGATGCGTTTTTCCAGTTGCAATACATCGATTTCACCCTCGACCAGGGCCATCAGGTGTTCCATGCGGCGGCGCGGGCTGCCCATCTCCAGCAACACCTGTTTTTCTTCCAGGCGAATGGCCAGGTGGGCGGCGACGGTGTCCGCCAGGCGGCTGGGATCGTCAATGCCCGCCAGCGTGGTGAGCAGTTCCGGGGGAATCTTGCGGTTCAATTTGACATACTGTTCAAACAGGGAAACCAGCGAACGCATGGTGATTTCCATTTCTTTTTCGGTGACTTCCTCGGCCACCGGCACCAATTCCCAACGGGCTTCAAAGAAACCGCTTTCCTCGGTGTATTCCGTAATGCGCACGCGTTCGCCGCCTTCGACCAGCACCTTGGTCGTGCCGTCGGGCAGTTTCAGCAATTGCAGCACCGTGGCGAGCGTGCCCACGTCAAACAGGTCTTTTTCGCTGGGATCGTCGACTTCGGCGCTGCGCTGGGTGACCAGCACAATGCGTTTTTCCACGTCCATGGCCTTGTCCAGCGCCAGAATGGAGCGTTCCCGGCCGACAAACAGCGGGATGACCATGTACGGATAAACCACCACGTCGCGCAAAGACAGCACGGGCGTCGGCTGAACGCTTTCGGTGACAATGGATTTCGATTTGGATTCGGGCATCAGGTTCCTCTCCGGCACTCATTTACAGGCTGAATCGCCTCTTTTTCGGGTGCACGATTAAATAATAGCAGTCTGTGGGACCCGGGGCTCGTCCCCGGATCAGGATATGTCAGATATTTGGCACCGAAGCACAAAAATCAAGAGGTGGACATTTCTGGGAGATCGCGCACGGTTGGAGGCCGCCACGCGGGCGAATGCGATCACTTATTGTTGGGAAAGATCATTTCGCCCGCATGGCGGCCTCCAACAAAAGACCGGATTACGTCAGATCGGTTTAGGTCAGATCGGTTTAGGTCAGATCGGATTCCGTCAGAAAGGCTTAATCGCCGGCGCCAACCGCCTGCTGTTGATTCTCGTAGAGGATGTAGGGCTCGGTTTCGCCCTCGATGACGCTCTCGTCCACCACCACCTTGGACACATTATCCAGTGACGGCAGATCGTACATGCTGTTCAGCAGCACCCCTTCCAGGATGGTGCGCAAACCCCGGGCGCCGGTTTTGCGCGCCATCGCCTTGCGGGCAATCGCCACCAGCGCATCGTCGCGAATCTCCAACTCGGCGTCTTCCATAGAGAACAGCTGTTTGTACTGCTTGAGCAACGCGTTTTTCGGCTCGATCAGGATGCGCACCAGGGCTTCTTCATCCAGTTCTTCGAGCGTGGCGACCACCGGCAGGCGGCCGACGAATTCCGGAATCAGGCCATACCGCACCAGGTCTTCCGGTTCCACATCGAGCAGAAGTTTGCCGATGTTGTCCTTGATGTCCTTGCTCTCCACATGCGCGGCAAAGCCGATACCGGCAGCCGATGAACGCGCCTGGATGACTTTTTCCAGGCCGGAGAACGCGCCGCCACAGATAAACAGGATTTGGCCGGTGTCCACCTGCAGAAACTCCTGCTGGGGATGCTTGCGACCGCCCTGGGGCGGCACCGAAGCAATGGTGCCTTCGATCAGTTTCAACAAGGCCTGTTGCACGCCTTCGCCGGATACGTCGCGGGTGATGGAAGGGTTTTCGGCCTTGCGGGAGACTTTGTCAATCTCGTCAATGTAGACAATGCCCGTCTGGGCTTTTTCCACGTCATAATCGCATTTCTGCAACAGCTTCTGAATGATGTTTTCGACATCTTCACCCACGTAACCTGCTTCGGTGAGCGTAGTGGCGTCGGCGATGGTGAACGGCACGTTGAGCATGCGCGCCAGCGTTTCCGCCAGCAACGTTTTGCCGGAACCGGTCGGGCCGATCAGCAGGATGTTGCTCTTGGTGAGTTCCACCTCGTCATTTCGCGCGGTGGATTCGAGACGCTTGTAATGATTGTAAACGGCAACGGAAAGCACCTTCTTGGCGTTTTCCTGGCCGATCACGAATTCATTCAGAAAGGCATGAATTTCGTGCGGATTGGGCAGGCTGTCGTGGTCGCGAGCATTATTGACTTCAAGCTCTTCGCGAATGATGTCATTACATAACTCTACACATTCATCGCAGATATACACGCTGGGACCGGCGATCAACTTACGCACTTCATGCTGGCTCTTGCCGCAGAAAGAACAGTAGAGGATTTTGCCGTCGGTCGGTTTGTTTTCGCGCTCGCTCATCGTATAACTTAATCTGCCCTAAAGGATATATTGAGTATCACTGTGAAAATATTAACTATTTTTCTTGCCTGAGTCGAGTTTTCTATTCTCGAGCACCTTGTCGATCAAGCCGTAATCCAGCGCCTGTTGCGGATCCATGAAGTTATCGCGATCGGTGTTCTGGGCGATGCTCTCCACGTCCTGGCCCGTGTGTTTCGCCAGGATTTCATTCAGTAACTGGCGGGTTTTCAGGATCTCACGGGCATGAATGTCGATATCCGATGCCTGCCCCTGAAAGCCGCCAAGCGGCTGGTGAATCATCACGCGCGAATGAGGCAGGCAATAACGCTTGCCCTTCGCGCCTGCCGCCAGCAGAATCGCGCCCATGCTGGCCGCCTGGCCCAGGCACATGGTGCTGACGTCGCAACGAATGAATTGCATGGTGTCGTAAATGGCCAGACCGGAGCTGACCACGCCGCCCGGGCTGTTGATGTAGAGATTGATGTCCTTGTCGGGATTCTCGGATTCGAGAAACAACAACTGGGCAACCACCAGGTTGGCCATGTGATCTTCGATGCCACCGACCACGAAAACCACTCGTTCCTTGAGCAGGCGTGAGTAGATGTCATAAGCTCGCTCGCCCCTGGAACTCTGCTCCACCACCATCGGCACCAGCTGTGCCTGTGATTTCAAAGCGCTGCCTTTGTTATCCATATCGCCTGTCTCCATTGGCATTTCGATGTTCCGCGTGATGGCCAGGCTATTCGCCGGAGGTGGCCTTAGCGATCACTTCCTGGAACTTCAACTCCTGGGGAGTCACTTTAGCGTTTTCCAGCACCCAGTCAACCACCTGGTCCTCCATCACAGAAGATTCGACCTGCCGAAGCAGGTTTTCGTTCGAATAATACATCTGAACGACTTCTTCCGGCTGCTGGTAGGTGCTGGCCAGCGTTTCGATGGCTTCCCGCACGCGGGCGCCGTCACTGCGGATGCCGTTGATGTGGGACAACTCACCCATCAACAATCCGCCGCGAACCCGTTCTTCGGCAATCGGCATGAACTGGTCGGCCATCGACTCATTCGGCTCCATCCCCTGCCGCGATGCGGCCTGGGCCGCCAGGCTGAGGGCCTCTTCACGGACGATACCCTTTGGCACCTGCATGTCCGGCCTGGACTTGACCAGAGCGCTGATCAGGCGTCGCTTGGTTATGCTGTTGATGGCCTGGGCCAGTTCGCGCTCCAGGTTCAGCCGAATCTCGGCACGCAAGGTTTCTTCGGTGCCGTCTTCCACGCCGAAATCGCGAATGAACTCTTCATTCACTTCCGGCAGATTGCTTTCCTTGACCGAAATGACTTTCAGATCGACCGGCACTTTAAGACCGGCCAGTTTGGGTTCACGGAAACCTTCCGGGAAATTCAACTTGACGTTCTTTTCTTCGCCAGCCGGAATCTTGGCTATGGCCTTTTCCAGTTCGTCGAAACCGGACTCGCCCATGATGATGGCCAGGCGCTGCATGTCTTCTTCCGGCACCCTGCCCGCGTCGGTATCGGCGGCATACTCGAGCAACACCTGGTCGCCCGCTTTTGCTTTACGCTCGACCGCGTCCCAGGTGCGGCGCTGCTTGCGCAGGGTCTGCAACATCTCTTCCACGTCTTCGTCTTCAACCGTGGCTTGCGGACGACTGACTTCCAGGGTGGACACGTCGATCTCGCCGATGTCGGGATACACTTCCAGCACGGCGCTGAACTCGAGATCACCCTTGTCCAGCGATTCCGGAACCCTGTCGACCTGCGGCTGGGTGGCCGGGCGTAATTTTTCGTCCTGGATCGCCTGTTGCAGGCTGAACTGCATCGCTTCAGTCACGATCTCGCGGCGCACCTGCTTGCCGTAGCGCTGCTTCACAACGCTCATCGGCACGCGGCCCGGGCGGAAACCCTTGATCTTGACCTGCTTGCACAGATCGCGCAATTTGGTCTCAATTTTCCCGATGAACTCGTCTTCGGGTATGTTCACTGTCAGGCGGCGTTCAAGGCCACCGGTATCTTCGACTGAAACTTGCATTAAAAATAAACCTGCTGCTGTTGATGTTATTGAGGGATGACAGCCCCGGACCAGTGGTGCGAAAGGGGAGACTCGAACTCCCACGGGTTACCCCACTGGAACCTAAATCCAGCGCGTCTACCAATTCCGCCACTTTCGCACTAGAACCGGGAAATAGCGCCAATTCACCGGTGCTGGCTTGTTCAGTCCCGCCAGGACTGGCCCTTCCTTCAACCCATAGCGCTGCTATGGGATTCAGTCCAGGGCTGCGCCCTGACGACACTGCACTTCGCCATCATCCGGCGAATTGGCGCCATTTCCCGGTTTTTTCCTATTTGGTCGGTTGAAACCCCTACAAATAGAGATTTTCCGGCGGTTGTGCTTGATAAGAAGCCTTCACTTCCTTCGGGCACGGCTTTAGCCAATCGTTTCGCCGCATGTATCGCACTGGCAATTTTAAAATTGGTGGGCCATCTAGGACTCGAACCTAGAACCAATAGATTAAGAGTCTACTGCTCTGCCAATTGAGCTAATGGCCCTGAAAATGGGGTGGACGATGGGGCTCGAACCCACGACCGCCGGAATCACAATCCGGAGCTCTACCAACTGAGCTACGCCCACCATTGTATTTGTGTACCTATTTTACCTGTTTGTGTTGGAGGCCGCCATGCGGGCGATTTCAATCCCGCTAACCGAAACCCATGAGGTC
>Ga0210063_1000559_pt1 | contig 10876 bp, 5 predicted proteins | sample Muzzi_PWA_D1_FD_185529 | JGI IMG/M metagenome (GOLD analysis project Ga0210063, IMG submission 185529) | Wetland microbial communities from San Francisco Bay, California, USA, that impact long-term carbon sequestration - Muzzi_PWA_D1 (SPAdes) | ecosystem: Environmental > Aquatic > Marine >... | reverse complement strand
TCCAGGCCATCACCTCCTTCGCGCTGTACGGTTTCCCGGAGTCCCACGCCGCCAGCTTCGCGCTCATCGCCTACGCCAGCGCATACCTCAAGGCGCATCATCCCACCGCCTTCCTGATCGGTCTGTTGAACGCCTGGCCGATGGGCTTTTACCGCCCCGCGAGCCTGATCCAGGATGCTCAGCGCCACGGCGTGGAGGTGCGACCCATCGATGTCCAGCACTCCGGCTGGGAATGCCGCTGGGCGGACAATGATCGCCTTGGAGCGGTGCGCCTGGGGTTGCGCTTCGTGCGCGGCTTGCGACGGCAGGCGGGGGAAGCCATCGCGGCGGAGCAACCCTTCCGCGATCTGGAGGACCTGGCTCGCCGCTGTCGTCTGCGGGAGGAGGAGCTGAACCGCCTGGCGCAGGTAGGAGCGCTGGCCCGCTTCGGCCTGACCCGCCGCCAGGCCCTGTGGCAGGTGGCCTGGGTGTCGCGGCCCGCCGCGGGTCTCCTGGAAGGGCTGGCGGAGACGGCCCCGGATTCCCCTTCCCCCCTCGCGGAAATGAGCCCCCAGGAAGAGCTGATCGCCGATTTCGAGGGCACCGGCCTGACCACCGGGGATCACCCCATGCGCGCCCTGCGCCGCCGCCTCTCCCGCCGGGGGGTCTTGCCCAACGCCGTGCTGGAGAGGACCGCCGCGGGCCAGCGGGTGCGCATCGCCGGTTCCGTCATCGTCCGCCAACGCCCCGGCACCGCCAAGGGGATCCTCTTCCTGACTTTGGAGGATGAGACCGGGATGAGCCAGGCGGTGGTGGATCGTCATTTGTTGCAACGCCATCGCCAACTCCTGGTGGCTTCGCCAGGGCTGGTGGTGGAAGGACAGCTGCAACGCCGCGATGGAGTGACCTCCGTCAAGGCCCAGAAGTTGTGGCCCCTGGATCGTTTAGTGGAGGTACCCAGTTATGACTTTCGATAATCGTCTGCCCCAGATGCCCCCCTTCCCGAAATCATCGATTTCCGGGAGAAACCCAAGAACCCGATACTTTCCTGAGAAACAACCTACAAAAACTTTGGAGTCTATTTTCAGCCTTCAGCCGATAGGCACCTGCTCGAAAAATATGTATCTTTTTCAGACCCTTCCCTACCGTGAAAACAATAAAGGCGAAACTCGACCTCTGAAAGCGTGCCATGATTGAAGTTGCCATTGCCGATCCGTTCACCCTGATGCGTCAGGCAGTCCGTCGCTCCCTGGAAACCACGGACGACATCAAGCTCGTCGCCGAGGCGACAGCGGTCCTCCAGGCCGCCCGCCTGGTGCGGGAGCACAAACCCCACGTCCTGCTGGTGGAGATCGCCAACTCGGAGCGCGACGGCCTGGATGTCATCAAGGACCTCCTCCGGCTGTCGGGCCAGACGAAGGTGCTGATCTTCACCTTCGAGACCGCCCCCCGCACCGCCTCCTGGATCATGAGGGCGGGAGCCCACGGCTTCCTGCCCAAGACCGTCGATTCGGAAGCCCTCCTCGGGGCCATTCGGGCGGTCCATCGGGGGGAGATGTATGTCCATCCCGACTTCGAAAAAGTCTTCGCTCAGTGGCACCTGCGACCCGCGCAGGGCTTGCCTCCGGACCAGAAACTCTCGGAACGGGAGTACCAGGTCATGCTGCACCTCGCCGAGGGCAAGAAGAACCGTGAGATCGCGGAGCTGCTGGGGATCAGCGTCAAGACGGTGGACACCCATCGGGCCAATCTCCTCAAGAAGCTCGGTCTCAGCAACAACGCGGAATTGACCCGCTTCGCGATTCGCAACGACTACATTACCGCCTGATCCCGGGCGCCGCGGAGCGCTGCCGTCGTGCCGGTGGGGAATTCCTTCTCCAAGGGGTTCCCTCGGCTCAGAAAAAGACCTCAATGGGAATTCTATTTCTCGAAAAGGGGATAGATTCGTGGATCAGGGTTCAGGGATAAGATAGGAAAACTTCTGATTTGATTTTCAGTTTTTGGCGGATAGGCAGCCGCATGGAACATAGGTATCTTTTCAGTGGGTTTCCTAGAGTGTTGCAGGCTTTTTTGCAGTTTTCTGAGGATTCCTTGGAGTGCCACCCTTTCAATGGTCGAGTTTGAGGCAGAAGGATGATTCGAGTCGGCATTGTGGATCAGTATGCCCTGTTGCGGGAGGTCCTGCGGCGTTCCTTCGAGGCGGAGAAGGATGTTCAGGTGGTGGGGGAGGCGGGGTCCGGCATGGAAGCCGTGGAGTTGGTGCGCCGCGAATCGCCGGATATCCTGATTCTCGAGACCGCGATTCCCAACAAAGATGGGATCGATACCGCCAAGGAGATTCTCCGGCAGCATGGCCCTACCCAAATCCTGGTCTTGACCTCGGAGTCGGCTCCGCACCACGCTTATCGGATGCTGCGCGCCGGAGCCCGAGGCTTCTTGCCGAAAACGGTCGGCGGCGCGGAGATCCTCAAGGCCGTGCGAGCGGTCCACGGCGGCCAGGTATACCTCCACGGGGACTTGCAGCGGATCTTTGCGGAGTGGCATCTATCGCCCCAGCGGGACAGCCACCCGGAAGAGCGGCTCTCGGATCGCGAGTACCAGGTGATGCGGATGCTGGCCATGGGGAACACCAACCGCGAGATTGCCGAGGAGTTGGTGATCAGCATCAAGACCGTGGACACCCATCGGGCCAATGTGCTGAAGAAGCTGCGGTTGCGAAACAACGCCGATCTGACCCGCTTCGCCATCCGCCACAGCTTCGTGGCGCCCTGAAACCGGCGCGTTCCTACAGCAAGCCGAGCTCCCGCATACGCTGCCGCAGTCCGCTTTCGGACACTTCGAGGGCCGCCGCGGCGTTCACCAGGGAACCTTCCTGGGCGGCGGTGGCCCGGACGATCTCCTCCTCGCCCAACTCCGAGGCCTTGCGGATCCCGGGGTGCCTGTCGATGAGGGTGTAGAGAGAGGGTCGAGAGACCCCCAGGGTCGCGGCGGTGGCCTTCACTTCCCATCGATTGGCGCGCAGGGCGCCCAGGAGCTCGGCTTCCGTCACGTCGGAGGGTTTGCGATAGGTGCGTTTCGGCGGTGGTGGAGGGGAAGGCGCCGCCGTGGGACCCGGGCCCTCGGTGTCCGACAACTCCACGGGGTTGACCGAGTCACCGCCATCGCCGCCATCGCTGGCACCGACCGCATGGGCGGTATCGGCGGTCTGCCGCAGGAGGCGTTCGACCTCCGCGGGAACGACCAGGCTGGTCGCCCCTCGGGAGGCGATGGCCATCTGGCGCACGATGTTGCGCAGCTGGCGGACGTTGCCGGGCCAGGGATGGCGGGCGAGGCGAGCGACGATGGAGGCCGGAAGCCACGGTTCTGCCTCTCGATCCGGGGTGTGGAGCCGATCTTCTTCTCCCAGTTGAGCCAGTTCTTGCCGCAGGAAATGGTAGAGCAGGCGCCCGATGTCGTCCCGCCGTTCCCGTAGGGGCGGAATATGCACCGTGTAGCCCGCCAGCCGGTGCAATAGCGGGGCGCGGAAGCGCCCGTCGTCGATGGCGGCCTCGAGGTCGGCGTCGGTGGCGGCGATGAGGCGGACGTCCACCCGGATCGGGTCACCGCCCCCCACTTTCTGGATCTCGCCACTCTCTAACGCCCGCAGCAGGAGCACCTGGACCTCCGGGGGAGCCTCGCCGATCTCATCGAGAAAGAGGGTCCCGCCGTGGGCGCGCTGGAAATGACCCATGGAACCCGCCGCCCCGGTGAAGGAGCCCTTGGTGGCGCCGAATAGCTCGGAGGCCGCCAGCTGGGGAGGCACGGCCCCCAGGTTCAGGCTCAACATGGGGCGCTCGTGGCGTCGGCTGGCCTGATGCAGGGCGTGGGCCACCAGCTCCTTGCCGGTGCCGGTCTCCCCCCGCAGCAGGACCGGCACCTCCAGGTCCGCGACCCGGCGGATTTCGGAGCGCACCCGATCGAGGCCCTCGCTGGCCCCCACCAGCCCCAGGTCATCCCGGGTCGTCGGGTGGCCCCCGTCTTCCGGGTGCAGGGCGTGGAGCAGGAGCACCACCCGCTGGCCCAACTCCATCACCGCTCCCTGCTGCAACGCTGCGGCGGTCAGGCGGGCCTCGTCGTCGATGAGCCTGCCATCGATGCGCACCGGCAGGGGCCAGCCGCGGAGAATGCAGTGCACCGCGCCTCCGGCGGCGGGAGCCAGGCGCAGGGGGCTGCGGCTGAGGAAGGGGTCGTTGAGGGGCCTGGGACGCCCTCCGTGGGGCGGTTGGAAGGCCGGTTCCAGGCGCGACAGGTTGGCGGGAAGACCCGCCAGCAGGTTGTTGAGCAACGCCCGTTCCCCGATCCGGCGAGGGTCGGGGTGGTAGAGCACGGTCAACGCCGGGACCCGGTGGCGGGAACGGCGACGCCGGTCCCCGGGGCCACGGGCATCCCGGAAGCTGGGGTGCTGGATGGTCTTCGTCGTACCTGCTTGCGACATTGCCGCCAGTTTAGCAGTCTCGGCCCGGTAGCGACCCCCGCGCGCAGGAAAAACGCCCCCGGCGGCTGGGCCGGGGGCGTTGTGGGTGGCGATGAAGAGGGGGGTGTCAGTGCGCGTGGGCCTGATGATTGCCGTTGTGGAGGTACCCGGAGACCGTGACCACCGTGCCGCCTGCCCCGGCGAAAGGCGTGATGCGAAACTCGGCCCAATCGTCCTTGCCGGGCTCCCCGGCATCGGTGAAGAGGAACTCGATGGTGGCGCCGTCGATGCCATTGAGGCGACCGACGCCGGTACCGAAGAAGGTGTCGAAGCCAGCGACCGGAGGCGCCTCGACGAGGGTGGGGTCGTCGCTGCAAACGCCCGAGGTCAGCAGGGTGAGGTGGAATTTCTCCCCCTTGCCCCAGTTGATTTCGAGGTTGTTGGGCAGGCTGGTGTCGCAGTGCAGCTCGAAGCCGTGGGTGTAGCGGTCGGCATCGGTGAAGACGCTGCCGCCGCCGGTCATCCGGCCCCCGAAGGGTTCCTGGCCGTAGTAGTGGCTGCAATCTTCAGCCCACACCAAGTTTCCAGCGGGCGAATCGCCGACGGCCTTGCCGACGTTCTTGTACTGGCCCGCGATGGCGGTGCCCTGGCCGGTGCAGGTCATCGATTGGCCGACCTCCAGGGTGCTCTTGGGACAGCTGACCGACACCCCCTGGTCGTCCGTCACCTCAATGTTGGACAGCGTCACATCGCCCGTGTTGGTGACCACGTAGGTCCAGGTCACGGCGTCGCCCACTGCCAGTTCAGGACCCGGGGCGACATCGGCGTCGTGGCCGTTGGTGGCCTTCTCGATGTGGAGGGAAGGGTGTTCCACCGTGGGATCGGGGGTGTTGTAGTGGCTGGGATCCTCGTCGCGAACCGGCGGTCCCTGGGGCGGCGTGCCCACGGCGGTGCCGACGTTGCGGTAGTTCTTGGCCTTGGCGGTGCCGGTGGCGGTGCAGGTCATCGACTCGGCCACTTCGAGGGCGGCTTTCGGACAGTGCACCGTCAGGCTGGCGTCGTCGTCGGTGACCGCCACGTTGGCGAGGGGGACCTCACCGGTATTGGTGACCACGTAGGTCCAGGTGACGGCGGCGTCCCTCTGGAGTTCGATGCCCGGAGCGTTGTCGGCGTCGGCGCCGTTGGTGTATTTCTCCAGGAGGATCGCGGGGGTCGGGTCGTCGCTGGTGTTGTAGTGGCTGGGATCGTCGTCGCTCACGGGCGGTCCCTGGGGCGGCGTGCCCACGGCGGTGCCGACGTTGCGGTAGTTCTTGGCGTGGGCCGTGCCGGTGGCGGTGCAGGTCATGGACTGACCGACCGTCAGCACCGTGGAGGGGCAGTCCACCAGCAGAGTGGGATCGTCGTCGGTGACGGTCACATCGGTCAGGGGCGTGTTGCCGGTGTTGGTCACCCGGTAGCTCCATTCCACCGCCCCGTTGCGATCCAGGTGCACACCGGGGGCGTGGTCGGCATCGACGCCGTTGGTGGCCTTTTCCAGGCGGATCCGGGGGTCGTCGCCGCCACCGCCACCGCAATTCGGTCCGGCGCACCCGGTCTGGACCTCCAGACAGTGGGAGACCAGGCCGACGGAGAAGCGGTTGCTGGCGGTGTAGCGCACCGCCATGAAGAATTCGGTCTCCGCCTGGACGTCCAGCCAGCCGAAGGGATCCGTCAGCCCCAATTCGGCGACCGTCAGGACTTCCACCGGGCGGAATTCCAGGCTGCGGTCATCGATGTGGTCGCCCTCTTCGTTGTAGACCGCAGTCTTGGTCTGGGTGGTGTTGCCGCCGCCGTTGAAACCGGTGAGGGAGGGGGCGCCGTGGCGACCGGTCCAGATCACCACTTCCGTGCCGCCGTCGAAGGCGCCCCCGGTGAGGAAGCGCAAAGCACGGCGGGTGCACAGGGCTCCACACTCGGTGGTCCGGTCGATGTTGACCAGGATCTCCCCTTGGGCGAAATCTTGTTGCGGATCGACCACGAAGTAGTCCCCCCACAAGGAGTCGTGGCGGGGGGAGCTGGTGATGTGGATCTCGATGTAGCCGACGGCCCGTTGGAACTTGACCGGGGAGGAGTAATACATCCCGCTCTTCAGGGAAGCTTCCCCGGTCAGCGCTGCCTGGACGTGTTGCAGGTCGTCGCCCCGCAGGGTCTTGTTGGGCAGGTTGCCGTTCACCAGCCAGTCCGCCAGATTGATGGTTCGGACCTTGTCGGGGTTCAGGAGCACCGTCTCGGTGAGCACCTCCACGCCCCAGTTGCTGTACACGGAGATCCGCGCGGTGACCGCTTCGTCGCTGGAATTGACCACCGCGAAGAGAGTGGTCAGACCGCCGTTGAGGTCCACCTCGAAGTAGGGCAAGAGCAGGTCGGAACTGGGTCGCGGGGCGGCGGTAACGGGCAGCGTGGCAACCAGGGCCACGAGGATGATCATCAGCGTCACGATGGGGGTCCATGCTTGGCGGGTCATGATCGCGCTCCTTTCGATCTCTTGGGGGGTTGTCCGGCTGGGCCGGTTCACCCTGGATGAAGAGCAAGGGATGTACCACCATGAAAATTTGTCGCAAGCTGTTGATTACAAAGCGATTGGGTGTATTGTTCGCGAATTCCTTGGGTCCCCGTCACGGGCTGCTGACAGGGGTGTCAGGGCCTGTCAGAAGGGTTGGACACGGGTTTGCCAACACCTGGGCCCGGCGGGTATCCTCAGCCTGCCGGTCGACAGGGTCGGTTTCAAACCCACAGAAGGAGCGGTATGCGCAAGGCAGATGAGGCACGGCGGGAGCTGGCGCGGCAGGTGCGACAGTGGACGGTGGAGTCGCTGCGGCAGCGAATGCTGGAAGAAGGGGTCGAACGCGCCTACGTCACCTTCGAAAATGGTGAGTTGACCCTCTCCCACGCGGGCATCCTGCGCCCGGTGGAGGCGTTCTTCGAGCTATCCCACGATTTCGCTCGCCACGAGGGGGTGTTTATCGGTCGGGAAGGGGACATCCCCACCCTCTTCTTCGCCTTCGTCCACGAGACCCGCCGCGGTCTCTCCCAGGGGGGCTTGCGCCTGAAGCCGTACCCGAACCTGGCGGATGTCCTGGAGGATGGTTTGCGCCTGTCCCGGGGGATGACGCGGAAGAACGCCCTGGCGGGGCTGTGGTGGGGGGGCGGCAAGGGCATCATCCCGCTGACCCCGGCCATGGATAACCCGGCGTACCGCACCGAACGCACGCCGGAGCGGCAGCAGCTCTTCGAAGCCTACGGTCGTTTCATCGCCTCCATCGGGGGGATCTATTACACCGCGGAGGACATCGGCACCAAGACTTCCGACATGGACGCGATCCTGCGGCAGAACCGTTTCGTCACCTGCATTTCGCCCTCCCTGGGGGGGAGTGGCAACCCCTCCCCGTACACCGCCCGGGGGGTCTTCCGCTCCATGCAGGCGGCGTGGCGTTTCCTGACCGGCACGGACCGCTTGCAGGGCGTGAAGGTGGCGGTCCAGGGGGCGGGCAATGTCGGGGCGCCGTTGATCGAGCTGCTGGACGATGCCGGAGCCCAGGTGTGGACCTGCGACCCGGATCGCGCCACCCTCGATGCCCTGGTGGCCCGGCGTCCGCGGGTGCAGGTGGTGGGACCGGACGATATTTTCGATCTGGAGGCGGACATCTTCGCCCCCTGCGCCATCGGCAATCAGGTCAACATTCACACCATCCCGCGGCTCAAGGTGCGGCTGATCTGCGGCGCCGCCAACAACATCCTGGGGGAGGAGGCGGACGCCGAGCGGCTGCGGGAACGGGGCGTGGCCTTCGTCCCCGATTACCTGTGCAACCGCATGGGGATCACCAACTGCTGCGACGAATGGCAGGGGTATCTGGCGGAGGATGTGGCCCTGGCGGCGGAACGGGTGTATCCCGACACCCTGCGGGTGCTGAAGCACGCCCGCAACCTGGTGATCACCACCACCCGCGCCGCCGATGAGCTGGCGGATATCGCCGCCAGTGAATTGAACCCGCTGATCGGGCATCGGGGCCGACGGCTGATCGACCAGCGCCAGCAGACCGGCTGGGCAGCGCCCCGACGGGAGGGGGGCGAGGACGGGGCCCACAGCGACGAATCCACCACGGCCTTCGCCCCCCTCTTCACCCCGGAATTGGACGAACCGGGCATCCGCCTGCGTTGGGAGCGGGAAGGGGATTTCCTGGGGGATGGGGTGAAACTGGCGGCGGCGCCCATCTCCGCCGCTTCCCGGCCCCACCTGGGCTCCTTCCTCTCCGCCCTGTTGATGGATGTCCAGGCCCGCGCCCGGGGCAACGGTTGCCACCGGCTGGTGGGCTCGGACCCCGGGGGCCTGGCCTTGCAACTGGCGGTGGAGCGGTCCCTGCCCTACGAGCGGGAGGAGGTGGGCCGGGCGGAATTCGTCGAGGCGTGCCGCGATCTGCACCGCAACAACGACGCCGCGATTCGCGAGCAACTCAGCCAGTTGGGCATCGGTTTCGATCCCCAGCGCTGGCTCGATCCCCTGAACGAAGCCGGGGCGACGGCGGTGCGGCGCCTCTTCTTTGCGGTGCAGGATGCCGGTCTGTTGCGCTGGGAGCGGCGCCTGTCCCACCACTGCCCCCACTGCGGCACGGTGCGGGTCTCGTCGGACATCAAACCCACCCGCCTGAAGGTGCGGCGGCGCTACACGGTGCACCTGCATCTCACCGGGGAGGATGGGGCCGCGTCGGGGTTGGCCGTCGTGCCCGTGGTGACCTTCCAGCCGGAACTCCTCGCCGCCGCCGTGGCGGTGACCGTGCGGGCCGACGGCCCCTACGCCGCCGCCGCCGGAACGACCGCCCGGGACGACCTCCACCAGCGCCCCTTGCCAGTGTTGGCGGTGGCCGGGCAGGAGTTGGACGCGGCGCTGGTGGTGCCCAGCCATAGCCGGGCCGACGAGGCCCTGGCCCGGGAACGGGGACTGGCCATCGACCCCGCCACCGTGGAGGCCTTCGACGCCACCGGGCGGGTGCGGCTGCCCGGGGAACCGGCGCCGCTGCCCCCGGAAGCGGCGCGGCGAGTGGTGGTGGAACGCCTGGGTGATGCGGTGACGACGGAAACCGGGGTGTGGAAGGTTCATGCCCGCCGTTGTCGCCGCTGTGAAACGCTGGTCAATCCCTACCCCTCGGAGGAACTCTTCCTGCATCTGGAGCGGGCGCGCCCGGCCCTGGAGCAGGCGCTCCACTCGGGAGCCGTGACCTTCCACGACCCGCGCTGGCGGCGGCTCCTGGAGGAGGAATTGGCGGCCATCGAGCCGATGTGTATCTCCCGCCAGCAGTGGTGGGGCAATCCCTTGCCGGACGCCGGGGGCAAGAGCGGCGAGGTGCTCTCCACCTGGTTCTCCCTGGCCGCCTGGGCGTTGCAGTCGGAGCCCCCCATCGACGAGGTCTTCGTGGACCCGGATCTACTGCGCCGCTGGGTGTTGCCCTCCCAACTGATCTGTCTCGCCCTCACCGGTCGTCCGGCGTTTCGCCGCGTGCGGGTGCACGGGGCGCTGCACGTGGTGGACCGGGTGCTGCAAGAGGTGGAGGGAGCCTCGGAAAAGGACCCCGACGAGGAGCGCTTCGTCTACCGCACGACGTTGCAGCCGATGCGCAAGCAACTGGGCAACGTGGTGGAACCCGCGACGTTGATTCGCCGCTTCGGCGCGGATTCGTTGCGCCTGGGCTACCTGCTCTGCCTCACCGGGCAGCGACCGGAGGTGGTGACCCTGGCGGAGAGCCACCTGCGCCACGCCCGGCGCACGGTCCGCCGCCTGGTGGCCAAGGTGGGGGGGCTGACCAAGCTGGTCTCCAGCGAAGGACCCGGTCCCGGCGCCGCCCCGAGCAGCACCCCGGACCCCTGGTTCTCCGCCTGGTGTGAAGCCGCTGCCGAAGCCGCGGGGGAAGCGTTCCAGGGGGATCGACCGGAGACCGCCGCCCATCTCCTGGTGGATACCGTTGATGCCCTGGGGCGCTACGCTCGCCGGGTGGCGGCGCTGCCGGAGGACCACCCGGAGCGGCGCGCCCTGGGGGCGACCCTGGGGCGGGCGGTGACGGTGATGGCGGACGGCTTCCATCCCATCTGTCCCTTCCTGTTCGACCATCTGCGGCAGTGGGTCACCCAGCGCGGTTGGGCGACCGGGGCGAGCGCCACGGCGGTGCCCACCAAGGCGGAGGCCAGCGGTCGGGAACTGTGCCGGGGCCTCCTCTCCCTGCCGGGGGCGGGGCCGGTGGAGATCGCCGCCCCGGAGGCCGCGGATCGGCAGGCTCTGGAACCGGCCCTGGAACGCCTCCAGGTGCTGGTGGGCGCCGCCGTGGCGCTCACCGACGCCCCCCAGCGGGGCACGGCCGCCGCCGCCGGGGCTTACGTGGTGGTGCGTCGCGGCAAGTTGGTACCGCCCCCGGGCGA
>Ga0210063_1000558_pt1 | contig 10899 bp, 11 predicted proteins | sample Muzzi_PWA_D1_FD_185529 | JGI IMG/M metagenome (GOLD analysis project Ga0210063, IMG submission 185529) | Wetland microbial communities from San Francisco Bay, California, USA, that impact long-term carbon sequestration - Muzzi_PWA_D1 (SPAdes) | ecosystem: Environmental > Aquatic > Marine >... | reverse complement strand
GCAGATCGAGACCGTCTTGGCATACGGCGATCCCAGCGATGAGATCCTACGCCAGGCAACGGACTGCAATGCCGATCTGATCGTCATGGGGAGCCGCGGCTTCGGCGCTCTAAAAGGACTTGTTCTGGGCAGTGTATCGCACAAGGTGTTCCACAAGGCACCCTGTTCCTGCGTCACGATCAGCCACAGCGACGAAAAACCGGATCTCGCGGGCATTGAGAACATCTTGGTGCCCACCGACGGCTCGGCGCAGGCCGACAAGGCGGTCGCGTTGGCGGCGGAAATTGCCGACAAGTACGGGGCGCGGCTGGCCCTCCTCCACGTCATGTGGCGGGGGCCATCTCTCGATCAGCTGCGTCGTTCGGTCGATATGAATCAGCTGAGTGAGAAAGCCCGTGACGAACTCGACCCTGAACAACACCCCGTTGCCGAACATGTAAACAGCAAAATCGTGGCGCCGGTGATCACCAAAGCAACGCGCAAGGAGATCGGTCAACAGATCCTTGAGCGCGGCAAGCGCCTCGCCGAAGCCAAGGGCGTGGATGCCCCCAAACTGCTATTGCGGGACGGCGACCCGGCGCGGGCCATTGTCAATTTCGCCCGGCGGGAAAACGCCGACCTGATTGTAATGGGCAGCCGCGGTCTCGGCCGCGTTGAGGACCTTTTTGCCGGAAGCATCTCCTACAAGATCGTTCATACAACCAAGAAAAGCTGCATGGTGGTGCGTTGAATAATCGCTTTTGAGGGGTCCGGACCCTGTAGGACGGCGAGCCGGCAATGCTTGAGTCCGGTCAGAATAGGGTTTCTGTCGCGCACGCGGTCACATCGGTTTTTTTTCATCGCCCCTTCCTAAAGGGCGCGAGTCTTGCCAAGCTTGGTCGGAACCGATTCGCTCAACACCTCGAAGGCACGCGCTCATGCAGAAAACCGCAGTGGTCACCGGCGGCGCCGGCTTCATCGGCGGCGCCTTGGTTCGCGCGTTGGTGGCCTCGGGGGACTGGCGGGTGCTCAACATCGACCGCTTGGGCTACGCGGCCAGCCCAGCAGCGCTGACGCCGATTGCCGGCGCGCCGGGCTACCGCTTCGAGACCCTCGACATCCGCCGCGGCGAGGCCGTCCTGGCATTACTGCAAGAGCTTCAGCCCGACGTGGTCTTCCATTTGGCGGCGGAAACGCATGTCGACCGCTCCTTGGACGATCCGACCCCCTTTCTCGAGCACAACATCGAAGGGACCTATCGCCTGCTGGAAGCGACCCGGGCCTACTGGCGCGGCCTGCCTCGCCAGCGCCAGCAAGCCTTTCGTCTTATCCATGTTTCCACCGACGAGGTTTTCGGCGCTCTCGGGGACAAGGGCGCCTTCACGCCGGAGACGGCCTACGACCCCTCCTCGCCCTACTCGGCCAGCAAAGCGGCGGCCGACCACATGGTGCTTGCCTGGCAACGATCCTTCGGGCTGCCGGCCCTCCTCTGCCACCCCACCAACACCTACGGCCCCTATCAATTCCCGGAAAAGCTGATCCCGCTCACCATCGTCAAGGCACTGGCCGGCGCGCCGTTGCCGGTCTATGGCGACGGCGGCAACCGGCGCAGCTGGCTCTTCGTCGCCGACAACGTGGCCGCCCTGCAAGCCGCCGCTGGCCGCGGCCAACCTGGCGCGCGCTACCTCATCGGCCCTGAGGAGGACCCCACCAATCTGGCCGTGGTCGAGCAGCTCTGCGACCTTCTGGACCGTCTGGCGCCGGATCTGCCCCAGCGCCCCTGCCGCGACCTCATCGCCTTCGTCACCGATCGCCCGGCCCACGACTGGCGCTACGCCGTCGACGCCAGCCGAACCCATGAAGCGCTCGGCTGGCGGCCCCGCATGAGTCTCGCCGAAGGGCTGGAGACCACGGTGCGCTGGTATCTCGACAACAAATCCTGGTGGCGGCCGATCCTGACACAAAGCTACGGCGGCGAGCGTCTCGGCCTGGCCGGCGAGGGCACAGCTTGAGCAATCTCATGTCCGCATACTGATCGGCAATGGCACATCGAAAAAAGATCCTCGCCATCGCCTCCGGCGGCGGCCACTGGGCCCAACTGTTGCGCCTTCGGCCGGCCTTCGCCGGACACGAGGTGGTCTACGCCTGCGTCGCGCGCGGCTATGCCGAGGACGTGGCGCCCGCCCGGCTCCATGCGGTGGGCGACGCGAACCAATGGAACAAGCTCGCCGTGGCACGTCTGGCTTTGCGAGTCGCCTGGGTGGTCTTGCGGGAACGGCCGGATCTGGTGATATCCACCGGCGCGGCACCCGGGTTTTTCGGACTCTACTTCGGCAAAAAGCTGGGCGCCCGCTGCCTTTGGGTCGACTCCATCGCCAACGCCGAGGCCCTCTCCCTCTCCGGCCGTCTGGCCGGCAGGCACGCAGACCTCTGGCTGACGCAATGGCCGGACCTCGCCGGCCCCGAGGGCCCCGCCTACCAGGGCAGCGTCCTGTGAAGGGCCGGCCATGATTTTTCTCACTGTCGGCACCCAGGTCGCCTTCGACCGCCTGGTCGCCGCCGTCGACGCCTGGGCCGGCGCGCACGGACGCCGGGACGTCGTCGGGCAGATCGGGCCCTCGCACTTCCGACCCGACCATATGGAATGGCATGAGAGTTTGCCGCCGGCCGACTTTCGCGCGCGGCTGGAAGCCGCCGACGTCCTTGTGGCCCACGCCGGCCTCGGCAGCATCTTGATGGCCCTACAGGAGGCCAAACCCATCGTCATTTTTCCGCGCCGCGCGGCACTCGGCGAGCAGCGCAACGACCATCAACTGGCCACCGCGCGGGCCTTCGCCGACTATCCGGGGATCGCCGTCGCCTTCGACGAGGCAGAGTTGCGGGAGAGGCTCGACAGCCTGGACGCGCTGCGGCCGCCGGCCAAGATCGGACCGCACGCCTCGCCGCAACTGCTGGCCGCTGTCAGAGATTTTATCGCCGAGGCTTGAACGAAGGACGGGCTTTTTACTTGAGCTGCTTTGCAGCCGCCTCGGAGCCCTGGGCCGCTGCCGCCCGATACCAATAGGTGGCCTCCACCAAATCGACCGGAATGCCCGCGCCCAACTCATAGGCGCGGCCCAGATTGTACTGGGCGTTGGCGAGGCCGGCTTCCGCCGCTTTGCGGAACCAGACAGCGGCTTCCGTCTCATCTTTCGGCAGCCCTTCGCCATGGGCGTAGAGCAAGCCCAGATTGTTTGCCGCCACGGGATGCCCCTTTTCGGCCGCGCGGCGGAACCATTCCGCCGCCTTGGCGGGATTCTTCTCCACGCCGAGCCCCTCGAGATAGAGGAATGCCAGATTGATCTGGGCGATGGCATAGCCGGCATCGGCGACGACGCTGAGCCAACGGAAGGCCTTAGCGTGGTTCTTGGCCAGAACCTGGCCGCGGAGGTAGTGCATGCCCAAGGTGTACTGGGATACCACGTGATTCTGATTTGCCGCCTTCTCGTACCAAACCTCGGCGGCCTGGAAATCCTGGGCAACACCGTCGCCGCGCTCGAGATGAACGCCCATGGCATATTGTGCATCCGGATAGCCGCCGTCCGCCGCTTTGCGGTACCACACCAGCGCCTCCTGAAGATCCTTCTCGACTCCCTCGCCGTTGTCGAAGAGCACGCCGACACGGTACTGCGCCTCGGGATCGCCCGCCTCTGCGCGCAGCAGCCAAAGACGATAGGCTTCGGCGAAATCGCCCGCTTTGTAGGCGGCCATGGCTTCATCCATGGCCTCGCCGGCGCCGCTTTGACCATAGGCAAGCTGCCCGACCGTCTGCGGCACCAAAAATGCCAACAGAATCAGGCCGAACGCCAATCTCAAGATGCGCCCCCGCATCGTCGATTTCAGTATCGAATAGCTCATTACAAACGGCTCAATCCGACAGACTCCACCCCATTTCCCCCTTAGACACCCTACGCCCGATTCGCACGCCAAGAAAATGACAAAACGACAATCCATTAATTTGCGTTTATGCCGACCGGATGAAGTCCGGAGCACCTTGGCCATCCCCTTAGCGGCAGACTCCGCAGCGCATGGCATCGGCCCAAAATGGCGTCGGCGGATCGTGCGCGCTAGGCTATGCCCGCTGCGCCCGCCAAGGTCAAGAATTGAGGTCAAGAATTGCTGCAAGCCGCGCATCGCAAAGGCACTTGTCTCGGGTCATAGCCAGGCATTAAGGTCCTGGCCTTCCGGCAGACTTTCAAACGGCGGTGCAGCGATGATCAAAGCGGTGACCTTCGACCTTTGGGACACCATGGTCCACGACGACTCCGACGAGCCCAAACGGGCGGCGCAAGGTTTGCGCAGCAAGCGCGAGGAACGCCGCCACCTGCTGTGGGAGGCGCTGCAGGAAAGTGCCGGTGGCGCGTTCGAGGCGCCGGATTTGGCGCGAGTGACCTTGGCCTACGATGTGGCCGATGCAGGCTTCAATCTTGTCTGGAAGGAAAACCATATCAACTGGACGCTGGAACAGCGCTTGCGCGTGGTCCTGACCGGCCTCGGCCTCGGTCTGCCCACGGCGCGTTTCCGGAAACTGGTCGAAGACACCGGCCGCATGGAGGTCGATATCCCGCCCGACCCCATCGCCGGCATCGGCGATGCTCTGGCCGAGCTGGCCACGCGCTACAAGCTCGCCGTGGTGTCCGATGCCATTGTCACGCCGGGAAGCGGTCTCCGCGCCATCCTGGAAGGCCACGGTTTGAAGCGACATTTCTCCGCCTTCGCCTTCTCCGACGAGGTCGGCCATTCCAAGCCCCATCGGGCGATGTTCGACCATGTGGCCCGGGACTTGGGTATAGGGGTCGACGAGATCGTCCATATCGGCGACCGCGACCACAACGACGTGAAGGGCCCCCAGGCCCTGGGCGCCAAAGCCATCCTCTTCACCGCCTCGCGTCCCCACGACAAGGACAACACCACCGCCGACGCGCTCTGCAACGCCCACGCCGACCTGCCCGCGATCGTCGACCGCCTGGCCGGGCGCTCGTAATGAGACCGCGCTTCGGGACCTTTCGCAAAGGAGCACCGCTATGACCGGCCCGCGCTTCATCGTTGTCGACGGTTACGCGAAAGAAGGCCGCGATGACCTTAGCGCCGGCGGGGCCACAACGGCCGGCGAGCTCTATGCCCGCATGCTGAAGGCCTGCTGCAAATCCGCCGAGGTCGATGTCGTCTACCCCGCGGACCCCGGCGCCGCACTGCCTAGCGGTGCCGGCATCGAGCACTATGACGGCATCGCCTGGACCGGCTCCAGCCTGACTGTCCATAAGCCCGACCCCAAGGTGCGCCCGCAAATCGAGTTCGCCCGCGCCGCCTTTGCCGCCAAGGTGCCGAGCTTCGGCAGCTGCTGGGCGGCCCAGATTGCCGTGGTCGCCGCCGGCGGCAGCTGCGCCGAGAACCCCAAGGGCCGGGAAATGGGGATCGCGCGAAAGGTCCGTCTCACCGCCGAAGGACGGGCCCACCCGCTCTATATCGGCAAGAAGGGTGTCTTCGATGCCTTCATCAGCCACGACGACGAGATCACCCACCTGCCGCCCGGCGGGCTGCTGCTGGCCTCCAACGACTTCACCCAGGTCCAGGCCGTTTCCGTGACCCACAAGGGCGGCAGCTTTTGGGGCCTGCAGTATCACCCGGAGTACGATCTCCATGAGCTGGCGCGGCTGTGCTATTGCCGCAAGCAAAAGTTGACGGACCGCGGTTTTTTCCGCGATCTCGACGCCGCCCAAGCCTTCGTCGACCTCTTGGAGAGCCTGCACCAAGACCCCACCCGCAAGGACATCGCCTGGCTGCTCGGCATCGACGAAGACGTCACCAACGAGGACATCCGTTGCGCCGAGGTGCGCAATTGGATCGAGCAGCTGGTGCTGCCCGGCATGACGCGCTAGGCGAGACGCGGGGGAGGGCATCTATGACGGCAGCAAGGGCATGGCAGCGCATGCTGTCCGGCCGGCGCCTGGATCTTTTGGATCCTTCGCCGCTCGACGTGGAAATCGAGGACATCGCCCTCGGCCTCAGCCGGGTTGCCCGCTGGAACGGGCAGACCGAGGGCGATTGGGCCTATAGCGTGGCCCAACACAGCCTCTTGGTCGAAGAGCTCGCTGGCGCGATCAAGAAAGACCTGCCGGCCCATTGGCGCCTCGCGGCCTTGCTGCACGACGGCCCCGAATATGTCGTCGGCGATCTCATCACGCCCTTCAAGGCGGCGGTGGGGGAGGACTACAAATCCCTGGAGCGACGGCTTCAGGGTGCCGTGCATCTGCGCTTCGGCCTTCCCGCCAGCCTGCCCGAGGCTGTCGGCAAACTCATCAAGCGTGCCGACAGAATGGCCGCCTACCTGGAGGCCACCCAATTGGCCGGCTTCGGCGAAGACGAGGCCAAGCGCATCTTCGGCCGGCCGCGCAACCTGATCGAAGTTGCCTTGGTCAGCGACAAGCCGGAAGCCGCCCGCCGGGCCTTTCTGGCACGCTTTTCGGCCCTGTCGAAACAGCGTCTCGACGCCGGCCGGGCGCCGGGGTGATGGCCGCCGTCGTGACGCCCCTTTTGCTGCTGACCGCGCTGTCGCTTTGCATCTGGATCTATCTGGTGTTTTTCCACGCCGGCTTTTGGCATGCCGATGTGGAACTGGGCGACCAGCCGCCGCGCCGGCTGGAGACTTGGCCCGCCGTGGCCGTCTTGGTGCCGGCCCGGGACGAGGCCGAGGTCGTTGCCGGGAGCATCGCCAGCCTCCTCGCCCAGACTTATCCCGGCGACCACCGCGTGATTTTGATCGACGATCACAGCAGCGACGGTACCGCCGAGATTGCCAAGGCGGAGGCCGCGGCGCGCGGTATGACCGACCGCCTCACGGCGATTGCGGCGCGAGACCTGCCGCCTGGCTGGTCGGGCAAACTTTGGGCTCTAAACGAGGGCCTAAGGGAGCTGGAGCGCGCGCCTAATCCCGCCGCTTACATCTGGCTCACCGATGCCGATATCGCCCACGGACCCGAGGTCCTAACGCAACTCGTCGCGAAGGCGGAGGGCGACGGCCGCGATCTGGTCTCGGTCATGGTGCAGCTCCATTGCGGCAGCTTTTGGGAGCGCTTCCTGATCCCGCCCTTCGTCTATTTTTTCCAAAAGCTCTACCCCTTTCCGGCGGTCGCCGACCGCAAGCGAAGAACCGCCGCCGCCGCGGGCGGCTGCATCCTGGTGCGACGGGAGGCGCTGCTGGCCGTCGGCGGCTTTGCCGCTATGCGCGATGCCCTGATCGACGACTGCACCCTGGCCGCCTCGGTCAAGCGCCGGCAGGGCGGAGCCGCCAAGGGCATCTGGCTGGGCCTCACCCGGGACAGCCGATCAATCCGCCCCTACAAGGGTCTCGGGGAGATCTGGGACATGGTGGCACGCTGCGCCTACACCCAGCTGCACCACTCGCCCTGGCTGCTGCTCGGCACCTTGGCCGGCATGTGCCTGACCTACCTGGTGCCGCCGCTGGGCCTGCTCGCCGCCCTCGCCCAAGGCGAGCTCGCCGCCGGGTTCCTGGCCCTGGCCGCCTGGGCGCTGATGACGGCAAGCGCCCTGCCGACCTACCGGCGCTACGGGCTGGCCGATTGGCGCGCCCTGGCGCTGCCCTTGGTCGCCGTCTTCTACAATGCCATGACCCTGACCTCGGCGCTGCGCTACTGGCGCGGCGAGGGCGGGCGCTGGAAAGGCCGCCATCAGGCATCCCTAGAACAAGATGTCGGGCCGGGGTAAGCTGCCGCCATGACCGCGCGCGATCGAGACGTCGAAACGCCTTCCGGCAAGGGTGCCGGCGACGAGAATTTTCCCGTCGGCTCCCTGCTTTTGCCGGCAGCCTTGCGGCCGCATGTCGCGGTCTTTTACCGCTTCGCCCGCGCCATTGACGACATCGCCGATAATCCGGACCTCGCGCCCGAGGACAAGATCGCCCGCCTCGACCGCTTCGAAGCGGCCCTGCTCGACACCGACGACCGGGCGCCGGCGCTCGCGACCGCGCATCGGATCCGTGACAGTTTGCGCGAGACCGGTGTCACGCCGCGCCACTGTCAGGATCTCATCGCCGCGTTCCGGCAAGATGCGGTGAAGCTGCGCTACGACGATTGGGAGGATCTGCTGGGCTACTGCAGGCTCTCCGCCAACCCGGTGGGCCGTTACCTGCTCGACTTGCACGGCGAGGACCCGGCCGGCTATCCGGCCTCCGACGCCCTCTGTTCGGCGCTCCAGGTGCTCAACCATCTGCAGGACTGCCAAGAGGATCACGCCCAGCTCGACCGGGTCTATCTGCCCGGCGATTGGCTGGCCGAGGAAGGGCTCACGGTCGAGGTGCTGCGCCAATCCGAGGCGCCAGCGGCCTTTCGGGCCGTCCTCGACCGCTGCCTCGACGGGGTGGATCGGTTGCTAAGAGGCGCTGAGGCGCTCCCCGACCGCTTGGCCAGCGCGCGCCTGGCCATGGAATCGGCGGTCATTCTTCGTTTGGCGCAGCGCTTGACCCGATTGCTGCGGCAGGGCGACCCCTTGGCGGGGCGCGTGGCGCTCGGCAAGGCGGATTTCGTTTCCTGCGGCCTCCGCGGCATTCTTGCCGTTCAGTGGCAACGCCGTTTCGGCAGCCGGCAGCCCAGGCCCGACCTGATCGCCAAGGAACCATGACCCAAGTGGCGGATTCCCAGACAGATCAGGAAAGTCCGGCGGCCGTGCCGCGGGTCGGCGGCGGCTCGGAAACCACCGAGGCCGCGGCCAAGGCCCACGTGCGGGCCGTGGTGGAGGCCTCCGGCACGTCCTTCTACTGGGCCATGCGCCTCCTGCCGCAGGCCCGGCGCGAGGCCATGTTCGCCATCTATGCCTTTTGTCGTGAGGTCGACGACATCGCCGACGGCAGCGACCCGCCGGCCCAGCGCCGTCGCGCCCTCGCGGCATGGCGGGCGGAGATCGAGCGGCTCTACGACGGCACGCCCGGCGTGGCGACGACGAAAGCGCTGTTGCCGGCGCTCCGCGCCTACGATCTGCCCAAGTCGGAGTTTCTCGCCATGCTGGACGGCATGGAGATGGACGTGGCCATGGATGCCCAGGCCCAGCTGCAGCCCTTGGACCTGGAGGCGCTCCTGCTGTACTGCCGCCGGGTCGCCGGTGCCGTCGGCGTGCTGTCGGTGCATTGTTTCGGTGATGCCAGCCCGCAGGCCCAAGAGCTGGCCGTGGTCGAGGGCGAAGCCCTGCAACTCACCAATATTCTGCGCGACCTGGCCGAAGACGCCGAGCGCCGCCGTCTCTACCTGCCGCGTGAGCTCTTGGCGGAGGCCGGCCTCGCGGACCTCTCGCCGGATGCCTTGCTGGACCACCCCAAGCTGCCGGATGTCTGCTTCGCCCTCGCGGCGATGGCCGAGGCGCGCTTCGCCCGCGCGCGCAGCCTGCTGGCGCACTGCGACCGCAGGGCCCTGAGGCCCGCGGTTTTGATGCTCGAAGTCTATGACCGCGTCCTGGCGCGCCTGAAGCAGGAAGCTTGGCGCCAGCCCCGCCGCCGGGTCTCCCTGCCCAGGGCGCAAAAGCTTTGGCTCGTGCTGCGCCACGGCCTGCTGTGACCCAGACCGGCACGCAAGGCACGGTCCATATCGTCGGCGCCGGCCTGGCCGGGCTGTCGGCCGCGGTGCGTCTGGCCGGTGCCGGCCGCAGGGTCGTGCTCTACGAAGCCGCCGACCAAGCCGGCGGCCGCTGCCGCTCCTTCTACGACAACAAGCTGGCGCGCGAGATCGACAACGGCAACCACCTGCTTTTCAGCGCCAACCGGGAGGCCTTGTCCTACTTAAAGACCATCGGCGCGGACGGCAGCCTGATCGCCCCCACGGCGGCCGCCTTTCCCTTCCTCGACCTGCGCGACGGCCGTCGCTGGACACTGCGGCCCGGCACCCCCTACTGGCCTTTCTGGCTGCTGGATCCGAGCCGGCGGATTCCCGGCGTGCCGCTCACCAGCTATCTGAAGCTCTTCAGACTCGCCCGCGCCAAGGCCGGCGACAGGGTGGCGGATTGCCTCGATCCGAAGGACCCGCTCTGGGCGACTTTCTGGCACCCCCTCACCGTCGCCGCCCTCAACACCCAACCGGATGCCGCCGCCGCGCGCCTTCTCTGGCAGGTGCTGCGGGAAAGCTTCCTGAAGGGCGAAAGCGCCTGCCGCCCGATGGTGGCGCGCCACGGCCTGGCCACCAGCCTCGTGACACCGGCTCTAGGTTTTCTCGAAAGCCGCCGGGCGCAGCTCCACCTCAACCGTCGCCTGCGGGCCATCGAGCGCGGCGACGGCCTCGTCAGGTCCCTCGACTTCGGCGCCGTGCAGGTGCGACTCGGCCGGGCGGACCGGGTGATCTGCGCCGTGCCGCCCGTGGTCGCCAAGGGGCTGCTGCCCGAAATCTCCGCCCCTCAGGAAAGCACGGCGATCGTGAACGCGCATATCCGCCTCGACGGGCAAGCCGACGCGCTGCGGGCCGCCGCGGACCAACTCGATCCCGACCTGCCGTTCCTCGGCCTCATCGGCGGCACGGTCGATTGGATTTTTCTGCGCGGCGACGTGGTGAGCCTCACCGTCAGCGCCGCCGACGCTCTGGCCGCCCGGCCCAACGAGGAGATCGTCCAACGGCTCTGGGCCGACACTGCAAAAGCCCTGGGTCTGGCCGAAACGCCGCTGCCGCCCTTGCGTCTGATCAAGGAAAAACGCGCCACCTTCGCCCAGACGCCAGCCGCCCTCGCACAGCGCCCCGGCCCCTGCACGGGCTGGCGCAACCTGGTCTTGGCTGGAGATTGGACCGACACCGGATTGCCGGCCACCATCGAATCGGCCGTCACCTCGGGCCGCCGCGCGGCGGAAAACCTCTCCGGAGATCTTTCGCAAACGCAACATTTTTGATATTT
>Ga0210063_1000557_pt1 | contig 10909 bp, 6 predicted proteins | sample Muzzi_PWA_D1_FD_185529 | JGI IMG/M metagenome (GOLD analysis project Ga0210063, IMG submission 185529) | Wetland microbial communities from San Francisco Bay, California, USA, that impact long-term carbon sequestration - Muzzi_PWA_D1 (SPAdes) | ecosystem: Environmental > Aquatic > Marine >... | reverse complement strand
GTAGTGTCTCGTCCGCTGACGGGAGGGATCCAGGCGCGTCAGCCCGGCGTTGGTGGCGACCCACAGGAAGCCGTGGGAATCTTCCAGGAGGGCGTGGGGAAGGGTCGGGATGAAGTCCCCGACGAGGTCGCCCTCGCCATCCCCGGCCCGGTAGTGCTGGAAAGTGCCGGTGTCCCGGTCCAGGCTATTGAGGCCGCCGCCGAAGGTGCCCACCCACAGAACCCCGCGGGAATCCTGGTAGATGTCGCTCACGACGTTGTGGCTCAGGCTTGCGGGCTGGTCGGGATCGTGGACGAAGCGGGTGAAGCGTTCTGCGCCGCTCGAGTCGCCATTCCGTCCGCCGTCGCGTCCGTCAGGTCGGTCCGCCGGATCGAGGCGCCGATGGAGCCCTCCGCCGAGGGTGCCGATCCACAACGCCCCGGTGGAGTCCTGGACCAGACAGCTGATGTTGTCTCCCGCCAGGGTGCCTTCGATCTCGGGGTGGGCGAAGAGGTGTTGGGTCGTGCCGGTGGCCGGATCGAGGAGAAAAATGCCGCTGCCGAAGGTACCGATCCACACGCGACCCGACTCATCTTCCCAAAACGCTCGCGGGTTGGCCGGGGCGGCGGCGGGGGCCTCGGGGTCCGTGGCCACCAGCCGGAAGCGCCGCAGGGTCTCGGTCACTGGATCGTAGCGATTGATCGCCCCGGGGGCGTTGGGGAAGATCCACAGGTTGCCGCCGCGATCGAGGCGCAACCCATTGATGAAGTTATCCCACAGGGAGTCCGGATCCGCGGGATCGGTCTTGTAGACCACGAAATCGTAGCCATCGTAACGGTTGAGGCCGTCCTGGGTGCCGAACCACAGGAAGCCGTGGCGGTCCTGGACCATGGCATTGACGGAGTATTGGGACAGACCGTCCTCGGGGGTCAGCCGATCGAAGCGAAAGTCGCCCGCGAAGGCCGAGCCCGCCAAGCCGACCAGGCCGACCAGGCCGACCAGGCCCATGAGCACGATGAGCCTGGCGAGGGCCGGAACGCGGTGCCAGGATCCCGGCGCCGCCCCCCGGTGCGACGGGTTAGGGGTGGCGCGAGGCGGTGGGGATGGGGGGATCGACATTCTGTACACTCAGGAAGTCTACGACATCGGTCTCACCGAGGTTCCCAAACTTCGGGGGAATGGCGGGATGGAGAGATCTGTTAGAATGGATCTGATGGATCATTTCCGCCCCTTTGTGGCCTGCACCGTTCTCGCCGCCGTGGCAGCCTTGTTGCTGCCTCTGGGGGTGGTCTGTGCGGCGGTGACGGGTCCGTCGCCGTCGGCCTGTCCCATGGCGGCGTTGATGGAAATGGCGGACCCGCCTTGCGAAGGGGGCGCGATCAGTGGGATGGATCGCTGCTGCTGTTCCATGGGGGAGCGTCCCCCGGCGCCCCTGCCGACGGTGCCGGAAATGGCATCTTTCGGCTCGCCGGAGCTGTCGCTGCTACTCGCTTCCGGCCCGGCGGCTCTGACCGTCGTGGCCCCCCCGAGAACCCAGCGCCCTCTGGCGATGGACCGTGACCTGCCCCTCCCTCCCCCGATCGATCTCTTTCTTCGACACAGCACCTACCTGATTTGATACCGCTTCCCGGGTGAAGTGCGTCCGGTGCCTTCAGGGCCTGGGCGAATCGGTGTATTCCCAGCAGGGAGGTGAATCATGGTGGATGGACTGTGGGGTCCCGCGAGAACCGGGTTTTGGTCAGTATCGGTACTGGTGCTGGTGCTAGTCCTGGCGCTGGTGACGGGTGCTGCGGCGGCGCAAGAGCCCGTGGATGCCTTGTTGGCATCGCTCCAGCCGTCGGCGATGCGGCACCTGGCGGAAGAGGCGCTGGAGCGCAATCCAGACATCGCCCGGGCCCGGGCGGCGGCCGGTGCTGCGGCGGCTCGGGCGCCCCAGGTGCGGTCCCTCCCGGACCCGGTGGCGGCCTTGACCCTCTTCCTGCTGAGCCCGGAAACCCGGGTGGGGCCGCAGCGGTTGACCGCTTCGATCTCTCAGCGCCTGCCGTGGTGGGGCAAGCTGCCCTTGCGAGAGCAGGCGGCGTTGCAACACGCCGCGATGCTGCGGGCGGAGGTCGAAGCCCGGCGCCTGGAGGTGTTGACGGAGGCCCGGCGCCAGGCCCTGGAACTGGCCTTTGTGGAAGTGCAGAGGCATCTGGCCCAACACGAGGTGGAGCACCTGGTGCGCCATGAGGAGGCGGCCCGGAGCCGCTACACCACGGGGCACGGATTGCAGCAGGGGGTCCTCAAGGTGCAGGCGGAGATCACCCGCGCCGAGCAACGGTTGCTGGAGATCGAGGCCCGGGAGGCGTCGCTGCGGGTCGCCCTCAACGCCCTGCGGGACCGTCCCGCGGACACCCCCTTGCCCCGGTTGGAACTGGCGGCAGCGGTACCCAGCGGGGCGCTGCTGCCCACGGCGGTGCTCCACCAGCACGGGCTGGAACGGCGTCCAGAGATGGCCGCCGCCGCCGCCGGGGTGGCCCGGGGGGAAACCCTGGTCCTGCTGGCGGAAAAAGCGGGTTTGCCGGATCTGACTTTCGGGGTCGGTTACACCCTGGTGGATCGCCGCGGCGACGCTCCCGGGCGCCTGAATCCACCGCCGGACGATGGCGACGACATCCTCTCCGTCATGGCCAGCGCCTCGTTACCGGTGCGCAAGGCCCGCATCGCCGCCAGTCTGGAAGAAGCCCTGGCGCTTCAGACCCAGGCGACGGAGGAACGGCGCCGGGCCCGTCTCGCCATCGAACGGCAAGTGGATGCCCTGGTGGCGCGCATTCCGCTGCTGGTGGAGCAGCTGAATCTCTTCGACACGGTCCTGGTGACCCAGGCGGACGCGGCGCTGGCCTCCGCCGAGTCGGCCTACGCCACCGGGGCCTTGAACGCTCTGGAATTGTTGGATGCGGAGCATGTCCTCTTCCACGTTCGCCTGGGGGCCGCCCGGGTGCGCGCCGATCTGGCGGTGGCCTGGGCGGAACTGGAAGGGGCGGTGGGCGGTCCGATGCCCGATCCCGAAGGAGAGCGTCATGAATGAATTCGAAGCGCCGACGCCGCGGCGGTCCCCCCTGGCCCTCTGGGCCGTACTGGGGCTGGGATTGGGCGTGGGTTTCCTGGTCGCCTGGCTCCTCTTCCTCGATCCCCTGGGGCTCTTTGGCCCCAAGGCCCACGATCACGGTGGGGAGATGGCGGCGGCGGAAGAGAGCGGCCTGTGGACTTGCGGCATGCACCCCCAGGTGATCCAGGACGAACCGGGGCAATGCCCCATCTGCCACATGGATCTGGTGCCCCTGGCGATGGAGGTAGATTCCAGCCCGACCGAGGGGCCCGCTCACGGCGCCGCGGTGGATGGGGCGGCGGAGTGGGTCTGCGCCTTGCACCCGCAGATCGTCGAAGCCGAGCCCGGGGAGTGTCCCATTGACGGCACGGCGCTGGTGCGCCGGGAAGCCGAACCGGCGCGGGCCACCGTCAACGGTATCCAGATCGATCCCACGGTCATCCAGACCATGAATGTGCGCACCGAGGTGGTGGAGCGACGGGATTTGAGCCGCCGGGCGCGGACGGTGGGCTATCTGGAGTACGACCAGGAACGGATGGTGACGGTGACGCCGAAGTACTCCGGGTGGATCGAAAACGTCTCGGTCAACTACACCGGCGAGACGGTACGGAAGGGGCAGCCCCTGTTCACCATCTACTCCCCGGAGCTGGTGCAGACGGAGGAGGAACTCCTCGCCGCCCTGCGTTTCGCCGAGCGCATGGGGGAGGCGCCGACGGAGAGTCGACAGCGGGCCGAGGCGTTGGTGGAGGCCACCCGCACCCGTCTGGGGTACTGGGATGTGACGCCCCAGCAGATTCGCCGTCTGGAAGAGACCGGTCAGATCTTTCGCGCCCTGACGGTGACCGCTCCCGTGGCGGGGGTGGTGATGAAGCGGCTGCCGGGGCTCGAGGGGATGGCGGTGAAGCCCGGCATGGAGCTCTTCCATCTGGCCAATCTCTCCACCCTCTGGCTGACGGTGGAGATCTTCGAGGACCAGATCCCGTGGATCCGCCCGGGGCTGGAGGCGACCGTGACCTTCCCCTCCTTCCCCGGGGAGACCTTCCAGGGCCGGGTACGCATCCTGGCCCCGGAACTGTCGGAAGCGACCCGCACCCTGGGCGTCAAGCTGGAGGTGCCCAACCGGGATGGGCGCCTGCGGGCCGGCATGTTCGCCACGGTGATCTTCCGCGCCAATGCCGTGGTGGACGTCGTGGCGGTGCCCACCAACGCCGTCCTGCGCACCGGGGAGCGCAATGTCGTGGTGGTGACGGTGGGGGATCCGGCGGCGGGGCGGTTCGCGCCCCGACCGGTGGAGTTGGGGGTAGAGGGGGACGGCTATGTGCAGGTGTTGGCGGGGTTGGAAGCGGGGGAGCGGGTGGTGACCTCGGCCCAATTCCTGATCGATTCCGAGGCCAGCCTGCGAGAGGCGGTGCGGGGGATGGTGGGTGAGCATGGACATTAGAAACGCCCACCCGCTCCAATCCCCCAGGCCTCCTGGTAGGACTCCCCTCTATGAGAAAGGGGGGAAGGGAGAACCAAGGCAAAAATCCCCCCTCGGTCCCCCCTTTGAGAAAGGGGGGAGGCCGGAACCAAGGCAAAAATCCCCCCTCGGTCCCCCCTTTGAGAAAGGGGGGAGGCCGGAACCAAGGCAAAAATCCCCCCTCGGTCCCCCCTTTGAGAAAGGGGGGAAGCAAGAAACCGTCTTTGTTCCGCACCCTTTAGGGTGCCATTGGGTAGCCCCGGGTGTGAACCCGGGGGCGCGGTGGAGAGCCCTCACCCCCTCGGTCCCCCTCTCGCCTTGCCTGGAAAGACGGGCGAGGGGGAAGGCAGAAATCAAGCAGCCCCTCCTTTCTCAAAGGAGGGGCTGGGGAGGATTTTCTGAAGGTCCCCCCTTTGAGAAAGGGGGGAAAGGAGAATCTGGATTCCCTTGGGATGGGCGGTGGCGCCCCTCCTTTTTCAAAGGAGGGGTTGGGGGTGGATTTTCCGGAGTGAGCCATGCTGAATAAACTCATCGAATGGTCCCTCAAGAACCAGCTCCTGGTCCTCGTCGGCCTCCTGCTGGCCATCGGGGCGGGGGTGTGGTCCATGGGCCGGTTGCGGGTGGATGCCATCCCGGACCTGTCCGATGTGCAGGTCATCCTCTACACTCGCTATCCCGGTCAGGCACCGCAGGTCATCGAGGACCAGGTCACCTACCCCATCACCTCCAAGATGCTCGCCGTGCCCCACGCCAAGGTGGTGCGGGGGTACTCGTTCTTCGGCTACTCGCTGGTCTATGTGCTCTTCGAGGACGGCACGGATCTCTACTGGGCGCGCTCCCGGGTGCTGGAGTACCTCTCTGGACTGGCGGGACAACTGCCCGATGGGGTCACACCCCAGTTGGGCCCCGACGCCACCGGGGTGGGGTGGGCCTTCCTGTACGTGCTCAACTCGGAGGAACACACCCTGGCCGAGTTGCGGAGCCTTCAGGATTGGTATCTGAAGTACGGCCTGACCTCCGTCGAAGGGGTGGCGGAAGTGGCTTCCGTGGGGGGCTTCGTGCGTCAGTACCAGGTGGAGGTAGATCCCGTGCGGTTGCGGGCCTACGGGGTCTCCATCCAGCAGGTGAAGCACGCGATCCAGCGTTCCAATCTGGACGTCGGCGGACGCCTGGTAGAGCTCTCGGAGCGGGAGCTGATGGTCCGGGGGCGGGGTTATGTGAAGGAAGTGCGGGATCTGGAGCAGGTGGCGCTGGCCGTGGGTCCGGGCGGGGTCCCGGTGCTCTTGAAGGACGTGGCCCACATCGCCCTGGGGCCGGAGATCCGCCGGGGTCTCGCGGACTGGAACGGCGAGGGGGAGACCGTGGGCGGCATCGTCATCGTCCGCGCCGGGGCGGATACCCGGGAGACCATCCGCCGGGTCAAGGAGCGGTTGGAAGAACTCAAGGTGGGGCTCCCGGACGCGGTGGAGATCGCCGTGGCCTACGACCGCGCGGGCCTCATCGATCGCTCCGTGGAGACGCTGACCAGCACCCTGGTGGAGGAGCTGATCGTCGTCGCCCTGGTCTGTCTGCTCTTCCTCTTCCACCTGCGTTCCGCCTTGGTGGCGGTGATCTCCATTCCGGTGTCGATCCTGGTGGCGTTCATCATCCTGAACCTCCAGGGGCTGGGCGCCAACATCATGTCGTTGGGGGGGATCGCCATTTCCATCGGGGTGCTGGTGGACGCGGCCATCATCATGGTGGAGAACGCCCACAAACACTACGAAGAGCAGCGCGGGCAGAAGAGTCATTTCGCGATCATCCTCAAGGCGGCCCAGGAAGTGGGGCCGACCCTCTTCTTCAGCCTGCTGGTGATCACCGTCTCCTTCCTGCCCATCTTCGCCCTGGAGGCCCAGGAGGGGCGCCTCTTCCGACCCCTGGCCTTCACCAAGACCTACACCATGGCGGTGGCGTCCATCCTGGCGGTGACGGTGGTACCGGTGTTGATGTACTGGTTCGTGCGGGGGCGGATCGTGGCGGAGGCACGGCATCCCGTGTCCCGCCTCCTGCGTTACCTCTACACCCCGGTGCTGCACCTGGCCCTGCGCTGGCGGTGGGCGGTGATCGGGCTGACGGTGGTGATTCTGGTGGTGACCCTGGTGCCGTTGGCGAAGATCGGTTCGGAGTTCATGCCCCCCCTGGGGGATGTGCTCTACATGCCCACCACCTTCCCGGGGATCTCCATCACCAAGGCGAAGCAGATCCTCCAGACCACCGACAAGATCCTGCGGACCTTTCCGGAGGTGGAGAGTGTCCTGGGCAAGGTGGGGCGGGCGGAGACGGCCACGGATCCGGCGCCCCTGTCGATGATCGAGACCACCATCCAACTCAAGGATCCCTCCCAATGGCGCCCCGGCATGACCCGGGAGAAGTTGATCCAGGAGTTCGACCAGGCGGTGCAGATCCCCGGTCTCACCAACTCCTGGACGATGCCCATCAAGACCCGCATCGACATGCTCTCGACGGGGATCAAGACCCCGGTGGGGATCAAGATCGGTGGCCCGGATCTGCTGACCCTGGAGCGTCTGGCGCAAGAGGTGGAGGCGGTGGTGCGTCCCTTACCGGGGACCCTCTCCGCCTATGCCGAACGGGTGATGGGGGGCACCTACCTGGATTTTGAGATCGACCGTGAAGCCGCCGCCCGCTACGGTCTGACGGTGGGGGATATCCAGGATGTGATCCAGTCGGCGGTGGGGGGCATGAATGTCTCCTGGACCGTCGAGGGGTTGGAGCGCTACCCCATCAATGTGCGCTACCCCCGGGAGTTGCGGGATTCGCCAGCGGCGCTCAAGGACATTCTGGTCAACACCCCGCAAGGGGCCTCGGTGCCCCTGGGCCAGTTGACCCGGCTGGCGGTGGTGCAGGGACCCCCGGGCATCAAGTCGGAAAACGCCCGCCCCAACGCCTGGGTCTACGTCGATCTGCGCACCGCCGATGTCGGTGGCTGGGTCGATGCGGCGAGGCGGGCGGTGGCGGCGCAGGTGGAACTGCCGCCCGGCTACACCCTCTTCTGGTCCGGGCAGTACGAGTACCTGAAACGGGCGGAGGAGCGCCTGCTATGGATCGTCCCGGTGACCCTGCTGCTGATCTTCCTGATCCTCTACATCCACACCCGCTCGGTGGTGAAGACGTTGTTGGTGCTCCTGGCCATCCCCTTCGCCCTGGTGGGCTCGGTGTGGATCCTCTACCTGCTGGACTACAACACCTCGGTGGCCGTCTGGGTGGGGGTCATCGCCCTCGCGGGCCTGGCGGCGGAGACCGGGGTGGTGATGCTGCTGTACCTCGACCTGGCGTACCGGGAGCGGCGGGAGGCAGGCACCCTCGGAAGCTTGCAGGATCTGGCCACGGCGGTGCACCACGGTGCGGTGCAGCGCATTCGCCCCAAGATGATGACCGTGGCCACGGTGCTGGTGTCCCTGGTACCGATCCTGTGGGCCACGGGAACCGGCGCCGACGTCATGCGCCGCATCGCCGCGCCCATGGTGGGCGGGGTGATCACCTCGTTTCTAGCCGAACTGATCGTCGTGCCCGCGCTGTATTTCCTGTGGCGGGCGCGCAAACTACAAGGAGAAGAAGGAGAAGAATGATGAAGGGAAAAATCCTGTCTCTGTGCTGCGCATTGGGTGCCGTCTGGGCGGTCTCCGCCCCGGCCCAGGAAGTCGTCTTTCAGGATCTGGTCGCACCCTATGAGGCGATCCGGTTGCAATTGCTGGACGATCACACCGAGACGGTCGCCCAGCGGGCGATGGCTCTCAAAACGACCTTGGAAGCGTTACAGGCGGACTTCTCCGCCGAACGGGCGGGGGTCTCGGCGGAGGATGGCAAAGTGTTGGAAGAGTTGCTGCCGACGATGATCGAGGCGGTGGGGCGGCTGGTGGAAGCCGGTGACTTGAAGAGCGCCCGGGACGCCTTCTACGCTCTCTCGAAGCCCATGGTGCGGTACCACGCCATGTTGGGAGAGAAGGCGGGTACCGTCGCCGTCTACTGCGCCATGGCCAAGCGCTCCTGGTTGCAGCCCGCCGAGTCGATCATCGGCAACCCGTACCACGGCAAGGCCATGGCGACCTGTGGCGAAGTGGTGGGGGAGTGAGAGGGCGTCAGGGAGTGGCGAAGACGTCCTCGATGCTCTGGGCGGCCAGGACGCGCTCGCCCCACCGCAGCAGTTGGTCCGTCGAGGCGGTCGCCAGCCGCTCGTGGTACTGGGCGGCGGTGGGGCCGAACTTCCGGTGCAGCAGCCGCAACAAAAGGGTGACCTCGCCTTCCTGCCTTCCTTCCTGTCTTCCTTCCTGTCTTCCTTCCTGTCGACCTTTTTGGAGGCCGACTTGATGACCGTCCGTCCACCATTGGCGGGTCCACTCTTTAACGGTTTCGCGTAGCATGGGTGTTGCCTCCTCCAGGTTATCCAGCGCAGGGATGCGAGCCCCGGGGAAGCGTCCCGGGATGAGGGATTGCTGCAACCAGGCCGTGAAGGCGCGGCGTAGTCCCTCGTCGGGTTCCGCGCGCAATCGTCGGATCAGTCGATCGATGTGTCCCGCTACCTCGCTGACCGTTCGGCTCTGCTCGATACGCAATAATAAAGCAACCAGGTTGCCCTCGGTGGCCCGCTGGTCCACGTTGGTCCTTTGGCCATCGATGAGGAGATATTCGAGATGCGGCTGAAACTCTTCCAGACCATCGATGGCCCCGGGGATCAGGGCGCGCAGTTGCAACGGTGCGCGCCAGCGCTTGCGGCCATTGTAGAACACGATGGGCAGCACCGTCGGCAGGCGGCGGTGTCCCGATCCCTTCCGGTGGTGCAGCAACTCCTCGTAGAGGAGCCCGATGTAACTCAGCAAGCGTACCGCCATGCCGCCCTCGACCTTCGACTGGATCTCCAGCAGCAGGTAGACCGGCAGGCGCAGCCGTCCCCATTCGAGTTTCCAGACCAGGTCTTGTTCCCGCCGCACCAAGGTACCGCTGAGGCGCCGCTCGCCGACCCGGCGCAGCGAGTCGGGGTGAAAGCGCCGGACCCAACGGCCTGGAACAAAGCCGCGCAACAGATCGTGGACCATACGCCGGTGACGGAAGAGCAGCCGGTACGCCGCGTCGTGACTTTGACTCATCGTTTTCGATCCTCCCACCTCCATAGACGGAAAAACCGACCCTCAGCACCCCCCCTGATGGGGTTTTTTGTGCTGTTTTTGTTGATGGCCTGCACCCCACCGGAGTCGCCGCCGGAGCCACCGCCGGAGTCACCGGGCGAGTCCGGGCAGCGGGTCGTCGGCAGGCGGTCCCTCGATCCCCCGGCGGGTCCCGAGGCCATGGCGCCCAACCTGGCGGTGAGCGGGGCGACGGGCGAGATCCTGCTGAGTTGGCTGGAGCCGGTGAATCCTGGCGAGGGGGAAGGGTTCCGCCTGCTCTTCTCCCGGCTCCAGACCACCGCGTGGACCGCGCCGGTGGAGATCGTCGCGGGGGACGATTTCTTCGCCAACTGGGCGGATCTCCCCGGGGTGGTGGAGGGGGGCGATGGCATCTTGTACGCTCACTGGCTCGCCAAGCTAGGCCAGGGCACCTATGCCTACGGGGTGCGGCTGGCCCGCTCGGGGGATGGTGGAGAACATTGGGGCGGGTTGGGATGGCTCCACGACGATGCCTCCCCCGCGGAGCACGGTTTCGTCGCCTACGCGCCCATGGACACCGGCGTGCGGGCCTTCTGGCTCGATGGTCGCGGGATGCTCCCGGTGCCGGGGAGCCACCACGGCGCCGGACCGATGCAACTCCGCACCGCGATACTCCAGGGGGGCGGGAAGGTGGGGGCGCCGGCCAGTGACCTGGTGGATGATCGGGTTTGCGAGTGCTGCGCCACGGACGCTGCCGTGACCCCCGGTGGCCCGGTGGTGGCGTACCGGGACCGCAGTGAGGGGGAGGTTCGCGATATCGCGCTGCGGCGGTGGCTGGGGGAGGGCTGGTCGGAGCCGACCCGGGTGCACCGGGATGATTGGCACATCCCCGGTTGTCCGGTCAACGGTCCGGCGGTGGCGGCGGCAGGGTCGCGGGTTGCCGTGGCGTGGTTTACGGCGGCGGCGGAGAGGCCGCGGGTCCAGCTGGCTTTCTCGGCGGACGGTGGGGCGACCTTCGGTGAGCCCATCCTGATCGACGACGCAGCCCCTCTGGGGCGGGTCGATCTGGTGCTGGACGGGGAAGGCGCCTGGGTCGGTTGGCTGGCCGCCTCCGGCGATGTCCTGCTGCGGCGGGTGGCACTCCAGGGCGCCTCCGAAGCGCCCCTCATCGTGGGCCATGCGGGGACCCGGCGCGCCGCGGGGGTGCCACGTCTGGTGCGGTCGGCGGATCGGCTGGTGGTGGCG
>Ga0210063_1000556_pt1 | contig 10924 bp, 8 predicted proteins | sample Muzzi_PWA_D1_FD_185529 | JGI IMG/M metagenome (GOLD analysis project Ga0210063, IMG submission 185529) | Wetland microbial communities from San Francisco Bay, California, USA, that impact long-term carbon sequestration - Muzzi_PWA_D1 (SPAdes) | ecosystem: Environmental > Aquatic > Marine >... | reverse complement strand
CTGAACTATTCCCACGGCACCCATGAAGAACACCATCAAAGGCTGAAGCATGTCCGCGCCGCCTCCGAAAAGCTGGGCGTCGCGGTTGCCTGCCTGCAGGACCTGTCCGGGCCGAAAATCCGCACCGGGGATCTGGCCCGGCCAGAAGGCGTGATGCTGAAAGACGGCGCGACATTCGTTCTGACCACTGAACCGGTGGCCGGTGATGAAACCCGTGTGACTTCGACCTACTCCTTTCTGCCACGGGATGCGAAAGAAGGGGAGCGCATTCTGCTGGATGACGGCCTGATTGAGCTCCGCGTGGAGCAGATCCGGGGCAAGGATGTCGTCACCCGGGTCGTTCACGGCGGGCTGCTCAAGCCGCACAAGGGAATCAATCTGCCGGGAACCGTCTTGTCGGTGGCGGCGCTGACAGCAAAAGACCGCGATGATGCCGAGCATGGCCTCGAAATTGGCGTCGACTTCATGGCGCTGTCATTCGTTCGAAAAGCCGAAGACGTCCTGGAACTCAAGGAGTTCCTGGCGATTCGCAACCGCTCGGACATGCGGGTGATCGCCAAGATCGAAAAGCCGGAGGCGCTGGACAATCTCAGCGCGATCCTCGATGTCGCGGACGGAGTGATGGTGGCACGTGGCGACCTGGGTGTGGAATTGCCCGCCGAGGAAGTCCCCATGTTTCAGAAAAAGATTATTTTCGAAGCCTACCGCCGGGGCAAGCCGGTGATTACCGCAACCCAGATGCTGGACTCGATGATCAACAACCCGAGGCCGACCCGCGCCGAGGCTTCAGACATCGCCAACGCGATCCTGGATGGCTCCGACGCGGTCATGTTGTCGGGCGAAACCGCCGCCGGCAAATACGCCGAAGAATCGGTGGCCACGATGGCCCGCATCGCCAGCTACACCGAGTCAAAACACGACCATGTTCCCTGGCAATGGCCGGAGGCCAGTTCGTTGCTGGACCGCCACTCGGTATCCCGGGCCGTGGCCAAGGCCGCCTGCCAGGTCGCGGATGAACTGGACGCCAAATACGTCATCACCTTTACCGAATCCGGCGCCACGGCCCGACTGGTCAGCCATTTTCGGCCTAACCGCCCGATCCTGGCCTTCACTCCGGACGACGAGGTCTACCGGCAACTGGCGCTGCCGTGGGGCATCACGCCCATTCACTGTCGTCACTACGAACAGCTGGATCACATGCTGGATGATGGATTCGACATGCTACAGCAACGGCAACTGGTCAGCAGCGGAGACATCGCGGTGGTGATTTTCGGCTCGACCCTGATCTCAGGCGCCACCAACGTGATGAAAGTCCATACCTTCTAGGTTTTCTGTTGGAGGCTGCCCCAAAAGTAGGTGCTTTAGGCAACGCGGGCGACCATATAGGCTTCGATCAGCGTCATCACATTCGCCCGCATGGCGGCCTCCAACAAGGGTTGGGAAAATTCGAACCTATTCGTCGGCCGCCACAGGCACCATAATGTGAGCGTACGGCGTGTCACCCCACATCACATAGGGACCGCCGGTGCTGGGGTCGTCAGTGAGACCTTTGAGCATCTCCTTTGGGACGATGATCATCAAGTGCGGGCCGGTTTCCACGTAGTCATCAGCGTTTGCCCGGTCCGGATGGTAGGGATCGGAGTTGCTCACACCGGCTCCAATGTCTCCCGCTAGCATGTACGAAATGCCAATCCGGTCAGCTTGGAAATCGGCATGGCTGCCGACCGCCATCATCATCTCCATCCAGAGTGAATCGTTGCACATGGGCGCCTTGTCGTCGGGCATGGTGTCCGGCATGCAGGTCCAGCCGTTGCTGCCTTCACGCAGAATGGTCCCGTCACCATTCATGATGGTGGCGTTTGCGCTGATGGCAGGAGGCGCAGCGGTCATCGCGCGGTCGATTTTTTCCTGGGCTGATTCTTCTGCGATCGTCGTGCCGGCAATCATCACGAACAGTAGGAAAACGGCAGCCACTCGGGCAGAAATTGAAAACGTCATAGATTATTCTCCTCAGAAATACTGCAATTCCGGTAAAACCCGGCGTATACCCAAGATAGCCCACTCTGACAAATTTTGCAGATAAACAGGAAGCGGAGTGAAAAAGAATGTTCCGATTGGCACTGTTATAGACCGCCCCAATAATAGGTGCTTTACGCAACGTGCCTGAATACCGCCCGCATGGCGGCCATTGTGCACGAATGCACCGGTGCCGCGCAGGCCATGGACCTCTGAGAGCGGCCTCCAACAGGGGTTAGTTACCGGCTATCAGTTTCCTTTCATCCAACCCGATGCTGCGGGCAATGATTTCCTTCATGATTTCGCTGCTGCCGGCGTAGATGCGAGAAACCCGGGCATCGGTGAACATGTGTGAGATGCGGTATTCGCTCATGTAGCCGGCGCCACCGTGCAGTTGAACGCAGTTGTCCATGACCATCGATTCCACCTCGGTGGCGTTTAGCTTGGCCTCGGCGGCAATTTCAGCACTCAGATCACCATTGACGTGCAACATCACGCACTGGTCGATGAAGCTTTGAGATACATCGATGGCGGTTCGCATTTCCGCCATTTTGAATCGCGAGTTCTGAAAGGCGCCGATGGGCCGGCCAAAGGCCTTGCGTTCGAGGATGAACTCAAGGGTCAGGTCAAAAGCAACCTGGGCATGGGCGACGGCCTGCGCCGCGTTGATCAGCCGTTCCTCGGCCAGGAAGTGCATCAGGCTATAGAAGCCTTTTTCGGGGTTTCCGAGCACGTTTTCGGCCGGAACCCGCACGTTTTCCAGGAACAATTCGGCCGTGTCCTGCGCCTTCAGCCCCATTTTGCTCAGGTTACGGCCGCGGCTGAAGCCTTCCATGCCTTCCTCGACCACGAACAGGCCGATTCCATGCGGCTTTCCGGGCACAGTGCGCGCCGCCACGACAAAGGCGCCGCCATTGATGCCATTGGAAATGTAGGTTTTGGAACCATTCAGAACCCAGTCGTTTCCGTCCTGAACGGCGCGCGACTTGATGCCCGAGAGATCACTGCCCGCACCCGGCTCGGTCATGGCGATGCCCAGTATGGTTTCGCCACTGATGCACTTGGGGATCAGGCGCTCTTTCAGGCTCTCGCTGGCAAGTTCGCCGATATAGGGTCCGACCAGCCGGCTGTGCAGCGTCAGGAAAAGTCCGAGGTCACCATGCCGGATGCCTTCTTCGATGACGATCTGTTCAAAGCGAAAATCCTCGATGCCGAGGCCGCCGTATTTCTCATCGGCCCACATCAACAGCAAGCCCTGTTCCCCCGCTTTCCGGAATGCCGCCTTGTCGCAGATACCCGCCTTGCGCCATTCTTCGACATGCGGCTGGATCTCAGCCAGCATGAAGCGCTTCACTGACTCCCGAAACATGTCATGGTCTTCATTGAAAATTTGGCGTTTCATTGGTTAATCCTCAATAAATTCAAAATATAGCTCTGACCGATTACCGGTACAATTTAAACAATACCTCTTGCGGGGCTGAGCCGGGTATTTACTCCCAGGACCCGCCGTGAATACATCCCTGTAGGCTCGGGCGCGGCATCCCTGCCGCTTACGGTCCTGGGACCAAATCCCCGGCCCAGCCTTTAGCGTCTGGAAGGCCCGGTACGTTAAAACCTCAGGCCTCAAGTAACTCAACTTCGTAGCCACGGAGATGTGGGACCTTCTCTCAGGACCGTATGAAACAGGGATGTTTCATCCGAGCCCCCACGGATGGGTTTACGGCGTGTCCTGAGAGAAGGTACCGCGTCTCCGTGGCGGCCTGCAGGCTACAAACCTTCACTCAACTACAAATTATTTTGGCCTTGTTAGCGTTGGGTGCTTCCTGGAGAGTGAAAAGTAAGGCCTTTATCAGCCCGTTCCCGCAACCACGGTGAAACCTTGAAGCGCTCACCGCAGGTTTGCGCCAACCGGTCGCAATCGTCAACGAACTGACGAATGCCAATCGTGTCAATGTAGGAAAGCACGCCCCCCGTCCAGGGTGGGAAACCGATGCCGAAAATGGAGCCGATGTCGCCATCGGCCGCATGGGTCAGTACGTTCTCTTCCAGGCAGCGGGCGCTTTCCAGGGCCTGGATATACAACAGGCGCTGAATCAACTCTTTCACGTCCGGCTGACTTTCCTTCAATGGAAAATGCTCCGCCAGCCCGGGCCACAGGCGCTTCTTCTCATCTTTCGGGTAATCATAAAATCCCGCGCCATAGCGTTTACCCTTGCGGTCCAGTTTTTCCATCATCGTGACGATGACTTCCTGCGCCGGGTCAGCCGGATAGTTCAGTCCCAGGCCTTCCGCCGTGGCTTTGCCCACTTTCCAGGCCAGTTCGATTGACACCTCGTCGGTCACCGCCAGCGGACCGACCGGCATGCCGGCCATTTTTGCGGCATTTTCAATCAGGGCCGGCTTGATGCCCTCGGACAACATGCGACTGCCTTCACTGGTAAAGGTTCCGAACACCCGGCTGGTGAAGAAACCACGGCTGTCATTGACCACGATGGGCGTCTTTCGGATTTGTTGAATGTAGTCCAGGCTGCGAGCGATCGCTTCATCCGAGGTTTTCTCACCGACGATGACTTCGACCAGCGGCATCTTGTCGACCGGTGAGAAGAAATGAATACCGATGAAATTTTCAGGTCGTTTTGAGGCTTCTGCCAGCCCGGTAATCGGTAACGTGGAAGTGTTGCTGGCGAAAATTGAAGATTCGGGTATCACAGCTTCGGTTTTGGCTGTCACGTCGGCCTTGATCTTCACGTTCTCGAATACCGCCTCGATCACCAGGTCGCACCCTTCCAGGTCGGCATAGTCCGTGGTCGTTTTAATCAGGCCCAATAATGCTTCCTTCTTTTCCGGGGTGGAATAGCCGCGTTGAATGGCCTTGTCCAGCAGGTTGGCGGAATAGAATTTGCCGTGTTCCGCTTTTTCCAGGTCGGTATCCAGCATCACAACGGAAATTCCCGCCTTGGCGGACACGTAGGCGATGCCTGCGCCCATCATGCCGGAACCCAGCATGCCGAGCTTGCTGACCTGCGATTTTTCAATTCCTTGTGGCCGGCGAACCAGCTTGTCTGCGGCGCCCTTGTTGACGAACAGGGAGCGCATCATGTTGCGCGCGATCGGGCCGGCCAGCAGCTTGCCAAAGTACTGCGACTCGATGTTCAGGCCGTTGTCGATGGGGACGATGCAGCCCTCGTAGATGGCCGACAGGGCGGAGATCGGGGCAGGGTAGTTATGTTGCGTGGTGCCGGCCAGCAGAGAGGTGCCGACCATGTAATTTTGTGCGTTCCTGGGCGTCATGGCGCCGGCGCCGCCGGGCACTTTGAAACCTTTCTTGTCCCAGGGTTGCACCGGGTCACCGGATTCCAGGATCCACTTGCGCGCCCGTTCGATGAGTTGGTCGGCCGGTGCGAGTTCGTGCACCAGGCCCTGTTCGAGCGCTTTTTGCGCGTTCACATTCTTGGTCTGCAAAATCAGCGGTAGCGTATCGGCCACACCGATCAGGCGCGGCGTGCGCTGGGTTCCACCGGCGCCGGGCAGCAAGCCGATACCGACTTCCGGAAAGCCGAGCACGGCGCGCGGGTCGTCGATCATCACCCGGTAATGGCAGGCCAGGCAGACTTCCAGGCCGCCGCCCAGGGCCAGGCCATTGATCGCTGCGGCAACCGGTTTACCGCAGGTTTCGAGCTTGCGCAGGCGCCGGTTGAGGTCATTGCTGAAACCGAATGCTTCCTTTTCCGTGATGCCGCGGTCGTAGGCGGTAACCATGTCCTTGATATCGGCGCCGGCAATAAACGCTTTCTTTCCGGACGTGATGACCGCGCCTTTCACCTGCTTATCGCTTGCGATGCGGTCAGTCAGGGTTTCCAGGTCTTCCATCAGTTCCGGCGTCAGAACGTTCATGGATTTGCCGGGCAGGTCGATGGTCAGTAACGCGATTCCGTCGCTGTCGACGGTGTATTGAATGGTGTTGTTCATGTTTGTGAAATCTCTTGAAGGTGCAATACGGCGCGGTCAGACGCGTTCGATGATCGTGGCGGTGCCCATACCGGCGCCAATACACAGGGTCACCAGCGCGGTGCCCTGGTTTCGCCGCTCGAGTTCATCCAGCACGGTGCCGAACACCATGGCGCCAGTCGCGCCCAGCGGGTGTCCCATCGCGATGGCGCCGCCGTTGACGTTGATCCGGTCATGGGAAATGTCCAGTTGCTGCATGTAGAGCAACACGACCGCGGCAAACGCCTCGTTGAGTTCGAACAGGTCGATATCCGAGGTGTTCATGCCCGCGCGCTTCAGAACTTTCTCGGTGGCCGGAACGGGGCCGGTCAACATAATGGTGGGTTCGCTGCCGACGGAGGCGAAGGCACGAATTCGGGCGCGCGGTTTAAGCCCCATCCTTTCGCCGGCTTCCCGGCTTGCCACCAGCACGGCGGCGGAGCCATCCACGATGCCGCTGGAGTTGGCGGCCGTGTGACGATGATCGATGTATTCGATATCCGGGTAGCGCTGAAGCGCGACCGCATCGAAACCGCCTTGCTGACCGGGAATCACAAATGCGGGGTTCAGGCTGCCCAGGCTTTCCATCGTGGAATCAGGGCGCATGTGCTCGTCATGATCCAGCACCACTTCACCGATATGATTGGTGATAGGCAAAACGGATTTGTTGAAAAAACCCTTTTGCCAGGCGTTTGCGGCCCGTTGCTGACTTTCCAGTGCATAGGTGTCCAGGTCGTTGCGGGAAAAGCCGTATTTCGTCGCGATCAGGTCGGCGCTGATCCCCTGCGGCACAAAATACAGGTCATAGGCCGCTTGCGGGTCGGTGGCCCAGGCGCCGCCGTCGGACCCCATCGGGATGCGCGACATGCACTCGACTCCACCGCCAATGACCACGTCCGACTGGCCGGACATAATCTGCGACGCTGCCGAGTTGATGGCTTCCAGGCCAGAGGCGCAAAACCGGTTGATCTGCTTGCCGGGCACCGATTCGGCATAGCCCGCATTCATGGCCGCAACCCGGGCGATATCGGCGCCCTGTTCACCGACGGGCGTCACGCAGCCGAAAATCACGTCATCGACCAGCAAAGTGTCCAGCTGATTGCGGTCGCGCAATGCGGTCAGCACCTGGGAGGACAGGTTTAACGGCGTAATGGCGTTCAAGCTACCACCGGCCTTGCCTCGTCCTCGTGGGGACCTGACATGGTCGTAAACAAATGCTTCAATCATTTCGTATCCTCATTGTTGCCGTGCGCTCAACAGGCGCACCATGCTGTGTTTGAAATCTTCGTAAGCGGCTTTCAGATCAAAATCCGGGCTCACCAGCCATTGGTTGTTGATGCCGATCAGGGCCCCGTAATACTGCTCACCGATACGGTCCGGGTGGACATCGGCGCGGATTTCTCCGCGGGCTTGACCACCGCGCACCCAGTCGGCGACCGAGGCGCGCTGAATACGCATGAACTCGGCCACGTTGGGTTTGAATTCGGAAGCGGGATCGAGCGCAGCGCCCCAGAGAATGTTGGTGGCGCGAATGTAGTCGGGATGCCTCAGCACGTGGGCCAGGTGGGTGTCGATGGCGGTGAGAATGGCCTCCAGCCCGGTCTTGCCGGAAATCCGGCGGACCAGTTCGTCGGTCCAGACGGCCGTCATTCTCCGGAGCACGGTCCGGAACAGGGCCGCCTTGGTGCCAAAATGATGTGTCGCCAGTCCGCGGCTATAACCGGAGCGCTCGCCGATGGCGACCAGCGTGGTGCCCTGGATGCCGACAGAATTGAGTAATTCAATGGCGGCGCTCACCATTTTCGATTCAGCCAGGGCGGTGCGCTCCGCCTGGGTTCTGGGCTGGTCCTTGCTGTCGACACTGGGGGTGGTTTGAGGCATCAATATTTACTTGTTGGTGACAAGCAAGTTTATCAAATGGCTTGAGGTTGTCAATCATCCCGCAGGGACGGTTAAGGCCTCCAACAGAAAACGGTCGTGTGTTTACAGCAGGTCGTTACGCAGCGAACGGCGTGTCTCGGTGTCAACTTCGGTGCTGAAACGGTAATCCGGATGATCACAGCCAAATGTCAGTGAAGCACCGTTACCCAGGGCGCCGATCATTTCATCCGTCAACTCGAAACGCATGAAGTGCACGGCGGAGGTCTTTGACTCGTTCGATCGCTCGAGATCTTCGTTCGCAATAGCAAAAACCTTGTCCAGGTCGCCCACGCGAGCCCAGATCTTGTGCTCGACGCCGGTCAATTCGGCCAGGCGCCGCCGGCGGACTTCAACATCCTTGAATTCCAGCATCGCGGTACATTTGAGGTTCTGGCCGCCGGAAATGAGCGGGTTGTAGGTGTCGAGTTCTTCCTGGATGGCGTCGGCCTCGAAAATCCGCTCGATACGCAGCATTTCCTGAATCTGGTACTGAATCGTCAGGCGATCTTCGAAATAGAGTGACAGATTGGGGCCGACATCCACCCGCCGATGCTTCTTGTGCTCCATGACTCGCGCGCGGAAGTCGGCGCGCTGTTCCGAATACTGCTCCAGGCTGAATAAATCTTCTCGTGTCAGTTCGTTCATGTTGTTCCTTTTGCTTGTTCAGGTACTGTCATTTTGTTGGCGGCCTGTTACAAGCCGTAGGCTTTGCGCAATACGGTCAGCGGGTTGGTTTCCGGGTTCTTCAGGTCGAGGCCGTCGCCAATCTGGGTGGCCGCCATCGGGCAGTCGGAAACCAGGTAGTCTGCATCCGCCTTTTTGGCCCGGTTGATCACCGGCCGGGCGATTTTCTGCGACTTGTCATAGGTGCTGGCTCGAACGCCGTAGGTACCGTCGTGCCCGGAACACCGCTCGATCATCTCGACCACGGTACCAGGCACCAGGGCGAGAACGTCTCGTGTTTTCGGGCCGATATTCTGCACCCGCTGGTGACAGGGAACCTGCCAGACGATTTTGCCGAGTTCCGTTTTGAAATCGGTGTTGAGGAGCCCGGCTTTGTGCCGGTGGACCAGGTATTCGAACGGATCGAACATGTACTGTTTCACTTTCTGCACGTCCGGGTCATCCGGGTACATCAGCGGCAGTTCCTGTTTGAACATCAGCACGCAAGACGGGATAGCGGCCACGATATCCCACCCTTCGTCGATCAGGCGAACCAGCTCGGGAATATTGGTTTTGCGGTACTTGTCGACCGTGTCCAGGTCGCCCTGTTCCAGTTTCGGCATGCCGCAGCAGGTTTCCTTGTCGGTCAGCCGAACCGGAATCCCGTTATGTTCGAATACGCGAATCAGGTCCTGGCCGATATCCGGTGTATTGACATTGCAATAACAGGTAGCGAACAAGGCGACCTTACCGCGCGTTGACCCGGCTTCACGCACTTCAACCGGTGCCGGGTCGCGGCCTTTGTCCCGCTTCTTCAGTGTTTTGGAATGAAACTCGGGCAAGCGGGCCCGATGATCGACATCGAGGGTCTTTTCCAGCACTTTCCTCAAACCGGTCGACTTGTTGGCTGCATTGATGGCGTTGCTGACCACCGGCAGGCTGCCGACCGCACCCTGAATTTTTGTGTTGCTGATCAGCTTGTGGCTGATTTTGCGCTCGCCTTTTTTGAACTGCACCGCCTTGGCGCGCAGCATCACGTGCGGGAAGTCTACATTCCATTCATGCGGCGGAACGTAAGGACACTTGGTCTGGTAGCAGAGATCGCACATGAAACACTGGTCGACGACTTTCCAGTAATCCTTCTTGTCGACGCCGTCGACCTCGAAAGTCGAGGACTCGTCAACCAGGTCGAACAGGGTGGGGTAGGCGTCGCACAGGGAAACACAGCGCCGGCAACCATGACAGATGTCGAAGATCCGCTCCATTTCTTCGAGAAGCTTTTCCTCGTTGTAGAAATCGGGTTTGGTCCAGTCAAGCGCGTGACGTGTTGGAGCTTCGAGACTGCCTTCTCGCATGACGGTTTCTCCTGTAGCCTGAAACCCCGGCGGGTTGCCGGGGCGCTAATCTTTAGTGCTGTTGGAGACTCAGTCCAGTTCGTCCAGGGCCTTCTGGAACCGGTTGGCGTGAGAACGCTCTGCCTTGGCCAGGGTTTCAAACCAATCGGCAATTTCATCGAAACCTTCGTCACGAGCCGCGCGGGCCATACCCGGATACATATCGGTATACTCGTGCGTTTCGCCGGCGATAGCGGCTTTCAGGTTGTCACCGGTCGGCCCGATCGGCAGCCCGGTTGCGGGATCGCCCGCTTCTTCCAGGTATTCCAGGTGGCCGTGTGCGTGGCCGGTTTCACCTTCGGCGGTGGAGCGGAACACGGCGGAAACGTCGTTGTAGCCTTCAACGTCGGCGCGTTGTGCAAAATACAGGTAGCGGCGATTGGCCTGTGATTCACCGGCGAATGCGTCTTTCAGATTTTGTTCGGTTTGAGTGCCTTTGAGTGACATCGTGTGTATACCTCCTGATTGTAAAAAGTGGCAAGCCTGTAGTCTGCAATGCAGACTTTTGACCCGCATGCGGGGCTCCCGTAGGGCGAGGCAATAAGCGGCCATCTGCTTTGTTGCGCTCGCTTGAATTAGCATAGCTAGTCCTGCACTCCCGCGCCTGGCAGCTGACCGCTTCTTACCTCGCTAAAAGCGCCTCAAGATGCGTGACAGGACACCAGTAGCATAGACCTGTTCCGTTTATAGATGAAATTGAATGTTTTTATAAGGTCAATAGGCTGATTCAATGACCAGGATCAGAAATCCGACCGGGCCAATTACCGAACCATTTTGTGACCGCAATTAAACGGTGCACAATGCCACTTCAGCGGAAAAAAGAGCAGGCCATGAAGGACAAACGATTATTGAAGCGGCGTGACCGGGCCATGGGCCCGGCCTACCGCCTGTTTTACCAACAACCGGTTCACCTCGTTCGGGGAAGCGGCGTATGGCTTTACGAC
>Ga0210063_1000552_pt1 | contig 10943 bp, 6 predicted proteins | sample Muzzi_PWA_D1_FD_185529 | JGI IMG/M metagenome (GOLD analysis project Ga0210063, IMG submission 185529) | Wetland microbial communities from San Francisco Bay, California, USA, that impact long-term carbon sequestration - Muzzi_PWA_D1 (SPAdes) | ecosystem: Environmental > Aquatic > Marine >... | reverse complement strand
GAGCGCCTGGTCGCCTTCCGGGAGGAGATCGCGCCGCTGCTGGTGGCCAACTATTCCCGGCGGTGGAATCCTGACAACGGCCAACCCATCGACCGGGTGTGGTTGCTCGATCTGCCCTTCCTGCTGCTCTTCGCCGCGGAGTTTTTGACCCGCTGGGGGATCGCTCTGGTGCGTGGCGTGTACCGTCGTTGGTACATCTTCCCGCTGGTTTTCTGGTACGACCTGGTGGGGTTGATCCCCTATTTCCGGATCTTCCGTCTCTTCCGGCTGGTATCCATCTACATCCGGCTGCACCAGAGCGAGGTCACCAATATCGGCCAGGATGTGTTCAGCCGCGTGGCCAAACGCTTCTCGGCAATCCTGGCGGAGGAGGTCTCCGACCGGGTGGCGGTGCAGATTCTGAGCGAGGTGCAGCGGGAGATCCGCGGTGGTACCCACCGTGCCATCCTGCTGGAAACGCTCGCGCCGCGCCGCGCCGAGATCCGCGAGCGCATCGCCACCGAGATCCACGAACTGATCGCCAACCAGGCGTTGCAGGATCAGGGGCGGGAGCTGCTGAAGATCAACCTGGGCGCCATCTTCGAACAATCCAAGGCGTTGCAGAAACTGCCTTTCTCCGACTCCCTGCTGCGCCCCCTGGTGGTCTCGGTGGGGGACGCGGTGGTGGCCACTCTGATCCAGACGCTGAGCGCCAATCTGGAAACGGCGGAGGGACGCCAATCCCTGGAGGACGCGGGCGATGCCCTGGTGGACGCTCTGTTCGCCAACCTCGACGAGCGGGAGCTGATCGCCCTGGTGGAGGAGGTGGTGCTGGATGTGCTGGAGCGCACCAAGCACGGGGTGGCGGTCAAGAAGTGGGCGGAGAAGGACTGAACGCCTTCTCGACCACCCGGATCCCCCGATCCCCGAGCCGAGACAGAATCGGCCCACTCAAGACCTGCGCCACGGGAATGTGCACCCCGGTCAAGGGCACTTCGCCGTCCAGGATCATCCCCGCGGCGAGAGCCGCCGGGGTGCCGACGGTGACCGCCATGGCGGAATGATCCCCGGCGTCCCCCTCGACCACCAGACGCATCTCCAGGCCCCGCTGGTGCCCATCGGGCAGGCGGGCCACGAAGCGGTGTTCGAGCACCACCAGATCGCGCTCCCCGGGCTGGTAGCGTAGCTTCTCGCCGAAGGGCACCGCGACGGCGTCCAGCGCCGTGGCAGCCGCTGACGGCAGGGGTTCGTCGGCCAGCAGGCCCAGCCATTCCAGGCGCTCCACCACCGCCGACACCTCCTCCGCTGCCAGAAAACCCCGGAGGAACACCGCCACCCGATCCCGCAGCGAGGGCGGCGACAGGGAACCGCGCACCCGATCCGACGTCGCCTCGGGCAAGCGCCGGGCGATGAGTTCGGCATAGGTCCTGGCTTCCGGGGGGCCACCTTGGTCCAGCAACCCCAGGGCGATCAAGGCGCGGAAGGTGGCGCACCAACCGGGGTACCGCAGGGTGCCCCGGAAGAGGTTCCGCGCCTCCCGTAGGCCGTATTTCTCGCGGTACGGCAGGGAATCCCGGGTCGGGTAGACCTCCAACCGTCCCACCCCCTCGACTTCCAGAAGCATCGGTTGCCCATCCCGGTACGGTTGCTGCCGTTCGACGATCTCACCGTCCAGGAGGTGGCGGATGGAGCTGGAGGCGGAGACCAGCACACCGCGGGGGGTCCAGCTGCATTTGTACCCCCACGGATTGTCGTTGTACGCCGGTGCCGGTAGCCCCCCGGCGTAGGAGGCGAAACTTTCGATCACGCCGCCCTCGGCCTGCAATCGCCGGATGGCCTCCGCAGCCATCATGTGGTCGATCCCCGGATCCAGGCCGCATTCGTTGAGCAGCAGCACCCCGCGCTCCCGGGCTTCCCCATCCAGGGCCTGCATCTCCGGGGACACATAGGAGGTGGTCACCAGGGGCCGCCGTTTTTCCAGGCACAGGCGCGCCACGCCGGGGTGGAAGGGGGCGGGCAGAAGGCTGACCACCAGATCGGCGTTGGCCACTCCGGCGGCGACCTCGTCCCGGTGGTCGGTGTGCATCTCCACGGCCTGCGCGTGACGGCACTCGGACGCCAGTTGCCGAGCGCGCTCCCCATTGAGGGCCGCCACCACCAGTTCCACATCGCCCCGACGATCCAGCTCTTCCAGCAGCGGTCGGGCCACCAGCCCGGCTCCCAGGACCAGTACCTTCTTCATGGGCTCTCTCCCGCCCCTTTGAGGAAGCCCTCCAGGTAGCGGTAGGTGGGGGTCAGTTCTCCCTGGTGGGTGATCACCGCCCCGAGCACCGCGGCGGGCAGCGACAGGTGCTCGAAACCCGCGCCGTAGTCCGCCCGGGCGAGACCCTCGACGAAGGGGAAGAGAGAGTCGCCAAAATGATCCGAGGCGTCCCGGGGGATCTCCGCGGGCAGGTTGTCCACCGCCAGGACGACGGGGCCGGGACCTTCGACCCCCGCCGGTGCCTCGCCGGTCTCCGGGTGGTAGGTGAAGACCGGCGCATCGGAGGTGGTGGTGCGCACGGTGATCTCCACCGAGCCCTCGACATCGCAGGACAGGTCGGCGATCACCCGCAGGCGCGGGACCACCCCCGGTCCAGGGGTGGCCCACAGCCGCGCGATGTCCTGGCGGGTCACCAGCCGAGGGTGCCCGGGCTCCCAATAAATACCATTCACCAGGATGGTCAGATAGGGCAGGTAACGAGCGAAATCCTGACGCCGATGATGGCGCCGGAAGACGGTCTTGTAGAGCACCCGCCGGGACAGACGGGGGTCCGTGGCGAGCCCCGGCAGGTCGTCAGGGTCGATCTCGACCACCGGCAAGCGGTCGAGCACCGCCTGCGCTCCCTGGGAGACGTTGCCGCCGCCGGTGAAGCCCACCACCAGGGGAAAGAGTTCCGGGGGCAGGGGTTGTTCCCGCACCTGCCGCCCGATGCGGGTGGCGAGGATTTCCGCCACCTGGTCCAGGCTGGCGTAGCGGTGGGCGGGTTCCATCAGGGAGAAAGGGGTGGAAATGCCCTCCTTTTCGAACCGCTGGCCGCAGGCCCACAGGGCATCGATCATGCCCGCGTACCCGGCGTGGCGCCCGAAGAAGATCAGCCGTCGGCTGTAGCGATCCACGATGGGTTCGTAGTCGATCAGGGTGCAGCGCTGCTCCAGGAAGCGTTGCAGCAGCGGCATGTTGTAGGCCTGCCCTTTGATCACGTGGGAGAAGCAGAGATAGGTCGTGCCGGGAAGGATCTTCTCCGGGGGCACTTCCTTGACCCCCAGAATCACCCGGCACCCGGTCAGCTCTTCCCGCACCGTGGCCCCCGCCGCGGCGTATTCCGCATCGGGGTAGATGCGCAGCGGCGACGGTTGCACCACCACCGACAGGCCCTGGACCCGCACCAGCTCCTCCACATGCTGGGGGCTCAGCGGCGCGCGCTTCTCCCAGCGATTCTTGTCCTCCCGGCGAATGGCGAGATCAGCCACGGTCTTCTCCCTCAGTGAACCTTGGATCAGGGTTTGGAATGGCGACGAGGGGGCATCCCTAGGGGGGGACGATCTTATCGAAAGATCGAAGGGATGGGGCGGTCCCTCAACCCTTTTTCCCCTCTTGTCTCCGTGGGCAAGACGGGCAAGGGGGAGAAAGAGGGAAGGCAGGGCGACCACCGGGGATCGCCCCCGCAATGCGGTTGGTGTAGGGGCAGGCCCCCGTGCCTGCCCTCTTCTCCGGCCCCCCAACCGGGCACCATCGGCAAGCCCAGAGCGAGAATCCAAGGCGATGGCTCATCAGGAAAGAGGACCTCCATGGGCGCCCTTCCCCCCTCCCCCGTATGCCTACCCCGAAGACCTTGCGCTCATGCGCATCTGAGAGCGGCTACAATCGCCTTTGCCCCCCAGGCTCGCGAACAAGACTATGTACCACCGATGATCCAATTACGGGATATCACCAAGACCTATGCGGATGGCACCGCCGCCCTCCGGGGGGTGGATCTGGAGTTGGGGGACGGCATGTTCGGTCTGCTGGGACCCAATGGAGCCGGGAAGACGACGCTGCTATCGATTCTGGTCCTGGCGCTGGAGCCCAGCGGTGGCGAGCGGATCTACGACGGCCTGAACGCCCGCCGCGCCCGCCATCGGGGGCGGATCCGAAGTTCCATCGGCTACCTGCCCCAGGATTTCTCGCCGGTGCGGGAGCTGACCGGGCGGCAGTATCTCACCCACTGCGCCCGCTTGCGGCGGCTGCCGGGGGGCCGGAGGTTGCGGCGGCAGGTGGAGCAGCTGCTGGAGGCGGTGGATCTTCAGGGGGTGGCGGATCGCCCCTCCGGGGGCTACTCCGGCGGCATGCGACGCCGGTTGGGCATCGCCCAGGCGCTGGTGCACAACCCCCGGTTGCTGGTGGTGGACGAGCCCACGGCGGGGTTGGACCCGGAGGAACGCATCCGCTTTCGCAACCTGATCACCGAAGTGGCGGAGCACACCGCCGTCTTGCTTTCGACCCACATCGTCGAAGACATCGAGGCCACCTGCCCGCGCATCGGGGTGATCGCCCGGGGGCAGGTGCGGTTCGACGGCGAACCCGGGGAGTTGTTGCGGCGGGTCGATGGCTGTCTGTGGCAGCTGCCGGAAGGCAGCGCGGCGCCGGAGGATGCCCTGCCGGTCTCCCGCCGGGTGGTCGAGGGGGCGGTGATGCAGGTGTTCTACAGCCCGCGACCGGTGCCGGGGGCCACCCCCCGGGAGGCGACCCTGGAGGAGGCGTACGCGGCTTTCCGCGGTCTCGATGCCCCCGACGCTGCCGACGCTGCCGAGGCCGACGGTGGAGGCGCCCCTTGAGGCTCACCGCCGCCTTCGTGGCCCATGAGGCCCGCCTGGCCCGCCGCTCCCACCGCTATCGGTGGACGGTCCTGCTGTACCTCGCCCTGGCTTCCGCCCCCGCCGTGTTGCTCCTCTTCCATCACCGGGCCGGCTTGATGGCCTTCGGCCCCGGGACGTTCATCGACTATCTCGCCTTCGTCCAGCCCTTCTCGATGGTCCTGCTGCTGCTGGTCCTGGCCACCGATGGTGTGGTGCGGGAACAGCGCCAGGGGTCGTGGACGGTGTTGACCCTGACGGGGATGAGCAACGCCGGATACCTGTTGCGCCGCTGGGTAGCGTTGTTGGCGGTGACCTTGCCGTGGATGGTGGTGCCGCTGCTCGCCACGGCGGTGTGCGCCACGACGGTGGGGGTCGCACCCATGGATCTGGTGCCCTTCCTGCCCGGCTGGCTGGTGCGCACCGTGCCGTCGGCGCTGGCCACGGCGGCGTTGGCGCTGGGGTTGGGCACGGTGGGCGGTGGCCTGTTCTCCGGTGCGGCGCTGTTCGCCCTGGGCACCCTGGTGGTCTCGCCGTTGATCGATCGATGCCTGGTGCCCCTGGGCATGGCGTGGCGCGGTTTTGGGGAGTGGCTGGGGTTTCCCGATTTCCAGGTGGTGGCGTTCACCCTCTCCCAGGCCCCCACGGGGCGCTTCGTGCGGATCCTGCCGACCCAGGATATTCCCATGGATCCGCTGCTGGCGGCGGAGTATCTGGCCGCCCGCGGCGCGATCGCCTGCGGTGGGTCGTTCCTGCTCCTGGCGACGGCGGCACTCTTCCTGCGCCGCACCGTGGCGGACACCCCGCCGTGGCGAGTGTCGCCCCGCCACCCCCTGCGCAGTTTTCTGGGCGTGCTCAATGGACTGCGGCAACGCTTTCGTCCGGAGCCGCGACCGGCCCTTGCGGATTATGGTCTGCTGCTCGCCGGGGTGGCGATCCTGGCGCTGGCGGTGGGCTGGAAGGTGGAGCGGCACCACCACTTCCTGGCCCTGGCCCAGGCGCGCTACGCCGCCGAGGTGGCGGAGGCACCGGCGCCCACGGCGCTGGGCCTCGTGTTCACCACGGTGCGGGTGGAAGGTCGCCTGGAACCCTCCGGGCGGGTGGCGACGCGGGTGGCCATGGAGATCGAGAACTCCGGCGGTGAGGCACCGGGGGAGCACCTGGCCTTCACCCTCGACCCGGCGCTGGCGATCCGGTCGCTGAGCGCCTCCCGGGGGGAAGCCGCGATCCGCCTCCGGGCCTGGGACCGGCTGGCGGTGGCCCTCTCCCCGCCCCTGGCGCCGGGGGAGGCGCGACGCCTCGATTTCGTGCTGGAAGGGGAACCCCGGGATACGGAGTTCCGGGTCCTGGGCCTGGGAGGGGAGGCCTTCGCCTCCCGTTTCCAGCGCCACGCCGAGGCGCGCTTCTCCTGGGATCTGGCGGACCTGACCCACAGCATGGCGGTGCCCGTGGTGGGTCCCCGGCAGGTGGTCTTGCGCCCGGAACAATTCCTGCCGGTGCCCCGCTACACGCCGTGGACCCTGACCCCACCGGGGGAAAATCGACAGGCCACGGGGATGGCGGTGCGCGAGGAGGGGAACCCCGCCATGGTGCGCATGGAGCTGGACCTCGAAGGGCCGCCGGGATTGCATCTGGTCTCCGCCTGCGGCGGGGTCGCGGCCCCGGGAGAGCGGCTGCGGGAGAGCTGTGCCGCCGTGGTGAACCAGTTCCAGGTGCTGGGGGCAGAACTGGCGGTGCTGCGGCAGGGGACTCTGCGGTTCGCGGTCCTGCGGCTCCACCGCTCGGCGGCAGCGTTCCATGAGCCGGTCATCGAGCGGGTGGCGGCGCTGCTGGGCGACGCCTGGCCCGGGGAAACGGCGCTGCCCCCGGTGACCCTGCTGGAGTGGACCCAGCCCCCCCTCCCCGCCTCCGCCTCCGGCAAATTGTGGTCCGATCGGGGGATGCCGCTGGAATACCGGCCCCTGGAGAGTTTCGGCAACCTCGTGTTGCTCCAGGATACGGACCTGATGCGCCGCCAGCCCATCCCACCGGAGACCTTGTTGGGGCAGGTTCTGGCGGGGCAGCTGTTGATGCGCCGCCCCCTGGTGGCCGACCATCGGGGGGCGTTGCGCTTCCTCCTGGACCATCTGGTGAAACGGCGCCTGGGGTTGGCCATGACAGAGATGGCGGTGATCGGCCCGCAGCAGAACCCGGGGGCGCCCACGGTGCAGCTGTGGCCCCGGGAGCGCTGGGATTTGGGCGGCGAGGTGCGCGCCCGGGCGGTCCTCAACTACCTGCTGAACCTGGTGGGGGAAGCGCCCTTCTACGCCACGGTGGAGAAGTTCCTGCGCCGCGGGGAGGAGGGCTTCGCCGAGCCCGGCACCCTGCACGAGTTGATCGCCCTGCTGGAGGCCGAACATGGCCTCGACCTGACCGCCTTCTGGAACGATTTCCTGGAGGGTCAGGCGTTGCCCGACCCGCGCCTGGAGGGAGTGCGCTTCCGCCGGGGTTCGGGAGGGCGCTGGCGGGTCACCGGCACGGTGCGCAACCAGGGCACCGGCACGGTGCGCTGCCCCGTGCTGCTGACGACGGATCTTTCCCCCCAGGAAACGCAGCTGGTGATCCCCGACGGGGGGAGCGTCGCCTTCACCCTGGAGACCCCCTATCGGCCCCAGGCGGTGGTGCTCGATCCCCAGGGGGAGTGCCTGCGTTTCCAGGGTCTCGCCGCGGGGGATGGGTTGCGCGTGGAGTTCGTGGAATGAGGGCGCTGCTGGCCTTCGCGCAGCGCAATCTGCAACTGCTCACCGGGCGGTGGTTGTGGGGGGTGATCAGCCTGGATGGTGTCCTCCTGCTGCTGGGCTTGTTGGGGCTTCTGTTGATGGGGGCGCCCCCCACGGCGATCTTTCCCGAACTGGTGCTGAAACCCCTGTTGATCCTGGCCCCGGCGGTGCTCGCCGGGGCGGTGGCGGTGGAGCGGGAGTCGGGCTCCCTGGATCTGGCCCTGGCGGTGCCCTCCGTGGAGGCGTACTTCCTGCGCCGGGTGGCCCTGGTGGTGGGGCTCTTCCTGCTCCAGTCCTGGCTGGTGGTGGGGCTCTTCTGGCTCAAGGAGGGGATGGGTTTTCCGCTCATCGCCGCCCTCCTCCAGGCACTGCTGGTGTGCACCGTGGTGGGGGCCGCGGCGCTCTTCTGGGCGGTGCGGCTCGCCTCCCGGGGGGCGGTCTGGGGAGCGACCCTGGCAACGGCGTTGCTCCTGGCCCGATGGTTGGCCTACAACCCCATCCCCCCCCGGCTCACCGGCAAGGGCGGCAGCTGGCTCCCGGCGCTGGAAGACCTGACTTCGTGGGCGACGACCAGCGCCGTGCTGAGCGCCGCCACGGTGCTGTTCTTGCTCTATGCCCGCCGTCGGTTGCGACGACCGGAAACGATGTGGACCTGATGGACTCGGATTGGACTACGGAGGCTGCCATGGTGCGTGCTCACAAGATGTTCAGGACTTCCCTGCTGACGGCCCTGGGGGGCCTTCTCGCGGTCGGACTCGGGGGGTGCGGGGCGCCGGAGTCGCCACCGCCGGAACCCCAGGCGGTGCCGGTGCGTACCGAGGCGGTGGAGCCCGGTCGATTCCAGGCCAGCCTCATCCTCTTCGGCACGGTCCAGCCCGCGTCCACCGTGGCGGTGGCGGTGCAGGGACCGGGAACGCTGCGCTACGCACCGCGCTTCGCCGCCGGTCTGCGCACCGGCGAGACCGTGGGCCGGGGCGAGCTGCTGGCCCGGGTGGAGAACGAAACGGCGCTGCGGGACGCGGCGGAGGCGCGCCTCAACGCCCAGGCGGCGGAGGTGGAACTGGCCCGCACTCGCCGTCTGGCGGAAGAAGAGCTGGCCCCGGCGGCGGAACTGGCCCAGCGAACGGTCAACGCGGAATTGATGGGCGAGCGCTTGGCGGCGGCGGAGTACCGCGCCCGGCAGCTGGAGATCCGCGCCCCGGCGGCGGGCCGCCTGGTGGTGACGGAACCGCTACCCGGGGGTTCGACGGTGGCGGGCGGCGAGGTGCTGGCGGAGGTGGCCAGCGGCGGCGTGCCCCGGGTCGATGCCCGGGCCGCGGCGGCGGACCGGTCCCGGGTGCGTCCAGGCCTGGCGGTGCGCTTCGCCGTCCCCGGCAGCCGTGGCGAGGGGCAGGAAGGGTTCACCGGCGCCGGGACGATCCGCGCGGTGGCGCCGGTGGTCTCCCCGGACGGCACCGTGCGGGTGGTGGTGACGGTGACCGATGCCACGGGCTTGCCCTCGCCCGGCGAAGGGGTCGAGGTGCGGGTGGAAGAGCCCCCCCGGGAGGCGGTGCTGACGGTGCCCCGGGAGGCGGTGCTCCTGGATCGGGGCGGCGCGGCGGTGTTCGTGGTGCGGGCGCGCAATTTCAAATTGCTGGCGGAGCGGCGCCCGGTGACCCTGGGAGGGCGCGGCGGGGACCGGGTGGAAGTGCTGGACGGCTTGTCGCCGGGGGAACGGGTGGTGGTGCGAGGAGTGGCCTTCCTGAGCGATGGCATGCAAGCCGAAGAGACGGCGGACGACACGCCGGACGACACGCCGGACGACACGCCGGAAGACACGCCGGAAGACACGACCGCCGGGAAGAACGGAGAGGACGACGAGAGGGGGAAGGGGGAGTGATCCGCCACGCCATCGAACGTCCCGTGTCCACCCTGGTGGCGGCGCTGACCCTGGTGGTGCTGGGGGGCTTCGCCCTGCTGCGCCTGCCGGTGGCGCTGCTGCCCGCGGTGGAGCGCCCCCAGCTGGTGGTCACCGCTCGGGACGCCGACGCCTCCCGGGATCAGATGCTGCACCAGGTCACGGAGCCCCTGGAGCGCAACTTTCTGGCCCTGGCGGGGGTGACCTCGGTGATCAGCGAGACCGGCGAGGGCTTCGCCCGCATCGTCCTGGAGAGCCGCTGGCAGGCGGACGCGGATCGATTGCGCATCGAGGCGGAGCGACGGCTGGCGGCGCTGCCCAACACAGCCTACGACGAACTGACGGTGGAAATGGAGGTGGGGGACCGCTCCCCCATCGTCGAGGTCGCCGTCCTCGGGGGCACCGCCGCCACCCGGGCCACCTTCACGGAAGATGTCCTGGTGCCGGAGCTGGCGCGCTTGGCGGGCGCGGGCCGGGTGGAGGCGGTGGGTCGCCGCCCCCTCCACGCCACCGTGCGGCCCCACACCGCGGCCCTTACGGCGCGGGGGCTGTCGGCGGAGGCCGTGGTGGACCGCCTGCGCTCCGTGGGCCGTCCGGTGGCCGCCGGTCGCGCCCGGGAGGGGGGGGTGACCCGGCCCCTGGTGGTGCGCGAGGGGGTGACGTCCCTGGAAGCCCTGGGGCGGGTGCAGGTGGCGGGCACCCCCCTGGCGACGCTGGCGGAGATCCGGGTCGATGCGTTGCGGGACGGCAGCTGGTTCCACCTCGATGGCGAGGCGGGGGTGCTGCTGCGCATCTACCGTGCCCCGGGCACCAACGCCGTGGCCCTGGCGCGTCAGGCGGCGGAGCGGGTGGCCACCCTGGGCGCCCGGGCCCCGGCGGGGTTGCGCCTGCGGCTGGTGCAGGATCGCAGCCGCGAGGTGGTCGCCGCCCTCGCCCAGTTGGGGTTGGCGGCGCTGGCGGGGCTCGCTCTGGGCACCGTGGTGCTGCGCTGGATGCTGGGCCGATGGCGCCCCACCCTGGCCCTGGCGGTGGTCATCCCCGCCTCCGTGGTGGTGGCTTTCGGGGCTTTCTACCTGTGGGATATTTCCCTGGACGTGGTCTCCCTGGCGGGGCTCGCCCTCGCCGCCGGGATGCTGGTGGACAACTCCATCGTCGTGCTGGAAGCCATCGAGACCGCCCGGGAGCGGGGCTCTCGGGAAGCGGCGGTCGTGGGCACCCAGGGCATCGCCATGGCGGTGGTGGCGAGCTTTCTGACCACCGCCGTGGTCTTCCTGCCGCTGATCTACCTCCAGGGCCTGGCCCGGGCCTTCTTCGGCGTCCAGGCCTTCGCCATCGTCACCTCGCTCTTCGCCTCGCTGCTGCTGTCGTTGACCGTGACCCCCGTCTTGAGTGGCCGGAGCGGTCGGCGAGACCGGAGCGACCGGAGCGGGGGC
>Ga0210063_1000551_pt1 | contig 10951 bp, 11 predicted proteins | sample Muzzi_PWA_D1_FD_185529 | JGI IMG/M metagenome (GOLD analysis project Ga0210063, IMG submission 185529) | Wetland microbial communities from San Francisco Bay, California, USA, that impact long-term carbon sequestration - Muzzi_PWA_D1 (SPAdes) | ecosystem: Environmental > Aquatic > Marine >... | reverse complement strand
AGGGGCGCCACCGACTTCGCCGGCGGGCGCCAGCTAATCGTCTGAGTCGCCGTCGCCGCCGGGCTCGCCGGCGCGGCGGATGATGATCTGGTCAGCATCGATGCGGACCGTGACGGCGCTCTTTCCGGCCCAGTGCTCGCTGTACACGGGGTTGTCCTTGACGGCAGCGTCGAGCCAGAGGCCGTAGCCGTCGCGCTCGCCATGGTCGAAGGTCGCCTCGATCTCTTTGCGACGACCGCGCCCGCCGCGCCTGCCGCGACGCCGGCGGCGTTTTGGCCGGCCCTCGCCGTCACCTTTGCTCTCACCTTTGCTCTCAGACTTGCGCGCGGGCTTCTCCTCCTCGTCCTCGCCGTCGTCCTCGTTCTCTTCGGACTGGTCTTCGGCCTCGTCCCCGTCGGCCTCGTCCCCGTCGGCTTCGGCCTCCTCGGCAGTGGCCGCCTCGACCTCGGCCTCGATCTCGTCGCGCAGGTCGACTTCGCTGCCGCCGGCCTGCTCCCCGCCGTCGGCGTTGAGGTCGTGCTGCTTGCGGAACTCGCGCAGCTCCGAGGCGGAGACCTCGAGCTGGTGGGCGATCCAGGCGTCGGTGCGCCCCTGCTGGACCCAGGCGCGGATTTGGTTGAGCTGTGGTTTCAGTGAGCGTCGTGCCATCGGCGCGCGAGTCTATTCAACCTTGACGGCGGTCCGCTGCCTCACCGGCGGGCGAAGGGCGCCGGCTAGGCCATCAGGAACGAGAGCGCCTCGAACATCGAGATGACGACGACCGCCACGGTGGCGGTCAGGCAGGCGGCGAGCACGCTGAAGCGCACTTTGCCGTGGTGCTCGTTGCGGACGATGCGCCGCTCGCGCGAGCGGTTCGCCGCGCGCCGCCGCAGCTGCTCGCGCCGCCGCCGCTCAAGGCTCGTCTCCTGCTCGAAGGCGACCTCGAACTGGTTGATGCTCTGCCGCATTCTCATAGAAGCGGCCCCGTAGGGCCGAGTCGGGACCGTACCAAGCCGCATGAGCGTTTGCAGGCCTCAAGCCGTGAGGTCAGGCACCGGATGTGACCAGGATCACAGCCCGCAGGCGGCCCAGAGCCCGCGTCCGGCCCGCGCGGCGGCGAGCTCCAGGCGGCGCAGCCGCGGCGCGAAGCGGTCGTTCGGCGGGATCGTCAGTGTGCGGGCGAGGCCGCGGCGGACGAGGTCTGCGTTGAAGAGCCGCAACCGACTTTGTCGTCGCTGGGGCGACTTCAAAGTCGGGCGCGGCAGATAGACATAGGCGAGCAGCCGGCCGTAGATGTCGCGCCGCTCGACGCCGAAGACGAGCCGCACCCGCTTCCCCGTCAAGCGCCGCTTGGTGAAGTGCGAAGCCTGCGGCCCGAAGCACTGCACGGGCTCGTCGGGCTTGACCGTCTCCGGCGTGTCGACCCCGATCAGCCGCACGTCCTCGACTCGCCCGCCGATCCGCGCCTCGAACGTGTCCCCGTCGACTACCCGCGTAACCACCGTGCGCGCCCCCGCGGCCTCGCCCACCTCGGTCTCCCACGGGCGCAGCACGACCAGCCCGACGATGAGGAGCAAGACGAGGCTGCCGATGAGCTCTCTTCTCATCGCCGGCACACCGGACGCGGCGCCTACGGAGTACGCCTGACGTTGCTCAGCAGCGTCTCCTTGATCTGGGCGATGATCTCAAGCGCCTCATTCCGCTCGCGCTGCCAGACGTTGCGGCCGAAGATCACGCCGCTGCCGCCGGCCTGCATGACCTCGCGGCAGTGGTTGAGGACGATGTCGTCGTCGACCCTCGAGCCGCCGGAGAGGACGACCAGCGCCCGCCCCGCGGACTCGACGCAGTGCTGGATCGCTCCGGCCTCGTCGATCTCCATCTCGTTATAGGGGGCCGGCGCGTCCTTGTCGGTGTCCGAATTGATCTTCGGCATGTTGAGCTTGACCACGTCGGCGCCCATCTCCATCGCCATCCGCGCCGCGTAGTCGATCGCGTAGAAGGAGTTTGGGCCGCCCTTGGCTTCTACCGCTTCGCCGCGCGGGTAGGACCAGACGATCAGCGGCATCCCGTAGCGGTCGCAGTCTTCGCGCACGCCGCGCAGCTGGGCCAGGTCCTGGTCCTGGCGCGGCGAGCCGACGTAGAGCGTGTAGCCGACCGCGTCGGCGCCGAGCCGCACCGCGTCCTCGACGCTGGCGTTGCAGGTCGAGAACGCCTGCGCGGAGGAGGGGATGTCGGTCTTGCCGTTGACCTTGAGGATCAGCGGCACCTGGCCGGCGTAGTCGGGGTAGTACTTGCTCGCCATGCCGATCTGGCAGGCGAGCGCCGAGTAGCCGGCCTCGGCGGCGAGGCGGAACTGGTAGTCGGGGTCCTTGGAGGCAGGGTTGGGGAAGAAGTCACGCGGGCCGTGCTCGATTCCCTGGTCGATCGGCAGCAGCATCAGGGTGCCGTTGCCCGGTCCGAACTCGAACAGCAGGCGGCGCAGCCGCGTCCGTTTGCCGGGCGCCAGCTCGGCGAGAAGCGATTTCTGCTCGGTCAGGCTCTTCAACTCCACGCTTGATTCCTCCTCGAAGATGGGTGTTCCCGCAGTATGCCACCGGCCGCGCGCGCCGAGCGCCCGCCACCGGGCGGCTATCCTCGATTGACCATGAGCGAGACTGAGCTCAGCGTCATCTGCAAAAACTGCGGCTCCGAGGTCAGTCCCTACGTAACCGAGTGCCCCTACTGCGGAGCCCGGCTGCGTAAGCGGGCCCCGAAACTGGAGCGGCGCGGCGACGGGTTCGAGCCGAAGCCGCGGCGCGGGCCGGCGAGCCGCCTGTTCCGGATCAAGCTTCCGTCGTCCGGCGGCGATCGCCCGTCCCGCCCCTACGCGACGCTGGCGGCGATCCTCGGCCCCGCCCTGCTGCTCCTGGTCGAGAAGGCGCTCGGCGCCTCGCTGCTCGACGTCGGCGCCCTGATTGTGCCGATCGCCGACGAGTGGTGGCGCTTCCTCGCCGCGCCCTTCGCCTACGCCGACGTCGGCTACCTCTTCGTCGTCGCGCTTGCCCTGGCGATCTTCGGCCCCGGCGTCGAGCGCCGCCTCGGCAGCGTTGCCACGGCGGTCCTGCTGCTCGCCTGCGGCGCCCTGGGGATGCTGGCGGCCAGTGGCGTCGCCAATGCCCAGGACGAGGTCGTCGTCATAGCCGGCGGCAACGGGATCGCGCTGGGCACGGTCGCCGCCTGGTTTGCGATCCGCCGCTCCGAAGCGCGCAGGGCGATCGACCGCGACTACGATCCGATCGGGGTCGCCGTCGCCGCGGTCGTGCTGCTGGCGCTGCCGATCTTCGAGTCGACCGCCGATGTCTCCGCCGGGCTGGCCGGCGCCCTCGTCGGCGGCCTCGCCGGCCTCGCAGCGGCCGGCCTGCGCCGCGAGCCCGTCTAGGCTGGACGGTCGATGGCGGTTGACGACGAGCGACTCGAAGCGGCAATCGAGCGGCTGGCGGATGCCGAGCGCTTCGCCGAGGCGGAGACGATCGTCGCCCGCGCGGCGCCGCAGCTGCAGCGCGTGCTCGCCGCCGCCCTGGCCGAGGGCGGCTGGTTCGGCGAGTCGCACGAGAACGAGTCGCTGAAGGCCGCCACCGTCCCCGACCCCGACGAGCGCATCGCCGCCGTCCGCACCCTGCTCGCCGAGGAGGCGCGAATGGGGATGATGGTTGGTGTCGCCGTCGGCTGGGCACTGAAAGAGGAGATCAGCGCGGGCGAAAGCCCCGAGACGGAAGGAGAGAGCTGAAGATGGAGATCAAGTTCCACGGCCACTCGTGCTTCGAGCTGAGCGAGGCGGACGCGACCGTCCTGGTCGACCCGTTCCTGAAGCCGAACAACCCGGCTGCGGTCCACACCGCGGAGGAAGTCGAGCCGACCCACATCGTTGTCACGCATGGGCATGTCGACCACATTGCTGATGCGGTCGGGGTCGCTACACGCACCGGAGCCGAGTGCGTGGCGATCGTGGAGATCGCCAACTGGCTCGAAGAGCAGGGGGTCGAGAAGGTCTACGATCCCAACCTCGGGGGTACGGTCCGCTTCGACTGGGGCTGGATCAAGCTCGTCCCCGCCTGGCACACGAGCACGATCGCGGGCTCCAGCGAGGCTCCTTACAGCCCCACCCCCGGCACCGTCACCGGCACGCCCGCGGGCCTGCTGATCAACATCGGCGGCAAGACCGTCTACCACGCCGGCGACACCTGCCTGTTCGGCGATATGAAGCTGATCGCCGAGCGCAACCCGGTCGATGTCGCGCTGCTGCCGATCGGCGGCCACTACACAATGGATCGCCATGACGCGGTCGCCGCAGCCGAGTTCGTTGGCGCCGGCACGGTGATCCCGGTCCACTACGACACCTTCCCCCCGATTGAGACCGACGCCGGGGCTTTCAAGTCCGAGGTCGAGTCGCAGACCTCCTCGCAGGTGGCATTACTGAAGCCGGGAGAGTCGCTTGCCGCCTGACCATTGAGTCCAGAGGGGCAACCGGGGACCCGGTCGCGCGGTCCGCTACTCGGCGTCGCCGGCCGCGGGCGCTTCTGCTTCGGCCGTGGCGGGCTCGGGCGTGGCAGGCGTTTCCGCCTCGCCTTCCTCGGAACTGCTGCCGGAGGTCGAAGGCGGTGGCGGCGGCGTCGATTCCGCCGCCGGCTGCGTTGCCGGCGGCACGCTCGGCGGGGTCGACTCGGCCGGCGGCGGCGAGCTGTCCGCGGGCGGAGCCGAGGCTTCCTCGGCGGGTGCGCTGCTCGGCGGGGTCGAGCCGCCGACCGTGACCACGACGGTTTCGGCGCCGGTAGGGGCGCCGGCTGCGGGCGCCGGCGATTTCGCCGCGGTCAGTTTCGGCGCGCCGGCTTTGGCGATCGCTTTCGAGTCGCCGTCACCCTCGGCCGCTGGAGATCCGCCGGCTTCGGTGCCACCGGATTCCTCGACCGGCGCGGGCGCCGGCTCCTCGGCGGGAGCGGCTGCCTCAGGGGCGGGCCCGACGGCCAGTTCGACTGGCTCTGCGGGCACCGGCGCGACCTGGTTCGGGGCGAGCGCGAGCGGGCCGCGGTGGACGGACGAAGTCAAGGCCTTGGCTGGCGGATTGGTCTTCGGCACCGGGCTCGTGTCGGCGTTCTGGTTGACCTCGACCGCGCCAGCGGTAATCACGGCTGCGGTGACGACGCCGGCGACCGCCTTGGTGCCGATCGCCCCGCCGACCGCGCCGATTCCACCGGCAGCGCCACTGCCGCCGATCGCGGCACCGACGCTGCCGACGGCGCCCGCGCCGGTCGCGGTGGCGGCTGCGGTGGCCCCTGCACTTGCGCCGGCCGTTGCCGTCGCACCCGCTGTTGCCGTTGCACCGGCGCCTGCACTCGCGCCGCCGGTGGCGCCGGCCGAAGCGCCGCCGCTCGCTCCGCCCAACCCGAGTTTGCCGACGATGAAGCCTTTGAGCGCGACCAGCGCGCCGGTCGGGAAGAGGGCCGCCATCACCTTGTCGTTGGAGCGGACCTGGGAGCGGAAGTCAGCGCACTCCTCGCAGTCGCGCACGTGGCGGCGCACCGGGCCGGAGACCTTGCAAAGGCCCTCGGCCGCCTCGGCCAGCTCAAGTTTTACTTCGCCGCAGGTCAGCTGGCGCGCCTGGCTAGCCTCGGCGAGCGAGATCCGCGCCCGCACCAGCAGCGACTTGACCGAAGGCACGCTGGTCTCCATCGTCGCGGCAATTTCCTCGTAGGACATCGCGTCCATCTCGCGCAGCAGCAGCGCCGTGCGCTGCGTCTCGGGAAGCTTGCCGACGTCGGTGAGCAGCTGGCGGAACTCCTCGCGGTTGCTGACCTTCTCGGCGGTCGAGGCGGCCTCGACGACCGGGACCATGTCCATCGATTCCTGCGCGTCCGCGGTTGGTTTGCGCAGGTGGTTGAGGCAGCGGTTGCGCGCGATCCGGTACAGCCACGGGCGCAGGTTGATCTCGCGCTCGTCTGCGAGCATCGCCCGGTAGGCGTTGACGAAGACCTCTTGGAGGACGTCCTCGGCGTCCTCGGTGGAATTCAGCATCTGCCGGCAGAAGCCGAGCAGGCGAGCCTGGTAGCGATCGACGATCGCCTCGAAGGCGCCCGGGTTGCCGCCGCGGGCCATCGCGATCAGCTTCGGGTCGCCCTGCAGCTTGAGCAGCGGCGAGCGACGGGCGAGAAGTCCGTGTTGACTGGCGTGGGTTAGAGCCGATGCCTCCAAGCTTCACTCCTCCAGGGAAAGGCGTCTAGAGCGGCGTCGTCTTCATAAGTAGGGACACCGTAACAGCGCGATAGTTGCGCTCTGTACAAACATTTACCCGGCCTTTAGGCGCGAGAAACAAGCCGCCGGGGCGCATGCGTTGTCCGCGGAGGCGCAGAGATGCCCGGGGCGGGACTCGAACCCGCAAGCCCCCGAAGGGGCAGCGCATTTTAAGTGCGCCGCTTTTGCCAGTTTCGCCACCCGGGCAAGGGCGATGGTAGCTGCGCCGATAGGCTCAACCCATGTCTGACCACGGGGGGCGGATAGTTGCTCGGGCGCTGAAGTCGCGCGGCGTCAGCCACCTGTTCACGCTGTCCGGCGGCCACCTGTTCTCGATCTACGACGGCTGCCGGGCGGAGGGAATCGAGATCGTCGACGTGCGCCACGAGCAGTCGGCGGTCTTCGCCGCCGAGGGCTTCGCCAAGGCGACTCGGCGAGTCGCGGCGGCGGCGCTGACCGCGGGGCCCGGGGTGACCAACGGGATCAGTGCGATCGCGGGCGCCCAGGCCAACTGCTCGCCGGTCTGCGTGCTCGGCGGGCGCGCGCCGGAGTTGCGCTGGGGCTCGGGCTCGCTGCAGGAGATCGACCACCTGCCCTTCGTCTCGCCGCTGGTCAAGGCGGCGGAGACGGTGAAGGAGGCGGGGGAGATTGGCCCGCGCACCGCGGCGGCGCTCGATCTGGCGCTGAGCGCGCCCTTCGGCCCGACCTTCGTCGACTACCCGCTCGACGTCGTCTTCAGCGAGGCGGAGGCGCAGATCCCGGCCGTGCGCGCGGCCGAGGCGCAGCCGGCCGAGGGTGTCGAGCGGGCAGCGGCGCTGCTGAGCGAGGCCGAGCGGCCGGCGATCATGGCCGGCAGCGGCCTCTACTGGGGCCACGGCGAGCAGCAGCTGCGGGCGCTGGCAGAGGGGCTGGGCATTCCCGTCTTCCTCAACGGGCTCGGCCGCGGCTGCCTCGGCGCCGATCACGAGCTCACCTTCAGCCGCGCTAGGGGCGCCGGTCTCAAGGACGCCGACGTGGCACTCGTCGTCGGGGTGCCGATCGACTTTCGGCTCGGCTTCGGCGGCAGCTTCGGCGAGGATACGAAGCTGATCCGGCTGGACGTGGCGCCGAACGAGCTGACTGCGAATCGGGCGCCGGAGGTCGACCTCGTCGGCGATGTCGCGGGGACGCTCGCGGCGCTCGGCGAGGCGGTCTCCGGCGAGCGTGGTCGCACTGACGTCTGGCTCGAGCGGTTGCGCGCGGTTGAGACGGAGAAGCGGGCGGCGGAGCAGGAGGAGCTGAACGACGGCCGCTCGCCGCTGCACCCGGTGCGCATTTACAGGGAGCTGGGCGATGTGCTCGACCGGGACGCGATCGTGATCGGCGACGGGGGCGACTTCGTCTCCTATGCCGGCCGTTTCATCGACACCTACGAACCGGGATGCTGGATGGACCCGGGGCCGTTCGGCTGCCTCGGCGCCGGGCCCGGTCAGGCGATCGGCGCCAAGCTCGCCCGTCCGGACAGGCAGGTCTGCCTACTGCTCGGCGACGGCGCCTTCGGCTTCGCGGGCATGGAGTTCGACACTTTGGCGCGTCACGGCCTGCCCGTGGTGGGCGTGATGGGCAACAACGGCATCTGGGCGCTCGAGCATCACCCGATGAAATTCCTCTATGGCTACTCGGTAGCGGCCGAGCTGCGACCGGAGACTCCCTACGAGAAGGTCGTCGAGGCGCTGGGCTGCGACGGGGTCGTCGTCAGCGATCCGGCCGAGCTGCGACCGGCGCTCGAGCGGGCCTTCGAGTCCGGCCGGCCAACCCTGGTGAACGTCATCACCGACCCCGAGGTTGTCTACCCGCGCAAGTCGAACTTGGCTTGACAAAGCCAAGTCCTGGCTGGCTGGCCAGATCGGCGCATCGCCGGCCCCAGACGTGAATCGACCGCCATGACTGGCGGCCGATTCAAGTTGGCCCCCCAGGACGGGCAGGGGTACGTCTCCGGGGGCCAGTTCTTATTCGTTGGGCTCAGACGGCGGGAGGCGCCATGATGCGGCAATCGCCTAAGCCCTATGGTCGGGTCGGATTCTGGACTCTCGTCCTCACCTCTTCCCCGATGCGACGAGTATGCGCTCGTCTATCCGGAATGTCTAGGAGCTGCATATGTCCCTACTAATAAATCGGTAGAAGCACATTACCAAGTTTTCGGGGTTAGGACCCCCCGTTAACCCAACTGGACGGGTGCCGAAAACTCGCCTGTACACCGGGTCCCACGGGTTCTGCTCGGATACGTTCATGCTGGTTACCCCCTTACGAGGCGGTCTCGAGCGCCATGCCGTAGAGGATGTCGTGCTCGGAGGCCTGCACCTGGTCGAGGTCGAAGGCGCGCATCGCCTCGATCAGGATCACGGCGCCGGCGATGATCGTCGGCGCGCGGTCGCGGTGCAGGCCGGGGATCGCCGCCCGTTGCTCGAGCGGGGCGGAGGCGAGCTGGGAGAGCAGGCGCTGGATCGTCGTCAGCGGGAGCACGTGGCCATGCACACGGGCCGGATCGTAGGGCTCGAGCCCGAGCTCGATCGCCGAGAGCGAGGTCGGCGTGCCGGCGACCGCGATGCCGGCCGCCGCGCGGGCCTCCTCTTGGCCTGCGAGCGCGTCTGCGATCAGGACGCGGACGCCGCCGGCCAGTGCCTCGAGCTCGACTGCGGTCGGGGGGTCGCCGGAGATGTGGCGCTCGGTGTGGCGGACGACGCCGGCCTGCAGCGAGTCGTGGAAGGCGACCTCGGTGCCCGTGCCGACGATCATCTCGGTCGAGCCGCCGCCGATGTCGATTACCAGGGTCGGCGTGTCCGGCGGCTGTTCGGCGGTGGCACCGCGGTAGGTGAGGCGCGCCTCCTCCTCGCCGTCGAGCACGCGCGCCTGCAGCGCGAAGCGCTCGCGCAGCTCGGCGACGAAGGCGCTGCCGTTGGATGCGTCTCGCACGGCGGACGTGGCGATCGCCGCCGGCTGCTCGGCTCCCGCCTCGCGGCAGATCTCGACGTAGTCGGCGATCACCGCGCAGGCGGCCTCGATCGCTTCGTCGGCGAGCTGGCCGGAGAGGTCGACGCCGCGCCCGAGACGGGTCACACGGCTCTGCCGCTCGAGCACCGCGACGCCGTCGTCGACGTCGGCGATCAGCAGCCTTGTCGAGTTGCTGCCGATGTCGATCACGGCGACCCGTTGAGGATTCTCAGCCATGGGCAGCGGCACTCTAGTCAAGGTTGGCGGGGTCGAGCGGGTGAAGCAGCGCCCCCGCAAGCCTACCTGCGAGCGATCACGATCCCGTCGCCCTGCGCCGCCCCGTTGCTAGCATGGACAGACCGTCGCGGGGTGGAGCAGCCAGGTAGCTCGTCGGGCTCATAACCCGAAGGTCGCAGGTTCGAATCCTGCCCCCGCTATAGAGAAAGGGCCTGCAATGCAGGCCCTTTCTTGTGCTCGAGGATGGTGGCAAGCTCCCCGGCGGGTACTAAGTGGGTACTAAGTTCGTCAGCTTTGCGTATGCCGGATACCTCACCGACCGCCTGATAGTCATCGGCCAGATCGTCGCCGTCGAGCGTTTCGAGCGGTGTCAACGCGATAGCACGACAATGGCGAGTCCGATCCAGCCGACGCTAAACCCCACCAGGACTGTTGTGTTGAGGATTCGGTAAACCGACGAGTTCCGGGCCAACTCTGCGTTGACCGCGAGCGGCAGGAACATCAGCGGCTGTACGAACGCGCCAAGGACCAGCATTGCGCCGACCCAGACGGGAATCGACGCCACCGCGATTCCGACCGCCGTGAGGATCGTGCCCATGAAGAGCAAGTCGAGGTGAGCCTGGCGGATGCGGCCCAGGTGTCGCAATCCGACGCGCATCAACGCTTCCGGCCTCTCGACCGTGGCGACCATCACCCAGCCAGACAGGGCGGCGACTGTCAGCTCGCAGATTCCCAGCTTGGCGAGGAGTGGCATTTGCAACCTCCTTTGTAGATGATCAATACAGAACTACATCACTATTACAGTTCTGCTACTATCGTGCAGCACGATGCCTACGACTCAAGCTCCCACTTCGCCCTCTCCACCCACAACCCGCAGCGAGCGCCGCAAAGCCCGCACCGCCGCCGCGATCCTCGATGCCGCCGAGCGCCTCTTCCTCGGCCGCGGCTTCGGTGTGACCACGATGGAGGACATCTCCGAGGAGGCCGATGTCGCCGTCGGCTCGATCTACGCGCACTTCGACAGCAAGGACGGCGTCTACGCGGGACTGATCGACCGTGCCCTGGAGCTCGACAAGCGCTATTGCGACGAGGGCTTCGACTCGGGCGCGACGCCGGTCGAGCAGCTGGTCGGTCTCTCGGAGGGCTACTTGCGTTTCGCTCGTGAGCACCCCGGCTACTTCCGCTTCTTTCGCTTCCCTCCGCCCGACCGCCCCTCCAAGGAGGCCGCGCCTCAGCCCGCCAAACGCGTCGCGCAGCGCATCCGAGAAGAGACCGAGCGGATGGAGGGTTGCGTGCGGGCGGCAATCGACGAAGGGATTGCGCGGCCAGTCGACCCGCAGAGCACCGCGACGTTCCTGTGGGCAGCCTGGGATGGGGTGATCGCCTGTCACCTCGGACTAGCGAACATGAACCTCAACGACGCCGAGTTCGATGCCGTGCTGGACCGGGCTCGCGAAGTCTTCACTCTGGGCCTTCTCTCGCCGAGCGCGCAAGGTGACGG
>Ga0210063_1000550_pt1 | contig 10952 bp, 10 predicted proteins | sample Muzzi_PWA_D1_FD_185529 | JGI IMG/M metagenome (GOLD analysis project Ga0210063, IMG submission 185529) | Wetland microbial communities from San Francisco Bay, California, USA, that impact long-term carbon sequestration - Muzzi_PWA_D1 (SPAdes) | ecosystem: Environmental > Aquatic > Marine >... | reverse complement strand
CCAGGCCGGGATATGCTCGCCGAATACCGAACTGAGGCCGGTGGCGATCAGCCCGGAACCCGCGGTGAACACCAGCGCAATAAGAATAAAAATCAATTCACCCGCGTACATGTTGCCGAACAGTCGTAAACCGAGCGAAATGGGCTTGGCCAGCAGCGCCACGGTTTCCAGTATCAGGTTGGGAATGAAAAACACGATCTTGCCGAGCGTGCTGGTGGCGGCAAACGGCTGACCCGTCAATTCGGCGATAAAACCGCCGACGCCCTTGATCTTGATACTGAAATAGAGGATCAGCACGAATACCGTCAGGGCCATGCTCATGGTGGCGTTCACATCGGTGGTGGGAACCACTTTCTGATAGTGGATGCCTGATCTTTTAGCCAACTCGGGTATCCAGTCAACGGGGATCAGATCCATGAAATTCATGAAGAAGATCCACACGAACAGCGTTAGAGCGAGCGGCGCAATGAACTTGCTGGTGCCGTGGAAAGACTCGCGCACACTGTTGTCGACAAACTCGACCGTCATTTCTATGGCGGACTGAAAGCGCGTGGGAACACCGGAGTTGGCCTGCCTGGCGACTCTGCCGAACAGCAGGTAGAACCCGATACCCAGGACGACGGCCCAGAACATCGTGTCGACATTGACCGCCCAGAAACCCATCGCCTGGGCTTCTTCGGCCGAATGCGCAAGCCCCCAGCTCCCATCGGGATGTTGCCCGTAGGTCAGGTTCTGCAGATGGTGCCTGATGTATTCACCCGTGGTGATGTTTTCGCTGCCGCCAGCCATTCCAAATCCTGCTTGTTTTCGCTTTACGAACCGAATGAAGGCGGCAAAGCCGCACCTACCCGGAACCTGTGTTCAAATCGTCAAAATTCAAGTGCTTCCGGTGTTTTTTTACGTGTTCCGGAAGGCCATCCCCAGGCCAAACCAGCTGGCGATCAATACACCGATCATCCCGATGAAAAAAAACCCCGCCGCCAACGGCTTCACAAAGACGAAGACCACGGCGCACAAAACACCCATCAGCGCCAGCTTGATGACCTCCGCCAGCGCAACGGTGCGCAAAAAGGCCGCACTGTCACCACCCAGCCTGCGGGCGGCCAGGGCTGTAAACAGTAAACCCGGCAGGTACACCACCAGGCAACCCGCCAATGTCGAATAAGCCGCCACCGGGCCAGCCAACAACGCCAGCAGCGCCAGAGAAATACCGGTCAGAGACTGGATTCTCAGGCTCAGCGCCAGATTGGGCGCCGCTTGTGGAGGGGTTGCTTTCACCCCCATGACTGGTTCATTCCTGTCTCCACCGGCAGAGCCCGCATCGCCACGGTGCAACGATTATTCGCCTAATCTACCTCTGCGCATCACTCACATTTTTGACCTCGGTCAGCTCACCCGGAAGAGCAAGTATGAACCGTCGGCCAAAGACCGCCCATTTTAGCAGTAGCGAATATGGCGGGGCAACCCACAGGTGTGATCGGAAGTCGAAGCGGGTCAATCGCCCGCATGGCGGCCGTCATCCGGGTGAATGGAATGCTCAGTCGGAGCCGTCCAGCTTCAGCCGTTCCAGGATGCCTTCGAATTCGTCAGAATTGTTGTAGTTGATGACCAGCCTGCCCTTGCCGGACGCATTGTGGCGGATTTGCACGCGCGCACCGAGGCTTTCACCGATCTGGTTCTGCAAGCGCATGATGTCGGGGTCGAGCCGGCGGCCGGGTTTCTTACCGGGTTTCTGCAGCCGGCGAACCAATGCCTCCGTTTCGCGAACGGAAAGCCGCTTGTGCACGACCTCCCTGGCGGCCTGGAGTTGCAGGTCGGGGTCCAGCGACAACAGCGCCCGGGCGTGCCCCATCTCCAGTGCACGCACATCGACCATGTCCTTCACTTCCTGCACCAGTTCGAGCAGCCGCAGCAGGTTCGATACGGAGGCGCGTGAGCGGCCAACGGCATCGGCCGCCTCCTGGTGCGTCATGGCGAATTCATCGATCAGGCGCCGCAGCGCAGTCGCCTCTTCCAGCGGATTCAGATCTTCGCGCTGGATATTTTCAATCAGCGACATCGCCACGGTGACTTCGTCCGGCACATCCCGTACCACGGCCGGGATGGTGCTGATACCGGCCAGTTGCGCAGCCCGCCAGCGTCGCTCACCGGCGATCAGCTCATACTTTCCCTTGCCGACCGGGCGGACCACGATGGGCTGAACGACGCCCTGGGCGCGGATGGAGTTGGAAAGCTCTTCCAGCTTTTCCTCGTTGAACACCGAACGCGGCTGATAGCGGCCGGGATGAATGACATCCAGCGGAAGCTGTCGAAGTTCGTCCCGGGCGTTCTGTTCGGTGACGTGTTTCAGGGTGGACTGGCTCAGCATCGAGCTGAGGTTGCGTCCGAGTGCGGGTTTTTTCCTGCTGTTCATGTTCGATTAAGGGGCTCCTTGGCCCGGTCTTTCTTTTCGTAACGGCGCAACATTTCACCGGCCAGCGCCAGGTGGGCGAGCGCGCCTTTCGACTGGGGATCATACAACAACACCGGTAATCCGTAGCTGGGCGCTTCCGCTACCCGGATATTTCGCGGCACCAGCGTTCGGTACACACGATCCCCAAAATTTTCGATCAACTGATCCGACACGGCGGTCGCCAGGTTGTTGCGCCCGTCATACATCGTGCGCAGTATTCCCTCGATCTCCAGATCCGGATTCACGCTGGAACGAATCTGCTCGATGGTGTTGATCAGGGCGGTCAACCCTTCCAGCGCGAAATACTCACACTGCATGGGAATCAGGACGCTGTCAGCCGCCGCCAGGGCGTTGAGCGTGAGCATGTTCAGTGACGGCGGGCAGTCGATGAAGATCCAGGCGTACTGCTCCAGCACGGGCTCCAGCGCGCGCCGCAGCGCGTATTCGCGTTCATCCTGTTGCAGCAGAATCATTTCGGCCGCCGTCAGATCACCGTTCGATGGCAGCAAATCGAAATTAAGGCCGTCGGGGCGCAGAATGGAATCCCGGAATGAGCGCTCGCCCAGGAGTACCTCGCAGGCCGAGACCATCAGCTTGCGGGGGTCGATACCGGTTCCGGTAGTGGCGTTTCCCTGCGGATCGAGGTCAATCAGGGCCACCGGCAGGTTCATAGTGGAAAAAGCCGCCGCCAGGTTGACGCAGGTGGTCGTTTTGCCCACGCCGCCTTTCTGGTTGGCCACGGCAATGATTCGTGCTGACATTCTATTCGGGCCTGTTAACACAAGTTGCTCGGTTTTGCAGATACGTTCATGCGATGAAGGACATCATGACGAGGTGCCGCTCCTCTTGCAATCCCGGCACCTGAAGTTGCTTGATGGAATCAACCTGCCAGCATGCCGGCAAGTCTTCAAGCTCGGCGTCGGGCCGTTTTCCCTTCATCGCCAGCAATCGCGTGCCGGACACGGCCAGGTGCCTTGACGCGAGCGCGAACGCAGCTATCGTGCTGAACGCACGGCTGATGATCGTTTGCGGCAGCGGCTGACCGGACCACGACTCCAGGCGTGCCTGCACCGGTCGGGCCTGGACCAGTTTCAACTCGCGCACCACGTGGTTGAGGAAACGGATTTTCTTGCCGGCACTGTCCAGCAGGGTCACTTCCAGGCCAGGCTGCATGATGGCCAGGGGAAGGCCGGGAAGGCCGGCGCCGGTTCCGGCGTCCAGCAAAGGGCCTGGCCCAATCCAGGGCAATACGGCCAGCGAATCGAGCAGATGCCGAGTGATCATCTGGCCCGGATCCCGGATGGCGGTCAGGTTGTAGGTTTTGTTCCAGCGGACCAGCAGCTGAAGGTAGTCCAGCAAAGCCTCCAGTTGGCCCGGATCAACCGGACCGGGCATCAGTTCACCCAGTCCGGCGGTCAGTTCTTCGCGCAGTTGCTGTTGCCGCACTGAAGCGCGCCGGGCTAGTTCAGGCCGGCTGAACGCATCTCCGCGGCAATCTTATGGGCGATGTCATCCGCGGCATCGGTGTGCTCAACATCCTTCGTGTAGGTGACGAGGCGCCAGACCGGCTGTTTCGTCTCCAGGTCGTAGTAACTGGATTCGACATAGGCTGTCGTTCTGAAATCTGTATAGCCGGCACCTTCGCGTACGACGTAAACGTCGGTGAAATAAGGCCTTGCCCAGCTGTAACCGACACCGGTGCCGACGTATTCAGCCCAGTAATCTGAGCGGACATAACCTTCCGACTCACCACCTCCGGAATAAAACATGACCACAATTCCGTCCACATTGGCCGACTGGAGGAGTTCAGTCGCCACGTCGACGTCGATTTCACCCCGAATGCCGCCGCTCATGCCGGGAACTTCGCTGCCTGCCACGGCCGGGGTACCCTTCTTCACCAGTATCTTGGCCACGTCGATTTCAACCGCCTTACGCATCAGCGCATCCGGCAGAACCGCAATAACCGCCACCTTGTCCGGCTTGTTGGTTACCGGCTTGTCGGTTTTCCAGGTGTCCATCACGCGCGTCTGGGCGCAGGCCGAAAGCAACAGCGACAATAGGGCGGCGATCAATACAGTGTGAAGTCTCATGGTCTTTCCCGTGGATTACAGACGCGCATATTAACCCAGCCTGTAGGAGGCCGCCATGCGGGCGACCACTTTTTAACGCTCCCAAAAGATTTCGCCCGCATGGCGGCCTCCAACAAACACCCAAACCCTCATGTTGGAATTGGCCCTAGACGCCCGTCACGGCGGTGTCGGGTTTCCCGGTCCGAGGCCCGGTATTCAATCGGAGATCGAGGGGCAAAGCGCCGAGATTGCCCCGTTCTCGCGAACCTGGCGCCGGGCAGTTTCGTCTGGGCGCCGGGCTGGACTGAATCCCATAGCAGCGCTATGGGTTGAAGGAAGCCCAAGTCCAGGCGGAACTGGACAAGCCAGGGTCGGGATAACGGGGCAATCTCGGTGCTATATAGCCAGGTCCAACTCTTCGGCACGATGGCAGGCGACGCGGTTGCCGTCTTCCATGTGCCGCAGGGCCGGGACGTCGGCTATGCAGCGCTTGACCTTGTACGGGCAGCGGGTGTGAAACACGCAGCCCTTCGGCGGATCGTAGGGCGAGGGCATGTCACCGGTGAGCCAACTGCTCTGGCGCGCCTCGGCCGCAAGTTTCGGGTCGGGTATGGGCACCGATTTCATCAGGGCGCTGGTGTAGGGATGCAGCGGCTTGCGGTACAGCGCCTCCCGCGTCGACAGTTCCATCGCCGAGCCCATGTACATGACCATCACCCGATCGCTGATGTGCTTGACGATCGACAGGTCGTGCGCGACGAAAATCAGTGACAGGCCGAGCTTTTTTTGCAAGTCCTTCAGCAGGTTGATGATCTGGGCCTGGATGGAGACATCCAGCGCGCTGACCGGTTCGTCGCAGACCACCAGGCGCGGGTTGAGGACCAGCGCGCGGGCAATCCCGATTCGCTGGCATTGCCCACCGGAAAATTCGTGCGGGTAGCGGTTGATCTGGTTCGGCAGCAACCCGACCATTTTCATCATGCCGCGGGCGCGTTCTTCAACCTGGACTCTCGCCATGTGGGGATAAAACGTCCACAGCGGTTCCGAGATGATGTCGCCAGCGGTCATGCGGGGATTGAGCGAGGCGATCGGGTCCTGGAAAACGATCTGCAGTTCCTTGCGCTTCTGGCGCAGTTCCTCCTCTTCCATTTCGGTGAGATTGTCGCCCCGCCACATCACGCGTCCCCGGCTGGGCTTGATCAGGCCGAGAATAGCGCGCGCCAGGGTCGATTTGCCGGAGCCCGATTCGCCCACGATGCCCAGCGTTTCGCTTTCATGCAGGTCGAAGCTGATGCCATTGACCGCGCGCAACACCCGTTCGCGGCGGCGGAAAATCCCGCCCGTCTGGTTGGTGAAGTTCACGGCCAGATCCTGCACCCTCAAAACCGGTTTGCTCATTCCACTGCCTCCGGTTCAGGGGAGGCTGTCCTTTCCGGCTCCGGCTCTGCCAGGGTCGGCAGGTCGAGCAATTCGCCGGTATCGATATCCCGAACGCAGCGACTGCTGCGTCCGTCCTCCAGCCTCTGCACCGGCGGCCGGTTGCGGCAGGCATCGACCGCCCTGGTGCAGCGGTCACGGAACCGGCAGCCATCGGGTAGTTCCTGCAGATTGGGCGGGTTGCCCGGGATCGCATGCAGGGCGTCATCGACCGAACTGTCCATGCGTGGCACCGAAGCCAGCAGACCCTGGGTGTATGGGTGACCGGGCCGGTAGAAAATATCATCAACCGATCCGGTTTCAACGACTTCTCCGGCGTACATGACGATGACGCGACTGGCGATTTCAGCCACGGCCGCCAGGTCGTGCGTAATCAGGATCATCGACATGTTGGATTTTTCACCCAGTTCGCCGATCAGCTGGGTGATTTGCGCCTGCACGGTGACGTCCAGCGCGGTGCTCGGCTCATCGGCGATCAGCAGGTCCGGCGCACACAACAGGCCCATTGCAATCATCACCCGTTGCCGCATGCCGCCGGAATACTCGTGGGGGTACTGCCTGATCCGCTCTTCGGGGTCGGGAATGCGCACCGCGCGAAGCATCTCCACCGCGTGCGCCCGCGCCTGCTCACGCCGCAGACCCTGGTGATGCTGCACCACTTCCGTCATCTGCTTTTCAATCGTGAGGTAGGGATTGAGCGAGGTCATCGGATCCTGGAAGATCATCGCGATTTCCGCCCCGCGAACCCGGTTCAATTCACGCGGCGGCATCGCCATCAGGTCCCGGCCTTTGAAAATCGCCGAGCCGCTGGCCGAGCCGTTCTCCGCGAGCAGGCCCATGATGGCCATCATCAGCTGGCTTTTGCCGGCGCCGGACTCACCGACGATGGCCAGCGTTTCACCGGTTTCCATGCTGAAATCGAGGCGATCGACGGCGCACAACTCCCCCTCGGGCGTGTCGAACGTGACGGTCAGGCCGCGAACGTCGAGCAGCGCCATCAGAAGTGGTCCTTCGGATCGAGCGCATCGCGCATGCCGTCGCCGATGTAGTTGAAGCAGTACAGGGTGACCGTCAGGAAAGCCGCGGGGAAAATCAGGGTCCAGGGCGCTGATTCCATGTCCTGTGCGCCGTCATTGACCAGCGCACCCCAGGAACTCATTGGCTCCTGCACACCCAGGCCGAGGAAGCTCAGGAAGGATTCGACCAGGATCACCTGCGGAATCGTCAGCGTGACGTAGACCATGACCACCCCGAGCAGGTTCGGGATGATGTGACGCCGGATGATGTCCCGGTGTTCCACGCCACAGGCGCGCGCCGCTTCGACGTATTCGGTGTTTTTCAGGCCCAGCGTCTGGCCGCGCACGATGCGCGCCATGTCCAGCCAGTTTACCGCCCCGATGGCGACGAAAATCAGCACGATGTGGCGGCCGAACACGACCATCAGGAGAATGACGAAGAACATGAATGGCAGGGCGTAGATGATATCCACCACCCGCATCATGAAGCGGTCGGTAAACCCCCCGTAATAGCCGGCAATAGCGCCATAGGTTACCCCGATCACCAGGCTGACCAGGGTCGCAACCAGGCCCACCATCAGGGACACGCGGCCCCCTTCCAGTGTTCGCACCAGGATGTCGCGCCCGACCGCGTCGGTTCCGAACCAGTGGCCGGTTTCAAGGCTGGGCGGTGACGAGGTATTGTCCCAATCGGTGAAATCGCCTTCCCAGGGGGACAGCATCGGGCCGAATAACACCACCAGCAGCATCACGAACATGATGATGCCGCTGATCACCGCGGCCCGGTTTTTCAACAGTCGGTGCCAGGCATCCATCCACAAGGAACGGCCGCGGACATCATCCTCGGCCATGGCCGCGGCAAACGGATCGTCGACTATCGTGTTGACGGAATCGCTCACATGACCTCGTCGAAACGAATCCGTGGATTCATCCAGGAATAGAGAATATCCACGATGAAATTCAGAAGAATGATGATCACCCCGTAAAAAATGACCACGCCCATCACCAGCGTGTAATCACGGTTCAGTGCGCCCTGTACGAAATAGCTGCCCAGTCCCGGAATGGAATAAATCCGCTCGATGACCACCGACCCGGTGATCAACCCGGCCGTGGCCGGCCCCATGAAGGAGATGACCGGCAGCAGGGCCGGCTTGAGTGCGTGCCGCCGGATGACCAGGTGGCCGGGCAGGCCTTTGGCCCGCGCGGTGCGAATGTAGTTGCTGTGTAACACCTCGATCATGCTGCCGCGGGTGAGCCGCGCGATATAGGCGATCGCCGGCAGAGCCAGCGTAATCACCGGCAGAACCATGCGCTGAATCGACCAGTCCCAGCCACCGGCGGGCAACCAGCCGGCGTACACGGCCAGCACCAGGATGAGCAGCGGCGCCACCACGAAATTGGGTATGGAGATGCCCAGCATGGCTATACCCATGATGGAGTAGTCGGCCGCGGTATTCTGGCGCAACGCAGCCGCGATGCCGATCGCGGTGCCGACGAAAAACGCCAGCACCATGGCCAGGCCGCCCACCGTGAGCGATACCGGGAAACCCTGTGCGATCAGCTCGTTGACCGTCCAGTCCTTGTATTGGAATGAAGGTCCGAAATCCAGCGTGATGATCTGCCCCAGGTAGCGGAAATACTGCTGCATCAGGGGTTCATCGAGGTGATACTTGGCATCCAGGTTGGCCCGGATCTCCGGTGGCAGCACTTTCTCGCCATCGAACGGACCGCCGGGCGCCACCCGAATCATGAAAAACGCGATGGTAATCAGCACCAGCAGCGTGGGGATCAGCCCCAACAGGCGGGAGGTTGCGTGGTGAATGATTCCCTCCTGCCTCAAGACTCACCCTCGTCGTCAGCCTTTCGGCCAACTTCGGTTGCCGCCCCGGGCCCTTCGTGAACCTCAGCCTCGCCGGCCGGAATTTCTTCCGCGGGTGCTTCACCCGCTTCGGGGACATCGGCGGATGACGTGGAATCAACCCGGCTGGAGGCCGCCTGCTCGCCCGCCTGCCGGCTTTTCAGTTTGAACATGTAACGCGAAAGATGATGATCCATCACGTTATCCTGCCAGCCGCGCAAATGCGTATCGACCAGTCGTTTGCTCACGTAGGAATACACCGGGATGATGACGAAATCCGCCAGCAATTCACGCTCGGCTTCGAACATCAGGCGCTCGCGGCGTGCGCGAATGCGCTCGGTCCCCACCTCGTCCAGCAAGGCGTCGAAGGTGTCGTTGGAATAGCCATAATCATTCCCTGCATGACCCGTGCGAAACATTTCCAGAAAACTGTAAGGATCATTGTAGTCGCTGATCCAGCCGGCCCGGAATACCTGCGTGATGATTTTCTGCTCCCGGTTTTGCAGGAACACCCGGAACTCCTCGTTGACCAGCGTGGCGATAACGCCCAGCTGTTGCTTCCACATGGAGGCAATGGCCAGCGCGATTTTCTTGTGGTTTTCACTTGTGTTGTAGCGAATCTCTACGTACAGGGGGTTTTCAGCCGAATAACCCGCCATCTCGTACAAACGCCGGGCCGCCTCGTCGCGCTGATGTTGGGTCCATTCCGCGTAGTCGGGAGTAAACGGAACGTAGCCTTCGATTCCGGGCGGCACCAGGGAAAAAGACGGCTTTTCTCCAAACTGGGTCACCTTTTCCGTAATGACTTTCCGGTCGATGGCCAGGATCAGGGCCTGTCTCAGTTCGGGGTTTTCAGCAAAGGGTTCGCGCAGCAGGTTGAAACCATAAAAATAGGAGCCCATCCAGGGGCTGACCACCAGTTCATCCGGATAGTAGTGCTGAAGCCATTTGAACTGGTTGTTGGGCACTTCGGCTGTCCAGTCGAGGGCGCCCGACCGGAACATCGTCACTTCGGCAGTCAGGTCTTCAATCGGATAGTATATGACCCGCTCGATGATGACCTGGTCCACCTCGCGAAAGAGCGGATTTTTTTCCAGCTCGATTGAAACCCTGGGGTTCCAGCTCTTCAGCACGAAAGCGCCATTTGAAACCAGCTTGCCCGGGCGCGAGAACTGGTCGCCAAACTCTTCAACATTTTTCCGGTTCACCGGGTAGGCTACCGGGCTCGCGAGCAGGCCGAGGAAATAGGGGGTCGGGCCGGTCAGCGTAATCTGCAGCGTGTACTCATCCAGCAGGCTGATGCCCAAGTCCTCGACCGGCAACTCACCGGCCAGCACCTCGCGCGCATTAAGAATGGGCAGCAATGAGACAGCTGCATCGGAGGCGGTTTCCGGGTCGGCCGCGCGCCTGAGGCTGTAAATGAAATCCTCCGCCTTGATCGGATCGCCGTTCGACCACTTGAGATCGCGACGAAGGTAAAACGTGTAGGTGCGCGCATCGCGTGAAATGTTCCAGCCGGTGGCTGCTCCGGGAATGATGTCGCCGTCCGGCGCTTCGGTGGTCAGGCCTTCGAACAGGTCCCGCAGGATGTGCGAGGTCGGCACACCTTCTGCCCGGTGCGGATCGAGCGTTTGCGGCTCATCCCCGTTACCGCGGTAAACGACCTGTTCTGCAGCCAGCACGGAAGGGTCGGGACGGCCATCTTCCAACAACACCAGCTCGACCGGCTGCGGCCGGTTCTCACGCGGTCTGCCAAAATCTCCGTTTTCATCACCACAGCCGGCCAACTGCACCAGCCCGGTGACCAGAACGACTCGCAATGACTTGGCAAAATTCAAGGGCTCTCCATTTTCAGGCCAAGATACCTGGACAGATGAATATCCCGCACATTATCAGCAAACCCGGTGACTTGCCGGCTCACCAGGTGGCGCGAGACATAATAGTAAAGCGGTATGACCGGCATGTCCTGCAGCAGCATCGATTCGGCTTCGTGCAGCAGCTTCATTCGCGCCCCACCTTCGGTCAGCTCTGCAGCCTTCAGAACCTGGTCATAAGCCGGGCGGTCATAAAACGTGTTGTTCAGGCTGCTACCGCCGGCAAACAGTTCCAGAAAAGTGGAC
>Ga0210063_1000549_pt1 | contig 10953 bp, 8 predicted proteins | sample Muzzi_PWA_D1_FD_185529 | JGI IMG/M metagenome (GOLD analysis project Ga0210063, IMG submission 185529) | Wetland microbial communities from San Francisco Bay, California, USA, that impact long-term carbon sequestration - Muzzi_PWA_D1 (SPAdes) | ecosystem: Environmental > Aquatic > Marine >... | reverse complement strand
GTTTTCTTCAGCATTGTTTAAGGCATACTTAAACTCTATAGAAATGTTCTCATAACTCTTTACCTTTTGAGAGACTTCATTCAATAAAGCTTTAGCTTCTTGTGATTTTTGTGCATTTATAGAGATACTTATAAATAAGATTAAAAAGAAAAATCTTTTAAGTGTTTTCATGTCTGTTAATTATTTTTTTCATTTTCCAATAACTGATCTAAAGCTACTAAATCTGGCACTAAAACTTGTCTTGCTTTACTGCCTTCAAAATGTCCTACTATACCAGCCGCTTCTAATTGATCAATTAGTCTGCCGGCTCTATTATACCCTAATTTTAGCTTACGCTGTAATAGTGATGCAGATCCTTGTTGGGCAGTAACAATAATTTCTGCTGCTTCTCTAAACAGAACATATCTGTCGTCTATATTTATATCAAGACTTGTGCCACTTTCCTCACCAACATATTCTGGTAATTGATAAGCTTCAGGGTAGGCTTTTTGTGAACCTATAAACTCTGTTATTTTATCAATCTCTGGAGTATCTACAAAAGCGCATTGCACTCTAATTAAATCGTTACCTTGTGTATAAAGCATGTCTCCGCGACCTATAAGCTGGTCAGCACCAGATCCATCTAAAATTGTTCTGGAATCTATTTTTGAAGTCACTCTAAATGCTATTCTGGCTGGGAAATTAGCTTTTATAATACCGGTTATAACATTTACCGACGGACGTTGTGTTGCAATTATTAAATGAATACCAATAGCTCTTGCCAATTGGGCTAAACGAGCAATAGGAGTTTCAACCTCCTTACCTGCAGTCATTATTAAATCTGCAAATTCATCAATAACCAAAACTATATACGGTAAAAATTGATGCCCTTCATTTGGGTTTAGTTTTCGAGCTTTAAATTTAGTATTATATTCAGCGATGTTTCTACAAAAAGCATTTTTAAGTAATTCGTATCGATTATCCATTTCAATACACAAAGAATTTAATGTATTGATTACAAGATTGTTGTCTGTAATAATAGCTTCTTCTGAATCAGGAAGTTTTGCTAAATAATGTCTTTCAATTTTATTGAAAAGTGTAAGCTCAACTTTTTTGGGATCAACCAAAATAAACTTGACTTCTGCAGGATGTTTTTTATACAGTAGTGAAGTTAATACAGCATTAAGTCCAACAGATTTCCCTTGCCCTGTTGCTCCAGCCATAAGTAAATGAGGCATTTTGGCCAAATCAACTACAAGAGTTTCATTACTAATAGTTTTTCCTAAAGCAATTGGTAACTGCATTTCAGCATTTTGGAATTTTTTTGATGCAATTACTGAACGCATTGAGACCACTGTTGAGTTTTTGTTTGGCACTTCAATACCAATGGTTCCTTTTCCTGGAATAGGAGCAATGATCCTTATGCCAAGTGCAGAAAGAGAAAGGGCAATATCGTCCTCGAGGTTTTTTATTTTTGAAATTCTTATTCCAGCTTCCGGAACAATTTCATATAATGTTACTGTTGGACCAATGGTCGCTTTAATGCTAGCGATACCAATTTTATAGTTATTAAGTGTTTCTACAATTCTATTCTTGTTTTCCTCAAGCTCTTCTTGATTGATTGTGATACCTTCTGTATCATATTTTTTCAATAAATCTAAAGGAGGAAATTGATAGTTACCTAACTCTAAAGTTGGGTCAAATTGTCCAAAATCTTCAACCAATTTATTAGCTAGATTATCTGTTTCAGATTGTTCTTCTTCTATTTTTTCAACTTCCATTTCAACCTGATCTTCAACAACTTCAGGTTTTTTAGATTTTGTTTTTGATTCTAAATCCTCTAGTGGGATGTCAAATGCGGTTTTGATGTCTTCAGCTTCAGCAGTTAAATCATTATCTATATGCACAAAAGTATCGTCATCATTGTTTTCAGTATTTTGATTACTTGAAAACTCTTCTTTTATATTTTTCTTGGCAGATTTAAATATTGAAATAAAACTTTGTGCTGTTACTTTAAAACGAATGGCCAAATAAACTATTAGCGCAAAAAGGAGAAGTAATATGATTCCTATTTTCCCTATGTAATCTTGTAGGAATGAATTTATTTCAAAACCAATAGCTCCAGATAAAGTATCTATTTTTGGAATGAAAAAACCAAAGAAAACCGAAAACCAAATGACAATCAAGGTTCCCCAAAACCAATGTTTTAATAACTTGGTTTTGTTTATATCCATTATAACATAAATGCCAGATAGAAATATCAGTCCAGAAAACACAAAAGAAGAAATACCAAACCCCTTATATATAAAGAAATGACTTAACCATGCACCAGATTTGCTTAACCAATTTTGAGCATCACTCTCTCGTGAACCAAATTCGGTAAGAATACTTTGATCTGCTTTTCCAGTAAAAAAGAAAGACAAAAATGCTGTAAACAAAAGAACACCAAAAATGATTAAAAAGCTACCAAAAATTAATTTTTGCTGACTCGATAACTTGAAACTAGGTTTTTTAATTTTGGAAGAGGTAGCTTTCTTTTTTTTCCTTTTAGCCATTAATGCCTGATTGATTTGAACAAAAATACAAATTACTAACGTTTATCCTAAAGGTTATCGTATATTAAAAAATCTTCGGTAGATATATAATTAAACCTATTATAATTCCAGAAATGGCCGAAATAAAAACTGCACCAGCCGAAATGTCTTTAATAAAACCAATTTTTGAATGATGCTCTGGATGAATAAAGTCTGCAATCTTTTCAATTGCAGTATTTAACCCTTCAACACTAATTATAATACATATAGACAAAATTTGAACAATCCATTCAGTTGTGTCAAGATTAAAATAAAAACCAGCAACCGTAATTAGAATAGCTATCACAAACTGAACCTGAATACTTGCTTCTGTTTTAATTAGCTGAACAGCTCCTCTAAAGGCATAATTTATACTTTTGATGCGGTTTATTAATAAACTTTCTTTTTTAGGCATTTTCTAAAGCATCTAGTGCTGCTTTGTAATTAGGTTCTTGAGCTATTTCAGGTACTTGTTCAGTATAAGTTATAATACCTTCTTTATTTAAAACTATAACGCATCTTGATAGTAAGCCATCAAAATTTCCATTGGTCATCATTAGCCCATAATTTGTTCCGAATTCTCCTTTTTTGAAATCAGAAAGCATCACTACATTTTCAATACCTTCGGCTGCACAAAAAGATTTTTGAGCAAATGGTAAGTCTCTTGAAATACAAAGTATTTTTGCTTTACTTGATGCCGATTTGTTAAACTCTCTAACTGAAGCAGAACAAATTCCTGTTCCTACACTTGGAAAAATATTGAGCAATAATTTTTCATTTTGAAAATCTTTCAATGTTTTTGTTGAAAGATCTTCAGCAACCAATTGAAAATCTGGTGCTTTTGATCCTACTTTTGGTAATTCTCCTAAAGTTGTTACGGTGTTTCCACCCAATGTTATTTTAGCCATAAATAAGGTTTTAAAATGATTATGTAAAATTAACAATTATTAAACGTTAGTCCTCATAAATTTTATCAATTTTAATATAATTTTTTAAAATATAATTATAACAATTTTTGATTTAGAATTGCTAATTTTAAGGAATTTGTAAATTAAGTATAAATCTTAAATAATTAAAATAATTAATAATATGAACAGTTCAACAAATGGAAAATGTCCTTTTATGCATGGAGCAAATACTGCAACCGAAAAGTCGGTTATGGATTGGTGGCCAAATGCATTAAATCTAGATATTTTGCATCAACATGACACTAAAACAAATCCTTTAGGTAAAGATTTTAACTATCGAGAAGAATTAAAAAAATTGGATGTAGAAGCTCTCAAAAAAGACCTTCATGATTTAATGACAGATAGCCAAGATTGGTGGCCTGCAGATTGGGGACACTATGGTGGATTAATGATTCGTATGGCATGGCATGCAGCTGGTTCTTATAGAATTGCTGATGGTCGTGGTGGAGCTGGAACTGGCAACCAGCGTTTTGCACCACTTAATTCTTGGCCAGATAACGTAAGTTTAGACAAAGCAAGACGTTTGCTTTGGCCTATTAAAAAGAAATATGGAAACAAAGTAAGCTGGGCAGATTTAATGATATTGGCAGGTAACATTGCTTATGAAAGCATGGGTCTTAGAACCTTTGGTTTTGCATTTGGTCGTGAAGATATTTGGGGACCAGAAAAAGACACATATTGGGGAGCAGAAAAAGAGTGGTTAGCACCAAGTGATGAACGTTATGAGAATGTGGACAAACCAGCTACCATGGAAAATCCGTTAGCAGCTGTACAAATGGGATTGATTTATGTAAACCCTGAAGGTGTAAATGGAAATCCAGACCCAATAAAAACTGGAGCTCAAGTTCGTGAGACTTTTAAAAGAATGGCTATGAATGATGAGGAAACAGTAGCTTTAACAGCTGGAGGACATACTGTTGGAAAAACTCATGGAAATGGAGATGCCAGTATTTTAGGGCCAGATCCAGAGACAGCTCCAGTAGAAAGCCAAGGTTTTGGATGGGCTAACCCAACCAGAACAGGAAAAGGGCGTGATACTGTAACGAGTGGTATTGAAGGTGCTTGGACAACACATCCGACACAATGGGATAATGGTTACTTCGAAATGTTATTTAATCACGAATGGGAATCTCGAAAAAGCCCGGCTGGAGCTTGGCAGTGGGAACCTGTAAGCATCAAAGAAGACGATATGCCGGTAGATGTTGAAGATATGGTTACTCGAAAAAAGCCGATCATGACTGATGCAGATATGGCAATGAAAATGGATCCTACCTACAAAGAGATATCTTTAAAATTCAAAGATGATTTTGATGCTTTTTCTGATGCTTTTGCAAGGGCCTGGTTTAAATTAACTCATCGTGATATGGGTCCCAAAGACCGTTACTATGGACCTGACGTACCTCAAGAAAATTTAATTTGGCAAGATAATGTACCTAAAGGAAAAAAGGATTATGATGTTGATGCAGTAAAAGCAAAAATTGAAACTTCAGGATTGTCTATTTCAGATATGGTTTCTACTGCTTGGGATAGTGCTCGTACATTTAGAGGTTCAGATTATAGAGGTGGCGCCAATGGAGCAAGAATTAGACTTGCTCCTCAAAAAGATTGGAAGGGGAATGAACCAGAAAGATTATCAAAAGTATTAACTGTACTTGAACCTATAGCTGCTGAATTCGGAATTAGTGTTGCGGATACTATTGTATTAGCTGGAAATGTTGGTGTTGAGAAAGCAATTAAAAATGCAGGAATGGATATTTCAGTACCTTTCAAATCTGGGCGTGGAGATGCTACAGATGAAATAACAGATGCGGAATCTTTTGAACCTTTAGAACCACTTGCAGATGGTTATAGAAACTGGCTGAAGAAGGATTATGTGGTTAGCCCAGAAGAAATGATGCTTGATCGTACTCAATTAATGGGTTTGACAGCATCAGAAATGACTGTGTTAGTTGGTGGTATGCGTGTCATGGGAACTAACTACGGAGGATCAAAACACGGTGTGCTTACAGATAATGAAGGTGCTCTGACCAATGATTTTTTTGTAAATCTAACAGATATGTCTAACTACTGGAAGGTAATTAATGGTATTTTTGAGATATGCGACAGAATAACAGGTAAAGCAAAATGGACTGCTACGAGAATAGATTTGGTATTTGGTTCAAACTCAATATTAAGAGCTTATGCCGAAGTTTATGCTCAAGATGATAGTAGAGAAAAATTTGTTAACGATTTTGTGAATGCTTGGGTTAAAGTGATGAATGCAGATATGTTTGATTAAGATTATTTTTAATCATCTAATAAAAAAGCGCATTTATTGAATGCGCTTTTTGTTTTTATTTATTTATAGTTTTTTATTCTTCTGTAGACATCATTTTATAAATAATTCCGGCTAAAATAGCTCCAACAATTGGTGCTAACCAAAATAACCATAATTGTTCAACTGCCCAACCTCCAGCAAATATCGCCTGACTTGTACTACGTGCTGGATTAACAGAAGTATTAGTAACAGGAATACTGATTAAATGAATCAATGTTAAACCTAAACCAATTGCTATACCAGCAAACCCTTTAGGTGCTTTCGAATGTGTTGCTCCAAGAATAATTATTAAGAACATAAAAGTCATCACAACTTCTGTAACCAGAGCAGAAAGCATACTATAACCATCTGGCGAGTGCTCACCATATCCATTGGCTGCAAAACCACCAACTTCAAATCCTGATTTTCCTGTGGCAATTAAGTATAAGATACTAGCACCAGCAATACCACCTAACACCTGTGCAATGATGTATGGGATAAGCTCATTTTTATCAAAGCGTCCTCCGATCCAAAGTCCAATAGAAACAGCTGGATTTAAATGACAACCAGAAATGTGACCAATGGCATACACCATAGTCAATACTGTAAGGCCAAATGCGATGGCAACGCCTACAAATCCAATACCTAATTCAGGGTAAGATGCTGCTAAAACAGCACTTCCACAACCTCCTAGAACTAGCCATAAAGTTCCAATAAATTCTGCTACAAGTTTTTTCATAATTTGTTTGGTTAATTAGTTAAAAAGTTCTTTTTTAAATCTATTTTCTAAACTAAAATAGCTTTTTTTTTAATATAATCAAACTGTTAGATAATTGCCTGTTTCGTTGAAAGCTGTCTGATTTTAATTCTAAAAGCAGCAAAAAATAGCGTAGTAAAAGGACTTAAAAAATTAAAAAAGGCATAACCTGCATAATGCAATGTATCTACTCCTAAAACACCGGATTGATAGGCTCCACATGTGTTCCATGGAATAAGTACCGAAGTTACCGTACCCGAATCTTCTAATGTTCTGCTTAAATTTTCTGGAGCAAGACCTCTGTCTTCATAAGCTTTTTTAAACATTTTACCAGGTATCACAATAGCCAAGTATTGGTCAGAAGCAATGGTATTTAATCCTAAACAACTTATTACTGTACTTGCAAATAGACCAAAAACTGTTGTAGCAACAGAAAGTAATGCTCTGGTAATTCTAGACAAAGCGCCAATAGCATCCATGACACCTCCAAAAACCATAGCACAAATAATGAGATAAATTGTCCAAAGCATGCCATTCATTCCTCCAGATGAAAATAAATCATTCAACTTTTCATTATCAGTAGAAATTTGTGTGTCTGTAAAAATAGATGACACGATTGAATTTAATTTTGAAGACCCTAAACTTGCTAAAATATCAGGTTGAAATATAAAAGCAAAAACTCCGGCAAGTATGATACCTGCTCCTAAGGCAATAAGAGGTTTCGTTTTTATAAGAATAAGAGCAATAACGGTTAGAGGCACAATAAATAACCAAGGAGAAATATGGAATATTTGTTGAATAGAATTCAATAAATTAGTGACATCTGCATTTCCTGTTGTATCTATTGAAAAACTCAAAACACTAAATATTATTAATGTAACAATATAGGTAGGAACTGTAGTAAATGCCATATAACGAATATGCGTAAACAAATCTGTTCCAGCCATAGCAGGAGCAAGATTTGTAGTATCGCTTAAAGGCGACATTTTATCACCAAAATAAGCTCCTGAAATTACAGCACCAGCAATCATTCCAGTATCAATTCCTAGTGCACTACCAATACCAACTAAAGCAATACCAACCGTAGCAGATGTTGTCCAAGAACTACCTGTTGCAATAGAAATGATAGAACAAATTAAAACAGAAGCTGGTAAAAATATTTCAGGGCTTAAAACTTGCAAACCATAATAAACCATAGCAGGAATTACACCACTTACAAGCCAAGTACCAGCGAGTGCTCCAACTAAAAATAATATCATAATTGGGATAAAAACACTTTTTAAATTTTCCCATATTTCAGTTAGCATTCTGCTAAAGCTCACTTTATTAAATATTCCAACAACAGCAGCTACAACACCACCAAGAAGTAATATGAATTGATTGGTATACGTGCCAAACCATTCTTGTCCTTCTACAAAAAAGATATTGTAGGCCAACATTCCCATCAGTATAGTTACTGGGATTAATGCTTCGATGAAGTTTAATTCTTTATTCTCAATAATGTGTTGATTACCAGCTTCAAATTCAGATATATTATTTTCGTCTTGCATATTGTATTATTTGAATTGTAATGTTACAATTTTCATATAAGCTTTGCAAATTGATTTAGTTGTGTACTTTTACACACATTCATTGTTATGGATTCACTTACTCAGATTGTTTTAGGAGCCGCTTGTGGAGAGGCTATTTTAGGAAAAAAAATTGGTAATAAGGCTTTGCTTTTTGGTGCAATTGGGGGCACTATTCCCGATCTCGATGTTTTTGTTGGAAGCTGGTTATATGATAATGAAATAGACGCCATGCTGTTCCATAGAGGCTTTATGCATTCTATTTTATTTTCAGTTCTAGGGGCTTTTTTGTTCGGTTGGATTGTACATAAATTGTATAATACAAGAAAAAGGAAGAATACAACAACCTTAAAAAATTGGATTTGGCTTTTTTTCTTATCCTTGTTTACACATCCTATATTGGATTGTTTTACGCCTTATGGCACACAATTATTTTCGCCTTTTACAAATTACCGTGTAGCAATAAATAATATTGCTGTCGTAGACCCTATATATACTATTCCGTTTTTGTTATGCTTACTTGTGATGATGTTTTTCAAAAGGAATTCAAACAAAAGAAAACTATGGCTAAAATTGGGTTTAGGAATTAGCTCTATGTATATGCTATTTACACTAGGAAATAAACTCTATGTGGATACAGTGCTTAAAAAATCATTAAAATTAGAGCATATTAAATTTCAAAGATTTTATGCACAACCGACAATCTTTAATAATGTGTTATGGTATGGTATTGCTGAAAACCAAGAGAATTATATCATTGCATATTATTCTTTATTAGACAACAGTAGTTATTTTTCAGATTGGATTAAAATACCAAAACATAGAGCACTAGATGAGAATGATTTTAACGATTTAAAAAGGTTAGCTTGGTTTAGTAATCATTATTTTAGTGTTTATAAAACAGGAGATAATCTTTATAGATATAACGACTTACGTTATCCATTAGCCGATTCCAATAATCCAAATTCTTCGGTCTTTAGCTTTATGCTTTACAAAGAAGGAGATAGATTAAACATGAAACCTTTTGAGCGTAACGAAGAAGATCCTTCAAAAATACTATCCAATCTATGGGAAAGATTGAAAGGTAAAGAATAAATATTAGTCTTAAGCTCGAACTGACTGAACTTCTTTTTCTAAAATATTAAGTTTTATCATGCAATCTCGCATCATTTTGTAAGTGCGATCAATATCGGCATCTAGCCCAACAGAAAAGCGTATTAGCCCATCACTCAATCCCATTTCTTTTTGTTCCTCTTCTGGTATTTCTGAAGATGTTGAAGTTCCAGGAACTGAAAACAAGGTCTTATAAAAACCTAAACTTACAGCTAAATAGCCTAAATTTCTATTTTGCATAAGCTCCATCAATTCATTTGCTTTTTCAAGTGAACCAACATCAATAGTTAGCATACCACCAAAACCATATTGGTCATTCATCATGCTTTTGAATAATTCGTGAGACGGATGAGACTTTAAACCAGGATAAACTGTTTTTAAGCCATTGGCTTCAAATTTTTCCGCCAGAAAATGTGCATTTTTACTATGCTGTTGCATTCTTATATGCAGTGTTCTTAAATTCTTTAATACAGAAGCAGAACGGAAACTGTCCATGGTAGGTCCTAAAAGCATACAAGCACCATCATTTACATTTCTTAAGTTATTGATAAATTCTTGAGTTCCACAAATCACTCCAGCAACAGTATCTGAAGCTCCATTAATAAACTTTGTTAGACTATGTAATACGATATCAGCTCCTAATTTTATAGGAGATATACTCAAAGGAGAAAAGGTGTTATCAACAACCAGTTTAAGATTGTGTTTTTCGGCTAATTCTGCTAATTTTCTAATATCGGCAACTTCTAATAAAGGATTGCTCACAGATTCGCAGAAAATAACTTTTGTGTTTTTAGTAATAGCAGCTTCAACCATGTCTAGCTTTGTAATATCTACAAATGATGTTTCAATATTAAACCTTGGCGCAAAGTTTTTCAAGAATGCATAAGTACCTCCATAAATAGTTCTACTTGAAATTACATGATCTCCAGCTCCACAGAGTTGCATTAATGCAGCTGTAATTGCTCCCATTCCAGAAGCAGTAACATGAGCTGTCTCTGTCCCTTCCATAGCTGCAAGTGCTTCACCCAAATATAAATTGGAAGGCGATGAATGCCTTGAATACAGATAACAACCATCTGCGTTGCCTTCAAAGGTATCGAACATGGTTTTTGCTGAAAGAAATGTGTATGTAGATGAATCTGAAACAGAAGGATTTACGCCTCCAAATTCTCCAAAATATTGTAAATCTTGTATGTTGTTTGCTGGATTAAAAGCCATGGTTTGAGTTTTAATTTATTATTGCAAAATTCGACATTTTTAGATGAAAAATCAATAGATAAGTAATTATACAGAAAATAAATCTATTTATTAATAAAAATATAGTTATTATTATATTACATTTATCAAAATGTTTAATTTTTCAGAATATTTTTCATTATGGCTTTAGATACTATTGATAAGAAACTACTAGAATTACTTCAACAGGATTGTAAACAGACAAATAAGGAGCTTTCAAACAAATTGAACCTATCTGTAACAGCTGTTTACGAACGTATAAGAAAATTAGAACGTGGAGGAGTTATTGAACGTTACGTGGCATTGGTTAAAAAAGAAAAAGTTAATAAGGCATTTGTAGCCTTTTGCCATATTAAATTGGTTCAACATTCTCAAGATTATGTCATGAAGTTTGAAAAGGAAGTTGCCAAACTAGATGAAGTTATGGAGTGTTACCATATTAGTGGAGATTATGATTATTTAA
>Ga0210063_1000547_pt1 | contig 10971 bp, 5 predicted proteins | sample Muzzi_PWA_D1_FD_185529 | JGI IMG/M metagenome (GOLD analysis project Ga0210063, IMG submission 185529) | Wetland microbial communities from San Francisco Bay, California, USA, that impact long-term carbon sequestration - Muzzi_PWA_D1 (SPAdes) | ecosystem: Environmental > Aquatic > Marine >... | reverse complement strand
GCGGCCAGTGGCGGTGCGTTCGTACAAGGGGATCATGACGCTTTTCGGGTATTCCGGCGAGGTTGCCAGCCCGGTGTGTTCGAAATCGTCGACGCCGATGGCCAGGCCGCGACGGATTTCCTCCGGCCGGTGCGCATGCGCCACGACCTTCAGTCCTCTTTTATGCGCCTGGTCGACCAGCGCTTCGGCTTCTTCATAGGTCATTTCATCCTGGTCGATCATCTTGATCACGTCCACGCCGGCGTCCGCCAGGATGTTCACCTTTTCACGTGCGTCGCGCGGACTGTCGATACCCCAGCGGTAATCTTCGGTGCCAGGGTAGGGTTCATGCTGCAGAAAAGGTCCGGACACGAACAACCTCGGGCCGGGCAGTTCCCCGGAATTGACCCGGTCACGAACAGCCAGCGAAGGCCCCAGCGGGCCGCCCAGGTCGCGCGCCGTGGTCACGCCTGCCAGCAGCAATTGCAGGGCCGAGGCGGGCATGATTTCGTTTTCGAAACGGTCCGCGTAGGTCGGGTGCCAGTGGCTGTAGTCGGAGTGCCCGTTGATATCAAGGTGCACGTGCATGTCCCACAGCCCCGGCAACACGCTCATGCCCTCGGTGGAAATGATTTCGTACCCGTCCGGAATCGCGACGGTCTCGACCGAACCCACGCGTTCTATCATCTCGCCGTTCACCAGGATCACGCTGTTCTGCAGCGGTGTCGAGCCCAGCCCGTTAATCAGCGTGCCGCCCACCAGGGCTTTTTTCTCACCGGCGGCCAGTGGAAATGATGTGAACAGAAGGATCAGCAGCAGAACGGTTTTTTTCATGCGGGATGTCTCTCTTTGGTTTTTGACTAGAAGTCCGGCAGGCAAGGGTAACATCGATCAATCGTCGCCCGGAACGGCGGTCAGGGCTTCAGTTCCACCAGGTACAGATCGGACTGGGCCCGATCTGTCCGGGAAACCAGCAGGGTGTCGCTTTGGGGCATGATGGCCAGGTTGGGCCACATCGAGGTCGGGTAGAAATCGCTGACCCATTCCGGGTCACCTCCCCCCGCCGGCATTTTCATCACGCTGGATTTTCCCTGTGCGTCGAGCGCGAGGTAGTAAATCCAGCCATCGGCGATTAGCCAGTCGCCCCAGCTTGAAACGACCAGGTCGGAAACGATGAGGCTTTCATCATCCAGCGCCTCGAAAGGGGCGAAATACAGTCCTTCCCGGGCGTACTTGGTGTAGTAAATGCCCTGACCGGGAAGCAGGCGAAAGGTGTTGACCGGCTGGTCGATGACGATCTCACCCCGTGCGCTGCCGTCACTCGGCTGGCGCCACAGGCGGTTTCCCTCGATGCCGGCCTTGGCGACGTAATAGAGCCAGCTGCCGTCAGCGGAGTAAGTGCCGTCGTAGGGGCGGTCGCCGTCCGTGGAAATGATGGTGTGCCCGCCTCCCTGCAGCGCGACCCGGACCAGGTGTTGCCCGCCGGTCTGGTATTCGGTGGCGAGCAGGTACTGGCCATCCGGCGACCACACCGGCGCCACCACCCGTCCGCTGTCCGGTTCGTAAACCAGGCGCTCGCCGCTGCCATCCGCTGCTGCAATCCAGATCGAGCCACGCCCGGTGCGGTTGGAGGAGAAGGCAATCATTTTTCCGTCGGGGGAGGGCGCCGGGTTGGAATCGTATTTGTTCGAGGCCAGCAGGGGCCGGTCGGCCGGTTTGCCGGTGGCCAGGTCCACGGCCCAGATGTTCGATTCGAACTGGGAAACCTTGAACGCCAAGCGGTTGCCGGCCAGCGAGGGCGACTCGGCATCGCGAGCACCCAGCAGCTTCCACTCGCCATCCAGGTTCAGCGACCAGAGGGCGCGGTATCCGCTTCGTTCCGAGTCCAGCACTATCGTGAAGTTATCGTCCATCCACTGGTGACCGATGATGAACTGGTGGTCGAAAGACAGTTGCCGGGGCTCGACGGCAGGCTGGCTGTCATCACGGATTTTGTCAAGGTCCAGCACCCAGATCTCACGCGCCGCCCGGGTGCCCCGGCTGAAACTCAGCCACCTGCCGTCCGGGCTGTAGCGCGGCCGCGTATCGAAGGAGTAACCGTCCGGCGGCGAGGTCAGCTTTATGCCGGCGCCGTCGACCAGGTCCAGTTGCCAGATGGCGCCGCTGCCGGTGGTGGGGTCCCGGTCGACGTAAGCCAGGTATCGCCCGTCTGCTGACCAGTCCAGGATGGCCGATTCGTTGGGCATCATGCAGGGCGCGAGCGGTTCAGTCGGACCGCCATCGGCCGACCAGCGGTGTACCTGGCATCCGGAATCGTCAATCACCACCACGGCCATTCGTTTTGAGTCGGGTGCAAAAACTGGGGAATAGACCGAACTGGCGTTGTCCAGGCGCTGTTTCTCGGTGGGTTGACCGGTTGGCAACAGGATCAGCACCATCCGGGCATTCTGCCGTTCCACATAAGCCAGCAACCGGCCATCAGGTGACAGTTGCGGTTGATATTTCATGGCCGGGTCAGCGGTCAGCAGCGTCGCCTTCGCCATCAGGGCAGCGTTCGACATGGGCTCAGGGCGTGACCACGCCAGGTAAATGACCGCCAGGACCGACGCCAGTGCGGCTGCTCCCACCGGAGCCATCCATCGCCTGGCCGGTGTCGAATGATCCTCCGGGTCGGTATCTTCAATGCGGGCCACGTGCGCCAGCAGGCGATAACCGCGCTTGGGCACCGTCTCGATAAACTGCGGGTTGCGCGCATCGTCACCCAGGTGCCGGCGCAGTTCGGCCACGGCGCGGGACAGGGCATCTTCGTTTACGAAGCCCCGCGGCCACAGCGCCCGGACCAGTTCTTCCCGATCCACGGTCTGATTGCCTGCTGCCGCCAGTTCACACAACAGGGCCATGAGCCGGGGTGGCAGGCGTTGAATATCCGACCCGGACTCGAGCGTGCCGGCGCCGGGGTCCACCCGGAATTCGTTCAGTCTGAAGGGTTCATCCGTGTGCTTCACAGGAAGAAGGCGGCAGTCCCGGTCGATCGATTCGCATGGAAGGTGTTCACGGGTCAGATCAAGCCAAATATAGCCATCACAGTCAAGTGCGGATGTGAACTGGAGGAAAAGTGGAGGAAACGGTCAGGACTCGACCCTGGGCCGGGGCTAGGGTAAGCCTGACCCATTCACAGGAATCAAACATGTATTCAATTCGAGTCGTATCAGTCGTTCTCGGACTTTTCATCGGCGGCCGGGCGGTGTCCCTGATGGCCCAGGATATCGGTGATCCGGGCTGTGACCAGCTGCTGCTGGTTTCGGCCTACACCGCCAATAACGTCAAAATCTACAATGCCTGTGACGGCAGTTTCATTCGCAATCTCGATTCCGGCACGACCCTGCAGGGGCCGCAGGCCATCGCTATCGATCCGCAGGGCGACCTGGTGGTGGTGAGCGAAGAGAATGACCGCCTGGTCCGGTACCATCGCGAAACTCTCACCTACGACCGGGTCATTGCCGGCGACCGTCCGGAAACGCCCGGGCTTGAACTGGCGCCGGTCGACGCCCCCACCGGCCTGGTCATCACGGCGGCCGGCCGGATGATCGTGGGTTCCTTCAGCGGTGATACCGTCAGCGAGGTCAATCCGGAGGATGGCAGCCTGATGGTGCACCTGGCCACCGTGGGCCGGTCCGGCATCCGCGGGCCGGATGCGGGCATGCTTCTGGAAGGCAACGAATTGCTGGTGCCCGGTTTCAACAGCAACACGGTGGTCCGGATCAATCTCACCCAACCCAATTCCGATACCGTGGTGATCAGTTCCGGCTCCGGCACCGTGAGCGCGCCCCGCCAGCTCCTGAGACTGCCCAGCGGCAACCTGCTGGTGTCCAGTTGGCGAAACGGCAAGATTCTGGAGTTCAACGGCGCCACCCGGGCCTTTGTCCGCACCGTCACAACCGCGGTCGGCCAGCCGACCGGCATGGTGCTCGAGTCCGATGATGTGTTGCTGGTGGCCAGCGACGGCGCCAACGATGTGACCCGGGTGCAAATCAGCACCGGTGCGGTGCTGAATAAACCGATCACCTTCAACAATGGACTGCTGGCCGACCCGGTGTTCATGCTGCTGCTGGACAAGATTCGAACCACCGAATCGACCGACCTGTCGCAGAATCGCGCCTTCTGGACGATCGGCGTGGGCGAAATCGGTGAAAACTCCATCCAGGTCGACGAGGTCTTTTTCACGCACGGCGGGGCTTTCGGACAGGCTTTTGATCCGGATAACGTGACCACTGTCCCGTGGGGCAGCCTGGCCATCGAATTCGATTCCTGCGACACCGGCCACATCACCTGGACGCCGCGCTACGTCGAATTCGATGCCGGTTCCTACGACATTTTCCGCCTGGCCGACGATCCCTTCGGCGACGCCTGCAAGGCGGCCGGTTTCGAGACCGTCGATAACGTGCTCTGGATGTCGGGCCTCTGGTTCGGCGGCGCAGCGCGGGACGGCGAAGGGTTCTCCGTCAACCTCATCAACGGCAACCTGGCCGTCGTCACCTGGTACACCTATCTTCCCCTGGACGCTTTGTAGCGGTTCAAACTCCCTCACACAGCCGGGTCCGCGCGAAACAATTTGTTGTCATCGCCGGCCCGGATCGTTCAAAATGCGTGCTGATTTGACATTTTTCTGGTCAACGACGCGCCCGTAGCTCAGTTGGATAGAGTATCTGGCTTCGAACCAGGTGGTCGGGAGTTCGAGTCTCTCCGGGCGCGCCACTTACCTCTTGTTCCTGTCAGCAGGCCTTACATCATGGCAACAACCCCACCCCTGACACCCGATGAACTGCTTCAGCTGCGCGACCGGCTGGATGAAATCGACAGCGGGATCATCGACCTGATCGCCGAGCGCCAGGCCGTGGTCACCGCGATTGGTGATCACAAGCTGAAAACCGGGGCACCGTTAAGGCACTATGAGCGGGAACGGGAAGTCATCGAGCGCGGCATGTCGCGCGCCGAATCGAAAGGGTTATCGGGCCGGGTCGCCCGCGAGGTGCTGGAAACCCTGATTCATCACTCCCTGGGAAACCAGGAAAACTACCAGTTGGTGCAGTCCGATCACGGGCAGGGCAAGCAGGCGCTGGTGATTGGTGGCCTGGGCCGGATGGGTGAATGGATGTGCCGCTTCCTGGACATGGTGGGCTACCATGTCAGCATTGCAGACACCGTGGACAAGGCCACGCTGTTTGAGCGGGTGGACGACTGGGAAACCTCGGTCAACGATTTCGACCTGGTGGTCGTGGCCGTCCCGCTGCGCCCGAGCAACCTCATTCTGCACCGTTTGGCCGAGCTGAAGCCCGCCGGGTTGATCTTCGATATCGGCTCACTCAAGAGCCCCATGCAGTCGGGATTACAGGCGCTGACCGAGGCCGGCTGCAAGGCCTGTTCGGTGCACCCGATGTTCGGCCCCAATGAAATCGGCCTGTCCGGCCGGCACATTCTGTTTGTCGATACCGGCAACGCCGAGGCCCTGGCGGAGGCCCGGGCGCTGTTCGAGCACACCGCGGCCGAATGCGTCGATTTGAGCCTGGAAGAACACGATGAAGTCATGGCCTGGGTGCTGGGCCTGTCGCACCTGGTCAACATCGCGTTTGCCTGCGCCCTGGCCGAGAGTGGTGAGGCGGTGCCCCTGTTGAGACGAATTTCAAGCAGCACCTTCGATGCCCAGCTGAAGGTGGCCGCCCGTGTGGTGTCGGAAAACCCGCATTTGTACTACGAAATTCAGCAGGGCAATCGTATGACCGGCGAGGTGGTCGATCAGTTTCGCCGGGTTCTGGATCATCTGTCCGGTGCAGTGCGGTCCGAAGACGAAGAGACATGGACCGAGTCGATGCAAGCGGCCCACCGGCGGATTAGTGCGCCGAAAGCCTAGCAGCCTGTCGGATTTTCCGCAGTAGATCATGTCAAGTCCGACAGGTTGCTGGCCCGAAATGTGTGTCGGACCGGGCAGTGTCGCGCCGGGCACAGAATGCAGCGATGGTATAAACTTTGTTGACTGTCCTGCAAATCGCTTGTTTATGTTTTAAGTGGCTGTTATTATTGCGATTACGAGCACGTAGTAACGAAAAGGACTTCGTTCATGACTGTTTCGGAAATAGTCTATCGCCATTCCAAGTTCCGTTGGTTCCGTTACGGAAGCATTTCACTTCGAGATTCTTTGACATGTGCCCGTGTATCCGTATGGTTGGCGCTTGTCATGCGATGCTTCACTTCGATGCCGGGGGATTCCACGCGGTGGTTGATAAAAGCGGGCTCGGCAGCGTCTTTAACGACGAGCCCCCGGACTTTGTTCCAAATGAGGACTTGGTTATAAAATATCGACCTATCTCTTTTTTTTAAGTATAGTTGTAATTACGAGTACCTGTAATTCACGCAAATTTACGAAGGGCCGAAATATGAGAAACATGGAAGGTGTCTTTTTAGGAGGGGCTTTGTCACTTGGACTGGTATTTAGTCAGGGGGTGCAGGCGCAAGATTGCTCAATGGCCAAGTGGAACGGAGCGGCACCGACCGTGCCGGCGGCAGCCGTAGGTACGCCACAATCAGCTTCACCTGTTGCGCGTTACTCTGAATTCTGTGGATTGGCTGTCAGCGCTACCGGGTATGTTCAAACCCCTGCTACCTCCGACACCCAATATTTCGGACGATTCTACGTTTTCCCTCAGGCGGTGACGGGCACCGTCGACTTGCTTGTCGCCTATTCTGACACTTCCGGGGCATCCCCACTATTCAAGATTAGCTACGATGGCACCAATTTTCTTTTCGATGCCACTGCGGCATCGGGGGGGACGGGCAGCGCGCCGGCCAATGCAAATTTATGGAATCTGGTTGAATTCGAATTCAATTCCGATGGTAATTTTAACGTCTGGGTGAATGAAGACTGGGATTTCGGGACAACGGCCTATGTTTCCGGCCCAAGCGATACGTTTGCTTCAGGTAGTGGAACCGTTGCATCTGTGCGGCTGGGTGCACCGAACGGATTTACCTCCGGAAAAGTAACGTACGACGCTTTTGAGGCGCATCGCACAACCAACGTGGGCTCGCTTATCGACTGCGATGCGGACGGTTCGGGCTCACCAGTTCTGAACCTCAACGACGTGATTGCCGTGATCAGTGAGGCTTTTTCGCCGAACACGCTGGCTTCAGGTCAGCCTGATTGCGATAAGAATGGCTCAATGAACTTGAATGATGTCATCAGTACTATACAAATCGCGTTTCCTTGATTGAGGCGTGAGTGATCTCGGTAGATTTAAAAGAACGCAAGATTCTGACTTAAATAACTTTTGGATGATGTGATGAAAACTAAAAACCTGATACGAATAGCATTTGCCTGTTTTGTGCTGTTAGCCGGTAACGCCTACGCACAAGACCCCAGTATTGGAATCACCGATGGCTCAGCCGCACAGGGTCAGCCAGTAGGTGTCAATATGGAATGGGCGCCGGGTGCTAGCGACTTTCCTGGTCTCCAATTCGACGTCGCCTTCGATGCCACGAAACTCTCCTTCACCGGCTGTGTCCTGAATGCACCATATTCAACTTATCCCCTGAAAAATTGCTCGGAAATCAGCGCTGGCCGAATACAGGTAGTTTTGCTGGTTCAATTAACCGGCACGGACATTCCCGTTCCTGAGGGAACGTTGGGGGAATTATCGTTTACCATCGCCAATGATGCTCCCTTCTCTCCGCCATCTGTTGACCTGGTGGTAGAAAATGTTGTTCTGATCGGAGACCCGTCTGTCACAACCAACGACGGTGAAATTTTTGTGTTGGGGCCGGTGTTCAATGGCACCGCGAATGGTTTGAATACCATGACCGTCATTCAAGGCCAGCAAAATCCCACCGGAACACTTGATATTACGAATACAGGTGCGGCCGGCACCACCCTGACCGGCTCTTGCGCCATCACTTCAGACCCCGGTAGTGTTTTCTCTTTCGCAGGTGGCAACACGTTTAGCGTATTGGCTGGTGACCCTGCGGATACACTCACCGTCGAATGTGACTCTAACGCAGCAATTAATTCATACGCCGGAACTCTGACATGCAGTCCTGATGGACTTGCCCAAGCTCAGTTCGCTCTGGGCTGTAATGTGACCGAAGGGCCGCAGCCGGTATATGGCTCAAATCCTGTGCCAGGTGCGGTCATCCAAATGATGGCGGAATATGAAGGCGATCCGATTGATGATTCAGTCATCGAAATTGACAATGACAGTGGTCAAGCGACGTCTGTACTTATTTCAGATCCGCAGTGCACACTCAACAACACTTCCGGCAACGCGCTGAGTATCAGTTCGGGTGGGACGTTCTCCATCCCTGCAGCCGGAGCCCACGCATTTGTGTCGGTTAGTTGCGACTCATCTCAAACTTCGTTCGATACGCCATTCACGGCCACTTTGAGCTGCCCGCACAACGCGGCTGGCTCCCCCGCGACATATGACTTCAGCTGTGTCGTGGGTCCGAAAGAACCGGCCGTGCTGGATTCCGACCCGGCTCCGGGCAGTGTCATCGACATGACCCCGGGTGACGTGGTGATTGATGAAACGATTGCCGACCAGGTATTGACATTTACGAACGTCGGTCCGGACCTGGGTGCTGATCTGGATATTCAGTGCGCTGTCAACGGTGATTCGGGACAGATATCGGTCACAGATTTGCAAACCAACACACTCGCTCCGGGTGCCAGCACCTCGGTGACCTTCTCCTGTGACAGTTCTGTTGTCGATAATTCAGTGATGTCGTACAGCTGTGACTGGTCCTCGGTTGTAGAGTCGCCCCCCACCGGAGCTGCGGGAGGAACAGTCTCTTACACGTACAACTGCGACGTGCGTGACGCCGAAGTCAACGTAGTCAGCACACCGCCAGATGGCAGCACGCTGACCGAGCAGGTTCCCGGCGGCGGCAGCGCCACCTTCAATGTCGTGTTCGGTGTTGAAGTGGATGAAGGGGTTGATGGCAGTCTCGTGAGCTGTACGGTCGATGACGCGGCGAGCTTCCAGATCCTGTCACCGGCCTCTTTCCCGGTTGCCATTCCGTCAGACGGTACCGTGACGGTCAGCGTTCAGGGCAACGACCCGGGTGGCGTTGACGAACTCTCTACGGTCCTGCGCTGTGTTTACGAAGACAGCAACACGCCCGACGGTGGCGAGGAGTGGACTTACAACCTGGTCATGGAAATCGGCAGCTTCGCAACGTTCCGCGTTACCAAGGACTTTGTCGATGACAACCCGGCGACGGTTCGCGTGGAATTGCACTGCAACCATGGTCTGCCGTTGATCCAGGGTTTCAACATCAGCAATGACCAGGATGTGAATTTTGTTCTGGGCAGCTTCGCCGATGGCGAACCGGATTGCATGGTCACGGAAGTGAGTGCGGATGGTTACGAGACCACGTACTACGCATCAGGTCAGAGCACTCCGACCTTTGATGGTGCTGGTTGTTACTTCGACAATGTCGGTCGCGGCGATGTGAACATCTGTAACATCACCAACGAGCCTTTGCCTGTCGAAATCGACATCACCAAGGAATGGATCATGGCCGGCAGCTCAGGTAACAACTTTGCCGAGATCGGCACGGTTACCGTAAGCAGCCCAACCGAGATCGTGGATGGCTATCCTTGCAATAACCAGGAGGAATCCGTGTACGCCGGCAATTACTGCAAGCACCTGGATTTCTATGGTCCGGCCACCGAAACGCAAACCGTGATGGTGTATCCGCATTGGGAAGGTGTTGACGTATACATCGAAGAAGATGTACTGGAAAGCTACATCGAGAGTGAAAATGATTGTGGGGGTAGCGTCACCATTTATCCGGGACAAGGTGGTGAATGCACCGTAACCAACTCGGTGTTCTTCGAAGGTATCCCAACCCTGAACCAGTATGGCCTGGCTCTCATGGCCCTGCTGATGCTGGGTGTTGGAATGGTCGGTTTCAGAAGATTCAGCTGAACCCAGCCTGACCTGAACTAAAAGCGAAACCCCGCGGTTGTGCAAACACCGCGGGGTTTTTCTTTGCCCCTGAAGTATATGGTAGAATCCGCGGTCTGATTCAGTGTTGGCCCGTTTGTTCATTTCGGGTCCCGGGTGAAACCAAATCCTATGAAGCTTGAAACAAACCGTTTTCGGTGTCTCGCATTGATGCTCTTGACCGGCATGGTCTCGACGGCAAACGCCGTTGTCAGCCAGTCGGTTATGGACGAAATTGCCCGGCTTGAAACCGCCAGTGCCGGCCAGGCAGTGGTCAGCATCGACGAAGCGACGGAAGTGGCGGGCTTCATTCGGTTTACACCCGGCGCGCTTTCAATGGCTGCGGTCAATCAGGCTACCGTAGAAGAAAAAACCCGGTCCTTTCTCAATGACTATGGTGCGCTATTGGGACTGCAAAACCCCGATACAGATTTGCAACTCACCCATCAGTCCACCGACGCTTTCGGCCGCGGGCGTGCCCGTTTTCGCCAGGAATACCAGGGGTTGCCGGTGTTTGGCGCCGAACTCACCAGCCATTTCAACCGTGATGGGCAGTTGATTGCCGTCAGTGCATCGACCTTTCCCGTTACGGGCCTGGGTACCACACCGACCTGGCAAGCTGACCAGGTGATGAAAATTGCGCATGATCACGTGGCAAGGCAGGGGAGCGTCAGGGCCCAGGCTGCCCAACTGACCAGTCTTTCTGCCGAGTTGATGATTTTTCGGTCGGGGCTGGTTAAAGGCGTTCCTGGAAAGAACTACCTCGCCTATCGGATCGAAGTCGTCAATGATTCCCGCTCTGTCCGGGAATTCGTGTTTGTCAATGCGATTACAGGAAAAGTGCTGGATCAGATAACCGGCATCTACCATGACCTGGACCGGAAAGTGTCGGAAGTAGTCCTGGAGGATATCGTCTGGCAGGACAGCGAAAACAATCCGAACCCCATTCCGGCGGGATGGGATGGGGGTACGGCGCAGCAGGTCATAGACTGGCAGG
>Ga0210063_1000545_pt1 | contig 11048 bp, 13 predicted proteins | sample Muzzi_PWA_D1_FD_185529 | JGI IMG/M metagenome (GOLD analysis project Ga0210063, IMG submission 185529) | Wetland microbial communities from San Francisco Bay, California, USA, that impact long-term carbon sequestration - Muzzi_PWA_D1 (SPAdes) | ecosystem: Environmental > Aquatic > Marine >... | reverse complement strand
CGCTCCGCTGCAAATGGACACGCTGTCGGCGTTTGCAACCAGGGCCACCAGGGCGGCAACGCCCAGCACACCAAGTATCCAGGCCCAGGTATTGTCACTGCTGCTTGCTGAAGGACTCTCCACCTTCAGGCTTTTCATATTCTCGAAACGGAAAAACCCCTGGTTGCCGCCCAGGCCGTCGGGCTTCATCTCGGTCACACGGAATTTGACCGTTTGATTTTCCAGGGTCGTCACCTTGACCAGGCTTCCGTAATCCACTCCGCGCGCAGCCGAATATTGCATGGCGTCTTCCACGTCGACGGTTTGCATGGTGGAGCAGGCCGCGAGGTTGAACAAAAGCAGGCACAGCAGGTATCGCCCCACGAACCGGAAAACGCGAGTCTCAGGCATCATTTTTCTCCTCCTCGTCCGCACCCGAACGAGCCCGATAATGCACGGCCAGCCAGATGGTCTCCCGCGACGGGTCCGTCCACGCCACGCGGTGCCTTCGGTGCGCGGGAATTTCCAGGCAGTCCCCCTCACCAAGGCTGGCCGCACTCCCATCCTCAAATTCCAGCCGCGCAGCGCCTTTCAGCACCAGCACCCATTCATTATTGTCCTGGTCGTACCAGGCGGTTTCAGGCGTTGTGTGTCCTTTCGAGACGATTCTCTCGATACGGGTGCCCGTGCCCCGCGCCAGGGTTTCGAACAGCTCCGCCGGGAGTTCGTCGGGTATGTCCTTGAACAGGTTTTTCATCGCTCGATTATCCGCTACCGGGCCGGCGCGGACAAATACTGTTGGAGGTTATATTGTTGGCCTTCAGAGTTCGTCGCCTGTTTGCGGGCAGGGACGTTAATGCTTTACCAGGATCAGTTCATCGAGATCGAAACCCAGGGCGCCGGCACGCTCACGGAATTTCGCCATGACAGCCTCATCGACCGTGGGGGTGCGCGACAGCAGCCAGAGGTAGGAGGTATTCGGCCCGGAAATGAAGGCGTAGGAGTAATCTTCCTGATCGAGTTCGAAAATGACATATGAGCCGTAAAACGGGCCGAAAAAGGAAACTTTCAGGTAGCCGGTATTTTCATCCCCGACAAAAATGGCCTTGCCCTCCGCCTCGTCCCACTCTCCTTTTTTGGTGGAGAACCCGCGATTCAGGACGCGCACGCCGCCACCTTCCCGCAGGCTGTATTCGGCCGTGACCTGTTCGAGGCCGCGCTCGAACGAATGATCCAGCCGCGCGATCTCGTACCACTTGCCGAGATAGCGATCCAGTTCGAACGGGCTGACCGGTTTGACACCGGTCGGCATGCCCGTGCAGGCAGTCAGAAAAATGGGAAACAGCAGGAACGGTAAAAATTTCAGGTTTTTCACGTGATTTGAAGCTCCGATGATTGCGACCCAATGATAAACCGCGGGGCCGGCGCGATCTGCTGCGGAACGGCTCATCGAGCGCTTCTGGCTGCAGTTGATTTCCACGCCGATCAGACCGTTTCGTCCGACTGATTCAAGAACAAGACGTCGAGTGAGTGGATTTTCAGTTCGAAGGGGCCCGGGCGCCGGCTGGTCAACATGAAGCCCAGATACCGGACCGGCGTAAGCGCCAGTGGCCTGGCTCCGATTGCTGGTTGGCCGCGCATGACCGGGCTGAATTCATCCAGATCGAGGACCATCCGGGATGGCCGGCTGCGAGTAGTGAAAAAGGCCCGCCAGGCCACATCCCGGCTTGAATCGGTCTCGCGAAGCCGTAGCTGGTACCGCCGGCCGTCGCCGGAAACCACCCCTTCGAAACCGGCCAGATCACTCAGCGGCTGTTCCAGCCGCCCCAGAACCGAGGCGAAGCCGCCGCGGTTCTCGGTCGAAAGATCGCCGTAAAAACGCAAATGGTCGTCATGGATATCCAGCCGGCTCCTTGACAGGCCGCCCATGACGCCGTCGTTGACGATGCGCCAGTCGAGACGATCCAGTTCAAGCCGCATGCGCGACCCACCAGTCAGGTTTGGGGCGAAGGGTCCATTTCGCAAAAACACGTTTTTCTCCCAGGTAAAAATTGCGATAGGCGGCGACCGCGTCGCCGGCCACCTTGTACTGATCCGGCATGGCTTGCGCGAACTCGGTCACGCCCGATGATTCGTATTGGTGCTGCCTGATTTCATTCAGTACGGCGATCGAAGCGTGGTCCGTATCCTTGTCGTATCGGTATCGGTACTCCCGGTTCAGCGCCTCGGCAAGCCTGCCGAGCCAGAGAAAATTATCGTACGATTCTTCCACCCACAGCACGCAGGGATGTTTCATATGAGTCGACCGGTACGGGGTGGTAAACCCTTGCTTGTTGAGCGCGGTACACATCATTTGCACGCTTTCCAGGATCATCTTTGACACGTGCTGATCGCAGTGGAAACGAGCACATCGTTCGATGTCCCGGTCCAGCACGAAAATATTCACTTTCGAGCCTCCATTTACTTGATGTTGCCGTCGTCAAATGACAAGGGTAAGTCACCACTCCAACCCGTTGCCGTGCATCAGGGATTGAGAAATTCCGCCCGGGTATGGATGTTTTCCTTGAAGCAACCGCCCAGCGCCGTGGTGCTGGTCTGCGAATTGGTATCCATCACCCCGCGCGATTTCACGCAATAATGGGTGGCGTCGATGCTGACCGCCACGTCTTCGGTACCCAGCAGCGCCTGCAAGGCGACCAGGATTTGCCGGGTCAGGCGTTCCTGGACCTGTGGGCGCTGCCCGAAAAACCGCACGATGCGGTTGATCTTGGACAGCCCGATGATCCGGTCTTTCGGGATGTAGGCCACCTTGGCCACCCCGTCGATCGTCACGAAGTGATGTTCACAGGTGCTGGTCAGGTCGATTTCACGCACCTTGACCATTTCGTTTGCGCCCATCTTGTTTTCGATCAGCGACAGCTTGGGGAAGTGCGCGTAATCCAGTCCCGAGAAAATTTCACGGACATACATCTTTGCGATCCGGTGCGGCGTTTCCGCCAGGCTGTCATCGGTCAGGTCCAGGCCGAGTGTCTCGACCACTTCGGCCATCAGGAACTTGATGCGCTGGTACTTCTGTTCGGCGGTCAGGCCGTTGTCAATCATTGGTGTCTCGAGACCGTGCGCTATCAGCGTGTCGCGAACCAGCCTGGCTTCGTGGCTGAGATTCATGGCTTCGGCGGCGGGCTGGTTTCGCAGGTATACGGCGTTCGGACTCATGATACTCTCTCCAGGTGTCTTGACCGGGCAATGGCTTCGGCCTCGTACTCGAGCGTCAACGAGACGGAGTCGGCGAAGCGCAAGGCGTGGGGTTTGTCGATGGTGACGCGCGAAAAACCGATTTCTGGTGCCTGGCTGCAAATTTCCAGCACGTCGGCCACCAGTTTTTCCAGTAGCAGGAACCGGCCGTTTTCAACGTGCTCGATCACCCGCTTCGTGATGGTTTTGTAATTGAGCGCCCCGTCAACCTCGTCCTTCAGGGCGGACGGTGTGAGGTGGTAACCGATCTCGATGTTGATCACCACATCCTGCATCTTCTCCATTTCTTCGGGGTTGAAGCCGATGAAAGTGCGCAAACGCAGGTTGCGAATGTTGATGGTGGCTTTCCTGACCGGCGCGGGCCGACTGTTTCTCAATTGCATGGGTTTCATATGCTTATCCAAAATATATGTACAAATATTATCTATTAGTTGATATTAGCACATATTCCTGTAGAATATCTATACATTAATTGTACATAACTGGAAAGAACCTTCATTGATCCGGACGACAGCAGAAATGAACGCCAGAACGGCTATTGAACCACCCTCCGATTCTTTTACCCGCGACTTGTTGGACCGGGAACCGCACCTGAGCGCAATTTTGCCCGGCACGGCCGAAACGGATCAACACCGTGCACAGCTGATTGAAGAACTGCAGCGTTTGGCTGACCAAACCATTTGATGTGAGAAACCCGCGAGCCTGGCTCGCTTTGACTGGAGATACCGATGAAATACCTGATCGTTTTACTGACCAGCCTGCTGGCCGCCCCCGCCATGGCCTGTGACAGCGCACTTCTGGACCAGGAATTCCGGCGCCTTGCCTCCGAAGACACGGTAAACCTGTGTGAAGCGTACAGCGGCAAAGTTATTCTGATCGTCAATACCGCATCGAAGTGCGGCAATACCCCGCAATATGACGGGCTGGAAAAGCTGTACTCGGAATATGGCGAAGAGGGCCTGGTGGTGCTTGGCTTTCCGTCCAACGATTTCATGGGGCAGGAGCCCGGAACGGAAGAACAGATCGAGGAATTCTGCCGCCTGACTTACGGTGTGGAATTTCCGATGTTCGAGAAAACCACCGTCAAGGGTGATGACGCCAATCCTTTTTTCGTCGCCCTGGCCGACTCATCGGGCACCTACCCGACCTGGAACTTTCACAAGTACCTGATCGGCCGCGACGGTCAGTACATCACCGAGTTCAGTCCGCGCACCCAGCCGGACGACGACCAGGTGATTGCCGCATTGCAGGCTGCACTGGCTGAGTAAAGGACGCTTTTTCAGGTAACGTGCGGTGCGGGATTCCATAACCCGAGTCAAATTCGGGTTAATCCGACCCCGGCCCCGCGCCTGCCGGCATACACTACCCGGATGAACACCAGACTACTGATCCTCGTCCTCCTGGCATTTCCGGTTTTCGCATCCGAGCCTTCCGCCACCCAGCTGTCCCGGGTGCGGGACAGTTACCCTCAGCTCTCGCCCGACGGTACGCGGGTTGTGTTTCAGTCCAATCGGGACGGCACTAACCAGGTCTGGATCATGAATCCGGACGGTACGGGGGTTACTCAACTCACGCAGGCGCCCGGTGAAGGCGCCGAAACACCCGCCTGGTCGCCGGACGGCCGGCAGATCGTTTATGCCCGGTATCTGGAAGAAGGCAATAACGATGTATTCGTGATGAACCAGGATGGCACCGATTCCCGGCAACTGACCTTCGGGCCCGGTTATGACGGGCACCCTCACTGGACGGCCGATGGTGAGCGCATCGTGTTCAATTCGGATCGCGATACGCCCGACCATGACGCACCCTGGAACGAGCGCTGGCACGATATCTGGTCGGTCAGGCCGGATGGGTCCGACGCCATCAAACATACCGATTGCAGGTCGGTATGCACTTATGGAAGCCTTTCACCGGATGGCACGCAAGTGCTTTATCGCAAGGTGGATGCGACTCCAGGCCTGGACTGGTCGCTCGAGGCCATCGAAAAAAACTCGGAAATCTACCTGGCCGACCGGGATGGAAGCGGCGCCCGGAAGATCGCCTCACATCCGGCCTTTGACGGCTGGCCACTGTGGTCGCCTGACGGCCATTGGATTGTTTTCGCTTCCAATCGAACGGGGCCTGCACTGACCGGCCAATTGTGGGTCGTGCGACCCGATGGTAAAGATCTGCGACAAATCACGATGGGAGACTGGGGACATGCTCAACCTTCTTTCTCCGCCGCGGGTGACCTGATCCTGGCCTATCGTTTCCAGGAATTCGCAGACTGGGAGTATGGAGGGGTTGTCATGCTTCCCGTACACTTGGACACGGAGTAGCGCGCCGGAGCAATTCGATCTCATTCCGCGCTGCACGGTTTCTGTTCGGAGAGGTGGATATGAGCAATGATCATGTGAATGACCCCGATAAAGATCTGATTGATCAGGGCCGCAGGCGCGTGTTGGTGTCCGCGGGGACTGGCGCCCTGGTCGCAACAATAGGCGGTTCGATGCTGGCAGCGTCAGGTCGTCTTTTTGCGCAACAACCGGTCAAAACCCTGCGTTGGGGGATTGTCGGAACCGGTTTCATCGCCAACGCGATGGCGCCCCGCATCCAGCAGGCCGACCATGCCCAACTGGTGGCGGTGTCCAGCCGCAAAATGGTGACAGCGCAGGAGTTTGCGGGCCAGCACGGCATCGAAAACAGGTTTGATTCCTGGTCGGACATGCTGGGATTTGACGGGGTGGATGCGATTTATATCGCAACCCCCACCAGCGTCAAGGAAGAGATCGGCGTTGCCGCGGCGAATGCCGGCAAACACGTGCTGTGCGACAAGCCGTTCGCCAACCTGCCTTCGCTGCAACGCATCACGACCGCTTGCCGCGACAACGGCGTGGGTTTCATGGACGCCACACATTTCGTGCATCATCCACGAACGTTGCAAATCAAGTCCCGGATGGATGAGTTGGTCGGGCGCCAGGTGACGGTTGCCTCGGGCTTTCAATTCCTGCTGACCGATACGGGCAATATACGGATGAACCCTTCGCTCGAACCGTATGGCGGCATTGGCGATGCCGGTTGGTACAACATGCGTGCGGCGGTGGAGTTTCTGCCGCCAGACGCTGAAATGGATTCGGCGGATGCGTACCTGCGCCGCAGCCCCGAGACCGGCGCGGCTGTCAGTGGCAGCGGGGTCATCCGGTTCAACAACGGTGCGACCACCACGTTCAATTGTGGCTTCGAATCGGGTGGCAGTGTCACGGATTTGAGGATCACCGGGCCGGGTGGGGTAATCCGGGTCGACGACTTTCTGCGGTCGCGACGGGACGATCATACCGGCGTGATTCAGTATTCGAAGGGTTGGGAAAGTACGGAATTGATCGAGGTGCCCTCGGCCAAGCCAGGCTCGACGCTGATGTTCGAAGACTTTGCCGTCATGGTCCAGGATCCGGCGCTGGTTGAAGCCAGTGTGCGGGCCAGCGAGCGCACCCAGTTCTTACTGGATGCCGTGTGGGAGAGCGCCACGGCGAACGAGAAAGGTTAGCCCGCATAGTGCACCAGCCCTCTACTGCGACGGTCCCGAGGCACGCTACGAGGACTGGTGCACTATGCGGGCCAGCTGCTTGTCGACGCGGTTATCTTGACCCTAAAGAAAAAACCGCCCGGCATTAGCCGGGCGAATGGGCCACACCAGAATGACAATTCAAAACGAATATGTGAAGTCGACTCCATAGGTTCTCGGCGGACCCCAGACTTCGACCAGATCGCCCAGGAAGGGCAGGCCCAACTGGGAATAGAGTTCGTCGGTCAGGTTTTTACCCCAGAGCAGCACGGACCAGTTGGAATCGGGATTTTGCAGTCGAACATTGGCGTCCAGCACGCCGTAGCCCGGCTCGAAGCTGACATTGTCCGGACCCCAGTAAATTTTGCTCTGGTGGGTCCAGTTGACGCGGAGCGTCAGGCCATCAGTCCATGAGCCGATGCTCGCCACGTAATCCAGCCCGGCGGTGTACTTGAACTTGGGTGTCCGCTGCATGGTATTTCCATCGTAGACATGGCCGGCCAGGTCATCGTAATCGATATATTTCGGGTCAAGCCAGGATGACGCCCAGCGCAGCACCAGGGAGTCGGTAACCGCCCCGGTCAGTTCAAGTTCAATGCCATCGATACGTGCACTGCCGGCATTCGAGGTGATCAGGCAAAGGCAGGTCAGGTCGGTGCGCTGCGCCTGCAGGTCGGTATAGTCCATGCGAAAAATGGCCGCATTGGCCAGCAGCCGCCGGTTGAAGAAATCCGTTTTCATGCCCAGCTCATAGTTGACGACCGTTTCCGGGTCAAAGGAAATGGTCGCCGCCTCCGGTGTTGGCGGGATAAAATCCCAGCCTCCGCCCTTGAAGCCCTGGCCGATGCTGACGTAATAATTCATCGTGTCCGTTGCGGTCCATTCCAGCACGCCCTGGGGTGTGAATTTTGTCCAGACTTTTCCGTAGTCCACCGACCAGGTGGTGCCGGTTGGGCCGCGGAACGGCGTCACGCAGGCGCCGTCGCCGTTGTCGTCGATGCAGGTGGCGGTTTTGTGCCCTTTCTTGTCATCACGCGTGTAGCGGGCGCCGACTGTCAGCTTCCAGCTGTCGTTGAACCGGTATCCCAATTGGCCAAATAGAGCTGATGTCTGGATAACCGCTGAGGCGTCATAGAAACTGTGGCCGGTGAACACGGTGATGGAGTTCACCGGGAAGGTGGAGGCGATATGCTGGTAGGGCCGGGCGATATCGTCATGTTCGTAATAACCACCGATAATCCAGTCGAATCGCGAATCGGACGGATCCGAGACCAGCCGCAATTCCTGAGTGAACGAGGTGGGTTTTTCGGTCTGGAACACAAACGTGTCCACGACGGACGGCGGCGAGCCCGAGCCGATCTGGTTATAGCCCCAGTCCGCCTCCGAATCGCGGTAGGAAGTCACCGAGGTCAGGGTGGCGTTTTCCATGGCCTGCCAGTCGATGCGCAAGGCCAATCCGAGGGATTCGCGTTTGACGTACTCCATCTGCGGACTGAAGTCCTGCCGTGGGCCGATATTGTTCACATCCCGGTAGACCTGGATCGTGCCGATACCGGGAATGACCGGATCGTCGACGGCCGCACGGATGGTGCCATTGGTCTCGTCATGGCCGTAATCGATGGTGAACAGCGCCGACAGGGTGCCGTCCTCCTTTTCATACAGCAGATGGCCGCGGCCCTGGTAGGAGCTCAGGTTGTCCAGTTCGCGATCCAGCGCAATATTCTCGTTGTAGCCGGCGTGATTTCTCACCTGGAACGCGATGCGCCCAGCCCACTCGTCCGACAGCTTGCCGGTGGCATAGCCGTTCGCCATCACGCTGTTGTAATTGCCGAACGAGATGGTTGTCGAGGCGCTCGACTCGAAACTCGGTTTGGCGGTGACCACGCTCAGGGCGCCGCCGATCACGTTTTTACCCAGCAGAACGCCCTGCGGACCACGGATGATTTCGATGCGCTCGAGGTCGAAAAAGTCGGTAAACGCAGACCCCATGCGGGGCGCATACACTTCGTCCACGAACATGCCGACGGAGGGTTCGGCTGAAGCGTCATTCAATTTCACGCTCACCACGCCGCGAATGTTGAGCTGTTGGGATACCGCTGAGTCTTGCGTCATGTTGACGAAAGGCACGGTTGCGGCGAGCGTCCAGAGATCGGTAATACGATTTGCGGTCACCGCTTCACCCGACAGGGCCGTAATGGCGATGGGTACGTCGCGCAGGAGTTCAGATCGTTTCTCGGCCGTAACCGTGACTTCTTCGAGAAAAGGCTGAACGGCTGCGTCGCTATCGGTCGCCGATTCCTCGGCGGAGACATTTGCGCCTGTCAACAGGGCAAATGCGAGGGTTGTGACCAGTAAAGAACGATCACATTTCATGTTGTGCCCAAGCATAGTGTGTTCCTCAAACTGTGTGTTTTTAATCCGCAAACAAGACGGAAGAGCTAACTGGAACTATAAAAACCGGCTACCCGTCAACCGGAAGTCTCCCAGGTCCAAGTGCGCCTTTAATGTAACTTGCAAAATAAGACTCGTCAAATTATTCTTGCCGTCAGCACGCGAGTACAAGGGTAGAATCGGTGTGAAAACCCGGTATTTGCACAAGAAAGCCCAGGAGGAAACCTGAATGGCCGTTGTCGATTTCGAGGTAGAGAATTCCATCGCGGTGTTGACCATCAACCGCCCCGACTCAATGAACGCGATGAGCCCGGAGGTCATGGTCCGGCTCGATGACGCCTGGCATGAAGTGCGGGAAGACCGGTCTATCCGCGTGGCCATCCTGACCGGCGCCGGCAGCAAGGCCTTCTGCGCCGGAGCCGACCTGGCGCTGACCGCCCCGTTGATGACCGGCGGCAGGCAACCCGAGGATGAATGGGACGAGCGCTTTTTGCAGCTGATGGCGCGGAAGGAAGGCCTGTACCTGTTGACCCGGGACACGCGCAAGCCGGTGATCGCCGCGATCAACGGCCACGCTATCGCCGGCGGCCTGGAACTCGTGATGGGAACCGATATCCGGGTGTCGGCGGCGCATGCGAAGTTTGGCCTGCAGGAGGTCAAATGGGGTCTGTTCCCGGCCGGCGCGTCAACCGTCCGGCTACCCGCGCAGATTCCTTACGCCAAAGCGATGGAACTGTTGCTGACGGGAGACCTGATTACGGCCGCCGAGGCGCATGCCTACGGCCTGGTCAACCACGTGGTCGATGACGCCGAAGTGATGCCGAAAGCAAAAGAGATTGCCAGGAAAATCGCCGAAAACGGCCCCGTCGCCGTCCGGAACATCCGCCAGTCCGTGCGTGAATGTTATTTCCGACCGGAGTCGGAAGCCTTGCCGATCGAAGCCGGCCTCGCCGCCGCGGTGACCGCCACGGAAGATGCGATCGAAGGGCCGAAAGCCTTCATGGAAAGGCGGAAACCGGTTTTCAAAGGCCGCTGAGTCGATTGAACGCCAAGGGTACGGAATCAGATTATTTCTGGAAGTAGTCCCGCCAGCCGCAGATTTTACCGTCCCTGAATTCAAGAATTCCGCAGTATTCATGCCGGATGGGATCGCCCGTCCCGGTATCCCGTTGCTCTACCAGACCCTCCACCATGAACGTGTCCTGGTTTTCGGCATGGTTGCGGATCGTCCATTCGACGTCTGAATTGACCTGATCGTATTCTTCCAGGAATTCCCGGAATGCCTGTTTGCCGATGATGGGAGGCGACCCGACATGGGAATGATATTCAATATCGTCGGTGACGAAATCGACGAACCGGTCAAAATTCCGGCTATCAAAGGCGGCGATAAGTTCTTTGTAGGTCTGTAGGTATTTGCTCATTTGAATCGAACTCCTGTCGTAAAACTCGTGCGCCTGTCCAGGGGCATGACCGGTTTCCTGTTTTGTGCCTGTTAAAACTTTAATTGCCGGGCCGCCAGGTCGCGTAAAACCTCCTCGGTTCCGCCGCCAACCGCAAAAATCCGCGCTTCCCGGTAAATACGTTCCAGGCGGGCCGCACCCTGGTAGGCGGTGCCGCCCAGTGTGTGCAGTGTTTCCCGCGCGATCGTTTCCAGCGTGGTGGTGGCCTGTATTTTGAGCAAACCCAAATCCATCACCGGCACGTCGCCGCGGTTGAAGCGTTCGACACACTGGTCCAGATAGGCGTAACTGGTGCGCAGCAAGCGCACCATGTCGACCAGCTTGTGGCGCATGGCCTGGTGATCGATCACCCGCTTGCCGAACACCTCGCGCTGCCGGGCGAATTCAAACGCCTCGGCGAGACCGACCCGGGCCAGGGCCAG
>Ga0210063_1000540_pt1 | contig 11123 bp, 10 predicted proteins | sample Muzzi_PWA_D1_FD_185529 | JGI IMG/M metagenome (GOLD analysis project Ga0210063, IMG submission 185529) | Wetland microbial communities from San Francisco Bay, California, USA, that impact long-term carbon sequestration - Muzzi_PWA_D1 (SPAdes) | ecosystem: Environmental > Aquatic > Marine >... | reverse complement strand
GATGAAACATTCCTGGTCAGCATGCACGTCAACGCGGTGGTTAAAGGTCGCAATGCCAATTACATTGTCGACGTCAGTGGAACACGGCGAAGCGAATGGCTGGACACTCGAAAAATCACCGATGAGGAGGCAGCCGCCCAGTACTACAACAACCTCGGCGCGGATGCGCTGGTCAGGCAAGACCTGCCCCAAGCCTACGCTTACATGGTCAAAGCCCTGGAGGCTGCGCCACGAGCGTCCTACGTGTGGTCAAACCTCGCGGTCGTGCTGAACCGCAACGGTCAGCCCGAGGATGCAAAATCGCTGTATTTGCAGGCGCTTGCCCTTAACCCCGGAGAACTGACCGCACTGAACAATTTGCACCAGTTGTATTTCGATGAAGGCGACTTGGTGCGCGCCGAGGAAATGCGTTCCCGCGTGGAAAAATATCGCAGTAAAAACCCCTGGTACATGTATCAGCTTTCAATGGAGGCCATCGACGAGCAGCGTTACGATGAGGCGGCCGAACTGCTTCAAAAAGCGATCGCGATCAATAACAAGGAGTACCGTTTTCATTATGCCCTGGCGCGTGTGTGGTTGCTGGTGGGCGACAGTCGCGCCGCGCAGGTCAGCCTGGAACGCGCTCAAAGAATGGCGCCTTTGGAAAGCGACGTCAGCCACAGTGGCCTTGGCCAGTTACTGCTGAACGTCGACGGATAGAAAGAATCGGCCGGGTGGTATTTCCCAAGCAGCACCCACACCACCCATCCCTGAAATAGGGTCAGTTCCAAGGACTTCGAGCTGACGCCGCCCGAGCGCCGATCCGCATGGTACGGTATAGGGATTACAGGAGAACACGCATGTCAGTGAAACATAAACGATTGGGCAGGCACGGCGTCCTGGTCAGCAACCTTTGCCTGGGCACGATGAATTTCGGCTGGCATACGTCCGAGAAGGACAGCTTCAGAATCATGGATCGCGCCCTTGAGCTGGGCATCAATTTTTTCGACACTGCCGACGTGTACGGCTGGGACGTCGAGCACGGCCTGACCGAGGAGATCATCGGCAAGTGGTTTTCCCAGGGCGGCGGCAGGCGGGACGCGGTCGTATTGGCCACCAAGGTCTACAATCCCGTGTCCCGCAAAGCCAACCTGCCTGAAGTCAATGCCGACGGGCGCAGCCTGTCGGCCATGAAAATCAAGAAGCATTGTGACGGCAGCCTGAAGAGGCTTCAAACCGACTGGATCGACCTGTACCAGATGCATCACATCGACCGCCAATGCCCTTGGGATGAAACCTGGCAGGGTTTCGACAGTCTGGTGCAGCAGGGCAAGGTCGTTTATGTGGGCTCCAGCAATTTTGCGGGCTGGGATATCGCCACGGCGTGCCAGGAGGCCTCCCGGCGCGGACTGATGGGCCTGGCCAGCGAACAGAGCATCTACCACCTCGACAACCGCATGGTCGAACTGGAAGTCATACCGGCCTGCCGTCACTACGGGTTGGGACTGATACCCTGGAGCCCGCTGGGTGGCGGTTTGCTGGGTGGCGCACTGGAAAAACTGGAAAATGGCCGTCGGGCGGACGATGATTTCATCGAGCGCGTCGAAAAAAACCGGGGCAAACTCGAACAATACGAAGCACTGTGCCGGGAGCTGGGGCATCCGCCCGGCGAGGTCGCGCTTGCCTGGCTACTGCACAATCCGGCGGTGACCGCTCCCATCATTGGCCCACGTACACTGGAACAACTGGACAGCGCCGCGCGGGCAACGGAAATCACGCTCGATGAAGAAGCCCTGCAGAAACTGGATGCCATCTTTCCCGGGCCCGGCGGGGAAGCCCCCAAGGCCTACGCGTGGTAGGGCGCCGACTTCTCAGGAATCCGCCATCGACTCCAACACGTCTTCCATGCGCTCGAACACCATCTGCATCTGCCGCTCGCCCGGCAGCGTCGTCAAGCGGAAATGATTCCGGTATGGCACGTTGAAGCTGCTGCCCGGCGCGATCAGCACGTGCTTCTTTTCCAGTAACTCGAGCGCGAACCTTCGATCATTGAAGTCGGTGAACTGCGCCGTGTCGACGGCCGGAAACGCGTACATGGCGCCTTCAGGCTGATGCAGGGTCAGGTAGCGGCTCTGATCGACTCCGTCGATGATGGCCTGCCGTGACTGGAACAGGCGCCCCCCGGGCGCCGTCAGGTCCCGAATGCTCTGGAAACCACCTAATGCGGTCTGCACCGCCCACTGGCCGGGCACGTTCGAACACAGGCGCAGTGACGACAATAGTTCCACGGCATGCAGGTAGTCCTTGGCGTTCTCGCGCTCGCCACTGAATGAAATCCACCCGACCCGGTAGCCACAGGCCCGGTAAATCTTGGACAGGCCGTTGAACGTGGCGCACAGCGTGTCATTCACCAGCGTCGCCATTGGAATATGCTCAACCTCGCCGTAAAGCATCTGGTCGTAAATTTCGTCGGAAAAAACAACCAGCTGATGCTGTTCGGCAATCCGGGCGATTTCTTCCAACAACTCCCGGCTGTAGACGGCGCCGGTCGGATTGTTGGGGTTGATCAACACGATTGCTCGTGTTCTGGGCGTGACCAGGTTGCGAATTTCTTCCGGATCAGGAAAGAATCGGTTTTCGGGCAGGCAGGAATAATAAACGGCGGTACCGTGGTTGAGTGCAACCGAAGCGCTCCACAAGGGATAGTCCGGGCTGGGAATCAGCACCTCGTCACCGCTGTTGAGCAGTGCGCGCAACGCCAGGTCGATGCATTCGCTGACGCCGTTTCCCATCACGACATCGTCCGCTGTGACATCGAGCACACCGCGGTATTGCTGCTGCATGACCACCGCTTCGCGAGCCGGAAAGATTCCTTTCTGGTGGCAATAGGCCTCGCTCTGTCCAAGGTTTTCAATCATCGCCAGGCGCATGGTTTCCGGCGTCCGATAGCCGAACAGGCCGGGGTTGCCGATATTCAGCGAAATGATCTCGTAACCCTGCCGTTCGAACTCCATCGCACGGGCCGCCAGTTCTCCGCGAATTTCGTATCGAACCCCTTCCAGGATGTGATTGGTGGTGATTTTCTTCTTCTGCACTGCTGAATCCTTGAATCGTGGTGACATTCGGGCCGAGTTGGGCATGTGTTTACTCAATCGTATTTGAGGAATGATCCGGGAGCATGGCCCTGTTCCGCTTCCAGGCTTCCCGCCGGGGTATCAAAGTGCGAAGGATAGCCAATCAGACCGCCTTTGTCGCTGATCTGGCTCTTAGAATGGTTGACTTGAATCAACTGCGCACGTTAGTCTGCGAAGCATGAATGCTTCTCGTTACGCCACGTGTACCTGTGCCTGTTGCGTCTGTATGCGCTCGGGCCTGCCATGCGGTGTCTGATTTCCCTGATTAACCCTTAGAGACAAAGACAAATTCCGCATCGGCAAGCCGGGGTGGAAAGTTTCCCTGTGTCGCCCCGGTCTGAAATGGAAACTGGAGAATCAACACATGAAATCGCAATCCAATCTGCACATCGCTGACCCCGGCCCTGCTTCGGGACTTGACGGGCCCGGAGCCCATTCGGTGGCACGCCGCCGGATTCCGGAAACAGCCACGCCGCAGAGCCCTGGCGCGCAGCGTGTCTATGACAGCATTGTCGACCTCATCGCCAGCCCGGAAAATCCCACGCCGATGGTGCGGCTTGGCCCTCGGTTCAATAAGGCGGCTGATTTCGACCTGTTCGTCAAGCTGGAGGGCTTCAATCCGTTCGGGTCGATCAAGGACCGTACCGCCCTCTACCTGTTGCGCGGACTCAACCTTCGTGAAGACCAGGTACTCGCCGAGCCCACGGCGGGCAACACCGGCATCGCACTGGCCGCGCTGGCCAATGCGCGGGGCACGCCGATCGCCCTGGCCGTACCAGAGGGAACGCCCGAAGAGAAAAAGATATTGCTGCGCTTCCTGGGCGCCGAACTGCTGGAAGTGGAAGACGAATTGTGTCCCCTGTTCCCAACCGAGGGCGCCCGCGGCGTGGTCAAGAGCCTGGTCGAAAGCCTGGCTTACAACGGGAAATATGTCAGCCCCAACCAGTATGAAAACGAACAGAACGTGGAGGCGCATTACCGCACCACCGGCCCGGAAATCTGGAATCAGACCAAGGGCAAAATCGACTACTTTTTCGCCGCCTTCGGGACCTGCGGAACGATCACGGGCGTGGGGCGCTACCTGAAAGAACGGAATCCCGACATCAAGATCATCGGCATCGAGCCGGCTTCACGGCAACACAAATTGTCCGGCATCAAGAAGATTTCCAACCTGCCCGATGAATTCAAGCCGAAAATTCTCGATTATTCACTGATTGACGAGATCATCGCGGTGGAAGACAAGGACGCCTTCGAGACCGGCATCCGCCTGGCGCGAACGGAGGGAATCCTGGTTGGCCCCACCACTGGCGCCTGCCTCTACGCAGCACAGCTGACCGGAGCTTCGAACAGTGGAACAGCCGTGGTGATTTCGCCCGACGACGCGACCAAGTACGTCAGCGCCTACGCCGAATACCTGGAAGACCACGAATAGCCCTGGCTCATCAACCTGTTGGAGGCCGCCATGCGGGCGATTGAGGCCATCGTCGGCCGCATTGCCTAAAGCACTTACTTTTGGGGCGGCCTCCCACAACGTGGCGGCCTCCAACAAAGGTCAACCGTAGCGGCCTTCGATGTAGTCCGCCGTTTCCTGGTGCTGAGGGGTTACGAACATGTCGCCGGTGTCCGTGTGTTCGACCACTTTGCCCATCAGCATGAAGATGCATTCTTCGCTGGCGCGCCGTGCCTGCGCCATGTTGTGGGTGACGATCAGGATCGTGTACTGGCCGCGCAGTTCCCAGATCAGTTCTTCCACCGCCTCGGTGCCTTTCGGATCCAGCGCGGAACAGGGTTCATCCATCAGCAACACACCGGGTTTCACCGGTAAAAGACGGGCGATGCACAGTTTTTGCTGCTCTTCCAGCGACAGGGAGATCGCTTTATGATCCAGCCGGTCTTTAACCTTGTCCCACAGCAAAACCTGCTGCAGGGCGCTCTCGACGATTTCTTCTTCCTTTTCACGGCCGATTTTGCGGCCGGCGGTATGCAGCCGGTAACCGAACAGGACATTTTCGCGGATTGAAATCGGCAGCGGATTGGGCCGTTGAAAGACCATCCCCACCTGTTTGCGAACCTGCACCAGTTCGACTTCCGGCGCAAGGATGTTTCGGCCCATCACATCGATGCTGCCGGTGATGCGGACGTAGCCGAGGCGTTCGTTGATGCGGTTGACGCTGCGCAGGAAGGTGCTCTTTCCACAACCGGACGGGCCGATCATCGACGTGATGATGCCCTGCCGGATGTTCAGATCCACATCGAAGAGCGCCTGGAAGGTGCCGTACCACAGGTTCAGCTTCCTGGTGCAAATAGCGAGTTCGGCGCTCTGCCCGCTCTCCGGTTCTAAAGCGGTCCGGGCCATCAGCCAAATCTCCCTTCGATGTAATCCCTGGTCCGCGGGTCACTGACCTCGCCGGTAAACAGATCCTCGGTGATGCCGACATCCACGCATTTCCCTTCCAGGAAGAAAGCGGTGCGGTCCGCCAGGCGTCGCGCCTGCTGCACCAGGTTGGTGACCAGGATGATGGTCATCTCGCTTTTCAGTTCCTTCAGCACATCCTCGATACGCATCGTGGTGACCGGATCGACCGCGATTGAAAACTCGTCCAGCATCAGCAGTTCGGGTTCCTGGGACAGTGCCCGGGCAATCGTCAGCCGCTGCTGCTGACCGCCGGACAACATGCTGCCGAGTGACGACAGCCGGTCCTTGACCTCGTCCCACAAGGCGGCGCGGCGCAGGCAACGCTCGACGATGACATCGAGCTCGGCCTTTTCATTCTGACCTTTCAGTCGGGGCGAGAGCGCGACGTTGTCATACACCGTCATCGGCAATCCGACCGGCAAGGGAAAAACCACGCCAATCCGGCTTCGCAGGCCATACACGTTGCGCACCTTGCGGATATCCAGACCGTTGAAGGTAATTGTTCCTTCAACCGTCATCTCGCTGTTGAACATGTCCATCCGGTTGACCGCTTTCAGGAACGAAGTCTTGCCGGCATTGGCCGGGCCGATAATGCCGAAGATTTCATGCTCACGGATATCGAAATTGATACCATCCAGGGCCCGCTCTGCTCCGTAAAGGATGCCCAGGTCGCGCACGCCGACCTTGACCCGGCCTTCCCGCCCGGCCGCCGGCATCGCGTTTTCAGCCGGACTCACCATTTTTTCTTGCCCCGCAGGTACATGCGCAGGGCGATGGATGCGCTGTTCATCAACAACACCATGGCGATCAGCACCAGGGCCACGCCGTAGGGTAAATGTTCGGGCATGCCGGGCACCTGGGTGGACACCACGAACAGGTGCAGGGACAGGGCCATGGTCTGGTCGAATACGCTCTGCGGCAGCAGTGGCAGAAAGAAAGCGGCGCCGGTGAACATGATCGGCGCGGTTTCACCGGCGGTGCGGGAGACCTCGAGGATGACGCCGGTCAGGATACCGGTGATGGCATTGGGCAGCACCACGCGACGAATGGTCTGCCAGCGGGTCGCTCCCATGTTCCAGCAAGCCTCGCGAAAGGCCATGGGCACGGATTGCAGGGATTCGCGAGTGGCCACAATCACCACCGGCAGGGTCATGATGGCGAGTGTCAGGCTGGCCGCCAGGATGCTGGTACCGAACTTGAAGAAAATCACGAAAGCGCCGACGCCGAACAGTGCATGAACGATCGACGGCACACCGGCCAGGTTGATGATGGCCAGGTTGATGGTGCGCGTGAACCAGTTATCCGGTGCATATTCACTGAGGTAAATGGCCGCCGCAACCCCCAGCGGCACCGACGCCAGCAAGGCGACGACGACCAGGATAATGGTGCCGAGCAGGGCCGGAAAGATACCGCCGGCCGTCATTCCCTGGGTCGGGCCGGTGAACAGGAACTCGAAAGAGATGACCGGACCACCCTTGTAAATCAGGGTGCCGAGAATCAGGATAACCGGGAGAATCAGGATGGCCGTCATGCCGCCCAGGGCCAACCGGAATGTTTTTTGAACCCGGTCGTTCCGGCGATTCAGTGCGGTGGCTTCAAACATGCGCGATCACCCTCCGGATCGCGGCGAAAACCACCTTACTGGAATGATGGATCATGCGGTATTTTGATTTCTGTTTCACTGGGCGTTTCCGTTGTTCATATTCAGCTTTTACGAATGCCGCGCACCACGAGGTCGGCCGTCAAGTTAATGATGAAGGTAATCACGAACAGGAAAATTCCAATCGTGAACAGCGCCTGGTAGTGGGGTGAGCCGGCGGCCGTCTCGCCGAGTTCGGCGGCGATGGTCGCGGTGAGCGCCCGCACCGAATCAAATACGCTGGTTGGGATATTGATCGAATGCCCGGTGGCCATCAGGACCGCCATCGTCTCGCCGAAACCGCGTCCCACGCCCAGCAGCACCGCGCCCAGCAGGCCATTTTTTGCCGCCGGCAATACCACCTTGTAAATCACCTGCCAGCGGGTTGCTCCCATGGCCTCGGCCGCCTCGCGATACCTGTCCGGTACCGCTTTCAGCGCATCCTCGGCGATCGAGGTCATGATCGGCGCCGCCATCAGGCCGAGAATGATGCCGGCGTTCAGCACGTTCAATCCGACCGGTACGTTGAAGATCTTGATGATCAGCGGGTTCATGATGGCCAGACCGATGAAACCCCAGACCACGGAGGGTATGGCGGCGAGCAGTTCGACGGTGATTTTGAGGAACTCACGGGTTTTGCCGGTGGCGAACTCTGCGATGAAAATCGCGGTGCCGAGCGAAAAGGGAATAGCGACCAGCATGGCCAGCCCGGTCACGCTGGCGGTGCCGGCAATCAAGGCCAGGATGCCGTAGGTTTCTTTTGTTTCGGACGTGGGCCGCCAGCTTGGGGAGAAAAAGAACTCCTTGAAATTGAAGTCACCCACCAGGAAGCCAAACCCTTCCTTGGTGATGAATACAAAAATGCCGACGATAAAAACAATCGCGGAAATGCCGCCGATGAACACCAGCACCTGGACCAGCTTGTCGATATACCAGTCGCGATTCAGGCGGTCGAATTCCGGGTACAGTTCAGCGACAGTTTCACGCGATGATTTATCCATTGATCAGCGAATCCGTCCGCTCATGCCGCGACATCGCCGGCCAGCAAGGTGACCAGCTCGGTAATCTCGTTTCGCAGCAGGCGGTATTGTTCCGGCAAATCGGCCGACGCTGAAATGGACCAGTTCAGTGGCGTGGAATGGAAAGGCACGACCGGAATGAAGTCGGAGACCTTGCCATTGAGACTGACGATAATCGTGAATTCGGCAAAATCGTGTTCCAGGGCCTCCAGCGGCTCGGTGTCAAGCTCTTCGTCCGGCAACCCGGTTTCGGACAGGAATTCGCACAATGTCGCTGAGAGGGGTTCCGACTGACCCGGCGTTGCGCAGACGAAGGCGCCCGATTGAGGGAAGTTTTTTCTTCCGATGGCCACCGCCAGCTGACCCAGCCCGGATCCCGGCCGGTCGAGAAACAGGATCTTGTACACCTTGGGAATCTTGGCGATACCGCGCACGGCATAGACTGTCTGGTCGCAGATATTTTTTGCCTGGTCGGCAACCCTCTTGAGCAGGTTGAAGATCACGAAAAGCGCCATCATTTCGCGCCCGTCCAGCTTGGAATCTTCTGCAAACAGCTCTTCGTAAATCGGATCCATGTCGGTCTGCACCCGGTTCGCCGTCTTGATCAGGGCTGCAGCCAACTCGGCATTTCCGTTGCGGAACGCGGTGCGCGATTGCAGCAGGATGTCGATGGATTGATCGGCCAGATGATCCAGCTTGATGGCAAATTTTTCCGGCAAGTCATCCGGCAACTGCAAGGCTTCACGGCAGATGGTAACGGCATAGTCGCCCACCCGTTCCAACGCCACATTGACGCGAATGGTCGAAGCCATCTCCCGCAAAATGCCTGCGCCCGGCAGGTACCGGGCGATGAACATGTGACAGAGGCGGTCGCATTCGCGGGAATCGCGGTTGATCGGCTGATCGCCAAGGACCGTGGCATACGCCAGTTCCTGGTCCCGGAGAAGGATCGTTTTCTTGGCATTTTTTAATGCCGTATCAACATCCTGGCCGATTTTCCAAACCCATTCTCGAATGTGGTTGAGGTCGACCTCCATTCGTTGTTCAAGATGTGTCATCCGCAACTGACCTCGTTTGCCGGCGCATAGCCTTTCTTCAGGATGATGCACTGCCCTTCATCGCTTTTGATCCAGTTCAGGTAGTCGCCAACAAACCCGGTGGGTTCTCCGTTGGTGTACATGAACAGCGGCCGGGCGATCGGATAGCTGCCGTCGCTGGCCGTTTCGACCGAAGGACTGACGCAGGGTCCACCGGCTTTTTCAGATACGCAGACCATCTTCACCGAATCGATCGCGTAAGCGAGGCCGCTGTAACCGATGGCGCAGGGTGTGTGCTCCACCAGGTCGACTACGTCTTTCGAGCCATGCATGTCTCTCGTGCCGAGGCGAAAATCACTCTGGTCCAGAACCGCCTCACGGAAGTAGGCGTAGGTGCCGGAATTGTTCTGACGGCTGACCACGACTATTTCCTGGTCTTCGCAACCGGGGACTTCGACGCCCAGGTCGGTCCACCGCGTGTAAGGGCCGCCATCAGCATAGATTTTGGCCAATTGATCGATACCCATCTCGTTGATGGGATTGGCCGGATGGAGAAAAACGGCCAGTGCGTCATAACCCACGATGTGTTGAATCGGATTCTGACCATTACTCCTGGCCTGCTCGACCTCCTTGTCTTTCATAGCCCGGCTCGCATTGGCGATATCGACGGTGCCATTGATCAAGGCGGCAATTCCGGTACCGGAACCCCCACCACTGACCGCAACCACGACATCCGGCTTGACCTCCTGGTATGCCTCGGCCCAGGCCTGGGCGACATTGACCAGCGTATCGGAGCCCTTATTCTGAATCACCTGCCTCGGTTCACCACCGCCACAGGCGCTTAACGTCACTGCGGTTGCAATTGAAAAGATAACGGCCAATTTTTTACGAGATAACATCAAATGTCTCCAGGTGAAATGATTAATCAGTCTACGTTACAAGCTGATTGTTACCGTTTTGTTACAGGATGAAATCTTGATCTGAGTCAGACAAAAATTCGTTTCCGGGCAAAGCCGAATGGTTCTTTGTCCCGGCGGCTCACCAGCCCATGGCGGCGACGACTTCCAGGATGAACTGGTGGCTGTTTTGACGCGGCATGTTACCACCCCGGCAAGCGGTTTCGCCAAAATTTGCCGGTTCGAGCCCGGTCCGGTTTTGCGGGTCGTAAATAAGTGCCGGCACCGGGTCGGCCGCGTGAAAACCGGTGTTACTGTTCGTCGTGTGATCGGCGCACAATGCGATCATGCAGCCCGCTTCTTCGACTGACCGCAGCGCCACGTCGATGAGTTCGATGAAATCCCGCTTGGCCAGCGGCTGCAGATCATGCGCACAGATATCGGGCGCCTTGATGTGCACGTAGGCCATATCACTGCTTTCCAGGGCAGCGATTGCAGCCTGCATCTTGGCTGGCAGGTCCGTGTCGAGGGCGGCTGTGAAGCGGGCGTCGTTCACTGTGGCGTAACCCAGCATTTTCCCCAGGCCCGTCACGGTGTTGCAACCCGCCACCACGCTCACGCGCATTCCTCTTTGTTCAAAAATATTGTCCAGGTCGAACCAGGCCCCGGCGCCACGCGTAATGACCATGTTGGCAGGGTGGTCACCACTTGACCGGCGCGCAGCGTTCACCGGGTGGTCATCCAGCCGGTCGAACGCAGCGGTCATAAAATTGTTGATTTTTTCGGCCGTCATTTCTGCCCCTGGCGCCTTGGCCACGCAAGAATCCAGCGGTGACGGGAGCGGTATGTCGCCCGGATCCGTGTCGCTCACCGCCGGGTCGAGACCAGGCCCCGTCATCACCAGTGCGGCCCGGTGCTGGTCGGTGGGTATCAACGTGGCCCGAATTCCGTCCCCCAGGTGAACATTCTGCAGCGTGGCGGCAAGCTCATTTGTGCCAACGCT
>Ga0210063_1000539_pt1 | contig 11149 bp, 26 predicted proteins | sample Muzzi_PWA_D1_FD_185529 | JGI IMG/M metagenome (GOLD analysis project Ga0210063, IMG submission 185529) | Wetland microbial communities from San Francisco Bay, California, USA, that impact long-term carbon sequestration - Muzzi_PWA_D1 (SPAdes) | ecosystem: Environmental > Aquatic > Marine >... | reverse complement strand
CCTGTACACGTCGGAAGATCAGCTCATCGAATACGAACCGGAAGAACCGCAGCGGATTGTCGAAATGAAGTTCGGCCCGGACAGTGGGAACACACCGGGCGGAGCGGCCGGTTCTGAGAATACGGCTAGCGTGAGCAATTTGGCCGTATACGGCGATCACGGGCTAACTCGCTACGGTGCCGAGCCCGCCGGACTGCTCGCCTCGGACATCATCATTCATTCGGCGGGCCGCTTTGCTCCGCTGCTCGACACGTCGGGGGTGGAGCCGTCGCCGCATATCGTCGATCAATGCCGCGAGGATGACCAGCAGGACCCGCTCGATTTCTGGCTCAAGCTGAATAAGTACGAGCACCGCCACCTGGCCGTATGGGAGGAGCGGCGGTTGGAGTTCACGGACCTCGACTATGACGATGTGAACTGGCGCGTCCGAGAAGCTGACGATGGCGTGACGGTGAAGTGGACGGGCGAGTCCACCATCGCCGACCACAATGGAATCATCGTTCAATTCCAGAGCGTTGAAACCGGGCGCCGCGAGATCGTCACGCCGGACGACGACGATCGACTCGCCGACACGAGCCCGACGATCGCGGCGAATGAGCACGGCATCGAGGCGTGGGTGTCGATCACGCTCCCGAACCCCGACTCCCGCGAGGGCGCGATCCGCTACGGCCAGCTCGTGCTCCGCGAAGCGAATCGACGGAAGCAGTCGGGAACGATCACGGTGTTTGGAGCGATCCGCGACGGCGCCCGTCATTGGCATCCGCTCGGACACCCGCGGGCGAGTCAGACGGTGCTCGTCGAGGACATCGGCGGCGGACCTCGCCTCATCACGGAGGCGAAGGTCACTCAGCCGGAAGTGCTGACGATGACTGTCGATGGGAAAGCCGAGACCACGGACGCCATCCTCGACGAGCTGTTAACGGACGCGAGCCTACGGAGGAATACGTGAACGCACCGCCAGAGACAGAGACCATCGACCCGCAATGGAAAACCGACGTGGACGCACAAATCTGGGGCATCCGCAACCGCGGCGGGCTCGTGAACGAAGTCCGCGGGCTCCGCAAGGAATTTCGCGACTACCGACAAGAGGAACGCGAACGGCGCGAACGGGAGGCGAAGGAGAAGAACCGATCATCGAGCGCCCTGGCGTTTACGCTCCTTTCGGCGTTCGTCGCCGCCTTGGCGCTGATCGTCACGCTCGGCCTCTACATTGTGACGGGGGTGGGGGGCTGATGCGCCGGGTGGTGCGCCGGGTCCGGCGGCGGATGAAATGCTTCGAGGAGTTCGCCGCCCAACACGCGGTGCGCATCCTGATCGGCTTGACGGCGCTGATGGCGACGGCGACGCTCTGCGGCGGCTATGTCCTCGTCACGCACGATCGCGAGCTGGTCGGCGTCCGCTACGCCGGGCCGTGCCGAGCCCGCGGCATCGAATACGAGGAGTGCCGCCTGATGGCGCGGCTCGTGCTTGCGGCGTGCGCCGATCAGAAGAATTGCGCCCGAAAGTACGGGATCACGGACGTCCATATCCGACGCGGGCGGTAGCGTCGCCCGATCCGAATCGAATCCCAACTACGGAGGTAGATCATGGAGGGAAGCAACGGAAACGGGGCTGAGCCGGAGCAGTCGGGCTCGCCGGAGCAGCCGGAGCAGCCGACCGTCCGCATCTCGACGGAGATCACCCGGCGCCCAAAGGCCACGATGGCCGAGAAAGGGCCGGACGGCAAGCTCGCGATCGAGTACGTGGTCTTCGCGGAAGGCGAGTGGCAGCTTCACCGCTACATCGTCGGCACGCAGGGGCGCCGCAACATCCTCGACGCAGAGCTGGGCGGGCTACAGGTGCCGGAGGGCGCCAAGGTGCCCGACGATCTCCACGGAAAAGAGGGCAACTGATGGGACGCTCGAAGCAACATCCCCGCCGCGTCCATCGCGGCATACACGAGGGCGCCGTAGGGCCGGACGTAACGGCGCTGCGCGTCGCCACGAATCGCGAGCTGCATCACCGCGGCTGCGACTGGAAGCGGAGCAAGGCGGGCGGCAAGCTCGACGCCGAGCGCGAGTTCCGCTCGATCGGGTTCCTGGTCTACGCGCTGGGCCTCTCCGGCGAGCACTACCGGGCCGTGGTCGAGGAGCACAAGGTCTCGGAGTACGTCCAAAAGGTGATCCGCAACGCCGGGGCGAACGGCGGCGCTGACAAGCGCACCCGCTGGGAGCGCTTCAACGATCGGAAGCGGCGCCCGTTCATCAAGCGACTCCGGCGGAAGCATCTCCCGCCGCTGCGCGTCCGTGCGCTCAAGCAGGCCGAACGGCTCGTGGGCGTCGTCGAGGAAGGCGGAAACAACGTCGGCAAGGTGGTCAACAAGATCATCGAAGCCAACGGCGGCGCGCTCGGCGAGCCGTGGTGCGGCGATTTCGTCGCGTTCTGCTACCGCAACGCCGGGTCCAAGGCCGTCACGAGGGCATGGGCCGCGGTGGCGCTGTTCCTCGGCGTGTTCGGGATCAAGCGGGTCTCGATCCCCGAGCCCGGGGATCTCGTGCGGTACACCTTCGATCACGTCGGCATGTTCCGCCGTTGGGTCCGACAGGTCGAGGGCCAATGGGTCGGCTGCGGCCGGGCGGATGCGGAAGCGATCGAAACCATCGAGGGCAACACGGGCGATGTTGGCGCGGTCTCGGATTCATCGGGCGGCGGCGATGGCGTCAAGCGGAAGATCCGCACCTTCGATCTCGTCAATGACTACCTGCGCGTCACGCGCTGAGAGGAGGGCTCCCGAATGAGCCTCAAGCAACGCGCCCGTGAGCTACTGAATCGCGGGATCGACTACATGCAAGGGAAGTTCCCGCCGAACCGCGTGGTGCTGCTGCTGACGCCGCTGGCGGTGCCTCTGGCCGCTGCCGCCTCGGCGTGGCTGGCGGCGAACGTCCCCGGCGTCCCGCTGAGTGAAGGGACGATCATCGGCTTCGCCGCCGCGGCGGGCCTGACCGTGATCCGCAACGCCTACAAGTGGGTCGATCGGTGGCAGGAGGAAGAACGGACCAACGATCGCAGCTTCGAGCTGGGCCGAGAGGCTGAGTTGGAGCAAGCAAGGCGCGCGCGAGCGGAGGCGCAGGCGGGGCTAGAGAATGCGAAGGCGAGGGCGCGCAGCTCGACGCCACTCCGGCCAACCGGGGAAGTTTGACACGTAAGCGTCAAGTTTCTACGGCCGCGGTGGGGAGACCCGCCGCGGCCGTTTTTTTATGCCCGGAGGCTCAGTCGAGTAGGGTGTAGATGCGGCTGCGGTGAAGACCCATCGCAGCCGCGATCTTAGTCTTGGGGGCTCCGGCGTCGATCAGGCGCCGGAGCTTTTTTGCGCGGTCAACGCGGAGCGGGCGCAGCGCCTCCTCGTGCGCGTCGATCTCGGCTTGGAGATCGACCAGCTCGTCGAGTTCGCGTTGCTGTGTGTCTGTCATCCGGGGCATCGTGCGCCGATCCTTCCGTCGATCTTTTCCGCCTGCTCAGACACGCTCAGGGCGCCGTCGAGCACCCGGCGCGTGTCTGTAGGGCCGTAGGTCAGCATGGCCGTGAGCTGGCCGCTGAGGGAGCGATAGAGGGCGATTCGGTCGAGGTCTCGCCCGGCCAGCTCCGCGCGCAGCTCCTCGGCCGTGCCGACGGCGAGCGTGTCGAGCGTGAAGCGGTCGATCGCGCGGAGCTGCATCGCGGCATATCTATCGAGCCGCCCGGACCTCAATGGGGGTCCACTCTGTCAGCGGCGTCCAACCGTGCCGGTGCATGTACTCGCCGTGAACGGTCATTTCTTTCCCGCTCGGGCCTTCCAGCCACGATTCTTGTACGCAGCGGATCAGGTAATCGCCGTCGCGCCCGCGGTCGCCGACGATCCGCCAGACGGAGCCGGTGTGGTGCTGTAGGTGCTGGCCGATCGGCCAGCGGGCGAGGCGGTAGCCGGAGCCTTTGCATCGAGCGCCGTCCATCCCGCCCGTGCCCCGCCGAACCGGCGTATGCCCGCGCGAGGTCCCGTCGCGGAGCGGCACGAGCTGGCGCCCGCAGACCTGGCAAGGCAGTCGGCCGGATGCGAAGGCCGCGCCGGGCTGCCCGGAGGGCGCGGCCACCTAGGCCGCCCCCTCGATCAGCTCGCGTAGGAACTCGCCAGGGCTGGCGCCGCGCGAGTCCGCGACCTTCGCTACCCGCTCGGCAGCGCAGGCGAGCACAGCCTCCCGCGTGTCTCCCCGGGTGCCGCAGACCTCGCGGCCCTTGCTCGGCTCATAGACCAGCCAGCGTCCACGGTCCCCCTCAGAGCGACAGAGGACGACAGGGACGCCGTCGATCTCCGCCGCCCAGCCTTTGACCTCGTAGACCGGCTCCCCTGCGATGTCCCGCTGGATAAGGGTGGTGCGCTTCATGGCGAGGCGGCGGTTGTAGCCGGGGGTCCTGGTTGCGGTGGTGGTCATCGGTGTTCCTTTCCTTGAGCCTTGCATTGTGTCTACAGTATAGACACTTTGACATCGAGATGTCAAGTCGCCGTTGTCGGCTCCCCGTCAAGCGTGCGGATGCTCTCGCGCTTAATCAGCGCTGCGAGGCACCATCCGATCCCGGTGTCGGGAATAATCGCCCGCCCGGCCTCGTGAAGCGTCACGAGCAGGGCGAGGCGGTCGCCGAGCGTCCAATCCTTCCGCGAGGCGGAGGGATGGCCGGGCTCCGGGCTCGCGGCGAGCAGGACATCGAAGAACGGCTCGCGAAGCGCGACCACGGCGGCTTCATAGAGCTGCCCGACCGCCTCACGCGGATACCGGCAGGCGGCGCCGCGAGTGGAGGCGATGATCGGGTCGATGAGCGCGGCCTGGCGCTCGCCGAGCGCCGCGCCCTCGGCGAGCACCTTGAGCATCGCGGCGTGGCGGCGATAGCCGACCGGCGGTTCGTAGCCGTACTGGCTGCGGACCGCGCGGGCGGCATTGTGGAAGACCTCGCCGGAGATCACGCCAGCCTCGTAGCTGGCGATGATCTCGGCGTTGCGATCGGCGGGCATCAGGACTGCTCCGGCGGCGGGGTGCCGCCCTCATCGACCGGCGCGGCGTTCGGACCTTCCGCGACGGCGACGCGGGTGAGGGTGAGGAAGGGCAGGAGGTCCGTCATCGTCTGCTCGCCGCCCTTGCTCGTGCTGGCGAGGGTCATCAGGACGCGGCGCCCGGTGGTCTGGTACTCATTCACTTCAACCCGCAGAACCTCGCGGAAGAAGGCGCCGTGCTGCCAGACGCCAACGCCCATCTGAATTAGATCGCCTTGCTCGACATCCTGGGCTTGGACGTGCTCGACGCGGGTGACGACGGGCTCGACGGACTCAAGCGTGACGATCCTCGTGGGCTCGGAGCGGTTCCCGCTGGGACCGATCGGGCCAAGCCAAACCTCGACGCAGGCTCGGCCGTCGCCGGGGCGCGAGATGTCCGTGCGGCCCGCTTCGCCGGAGAAGCTCCCATCCTTGGATCGAACCTGCATTCCCTCTTTGACAGTCATCGGTGTTCCTTTCCTTGAGCCTTGCATTGTGTCTACAGTATAGACACTTTGACATTGACTTGTCAAGTGGCGAGGGCGGCTGGCTGACGGCCGGGGGGGGTAACTCCCCCCTGTGGGAATAGAATCCCCGGCCGTCAGCGCGCCGCCCTCGCCCTTACCCGCGGGGACCCTTGATCGGGTGGCAGGGTAGATGGTCGGCGGCGTCTTCCGCGATGAACTGGTCCGCCTTCGCAAGCCCGATCGGGAAGGACCGCATCTGCATCGCTGACCAGTAGTAGGCGCGGCGCTTGCCGTTCCGGTCGAGGTCGAAGAAGATGGCGAGGCGGCGGTTGTAGCCGGGGGTCTTGGTCTGCGTGGCGGTCATCGGTGTTCCTTTCCTTGAGCCTTGCATTGTGTCTACAGTATAGACACTTTGACATCGAAATGTCAAGCGGGCGAAAGATCGGGAGAGCCGGCGGAATCCGCCGCGGCGGGGTCGGTCATCGATAGGCCTCGGCAGACTTGCGCCAGTAGTCGGACCACGCTCGGCGGATCGCGTCGCGCTCGGTGGCGCCGTAGCCGGTGCCTTGGATGGCGCCGCCCGCGCGATCGACGGTGGCGTACCAGCCGTTGAAGGCGCCGGGCTGGCGGGTCTTGACGATGTAGGTAGTCATCAGGGATGGGGTATCCACTTAGCTGACCTTGAACAGCCGGTCGCTCGTAATCACGAGGTCTTTGTACGGGCGCGGTTTCGTCCCGACCGCTCCCTCGCGCCGCCGTCGCCGTTGGGCCAGTTGTCCCGCGTGGCCTGTGAGCCATCGTCGTATGCAGCGGCCTCCAGCACCGGCCAGCCCTCACGTGGGCAGTCCTGCTTATGCAGGACGAACGGGGGTTCTCCGGCGGTCTGAGGGACAACCACCCTGCCGCCGCAAGCGGCACAAACGGCAAGGCACTCCATCATCAGGGACCCTCTGGCAGCTTGAAGTTCTCGCCGCACCCGCCGCAAACGATCGGTGCCTTGGCGAGCACGGAAGGCGACACGCGGATTTTCCGGCCGCACCCGCACGCCGCGGGCGGCTTCGCCTTTTTCGGCTTCCGGCGCTCGCCGCCCTGGGCGTGCCGGTAGAACTTCATCGCCTTGTCGAGGTCGGCGATCACCTTCGAGTAGCGCTTGGCGGTCTCGTCGGGAACGGTGGTCGCCGACCAGCCGATGTTGCCGGTCTTCTCGATGACCAGTCCCATCTCCTCGGCGAGCGCTTTGAACTTTTTATTGTGGTAGCGGCCCTGACGGCTCGTGTCCTGAATCTTCCGCACGTCGGCGAGCCCGTGGGCTGCCTCGTGGATCAGGGTGCCGAGCACGTCGCGGGCGCCGCGCTGGAAGCCCTCGCCGCCGATGAACATCTCCGGCAGCTTGCCGTTGCCTTTGCTCGCGGCCCATGCGTCGGTGGCGTAGTGCCCGAGCCGGAGGCTGCTACGGCGCCCATCGGCGCCAGACCCGGTGATGAGCATCACGTCGGGGACCTCCGGGTGATTCGCCTGAATCGCCGCCCAAGCGTCTTCAAAGGCGGCGATGAGCGGGGCGCTGACTTGCTGGCGCGCTTTCGTCTTCGCGGCCATCAGGCGCCTCGCCGATTCGGTGCCAGCGTCACCTTGCTCGTGGCGTAGATCGTCCGGACCATCGAGGTCGCTCCTCCGACCGGGCGAACCTGGACATCGCCGCCGAGGGTCTTGCCGACCACGATCCAACGGGTGTAACCCTCGATCCGAATGATCGTGCCCTCTGCAAGGTCGCCAGCGAGCGGCGGGGTGGTGGTCTTAGTGGTCATCGGTGAGTCCTTTCCTTGAGCCGTTGTCAATGTGTCTACAGTATAGACATATTGACATTGAAATGTCAAGTGGGCTCAAAAGGTGGCGATCACCGGGCCGCGCCAATCCCGCCAAACCCGATAGAACGGCAGGTGCCCATACGGCCGCGCGATCAAAAGTACCTGACCGTCAGAGTCGGACTCGACTGCGATCTCGATGGAGAACATCTAGACCCTCTGCCTGCCAGCCGTGTTCATCGCGGATCGTTGCTTTGGGCATCGGTCTCTCCTTTGTGGTCGAGGCGGTCGAGAATTGTTAAGCAGGCATCGATAGCGCTGACCCGGCCGTCGCGGTAGTTACTGCGCTGTGGTATGGCCTCGTCCGCAAGCAGTTTCTCCAGCTCCTCCCGCACCTGCTGGCGTGCCTGCTCTTCGATCTTGGGGTGTAGTGCGTCGAGGAGATCGTCAAGCGCGCCGCACGCAGATCGAACCGCGTCTTGGCGCTCAAACTCCTGCGCCAGCTCTTCCACTACAGAGCGCTCAGTGGGCATCGGTGTCTCCTTTGTGGTCGAGGGTGGCGAGGTTGATCGGTTTCGAGTCGCAGGCAGGGCACAGCACTCGGTCGTGCTCGGCGAGCAGCTTGGCAACGGCAGCGACCCCCTCGATGCCCAGCCCGCGCTTGCGCAGCCTGACCAGCACCCCGGCCACCGCCGCGTCCCGCTGGCTGAACAGGTCGCGGGTCCCGCTGCCGTTGGCCTGCTGGACGCTCGGTGTGAGGATGCCCCGGTTTCGCCAGTTGAAGAGCGTGCGGTACTCGCCGCCGGTCCGCCGGGCGATCTCGGGCAGGGTCAGGATCTGCTCGGCCTCCCGGCGGGTCTCAGCCGGAGTTGGGTCAGCCACGGTCGGCCTCCTGATCTAGCGCGGCGAGGGCGTCCTGCTCATGCCCAGCCTTGACGGTTCCCCGGAAGGTGATCGGCGCCTGCGGGTGAGGCCAGTCTTTCGACGGATTCTCCAGCCACTCGGGTGGTCCGGCCTCCGTCGCGAGATCTGGATGCCCTTCCCGCTCGATATCGCGCATCGTCCAGTCGCGGGTCAGCAGTTCGCCGTCGGGCAGCGTGAACTCGGCCCGGACCAGCGGGCGGTCGTAGGGGTGGGATTTAGCCACGGTCAGCCTCCTCTAGTGCGGCGAGGGCGGCGAATGCGGCCCGGATCACCGCCCGCTGGCGATCTGCGTAGGTCAAGCCCTTGAGCAACCGCCAATTGGAGTCGCGGTCTGCTTCCCAAAGCCGCCGCTGTACTTCCTTGCCAAGCAGCGCCTCCCGCAGCCGCTCCCGCTCTTTCTCAGCGCCCCGCTTTTCGGCCTGCTCGTAGTCGGAGTAGCGGACCCACGCTCCATGTACGTCCAAGATCACCTTTGACGGCCGCTTGGAAGTCGCCGCATGAAAGTCGAAGCGCTCTACCTCAGCCACGGTCATCCTCCTGTAGTGCGGCGAGGGCGGCAACGTGAAGGGCGCGACCCAACTCCTCCATGTCGATGCCGGGCCACTTGGCTGCCTCGGCAAGAGCCTTCCCCGTGAACGTGCCAATGGCCTCCGCTCTCACGTCGGCGTGGTAGGCCCGGAATAGCGCCTCTGCCGCCTCCTCGCTTACCTCTACGGAGGGCTGGTCGGCGCTCACGCCAGCGATCCTTTCCGGCGGCGCCAATGGCCGACCACCTGGCGCGCGGAAACCTTGAGCGCGGGAATCGGTCGGCTCGTCAACGCGCCGATTTCTAGCGGTCGCGATCCGCCTTCCGCGCGGTCGCGGACGCTGGCATAAAAGCGGTCGCCGCGCACGTCGCAGAGAACGATGTCGCCGACCTTCACTCCAGTCAGTCTCACTTGAGCCCCTTCCTTCGCATTGAGCCTTGCGGATTGTCTACAGCGTAGACGGTCTGTCAAGTGAGAAAGGGACGCTCCGAAGGAAAGGCATCCGGAGCGCCCCTGCGCACGGCCAGTTCGGCTCAAAGAGGCTGGCCGACCCGCAAACCCTAGCAAAGAGCCTAGCGAGCTGCCAACTGCTCCACCCCGCTAACGCGCGACCGTAGCAGGTTCCGTCCTAGGCGACTGATCCCATTCTCCGGGTTAATGCAAGCGACCCGGAGGTAACTATTCGCCCGAGGGCTTTTGTCATAGCGGTGGTATTCGCTCTACTCGCGATTGCCGCCCAACCTACATACGCCGCTGAGCAAGTGCGAGCAGCGGCGAAGTGCGACCACGTTGGCTTCCCAAACATGAAGGCGTTCAGCGGCAAGGTGTGGGCGCCGTCGAAGTGGAAACGCGGGCAGCCAAAGCAAAGCGTCATCGACACCTGGCGCCGCAAGCTCAAGTGCGCTCGCGGCCCGGGACATCGGAAAGAAGGAAAGCGTCGATGGCGAGCCGACCGAGCCGTGTTTCAGAAAGAGCGCAGGCGATGTACCGGCGGGATGGTGATCGAGGGCCGCGTCAGTTGGTTCAACGGACCCTCCTCCTCTACCGCCAGCGGCACGCCGGTCTCTGAGCCCGGCCTAGCGCTGAATATCGCACCGGGTACCGATTCCGGTTGGAGTAATTCGATCACTCACGAATGGATGGCGCAAGCGAGCGCTGGCGATCCTGCGATTGGCGAAACGGTCATCGCAGGGCGAAAGGCCGACCTACCTGTAATCGATCTCGGCCCGTCCGGCTTCACGAATCGAGCGATCGACGTAACGGAGGCGGGCGTCTACGAGCTGGGACTGAGCCCGGCGGCGTTCCCGACCAACAGCGTCGGGCGGGTCCGAATCATCCCTCGCGGCTGCTAGCCTGAGCGGCGCTCCGTCGTCGCCCGACCCCCCGCCGGTTCACCGCTGGCGGGGGGTTTTTTCGTTCTGCGCTGCGGAAAATAGAAGTTTGCGCATAAGACCATCCGAACGTCTGGCTACGTTTCCGCACGTTTCATGGATGGCACGCCAAACATTCTGATCCGTCGGGCACGCAGGAAGCGCGGCTGGACTCCCGAAATGCTCGCGGAGGAATCCGGTGTGAGCGCGAAGACGATCCGAGATATTGAGCAGGGGCGCGTGGCGAGACCGCGAGAGCGGACCCTGTTCAAGCTCGCCGTCGCACTCGACGTGTCGGTCGATGAGATCGATCCTTGGGAGGTTGCAGCGTGAAGTCACCGCGCATTCATGGCTGCCGTTATGACCGGAACATCGGAAGGATCGTGGTCACAGTTGATCGAGAATTGCAGAGCCGGAAGCTGGATATGGCCGTGGTCGCGCCACGCGATGCGGTGCGGCTGATCGGTCAGCTCGCCGATGCGGTGTTGGCGCACAACGATGACCATGCAAGGAGGAGATTGAGCGATGATTCCTGACCTTTCCCTTGGCGCATGGGCCGCAGTTGCCTTCACGGCGATTTTGTGGATTCTCGGAGGCTGGGCGTTCTGGGCGGACCTACTGCGCGCGGTCAAAGGCAAGAGAAAGGGGCGATGATGATCCGTGAGGAACAGTCGAGGACGCCGGAGCAAAACCGGCGGATGGTTCACGATCAGCGGGTCGCAGAGGCCGCGGCGGGGCACCAACGGCACAATCAGGCCGTCGCCTCGATGACGGGTCCCGAAATCCGATTTGCGATGGCTATAGGTCGCACGAGCGGGGGGCGGCGATGATCCGCGAAGCGTTGATGCTCACGGTCGGGGACCTCCTACGCGGCCTGGCGGCGGGCGGGCTGATTGCGGCGCTGGCGGCGCTTGGCGTGCTGGTCGGGCGGCGGGGACCTGAAGTGCAGGCGCCGGAGCCGCTGGCGGGCAAGACCCGGATCGGAATCGACAGTCCGCTTCGCGTGACGGGCGGCGGGTCG
>Ga0210063_1000538_pt1 | contig 11166 bp, 10 predicted proteins | sample Muzzi_PWA_D1_FD_185529 | JGI IMG/M metagenome (GOLD analysis project Ga0210063, IMG submission 185529) | Wetland microbial communities from San Francisco Bay, California, USA, that impact long-term carbon sequestration - Muzzi_PWA_D1 (SPAdes) | ecosystem: Environmental > Aquatic > Marine >... | reverse complement strand
GAGGCCAGCTCGGCCAGGGTCAGGGCTCTCGGTTCCTTCACCTCATGGGGGATCCGGTCGATGGTCGCCGTCGGATCGTGCCGTACCAACTCCTCGCGGAGAGCGTACCGCCAGAGCATGCGCATCAGATTCCGGTTGTGATTGAAGACGGGGGGACTTCCCGCCTGTGCCAGGCAATCCGCCAGATCCCTACGCTCCACATCCTCCAGGCGCAGGGGGTGCAACCCTTTGAAGCAATGCCGTAGAACCCGGCGATACTCCTTGACGGTGTGCTTTGACCGGTGCTGCCGCGTCACCAGAAAGCGCTCCACCAGTTCCCCGAACGTGATCGCCCTCTCCTCCTCCCGGGCGGCCCGGCGCCGTTCCCTCGCCGGGTCCATCCCTCGCCGGGCCTTGCCGGAAGCCTCCGCCGCGTGGCCCCTCGCCTCCGCCAGCCCCGTGGCGGGATACCGCCCCAGCGTCATCACCCTGGACCGCAACGACCCCGGGATCCGGTACCGTACCCGCCACGCCTTCACCCCGGTGGTGGAGACCCTCAGATACAGACTGGACTCCTTCCTGTCGAAGAACTCCGTGTTCTTCTCCACTTTCAAGGCGGCGATGCCCCTGTCGGTGGTGGGTAGTGGCGGCATAACGTCCTCCTTCCAGGTAACACATGGGTAACAGTGGGCCTTCATTCGAGCCCCCAACCCTTCCCGTGGCCTTACGAGGCACTTTCTCACAAACCATTGATTCTAGGCAAGATATGCCGCCGTCTTTACATCCCTTCCCGCCACTTTACAGCACTTTAGTACCCATGGGGTTCAGGTGGTCCCGGGTTCAAATCCCGGCGTCCCGACCACTTCTAAGTTTCATCAAACCAGGTTCTTGCAGATTTCCAGGTTGGCTCCACCTCCCGGGGTGGAACTCCGACCGGGCACCCATCGGGTCAAAATCCCATGGGGGCCGGTTCCCTGGGCGCTCTTGGATTTATTCCGGGGATCGATGCGTCTCGCTTCCTTCCCTCTGCGCTCAGTAGCCCTCCGTGGCACCGTTGTGGTGCTATCCCGCAATGGATTAATAGGTTGCAAGTAATAGTCTGTTTCGGTTAATATCTCCAAATAGATATTTCGATCGGAAAGGACATCCCTATGCCGTTGACGAGAGTTGCCTTGTTGCTTTTGGGTGTCGGTTTTTGGACTGGCGCGGTCCTGGCTCAGGAGGTCGAGGTGCGCAAGGTGAAGGAGCCTTGGGAGTGGACGACGGAGGAACGGTTAGAAGCGCGATATGACCCCCAGGGGATCAACCAAAGGAATCTCCGGGCCACCGAGGAATGGGGTGCAACGCCCAAGACACTCCAAGATGAGGCCAGCAGGATGATCCGGGTTGACGGAGAATGGAACCCAGAGCTTTTCTTGCCATGGGAACTGTTTCAGCATCTGGTGGGTTCAGGGTACCTGGGTCCTCAAGAATTCCTCGAGCCCTGGCGCGAGGTCCGCATGGACCGCGCGCGGCATTTACCTTTGGGCGAGCGGTTCTGGCAACGGCTGGAAACAGCCATCGGTCCTTATCTGGCTCTGGCACGTGCCGAACGGCAGGGGCTCGAAACTCCCCGAGGTCTGGCGGACTCTACGGATGATGCCGACGCGGAGGTCGCCAGCCAACTCCTGTGCGAGGCGCGGGCAGATGCCCTGGAAGCAGCGCGTCAGGAATTCGGTGCCCAGACCTTTGATCGCTTCCTTTACGAGGCGGTCGCTCCGGGGGTCGGTATCGGTCATTCCGTGGACCGAGGTCCCTGGATCCTGGAGTATGTTGGGAGGGGTTGTCGATGAGGTGGTCGCGTTATCCTGTCCTCGTCGCTAGCTCTTGGGCGCTGCTGGCGCCACCCTTGTTCGCAGATTGTGCGCCCGATGACTATTTCGTTGGGGAGGTCAACCTGGTATTCAGAAACATAACGTTTGAGACGCAATCTACCGGGAAATGGACTCACTTCGGTGCCAACGGACAGGTGCTCAAGACTACCGTGGTGACCTCGAAACACCGCATCCTGACCGAGGACTTGAGTCAGATCATTGCGAACAATACGTTAAGCACCTCAGAAACGTACCTGCGAAATATTCGGGGAGCAGCGACAGCGTCTACATGCTACCGAGCGAAGCTGGAGGTTGCCTCGGCGTGTGTGGCCCAGGGTTGGGGTAGCTCGAAAGTTTGTGCGCCCGACGAGCCACCACCCGATGGCCCGCCGCCGACGCAACCCGGTGACGGTACCGGGGATGGACCGGACCCCCGGCCCAGCACGCCCATAGTGATCGATCTGGAGGGCGACGGATTCCGTTTCACCGCCTACGCCGCCGGAGCGTCTTTCGACCTCAGCGCCGACGGGTTCCGGCAGTGGACGGCGTGGACGGACCCTGAGGGCAACGAAGCGTTCCTGGCCCTGGATCGTAACGCGAATGGGGCCATCGATAGCGGTGCTGAGTTGTTCGGTGATCATACCCAGCAACCCGCCTCGGACAACCCGAACGGTTTTGCCGCCCTCGCGGTTTACGACCAGCCCGCCCAGGGCGGTAACGGTGACGGCCTGCTCTCCGCAGCGGATCTTATCTTCCCGAGCCTGCTGCTCTGGCGGGATATCAATCACGATGGAGTTTCCCAAGGGACCGAGATGCAGCCCCTGAGCGGGTCGTGGATGCGCGCCATCGACCTGGACTACGTCCTCTCCCGACGGCGGGACCGCCATGGGAATCAGCTGCGCTGGGCCAGCCGGATTCAATCCTTCCAAGGCTGGGAATTGGGCGCGGTGGATGTGATCTTCGCTACGGAGTGAGGCGCTGATGCATGGGTTCTGGGACGGCCTGAAGCCTCACCCCCACTCCGCCGGAACCTCCGGAATCGGCGATTCCCGGACGGCGGTGGGGATGACGGCTTCGTCGGCGTCGAGGGCGCGGTGCATGGCTTCGGTGATGGCGTAGACCTCGGGGCGGGTGAGCTTGGCGCCGGTGACAACCCTCCCGGTCTTCGGCGGATTGGGGTGTGGAATAGAGGCGCATACGTGCGCAATCTTGGAATAAAACACGGGCAGTTTAACGTATTCGGGCCTGAGCGAGGCTGCTGTCTTTGCCTCTTTGTCGCGCGCCAGGTACCCTGCTTTTGGAGGTTCCGTGAGCGAAAAAGTAAAAGAAGTCGAGTGGCCAGTACACCACGAAAGGTTAAGGCGATCTTCAGGCTCTGCAAGCCGGTTCCAGGATCAACCGATCTACCCGAGGCTGATTTGCGGTCAGCCAATTTGCAGGAATCCTGCATGGATAATGCCGACCTCCGCGGATCCGATTCCCAGGGAGCCTACCTACTTAGGGCCAAACTTTGGGGAGTTGATCTAAGAGGATCCGATCTCCAGGGCGCCTACCTCTGTGGAGCTACCCTTCATGACGCCAACCTACAAGGAGCGTACCTTCAGGAGGCGTATCTTCAGGGCGTTGATCTCAAGCGAGCCAACCTACAAGGAGCGTACCTCCAACAGGCGAATCTTCAAGGCGCTGATCGCAAAAGTGCCTCATTGGAGGACGCCTCCCTGCTGAAAGCGCACCTCTTTGAAGCCACACTAGAAAGTGCCAACCCCCAGCGAGCCGTTCTCCACGGCGCCGTCCTCTACTTTGCGGCCCTTCCGGAAGCTGGCCTCCGGGGAGCCGTCCTCGGCAATGCTAAGGTCGCCTATACCGTTTTTCGGGGCGCCAACTTCTCCGGGGCTAGACTCCAGGACGCCAACCTCAAGGAAGCCGTGAACCTCACCCAACGCCAAATCTACTCTGCCGACGGCGACTACACCACCATCCTCCCCGAGAGTCTGAGCTACCCCAACCACTGGCCCAAGGCCCCCTAACCTTGAGCGAGGTTTCCCCATCTGTAACAATCCTGTCATCCCCAGCATCCGACAGGACACTACAAACACGGAGGTGATAATGGGAGTAGGTGCAATCGACCCGGATGGCGGGCCGGTGACCGGTCGCAGTGGCGCCGACCCGGATGGAGCACAAGATGAGTAGCCGAGTGGGTGGGGTCGATCCGGGCGGTGCCAGGGGTGGGGTTGATCCGGATGGAGGACCAGCGCAGGGTGTCGGCGGCTTTGATCCCAATGGCGGCCCCCTACATGGCGGTGGCACCTTCGACCCGACCGGGGCATTCGATGAGTAGGCGAGAGGGTGGCGTTGATCAGAACGGCGCCAGGGGCGGAACTGATCCGAATGGAGGGCCGATGCAGGGCGTCGGCGGTACTGATCCCAATGGAGTGAGCGATGAGTGATCCCTTGGCGCAGAGTGGATCCGTGGACTCCAATTGTGGACTATCACGCCCCGCTGGGTCCGACTGCATGGGGGCGCTTCCAGCGTGGACCTAACAGAACTTGGCTGCTTCGTGGTGGCGCCTCTTACCGTGGTGGCTTTGGTTTTCGGTTTTCTCTTGTTTAGATTTAGATCCGAGGAACAAGCCCGTCTTGCACGTCAGGCAAAACTTCGCGAAGGGAAAGATGACTACGACGCTTCTATGAAAGTCCTAAAGAGAGACCCGACGAACCCAGACAAACGGGAACACGCCCTCCAGTGGGGGCGATACTATGCCAGCCTTTGCCGTGAGTCCGGCAACGCCACTCTGTTCGATGAACTCGCCTTGAAGAACGACCTGGACGCCGCCACAGCGGCCGCTGCGCGCCCTCAAACGGTAGAGGAGCGACTTCGAGCTCTGGACGCCTTAAAGTCTAAGGGCTTGGTCACCGACCAGGAATACGCAACCCAGAGAGCCCGGATTCTGCAAGACGCATAGCGATCAGGTGATTGGACAAGGCACGAGAACTGGCCCGCGCCCTCGCCGAAGTGTGGAATGAAGAGATTCCGCCGGGTTCCCCGGTGGTGATTCGCAGGCCCGGCAGGCGCGTCCATGGGATCACCCTTGGGGTGGCCTGGGAGAATTTTTCGGTGCCGGTGGTGCAGGTGTGTTGTGATTCCGGAGACTTCCGGATCCTGCCTCTGGCGAGCCTGATTCCAGGTCCGGGTCCCGCCCTCAAGAACCCCTGACGCCGCTTGCCGCGACCGATCTCACCCCCACTCCGCCGGAACCTCCGGAATGGGCGATTCCCGCACGGCGGTGGGGATGACGGCTTCGTCGGCGTCGAGGGCGCGGTGCATGGCTTCGGTGATGGCGTAGACCTCGGGGCGGGTGAGCTTGGCGCCGGGGCCCTGGGCCTCGACGCGGGCGAGGGTGCCCCAGGCGAGGAGGACGGGCAGGGCGCAGAATTCCACCACGCCCCGGGGGGCGCCGTGGCGGCGCAGGGCCTCGGTGTAGTCGGAGGCGCCGTGGAGGTCTTCCCGGGCCAGGGTGAAGACGGCTTCCCGGGGCACGCTGCGGGGCAGGTAGCTGCGCCCCTCGTCGGCGTCGGAAGCGCGATCTTTCAGGATGTTGACCAGTTGCAACGCTTCGCCGAATTGGGCGGAGCGCTGGCGCAGGTATTCCGCGGTTTCGGCCAGTTGGGGACGGTCCAGGAGGAAGAGTTCGGTGAGCATCTCACCGACGATGCCCGCCACCACGTAGCAGTAGCCCTTTAATTCTTCCAGGTTCGCCAGCCGCAACCAACCATCGGCATCGGTGCGCTCCACATACCTGGCCATGCCGTCGGCGGTGCGCCCGGTGTGGTGGGCGATCCAGCGGCGGGCCTCGGGGCTGAGGGTGCGGAAGACGGCCAGGACGCCGGGGGTTTCCCGGAGCAATTCCACGTAGCCCTCGTGGTCCACCGGTGGCGGCTCCACCCACGCCGCCGCCAGGCTCTGAGCGCGGTCGTCCTGGGGGTCCTCCAGGAGGGCGTGGAAGTCGTGCAACGCCCGGATGCGGGCCTCCCGGGGCCACAGCGTCGAATCCTCGAAAGTGTCGGCGATGCGGAACAACAGGTAGGCCACCCGCACTTCGTTGGCGGTCGGTTCCGGCAGCAGGGGAATCGACAGGGCGAAGGTGCGACTGGTCTTGATGAGGAGGTCGTCAAGGTCTGCCATGGTCTGGGAAAACATAACATAGCCTCCTAAGCCGGGTGTGCGGGGAGGAAGGTCCCCGGCAAGTCCGCCGCCGCGTCCGCCGTCGCCACCGCCCGGGCCAGGATGCCCGGTTGGCGACCGTCCAGGATCCATGAGGCGATGCCGTGGGTGGCGAGGGTCCAGGCGGTTTCGAGGCGCAAGCCCATGCCGCCGGTGACGTCGGTACCGGCGGTGGCGCCGATGGCTCGACGGACGGTCTCCAGGTTATCCGGTCGAATGGTGGGAATGGTTTTTCCCGCCGCGTCATAAATCCCGGCGGTCTCTCCCAACCAGTAAATGGCGCGAACGTTGCTGGTGAATCGTCGCCGCTGGGGTCGAGCCCTGGCGAGTTCCGCCAGTTCGCTCTGCTCAGGCTCACTCCGGTCGCCCGTTCCCGCCCCCAACTCCTCCGGACGGACGAGCAGGTGCTGGAGGAGGCTTTCGGTGGAGCAGATGGCGGCGCCCCATTGACGATCCACCACCACGTCGCCGTAGAGCACCGGGGTCCAGCCGAGGGCCACGGTGCGTTCGACGGTCTCGAAGGGAAAGGTGACGGGGACTCCGGCCTCGGCGATGACGCTGCTGGAGGGCGCGATGGAGGCGGGCAGGGCACCGGCTTCCCCCAGGGCTTCCACCACCATCCGGTGGAGGCGCCCGGCGTGGAGTTGGGTGATGACGGCGCCGCGGCGCTGCTCGTCCCGCTCCAGGGAGCCCCGGACGTCGTGGCGGGCGGCGGCGGCATGGCCGAAGGAGCCGCTGCCGTGGCCCAGGAGGATGGCGGCGCCGGTCTCCGCCTTGAGGGTGGCGATCTCTTGAGCCAGGCGGTCGATGGTGTCCGGGCGGGGGGTCTGGGGGCGGCGCTTGTCGGTGATCAGGGAGCCCCCCCATTTGACGACCAGCAACTCCGGTGGGACTTCCCGAGGATGATCTTCCCGGGGGATCTCCCGAGGCGGGGTCACGGCACGGGCTCCACGGTCGGCCCGTGGCCCACCCGATCCTCGATCACGGCCTGGACCCCGGGGACGGCCTTGAGGGCCGCCGCGACCCGGGCACTGTGGGTCTGTTCGCAGATCACGTGGACGTTGGCCCCGGCGTCCATGGTGGCGTAGGCGGGGCAGCCGTCCTGGCGCAGCCCCCGCACCGCCTCCAGGACGGCGAGGGTGCCGGGCTTCCAGTAGAAGATGGGCGGCTGGGACGACATGGCGATCAAGTGCAACTCGATGGCGTCCTCTTCGAGGACCGTCCCCAGGGTGGGGAAGTCCCGATCGCGGATCGCCCGGCGGGTGCGTTCCAGGCGCTCGGGAATCAACGCCTTGCGGCGCTCGAAGTGGGGCGAGGTGGTGGCCCGCCGGTGGCCGTCGAGGGAGGAGACGTCTTTGGGGCCGGTCTCCACCAGGGCGATGACATCGGCGAGCGCCCAATGGTCCGCCGGGGCCAGGACCTCGGCGTAGCAGGCGTCCTCAGTGTCAGTGGAGTCCGCCGCGGGCCACTGGACGTAGCCGCCGAAGACGGAGCGGGAGGCGGAGCCGGAACCGCTGCGGCGGGCCAGGATGGAGCTGTCCCGGGGGGAGAGCTCGACCCCCAGGGCCGCGGCACACCCCAGGGTCAAGGCGGCGAAACCGGAGGCGGAGGAGGCGAGACCGGCGGCGGCGGGGAAGCTGTTGCGGGTCTCGACGTGGAAGCTGCCTTGCCGCTCGGCCCATTGCAGCATGCGGTCCAGGTGGGCCGTGGCCCGATCCCGGAAGCTCCCCGTGGCGGCCTGTCGAGTACCGTCTTCCTGGAGGAGGAAGACGGCGTGCTCGCCCTCCGGTCGATACTCCACGGTGGTGTGGGAGCAGCACTCCGTCAGGGTCATGGAGATGGACGGGTGATGGGGGATGGCCCGCTCCAGATCGGTGGCGCCCCAGTATTTGATGAAGGCGATGTTGGCGGGGGCGCTGACGGCGACTTTGTGGCTGGGTGGCATGGTCATCCTCAAGTTTCTTGCCGGATCCCCACGTCTCCCAGGGGGGCATCGATGGGGGTCCAGGGGGAGAGAAACTCCCATTCGGCCAGGGTCTCGGGCTGGGGATGATACACCAGCACCGAGCCCGCCCCGGGGCCGCTGAGAGCCCCGGCGCCGGAGATCTTGGCGGCGCCCCCGGCTTCCTCGATCTGGCGGATGATGTCGCACACCTCCCACGGCACCACCCCCAGGGTTTCGAGACCCCGTTCGCACTGCCGCACCAGCGGTACCACCGCACCCCGCAGGGAGTGGGCGCGGGTCAGTTCGACGGCGAAATCCCGGGTGGCGGCCTCGATGCGGTCCAGGGCTTCCTCGACGCGGTCGGGGTGCCGGTTCTTGAGGGCGCGCACCGCCGCCACCACCTCGCCGGTGGACTCCTGGGGCGTGCCGGTCTGGTAGAGGCGGAAGTTGTGCAGGATCTCCGCCGGGGCGGCGATGGGGGAGAGGACGAAATCGTCTTCCCCCGGGGGTTTTTCCGCCAGGACCAGGCCGCCCTGGATCACCGTGGCGTGGTCGATGCCGGAAGGCGTGCCGTGCTGCCGTCGCTCCGCTTCCAGGGAGAGGCGGCGCAGTTCGCCCGGGAAGCGCACGCCGTGCAACAAGGTGCCAGCCGATGGTTCGACCGGGGTGCCCCCCACCTGGAGCACGACCGCCACCAGGCCCACCGCCACCGCCGCGGAACTGCCGAAACCGGAGCCGATGGGGATGTCCGATTCGACCCGGATGCGGAGCCCCGGGGGCGGCTGGGGCAGGGCCGCTGCCGCCTCGCCCAGGGCGATCAAGGCGGCGTGGGCCAGCCGTTCCCCCTTGACCTGCTGGAAGCTCTCCGGGGAGGGCGCCGCCGCGTAGGCCTGCCACTGTTGCCGCTTTTCCGCCGTGTAGGCGAGGATTTCCGTCCAGGAGTGGCTGTCGCGGTAGTCCAGGGCGGGCAGGTCGAGGTGGACGTCGGGACCTTCGATCACGGTGGCGTCGATCCGCACCCGCAGCCCCAGGGCCGCGATCAGTGCCGGACGACCGTAGACCGCGGCGTGCTCCCCGAAGAGGATCGCCTTGCCGGGAACGGAGAAGCTAGCCCCCACTGGCGGGGCGGCGTCGCCCCCGCCCCAGGCGTTCGTGGGCGCGGGCCAGATCCCGGGAGGTGAAGGCCGCCATCAGGGAGATTTCCGCCGCCAGAACGACGCCGCCAAGAATTTCCGCCAGCCGCAGGGCCGCCGCGCCGGGGCGCGCTGGGTCGGGGGCCACCCCCAGCAACTGGAGCGCCTCCCGCTGGGTGGCCAGTTGGGTGCCGCCGCCGATGGCCCCCAGGGGCACATCCGGCAGATCCACCGAGGCCACGACCGCCTCCGGTCCTCGGGGCTCGATGAGGGTGATGCCCACGGCGCTTTCCGCGACGTGGGCCGGATCCTGACCGGTGGCGATGAAAAAAGCCGCCAGGGCGTTGGCCATCTGGGCGTTGTAGCCCATGGAGCCGGAGGCGATGGAGCCCAGCAGGTTTTTGCGGTACTGGGCCTCCACCAGGGCTCGGGCGGTGGTCTTCAGGGTGCGTTGCAGGACCGGACCTTCGAGCACCACCTCGGCGTGGATCCGCTTGCCCCGCCCTTCGTGGAAGTTGATCTCGGCGGGTTTTTTGTCGACGCAGTAGTTTCCCGACAGGGCGACGCAGGGCACCCCGGTCTCCGGTTCGATGATCTCCCGCACCAGGCGGTCGCAGGCGATGGTCACCATGTTCATCCCCATGGCGTCGCCGGTCTGGAAGCGGAAGCGCAGGAAGACGGAGGTGCCGAAGGTGTGGGGGCGGATCTCCATCAATTTCAGATAGCTGCTGGTGGCCTCGGCGACCTCCGCCAGGCGGGGGGTGTTGTCCCGCACCCAGGCCAGGAAGCGGCGGGTCTGGGCCACGCCGTTGGTGCGGAAGACCGGCGCCCGGGTCATGCCCACATCCTCGGCGTAGACTTCCGCGCCCCCCGCTGCCCGGATGGCGGAACAGCCCCGGTTGGTGCTCGCCACCAGCGCCCCTTCGGTGGTGGCCAGGGGGACATAGACGGAGCCCTCGACATGGTCCCCATGGAGGGGCAGCGGCCCCACGACCCCCACCGGCACCTGGGCGACGCCGATGAAGCATTCACAGTTGCGGCTGGAGGCTTGTTCGTCATCCAGGGAGTAGCGGGCCAGGTGGTCCAACTCCGCCCCGGTGAGGCGGCTCAGGGCCTGGCGGCGGGTGTCGGCTTTGTCCGCCGCGGTCATGTCCGCGGGCAGGGAGTGGAAGCGTTGACGGCCCTCGACCAGGTCGTCCACCAGGGTCGAGGCGGGCTGGGCGGCGGCGCCGCGATGCGGTTCACTCATGGAGCCTCCTTACTCTCCGATCCGGTGGCGGGTTTCACCCGTCTCCACGCAGGCCATGCGCGGTGGGCTTTCTCTGTGATTCCTGATCTGCATTGTAGCGAAAGGGAAGCTCAATCTCGACGCAGGCGCAAGAAATCGATCAGACCGATCAGGAAGGCCTTGCCTTCCGGGGTGAATTCGGCCCCTTCCAGGGCGGCGCGGGCTTCCTGGGAGCGCTCCCGGATCATCGCCTCGACGGCGGCGAGCCCGCCGCTGTCCCGGATCACCCCGCACGCGGCGTTGACCGCCTCGTCGGAGAGGGCTGCATCACCGAAGGCCCGGCGCAAGATCCCCTGCTGTTCGGCGTTGGCGAGGCGCAGGGTGTGGTGGATCAAGAAGGTGAATTTGCCCTCTTTGAGATCGTCCCCCACGGGCTTGCCCACCGCCGCGGGGTCGCCGAACATACCCAGCAGATCGTCCTGCAACTGGAAGGCTTCGCCCACCGCGTCACCGTATTGCGTGAGGGCCTGCAACTGGGGCGCCGTGGCCTGGGCGAGGGTGGCCCCCAGTTGAACGGGGCGCTGGACACTGTAGAACCCCGATTTCAGCTGCAACACCCGCCGCAGGGTCGCCTCGCCGGGGGCCTCCTGGTAGCCCATGTGCATCTCCAGGAACTGGCCATCGATGACCTCGCGCTCCATGGTGAAGAAGAGGCGATGCAGCGCTGCCCGTTGGGCGGGTGCCGCGTCCACGGAGGTGAAGAGCTCCACGGCGTGGATGTGGGCCAGATCGCCCGCCAGGATGGC
>Ga0210063_1000537_pt1 | contig 11175 bp, 9 predicted proteins | sample Muzzi_PWA_D1_FD_185529 | JGI IMG/M metagenome (GOLD analysis project Ga0210063, IMG submission 185529) | Wetland microbial communities from San Francisco Bay, California, USA, that impact long-term carbon sequestration - Muzzi_PWA_D1 (SPAdes) | ecosystem: Environmental > Aquatic > Marine >... | reverse complement strand
CACGCTGCGGATGGTCAACTCGGGGTTCTCCTCGATGGGGTAGTCCTTCAGGTTCTCATCGCCGCCGTCGCCGTCCACCAGATAGCGCCACGCCGGGTAGCGTTGACGGATCCCCTCCGCCAGCGCCAGCACCATGGTGGCGCACTCCACATCCAGCGGCTTGTAGTCCTCGATGACCTCCACGGCGCGCAGGGGATCGAGGGCCGCCCGGGGCACTTCGACCTCCTCCCCCAGGAGCGCCAGATCCACCCGGCGGAGGAATTCTCGCGCCTGATCCCGGTCCGCCCCGCCGTCCCCCACCGCCAGGGTGAAAGCCTTCAGCCGCGCGGGGCTCTGGCCCAGGTCCAGGAGGGTGCGGTACAGGCACAGCAGCACCGTGCCACTATCGAGCCCGCCGGAAAAGAGCACGCCCAGGGGTTCCTCCGGGGGGAGGGTTTCGACCCAGGACCGCAACTCCGCCATCAAGGCGCCGATGTAGCGCTCGCCGATTTGATCGAGATCCGCCGGGAGGACGCCCCGGGGGGGATCGAAGAAGCGCAGGTATTGGGGATTGGGGTCCGGGCAGCCGATCAGGCGAAGGCGGGTGATGTGGTGGGCCGGGGCCATGCGGGTGTAGGTGGGGTGGAATTGATCCCCATACCCTTCGCCGCGCAGGAAGTCGCGGATGGTGTCCATGCGCTCCGCCACCACCAGCAAAGGCCCCGCCGCCTCCTTGGCCAGAAAGTAGCGCAGCGGTCGGTCCAGGCTGCGGGCGAGGCTGACCACCTCCCCCTGGCGGGCCACCAGGGCGAAGGAGCCCTCGATCTCCAGCACCGCTTCCGGTCGGTCGGAGAGGAGCCGCTGCCGGGCCTCGTCCAGGGATAGATTGCGAATCTGCTGGCGATCCTCCGACAGCAGGTTGACGACGCGATGAATCGGTTGTGCAAGCATGGGAAAACCTCCAGGTGTGGCGCGGGGAGAGTATAGCCTTCCGGGGCGTCCTCGGGTGTGAGCGATCTGCTATGATCGCATCCGCTTTACGGATTCCGAGTGCCCCGATGAAACCATTGCTATGCCTCAGCGCTGCCCTGGTCCTGCTCTACGCAGGGATCGGGGAGGCCCAAGACACCGCCGCGATTACCGGTCAGGTGGAGCTCTACACCCAGGGCAAGAAGAAGAAACTCAGCAGTCGGGAGGTGGCCGACGCCGTGGTGTACTTCGAGCCCCGACGCCCGGTGACGGTCAAGCCACTGGCAGAGCCGGCGATCATGGTCACCCGCAACAAGGCCTTCGAACCGGGGGTGCTGGCGATTCCCCGGGGCTCGGCGGTGAAGTTCCCCAACCAGGATCCCATCCTGCACAACGTCTTTTCCGTCACCACGGGCAATCGCTTCGACCTGGGGTTCTACCAGAAGGGGCCGGGCAAGGAGTACATCTTCGAGAAGAGCGGCCTGGTGCGGGTCTTCTGCAATGTCCATTACCAGATGATCGGCCACATTCTGGTGCTCGATACCCCGTACTTCGCGTCGCCGGATGCCACGGGGCGGTTTCGGCTCTCCGGGCTCCCCAAGGGGCCGGGGAAGCTCACCGTGTGGCACGAGCGGGCCGCGGCGGTGACGGTGGAGATCACCGTACCGCATTCTGGGGCGATCCCCGTGGCCTTGGAGATCGCCCGGCCCCGTCTCGTTCCCCATACCAACAAGCTGGGTAAGCCTTACCAAAGGAGGGGCGGTGGCAACCGATACGATTAAGGCTCGACGAGGTCTTTCCCTGGGCGCGCGGATCTTCTTGACCTCGGCCCTGCTGATCTCCCTGGCGGTGGCGGCGGCGGTGGTGGTGACCTACCTGGAAGGCAATCGCATCGCCGATGTCGCCATCGAACGGATTCTGCGCACCAACCGCTCGGTGCAAAACGAGGTTCGGTTGCAGCGCGGGGAGCGCCTGACCCTCGAAGCCCAGTTGATGGCCCTGGATCCCTACTTCGTGGCTTACATCGACACCGCTCTCCGTTCCGATCTCGACGGGGATGGCGAGGCGGAGGTCGATCTGACGTCCATCGAAAGCTTGCTGCGGGACCGCCAGAGCCAGTTCGGTTTCCAGTTCGGCGTCGTCCTGGACGCCGACGGCCTGGTGCTGGTTCGCACGGACCAGCCGGGGAGCGCGGGACAGGATCTTTCCGACAGTGAACTGCTGCAAAAAGTGCAGGTCGAAGGCACCGGGGGCGCCGGGTTCTGGCTGGAGAACGGGCGCCTCTCCCAGGCGGCGGTGGTGCCGCTGGTGCTCCCCAACTTTGACCTGCTGGGGTATCTGATCATCGGCTTCGCGGTGGATAACGAGATGGCCGGGGACATCACCCGCATGACCGGTGGCGAAATCGCCTTCCTGGTGCGGGACGAGGGGGGGCTCAAAGTGCCCGCCACCACCCTGGACGCCGCCAGCGTCGATCGCCTGGTGAGCGAACTCCAGGGGGATCGTTCCATGATGCGGTCCATCTTCGAAGAGAAGCGGGCGGTGCCGCAGGTCGATCTCACCATGACCGATCAGTACCGGGCCTACATCGTGCCCCTGGAAGGGGTGGGGGGGGAGGTGGTGGGGGCCACGCTGGGCCTGACCTCCATCGACCAGGAACTGGCGGGCTATCGCCAGATTCAGCGGGTGGTGTTGCTGGCCGGCGGGATCGCCATCCTCTTGGCCCTGCTGATCTCCTTCGCGGTATCCCGCCGGACCCTGCGTCCGATGCAGGAGCTGTCGGCGGCGGCCGCCGCCGCAGCCCAGGGGGATTACCAGCAGAATATTGCCGTGCGGCGCCTCGACGAGACGGGCCGCCTGGCGCAATCCTTCAACTCCCTGCTCAGCGAGTTGCGTTCCAAGCAGGACTTCGAGGACTACGTCAACGATCTCTCCCGTTATCTTCCGGAGCCCGAGCGGGGCGGCGACACCGTCCTGCCGCCGGTCAGCAAGAACGTTGCTCTCCTGGGGTTGGAATTGCGCCGTTTCGCCCGTCCGAAGGTTGCCAAGGAGCCCGAGGCCTCCATGGAGGCCCTGGACCGGGACCTGCGCCGCATCGGTGGGGCGGTGTTGGAGAGTGGCGGTCGCGTCGTCTCCGTGTGCGGCCACCGGGTGCTGGCCCTCTTCGATGGCAATGAGGCCGCCGTCAAGGCCCTGGCCGCCGCCGGGGCCGCGGTGCGCGTCCTTGGGACCAAGGAGAACGTTTTCGATGAGGCGGAACCGCCCGCCGCCGCCATTACCCTGGGCGCGGTGGCCACCGGCAGCGCCGTCACCAGTGGCGGTACCAGCGCCGCGGTGCTGGGGTTGCCGGTGCAACAGTTGGAAAGCTTGTTGCGGGAGGCGACGGCGGGGGACATCCTCCTGGCTCCGGCCATGCACCAGGCCCTGGGGGACCAGCTGGCCGAGGCGGGGGTGGCCCTCTCCGCGGTGCGCGGTGTGCTCAGTACGCAACCGCTGTACATCATTACCGAGGAAGCGGCGGAGCGGGTCGCCCAGCCCGGCGTCACCGCCGGGCCGTTGGCCCCCGCGGTGCGGCCCACGCCGGTGGCCACCAAGCTGGGTCCGGGCGCGGTGCTCGGGGAGCGTTTTGAGATTCTCGCGGTGCTGGGAGCGGGGGGCATGGGGGTGGTCTACAAGGCCCGGGACCGGGAACTCGATGACCTGGTGGCCTTGAAGACTCTGAAGGGCGATGCCTTGGGGAATACGGAGCAGCTGGAACGCCTCAAGACGGAGATCCGCCTGGCGCGGCGCATCACCCACCCCAATGTCGTGCGCACCTTCGACTTTGGCGAACTGGAGGGGGTGGCCTACATCTCCATGGAGTACGTGCGCGGCCTGACGGTGCGGTATTTGCTGGACCAGACGCAACGCCTCCCCTTCGCCGCCGCCCTGCGCCTGGCCCGCCAATTGTGCGCCGGTCTCGACGCGGCCCACGCCGTGGGGGTTTTGCATCGGGATATCAAGCCGGAAAACCTGATCATCGACCAGACGGGCAACGCCAAGCTGATGGATTTCGGCATCGCCCGACCGATCCGCCGGACGACCGCCGGACACACCGCGCCGGGGTCCATCATCGGCACGCCCCACTATCTCTCTCCGGAGCAGGTGCAGGGGGAGGAGGTGGATGCCCGGGCCGACATCTATGCCAGCGGCGTGCTGTGTTACGAGATCTTCACCGGTGAGCTCCCCTTCACCGGGGCCACGCCGGTGGAGATCGCCGTCGCCCACATCCGGGAGGAACCGGTGCCGCCGTCGCAGTACTGGCCCGCCATACCGCCGGAGTTGGAGGCCCTCATCCTGCGCTGCCTGGCCAAGGATCGCAATGAGCGTTTCCCCAGTGCCGCGGCCCTTTCCCAGGAGCTGGCCAAGATTCGCATCTGACCGCTGACGCCGAGCGCAAGAAACGGCCCCCCCGGGGGTTCCAAGGTAGAGTGAGGGTGGTAGCCGCAAACTCGTCTGACCCCGATGTCGAGGTGCTGGCTCGCATTGCCGAGGGTGATGGGGCCGCCCTGGAGCGTCTGGTGGAACGCCACCAGCGCCGCCTGCTGCGGCTGGCGGAGCGGATGTTGGGCAATGTCGAGGAGGCGCGGGACGCCGTCCAGGAGGTCTTCTTCAAGGTCTATCGGAAGGCCGGAAGTTTTCACCCCCAGGGCAAGGTCTCCACCTGGCTGTACCGGGTTACCACCAACCACTGTTTGAACAAATTGCGCCGTCGCCGCATCGTGCGGTTTATTGGGTTTGGCGGCCTGGGCGCGTCGGCGGACGAAGAATCGGATTGGGAGCCGGTGGACGAGGCGCCGGGCCCGCAGGAGCGGGCCGCGGCCCGGGACCGTTGGCGCCGGACCCGTCGGGCCATCGAAGCCCTGCCCCCGGGGCAACGAACCGTCCTGGTGTTGGCCAAGTTTGAGGGCTTGTCGTACAAGGAGGTGGCGGCGGCCCTGGGCATCACCGTGGGGGCAGTGGAAAGCCGACTGTTCCGCGCCATGCGACGGCTGGAAGAGGCCACTGCGGACGACGCGGCGGCCCAGGAAGAAGGGTAGGTAGCAAAGGTCATGAAAACCACCAGGATCACCCAGGACGAACAACGGCAGCTGCTGCGCCTGGTGCACGGCGAGTTGCCTTCCGCAGCGGCGGCGACGCTGCGCCAACGCATCGCCCAGGAGCCATCCCTGGCCGCCGCGTACCAGGAGCTGGAAGCCGCCTGGGCCGACCTCGCCCTGCCACCGGTGGCGGCGGTACCATCGGGATTCGCCCGGCGCACCGCGGCCCGGGTGCTGGAGCGAGCCACGGAATCCCCCCTGGCGCCGCCGCGCTGGGCCACCGCTCCCTGGTCGGTCCGCGCCGCCGCCGCCGCCGCTCTGGTCGCGGGGTTGCTGCTGGGCGTCGGGGTGGGGATCCAGGCCAGCGATGTCCTCTATCCTCCGGTGGCCGCCACCGCCTCGGTCGATGATCTGGCCCGGGAGGTGGCGGCGGATCTCGCCACCTCCAGCCTGGCGGAACAGTACTGGCAGCTGCTGGAAAGCGACGAACTACCCGAGCCCGAGTCATGAAGCGCTGGTGGCTCACCCTCGCGTTGATTCTGTCGCTGGGCATCAATGTAGGGATTCTCGCGACCCTCGCCCTGCGCCGCCCAGCCCCCGCCGCGGGCTCTCCGGTAGCCCTGTCCGATCCGGCGCCGGAGGTCGGCGAGTTTCGCCAGCCTCCCCCTTTCGAACGGGGCGGTCCTGGGTGGGGCCGAGATCCCGGTGGCGGAGAGTTTGGCGAAGGCGGCCCGGGAGCGATGCTGGGGCGGCTGGTGGCACGGCTGGGTCTGGAGGGGGAAGAACGGCAGCGTTTCATCGCCATCCAGCGGCAGTTCTTCGAACGTCAGGGGGCCCTGCGGCAGCAATTGGGTGAAGTGCAGGGTGCCTTGCGCCGGGAGGTGACCGCTGCGGAGCCGGATCCGGCCAAGCTGGAGGAGATTCTCACCCGCCTGCACCAGATGCATTTCGAGCGGGATCGCCTGTGGATCCAGAGCATCCTCGAATCCCGCAAGGTGCTCAATCCACAGCAAGAACGGCTGTATATGGGTTTCTTGGCCTCCGTCACCCGCCGCGTCTTCGAGGACCGGCGGCACCACGGCCCGGGCGGCGGCCCCGGAGGCGGAGGACGCGGTTCCGAAGAGGGGCCACCCCGTCGCGGACCCGGGCGTCCGTAGGGTGTCCCCTCCCCCGCCCCGTGGGAGCCTGGGGCGCATGGTTGCCAAGGAACCCGACGCGGAATAACGAGAATGACGGTGGGGGCTTCCCAAGTTCGCTCGGATGCGGTATCCTCCCCGTTCGGCGTGCCATGACGCTGTCAGGTGTGCTACGCTCCAACGCCTTGCACCATGCCTGGCGCCCCAGCGCGGCGAGGCCGGCAACTCGAAAGACTAGGGAAAGATTCACGAGGAGGAAGACCGTTGAAGTACAACGGACCGAAGATCCGATTGTCTCGCAAGCTGGGCATCACTTTGACCCCAAAGGCCCAGAAGTATTTGGAAAAGAAGCCGTACGGTCCCGGCATGCACGGCATGAAGCGCCGTCGCCGGTTGACCAACTACGGTCGCCAACTGTTGGAGAAGCAGCGGCTGCGTTTCCAGTACAACATCAGCGAGCGGCAGTTGCGGAACTATTACAAGGACGCCAACGCCATGAAAGGCGTGACCGGTGAAAACTTGATCCGCTTGTTGGAAACGCGCCTGGATGCCCTGGTGTTGCGGGCTGGTTTCGCCCGTACCATCTTTGCCGCACGGCAGTTCGTCAGCCACGGGCACATCCTGGTCAACGGCAAGCGCCTGGACATCCCCTCCGCCAGTTTGCGGGAAGGTGATGTTTTCGAGATCAAGGAGAAGAGCCGCAAGGTGCGCGCCTTCAACGAGGGCCGCGGCGTGGCCACCGTACCGGGTTACCTGGAGATCGACTCCTCCGGTTACGGCGCCAAGCTCGGCTACCTGCCACGGCGAGAAGAAGTGCCGGTCATCTGCGAAGAGCAGCTGATCGTCGAGTTCTACTCCCGCTAGTCTCGTCCTTCCAGAACTTTTCTAGCAAGTTTTCGAGGCTGCTATCGAACCCTCCCCCGAGCCGGCTCAGCCGGTCTCGGGGGTTGTTGCGTCCGCTCCCGTCGTTGCGACGGCGCGCCCTTCCAGGGCCGTGAACGCTTCATCGATCTCGGCGTGACTCCCCACCAGCACCAGCACATCCCCCGCCTCCAACCGCAGGTCCGGGGTCGGGTTGGTGTGGTGCTCGTCCCCCCGCACCACGGCGATAACCGTGGCGCCGGTCTGGTTGCGGAGGTCCAACCCTCGCAGGCTGCGCCCGGCGGCCGCGTGATCGCTGGAGACCAGGAAGGTGTCCGTGGCCCCCGCCGCCAGCGCTTCCGCCGCCTTGCGGGAGATGCCTTCCACCGGCGCCGGGGAACGCAGGTACTGGTAGCCGTCCTGACGCAGCAACCGGGCCTGGGCGCGGATGATGTTGCGGGGCACGTGGAGCCGGGTCAGGACCCGGGTGGCGATCTCGATGGAGCTCTCAAACTCCAGGGAGATGACCTCGTCGGCGCCGGAGCGGTGCAAGCCTTCGATCTCCGTCAGTTGCCGGGTGCGGGCGATGATGTGCAGTTGCGGTCCCAGGCGGCGCGCCAGTTGCACCGTCTGGTGCAGCGCCCGGGGGTCGGAGGTGGCCACGGAGAGCACCCGGGCGCGCCCCACGCCGAGGCTTTCCAGGATGTCCCGGCGGGTGGCGTCGCCGAATAGAATCGGCTCCCCCGCCGCCTGGGCTTCGCGCACGGTCGTGGGGTTCAAGTCCACGGCCCAGTAGCGGGTGCGGGCGGCTTTCAGCACCCGCGCCAGGTGCCGACCACTGAGGCCGTAGCCCACGATGATGACGTGATCCTTGAGGCCCACCTCCACGGGTTCCGCGGGTCCCTGGCCCGGCGTCAGCAGGGCCGCCACCTTGGGCGCGCCCGCCACCAGCGCCGGGGTGACTAGCATGGTCAACACCGCCGAGGCCACCGCCACCTGGTAATGGGTGTTGCTGATCAGACCGTTGTCATGCCCGGCCTTGACCAGGACGAAGGAAAACTCACCGATCTGGGCCAGTGACAGCGCAGCGATGATCCCCGTACGTCGCGGGTAGCGGAGCACCGCCACCGCCCCTAACACCACCACCGCCTTCAACACCACCAGCCCGACGCTCAACCCCAGGATCAGGGGGAGCGATCCCAGCGCCGTCTCCAGGGAGAGCAACATCCCGATGGAGAGAAAGAAGATGCTGGTGAACACATCGCGAAAGGAAGCGGTCTCCGCCAGGACCTGATGGTGAAACTCCGTGTCGGCGATCAGCAACCCCGCCAGAAAGGAGCCGAGAGCCAGGGAGAACCCCAGGCTCTCCGTGACCAGGGCGCCTCCCAGGCAAGCGAAGAGGGAGCCGATCACCGACAGTTCCCGCACCCGGGAGTGGGCCACCAGGGCCAGCACCTTGGGGAGCAGGTACCGGGCCAGGATGAACACCCCCAGCACCACCAGGAGACCGCCGCCGAAGCGGATCAGCAACAGCTTCGGTGAGGCCGCCGCCTTGCCCGCCAGCACCGGCACCATCAGGAGCAGGGGGACGATGAGGAAGTCCTGGAAGAGGAGGATCCCCAGCGTCACCTGGCCGTGAGGGCTGTCCAGTTCGCCCCGATCCTGGAGCAGCTTCAGCACGATGGCGGTGCTCGATAGAGCCACCACAAAACCGAAGAAGAGCGCCTGGGCCACCGGGAAACCAAAGGCCAGCGCCACGCCGGTGACCGCCGCCGCCGTCGCCACCGCCTGGACGCCACCCCCCAGAAGGAGCAAGCGTCCGAGCTTCTTGAGGCGCTCGAAGTTCAGTTCCAGCCCGATGATGAAGAGCAGGAAGACGACGCCCAACTCGGCGAAGAGTTCGACGTTGTCCACCTCCTCGATCAGCGCCAGCCCGGAAGGCCCGACCACGATGCCGGTCAGCAGCAATCCCACCACCGGCGGCACCTTCAACCGTTGGCTCAGTGCCAGAACCGCCAGCGCGGCGCCGAAGAGGACGACAAGATCGTGGAGCAGGGGCATTTCGTGCATGGGGCGGAGAGTAGCAGAGGGTGGCCTGGGAAATCGATTGCCCACCCCTGGGTAGGCTCTTCCCCGATTCTTGCCCTCCCTTGCCAGGAAGAGTTGTCGGGTGTGTCCGGAAATCCTTTTCTTGTCTACTTTTAGTAGCCACTTTCTTATGTTTGGAAGTTATTTGTATCGATCTGGCAATTGGAGTATGGCGGGAAGAAACACAACCACTTTCAGGAAACAAGGAGATACCCCATGTCGAAGAAGATGTCTGCCAGCCTCGCCCTGTTTGCCCTCGCCCTGACCCTGGTTGGCGTGGCTCCCGGCGCCGCGGCGATCGAGTCGGATTGCGTGGCGGCCCAGGAAGCGGCTCAGGTGACTCCCGTTGCTATTACCCACTGCTTCCCCGGCCTTAATGCCAAGGCAGATTGTATGGAATCCCAGCAGGCTGCCACCTGCGTGAAGAGCGGCTGCTATCCAAGCGAGGAGGGCAAATGGTGTTACGACTGCTATCTTTCGGACGGTACGGCTGGGGATGCCTTGGAGGATTTCCTCGCCTGGTTGAACGAGGGGACTCAGGAAGAGTAAGTTTCAGACGCCTCGCCCGGTCGCCAGCCACGCCGCCCAGTCCGGGCGGTCGTGGCGCCGGGCGGCGGCGACGGCGGCCTGGTGGTCGTAGGGCACGGCGACGTGCTCCACTCGCCAGCCGCCGTTTGCCTTTTCCGGCGGGTGGAGTAGGGCGTACCGCGCCTCCGGCGAGCCCGCTGCCATGGCGTGGGGATGGGGCGCTTCGGCGGTGTAGGCGGGCAGGCCGACGCTGCCGGGGTTGAGGACCCGTTTCGAACCCGCGCTCGCCAGCCGTGGGACATGGCTGTGGCCGCAGAGCACGAGCGGCTGGTCAATGCCGCCCAGAGCCTCCGCCAACGCCGCTTCCGGGCGCAGGCCCACGCCCCCGGGGTTCACCTGTTCCACGAGGTACTGGTCATCCTCTTCCGGGGTGCCGTGGCACAGGAAGAGGTCCCCCTCGACCGCCGTGCCCGGCAGTTCCACCGCCCAGCGCCGGTCCTCCTCTTCCAACTCTCCCAAGGTGAAGGCCAGCGTCGCGTTGCCCGCCGCCGATTCCCCCAGCGCTCGGTCCTGGTTGCCTCGCACCGTGGGCCAGTCGGTCCCCCCCACCTGGCGCAGCAGCGCCGCCGTACCGCCAGGGTCCAGAGGACCGAAGAAGACGTCGCCCAGATGGAGAACCGTCTTGATCCCCCGACGCTCCAGATCCTCCAGCACCGCTTCGAAAGCCCAGCGGTTGCCGTGGATGTCGGAGAGGACGGCGATCGTCAAACGATGACCTCCGGTCGTGAGCCTTCCTTTTCTCGCCAGTCCTGGATGCGCTGCCAGAAGAGTTCGGTGAACTGCTCGATCTCGTGTTCCGGGAAGAGAGCGGTGACCTTCTGGCGCACCGCGTCCTTGGCGAGGGGGGTGCCGAAGAAGTCGAAGGCGACCTCGTCCAGATCCTTGAGGTGGGTGGCGCAAAACTCCACGAAGCGCTCCGTTTCCAGCCGTTCCTCGGCGATTTTGCCGTACTCTTCCAAAGCCTCCGGGAAGGGCAGGCCGCGCTTCTGGACGGCGTAGTAGGGATCCCAGTTGGGGGTTCGATGCATCGGCCGGTCGGTCACGGCACAGAAGATGGACCAGCGGAGGATGGCCTTGATGAGCCACGGGAAGTGGTAGTGCAGGGAGGTCACCTGAGAATCGGGACAGGCGTTGGCGAAATCGATGGGGTGGAAGACGCCGTCCTTGCGCAGCGACTCGCAGGAGTTGAAATCCCAGCCGAAGAAGGTGTTGATGGTCAGGGTCATGTGCCGCAAAGTGCGCGCTTCCTCGGGGGAGATCGAAGGCGTTTCGAGGCAGTAGCGGTCGTGCAGGGGGGCGGACGGGTCGTACTTCATGGTCCGCACCTGGGGACCCACCCCCAGGGAGCGGACGAAGAGATCGAAGGGCAATACCGCCTTCTGCAGGTGCATCACCCGCTTGCCGCTCTTGTCGTAGGCGGCGCGCAGGGCCGCTTCATCGTCGATCTTGTCTACCGCCACCCAGGCGCCGCCGTC
>Ga0210063_1000536_pt1 | contig 11194 bp, 6 predicted proteins | sample Muzzi_PWA_D1_FD_185529 | JGI IMG/M metagenome (GOLD analysis project Ga0210063, IMG submission 185529) | Wetland microbial communities from San Francisco Bay, California, USA, that impact long-term carbon sequestration - Muzzi_PWA_D1 (SPAdes) | ecosystem: Environmental > Aquatic > Marine >... | reverse complement strand
GACCGCCGAACTCCGAAAGAGACTGAGAACTGACGGGTTAGGTCGGGCGTTTGTGGACGTTTTAATCCTCACTCACCTACACGAGGATCACTGCCTTGGCTTGCAGCGACATTTTCACCTGGGACCTCCCAGCGACTACCAGGCGTCCGACAATAAGATTCTGATCCAAGAAATCTGGTGTGGCGCGGCGGCATTCATGGAATGGGATGGCCTCGTTGACGACGCGAAGGCAGCCGTACAGGAAGTTCAACGGCGCGCGCAGCGTACGGGTGGAGATTGGGACCGATTGCGTATCCTTGGAGACGGCGAGGTTCCTGACGGTGTTGCCCATTTAGCGGTCCCAGCGGGGAGCAAGATCACCTCGGTTGGTGACAATGTTGCTGCAATGGAGGTCTTGGTCTTGGGTCCACTGCCGCCAGCAGAGGATGAATCAGACGAAGATCTGATTTCTATGCATCGGTGGAGCCTTGTCCTGCGTTTCGAACTCGAAGTGGATGGGCATCTAGGTGCAGGTCTGCTTCTCTCTGGAGGCGATGCCGAGGTGGCGGTCTGGGAACGGCTTTGGGAAGCATACGAACCCGAGAGCTTTAAATATCACTTGCTGCAAGCTCCTCATCATTGCTCATGGCGGTCCATGTCCTATGACAGTTGGAGTGACATGGGCGAGGCAGCGAGGGTGTGTAAAGATGCTCTAAGTGCTCTCTCGCAGGGGCTGAAAGGGGCGCACATCATTGCTTCAAGCAAGCCGATTGCTGACGCGGATAGTGACCCGCCTTCTACTCGGGCAAAAAGAGAGTACTTAGCAGTTACGCAATCTACGGGAGGGCGCTTCCTGTGCGTCATGGAGGAACCATCGGAGCGGTGGCCCGATGTGATGGAGTTTACGGTTGAGTGGTCTGGACCTCGTTACACTTCGGGGCGCAGGGCCCGAACATCCGGTTCTATGGCTGGAGGCCTGATTGGCAGCGAACCGCTGAGCCACGGATGACGAAGTTGCGAGCACCCATCGCCCGCGTTCTCGCCATGCTTGCCAGGCATCCCGGTTGCATCGAAATGTCGAAACCGACGGTAGGCCGGGATGGAGGTGTCCTCCTTACGGCAACCCTTCAGCTTGAACTGCCATTTGAATGGCGAGCTAAAGGGCGGAGCCCAAACGGCGTCCAAGTCTTTGAACCGGTCGATCTGACCTTTGCAAGTGACTATCCGCTCTCTGCACCCAGTATTCATCTGAGACAGGACTTCGACCGAACTCTAGCCCATGTTCAACCCGGCCCTCCTGACGAGCCGCCAGTGCCATGCATCGTGGACGGCAGTTTGGAAGAGTTTCACTCTCAGCGAGGACTTCTTGCAGTCATCGACCAGGTTCTCGACTGGTTAGAAAGCGCCGCAGTCGATCGCCTGATCGATTTCAAACAGGGCTGGGAGCCGGTGCGTAGGGACAGTCTGAATCATGTACTGACCTATGATGCAGACCTTCTTCAAGAGCTTGTCACTCCGGAAGGGGGAAACGCCTTCCTGGAGTTATCGTATTTCGAATATCGTGTTGGTTCCAAACTCTTCTACGCAGGCGCAATCGGAGATGGACGTATCCCGATTCGGCGAAATCAGGCCTGGCTTGGGCAGGCATTTAAGCGGGATCATCACCGCGGCAGAGCGGTGGCCGTCATAGCGTGGCCGGGGAAGGAGCAATCCGGGAATCTTATTATCTGCGAGAAATACCTACCGGAAACTGTTACAGATCTCAAATCGCTCTGGGAGGTGGCGTCCCGCTACGGTTGTAAACGCGAGTTGCAGGCCGGATTCAGGCGTCTGACGAACGCGCTGTCGCTTTTCACGACCGGCCCAACCGTTCCACTAGCAGTTCTACTGGTAGCGCGTAGACCGATCCCTGTTATCAACACAAGCAGTGATCTGGAGATTTGCCCGTACCTAATCGCGCTTGATATTCCGGAGCTGCTCTCGCGTGAAACCCTTTCGGTGGATCCCGCAGCACATCGACACTCGGTGTCTCCTCGTCTCCTGCAAACACTTTCGGGGGCAGATGTTGATAGCTCCCCACCGTGGGTACTGATCGGCTGTGGAAGCCTCGGTTCAAAGGTCGGGTTACACATGGCCCGTGCAGGGATGGCACCAGCGAAAGTGGTGGACAAGAGCCGTCTAAGCCCACACAACGCAGCTCGGCATGCTTTGATACCTCCAGGAGATGCTCTTTCCGGCTCGTGGCTGATGACCAAGGCGACCGCGTTCGTTCAGGCTGTTCGAGGGTTGGGGCAGGAAGCGGAGGGGATCGATGGCGATATCCGAGACCAAATTTCTAGTACCAAGGCGCAGCGTCGATTCATCCCGAAGGACTGTCAGTTCGTCTTTAACGCGACCGCGTCGAGTGTAGTTCGCGAGGCATTAGCTGCGGCTCCAAGGGGTGGAACCCTCCCGAGAATTATTGGGGGCCAATTGCATGCAAGGGGCCTAGTCGGGGTTCTCATGATAGAGGGTCTAGACCGGAACCCTGATACGGGTGCGTTGATCAGCGAAGCCTATGAGTTGTTGAGACGCGGGGACGGCACCCGAATAGTATTTGATGGCGCTTTAGGCTGGCAGGAGATCGGGCAAGGGTGTAACTCTGCGACTATGGTAGTTTCTGACTCTCGGATATCCATGTTTGCAGCCGGAATGGCCGAGATGCTGTTACGCATCCAAAGGGATGGGATGCCGAAGAGCGGAGTTGTACTCATAGCCAGGGTCGAAGAGGAGGGCTTGAGTCTAGTGTGGAACCGGCACAATGTGGACCCACCTACGGTGTTTTCTCCTGATGGATGTCACAACTGGAAAATCCATGTGCTACCACGGGCTCACCTAAAGATCATCGAAGAAACGGCACGCTGGCCCAGATCAGAAACCGGTGGAATTATTGTAGGCAGATTCTCTGAGGCTACGCGGGCTTTCTACGTCACCGATGCGTTACCGGCCCCACAGGACAGCTACCGATCTGCGAATAGGTTTGATCTTGGAGTCGTAGGCGTTAGGGCGGAGCTAGAAATGATTCGCGATACGGCAGGTCGAAGCCTGTACTGCCTTGGGACCTGGCACAGTCACTTGAGTGAATCTGGACCCAGTTTCCAGGACCAAGAGACCGCAACAGCTCAGGGCCTCGCCCGATTACTGCCGTCGGTGCTTCTAATTAGGACACCAACGCGATATCGAGCGATTTTAGCACTGCCCCCCGACGGGGTCACCAATGTTTGATCGGTTCTTACCTGATGAATATGCGCTCAAGGCACGGCTGCAGCCAGCACTCTTGACAGCCTTACCACTAGCTGTCGGCTTATTGCCGTGGCTCGAAGTACGTCTGGAGTGGAAGGCGCTCTGGATTCTGGCTATATGGTCGGGTTTTGGCGCGCTCGTAGCGGGTCTGGTGCGTGACCGGGGAAAACGCGTCGAGGAGAAGCTCTTTCAGGATTGGGGGGGGAGGCCAACGACGCTGCGCCTCCGCCACCGAGGAGAAATGAACCCGACTCGATTGAGGCGCCTCCATCTGAGATTGGAGGCTCTCGTTCCAGGGATAAAGATACCCTCGGTCGCGGGAGAGGCAGCAGATCCTAATCGTGCCGACGTAATCTACGAAATCTGTGTCGAAGAACTTAAGCGCCGTACGCGGGAAGATGCATTGGTCTTCGCTGAAAACTGTAATTACGGCTTCCGTCGGAACCTTTATGGCCTCAAGCCGCTTGGTTTGATTTCAGCAAGCCTGGGTGCGACCCTGCCTATGGTCGTCGTCTTGAGTGGCAGAGCCGCTTGGAGTGCTGAGGTCTACTGGTCAGTCCTTCTTGGTGCCGTAAGCTTGCCTGCCTGGTTGGTTGCGATTAGATCCGCTTGGGTACGTCAGGCTGCGGAGGATTACACAACGCGTTTGCTGGAGTCGATTTCTCGGAATTCGTAACCTGACGCGGTCGGGTCCCAGGAATGAGCGAGGACCCGCTCACGGTCATAGGGTCAAAGAGATCCGAGATTTGGTGGCGTCGATCTTGGGGCCTCCCCTCCCCACGCAGAGGCGGCGAGAACCGAGACTCGATGTCGTTGGCATAATCGACTGCGTCAGATTGGATGAACACGCGGAGCGCGATCCACAGAGGCTCGGGCTCCATCATGGGTTCACTTTATTGTCTCCCAGGGCAAGGCAGAGGAAACCCTACTTGCATGGGATGCCCGTCAGTCCAAATGGTGGTGGTGTTTGCGCGCCACATTGGTCGCGATGGCGCTAGCGTCGTCGATGATACCGGCGCTGCACAGCGTGGCGTTTCCGGGCCTCCGACCCGTGAACCCTTCCCTCGACCGTGCGCCGCATCCTCGATTCGGCAACACAGGGATGATCGTAGCTCCTGGCTGCGTGCAGCCCGTTTCGGGGATCGACGGCGGCACCAGTCAGGTCAAGAACGCTAGGTGCAAACAATTATCCCGGAGGAGCGATATGACTACAGCCAGACAGTTCCTAATCCTTACGGTAGGCAGCCTCGGAATACTTAACGGCTGTGGGGCTGGTCAGTCAGTGTACCCGCTAGAGGAGGAGCTACGTTGGGAATACGAGGTGTCATTCAATGGAAAGTTTGGCGGGAACTCGATGCAGATGACGGTCTCAACTATGCCTGAGCGTAACCTTGAGGGGCACAGCGTGACCCCTCTGAAGGTCGAGCTGGCAGGACAAACATTCTTCAACTACGCTGGCGAGGCCGCCGACGGCTTCTATCTCCTCGGTGAACAAAGCCCGAGCGCGCCTGAGCCCGAGGTCTACGACCCTCCGAGATACTTTTTGAAGCGGCCTCTACAGGTAGGTCACACCTGGACAACTGAGTCGCAGACTCAACTCGTCGAGCAGGGGACTCCGGTAATGCTGACACTTGAAATAGTATCTACAGACGAAACTGTTACCGTTCCGGCGGGCACCTTTGAGGATTGCATTAAAGTCGCCACGAGAGGCCAGGCAGAGAAGAATATGGGAGCAATGGCTCTAGGAACAACAGCTACCATTAGCGTTGAAGGGATCGACTGGTACGCGCCGGTCGTAGGCGCTGTCCGAGGTGTCTATAAGGAAGAGAGTAATCATTTCCTCGCTGGAAATGGCGAGATCAATACACAGTTGAAAATTGGCCCCGGACAGGGGGACGATTAAGTGACCTAACCTGCGGGTGGAATCGAACTCGCTTCGCCGGTCGCCCACCCGCAGCAACGTTGGGCCTTTCTCTGTTTGGAGATTCTGGTGAATGAGAACAAGCAGCCAATGCAACAGATTTCTGAGGAACTGTCGGCACTCCGCGCGAAGGTCAGTAACCTTGAGCAAGGTGCGGAGAAATCTAAGCCCGGCTCACCCGGGCGTGCATGGATAGTCGTCGTTGTGTGTTTGGTTCTTGGAGTGGCCTGTGTGCTGAGTGTGATTCTCAAGTCTTGGTTTGGGGAGCCGAAAGCTATCGACTGGGTCTTGGCTCTGCTAGGTGTTGTCCTAGCAGGATTCAGCCTGTTCAAAACCTTTGAAGTGACAAAGGAGGGGTTGAAAGTGGAAATGGCAGATCTCCGCGCTTTGCACAGTCTTGTCGATAATCTTACGAAATTGTTAATGGGCAAAACTTAGGCAGGTGGCTAGGGGCGATTACCCGCCCCCGGCCCCCACACCACCGCGCGTACGGATCCGTACACGGCGGTTCACAAGGACATAGCAATTGCGAGATGCTTCTCTTGGAAGCTCAACAGCCCCAGGTCTCGAAAGCGCTGGTTCGGTACCGCGAAGTTGATTGCACTTCCTGCGGCGCTACACCAAGGCCCCGCTCGTCCCCAAGATGCTCGGGCGGCTTTCGGTCGGCATTCTCTCTGGCGCTGGGTGTGTCGGCGGCACCCCAGCAAGCGAAAGCGCTGGCTCAAGGCGAAGTACTTCCCTCGGGTTGGCAAATTCGAATGGACCTTTTGTAGCAGGGTCCCCAGTCGATCTCGTGAAAGGGTGCTGTTTCCGCAGTTGGAGGGAGCCCTGCTCACTCTCCTGCGAGCCTCCTCGGTGACGATCCGGCGCCACGTCAAGGTCCGAGGGGATGCAAATCCGTTCGACCCAAGATATAATGAACACTTCAATCGTCGTAGGCGAAGTCCACGGAGTATCGTCTTGGGAGCGACCGCATGATCGCTGACCCCGAAAAGAGACTCTTATACCAACTCAACTGCTGGGTCGGATTACCAGCCTTTGGAGTGCTTGAGCCCGGTGCGGGGAAACTCGCACGCCGGGTTCTGAGAGGGGTGCGGGGTCGGTAACGGCCCCGGGCCTACTCGACAGATCAGCAATAATCGCAGGAGTAACTTGCATGTTGGCAAATTTTTCCGCCGGTCACAGCCTATCTGATTTCATTTTTGACCTGAGTGCGTTTGAGAACAGTCTCTATACCCACTATCTTTTTTCTCCCAGCGGGCTCGCTATGCCGGGGTACGTATTTACCTCAAGGCTAATGCAGCAGCACTTTGAGCGCGCACATGGCCAGGGCGTTGCCCCAATCATTTTGGCCGGGCTGCGGGACGGAACCTACGTGCCTTTTTTAAACGGCCACCTGAGAGATCGGGGTGGTTTTCATGGCCTCCTCAGCGACCTGTTGCAGCGTGAAGCGCGAGGCGTGGACAAAGGCGCGTACGAAGTGCTCGAAGCAGTTGCACAAGCAGTTTCAGGCAGGACGAAATACATCCCCGACGATCGCAACTACGGGCTGAAGAACGAGGAAATCGTAAAATCTTCGCTTGGTAAAATTCCGGAAGATGAGGAGTTTCTGCGTTATTGGGAAAAACCATTTGTAAGGGCGTTGCGCACATCGGTCCTAGAAGATGCCCTTGAGCGCTCTCAGGCCGTGCTCCCCGATGGTAATCGTGACGTTGGCTTGAAGGTCGCGAAGGTGGTTGATGCAGTCGCATCATACTGTAGCGTTGAAGTCGACGGAACGGCATTCAGTGTACCGGAGTTGCTTCAGGCCATACCGGATCCCAATGAACAAGCTGACGTAGGGCGCTTTATGAAGATTATTTGCTTCTTGTTCAACGATGCAATCTCCTGGGCCTTAGAAGCAAAGCCAAACTGGCCTCTTCAGGATGTTGACTTTGTGCGATTTCATACGCCCTCAGGCTATACGGAAGACAATCTGCCGACCTACAATGACTTCGTCTTAGAGTATCTCGAATTACCCACCTTAGAAGTGTTCAGGATGGCAGATGAAAAGACGCTTCGACAGATACGAGAGGTGGCCCAGAAACGCTTCTTCCCTGTGTACGAGAGTTGGGCCATTGGCCGTTGTAGCGGGGCAGAATTACGTGCCGCACTGATCGACTACGGAGAGCGGATCAAGGAGAAAACTAAGGGCGCACGAACGAGCGTGCATGCGTGTGTGGTAGATGACCTTTCGACTTCTTCAACTAGCCATGTGGTTGTCTCGGGTCTGTCCATCGCCGCAAGCGGTGCCGCAGGTGCAGTGGCATCGGTTACAGGATCTGGTCTGATTGAAACGGCGGCGATTGTTGGATCCGCTGGTCTGGGACCGATGTTGGCTGCTAAAGGAGTCTACAATGTTCTGGCTTTCCGGGTGGCCAACCGAACGCGAATTAGTGAAGTCCTGATCGGAAGGCACGGTGACATCACATTGACAGAATTGGCCTAACCAAAGGCTCAGGGCGAGCGCATACTGCGCCGCCTTAGCCCTCTCCGTTCTGCGACAACTGCGTTCTCAATCGACCCCTCGAATCAGCGATGAAAACGGATGACGCCTGATAAGAAACATACGTACTTGCTCGCCGCACTTGCGACTTTGGCAGCAGTCGCAGCGGGCCTCCTGTATCTGGTCATGGACCTACAGAGGCCACCTGAGGGATATGGAGATTCGATGAGGCGACTGACCAACGACGTACTCCCAAGTCTGATCGCAACTCTGCTGGCTGCAACATTTGCTGTGTTGTTCGCGCACCGGCTAGATCGGCGTCGAGCGCACGAGGTCAAGGCCCGTGATCTCAGTAGCGGGGTGCTTCCTTTGGCCGGAGCGTGGAAGCTCAGAGACTGGCGCCATGATCATGCTGAGGATTTCGAGAGCCAAACGCCAAGACGCGAACCGCCTGATGACGCTGATTGGTATCGTGAAAGAGAGGCCTTTTGCGAGTCTAAAGAGATTAGGGACAGGCAGTGGAAGCACTCGGAGAACGTGAGAATAGACCAGGTTGGCGATTCTATAGAGGTGTACTTTTCTCATCGAGATAGCGACTTCAAGAACTGGGTTCATTATAGGATTGACGGTAGGATTGTTGGACGGATCCTCATGGGCGAATGGAAGGAAATCCGTGCCAAGAACGACGCCCATTGGTTCGGGGCGGTGCAACTACTAATCGTGAACGAGGGTGACCGTAAGACTGGAAAGGCTATGCTCGGAAGATGGACTGGCTCTCACTCCAAGGGAGGCCCCATCCGGTGTGGTGTATGGGAGTTTGTAGAGCTAGCTAAGGGAAAGCGGCAAGCCGCATGGCCGACGGGGGTCATTGATGAGAAGCGCGCCAGCCACTCTGTCCAAGAGCAGGACCCATAGTGGTGCCAAGTCGCAGAACCCTGCGCCGAAGCGGCCAGCCGCGCTGCCGCTTGGCTTTGAACGTTACGCCATAAGCGACCCCCAGGGACCCACTGACAAAGCAGAGCCCCTGGGGAATCCTCAATCTCAACTCATCACTTCAGTCCCCACCCCCCGCCCCAAAATCACCCAACACCCCAACCCAGCCAGCACCACCGTCAGCAAAACCAACCCCACCACCCCCAGCACCGGCACTTCCACAATCCCCATCGGTGGATCCAGCGGCGTGACCGTAGGGTCCTCCGGCCCCGGCAGGTCCGGATCATCGCTCGGCACTTTCGGCGTATTCGTAGCACACACCAACCCCTGGCAAACGATCTCCGTGACGCCCACCGGCGGCTCCCCGACTACCACCGTGTAGGTCAGCTGCACGGCCTCTTCCGGGGCGATCTCCGGAACCCGGATGCGCAGCACGCCGCCGATCTCCTCCCAGGTTCCGGCGGAGAGTACGACGCTCTCCCGTAGCAACGTCAGCCACTCCTTCATCTGCACCTGGTAGACGATGCCTTCCGCCACGTCCGGCCCCAGTCCCACGATGTCCACCGTGTAGCTGACCTGGTCGCCGGGGTCGGCGAGGCCGTCGCCGTCCTGGTCCACCACCAGGTCATCGTCTTTGGTGACCCAGACGGCGGCGGTGGAGGGGACGATGGGGGTGGTGTCGGTGGCGCGGTTGTCTGCCGGGTTGGCGTCGGGTTGGTCGAGGGTGATGTCGGCGACGTTTTCCAGGGTGTCCACGGCCAGGCGGTTGACGTCGAAGGCGAGGTCCACACTGAGCTGGGCACCGGCGGGGAGGTTGCCGATGATGTAGGAGCAGGTGGCCAGCTCGCAGAGCCAGCCGGGGGTGCTGGCGTCGTAGTTGGGCTGGGTGGCGGTGGGCATGCGGTCGCGCAGGACAACGCCGGTGGCCTCGGTGTTGCCACGGTTCTGGAAGGTGAGGCGGTAGGTGACGGTGCCTCCCGGGGCGACGGTGACGCCGCCGTCGTCCTTGGTGAGGGTGAGGTCCACGCGGATGCCGACGATGGGGGTTTGCTCGGTGGCGGTGTTGTTAGCAGGGTTGGTGTCGGTGCCGGTGCCGGTCACGCTGGCGGTGTTCTCCAGGATGGTGAGATCGGCGGGTAGGTTGTCGGTGAGGCGCACGGTGAGGGTGACCTCGCCGGTGGCCCCGGCGGGGAGATCGCCCAGGAGGAAGGTGCAGATGCGGTTGGGGCAGCTCCACCCGGGGGTGGATTGGTCCAGGAGCGGGGTGGTTTCGGCGGGGAGGAAATCGGTGAGGGCGGCGTCCGTGGCGGTGGCGGGGCCTTGGTTGCGGTAGGTCAGCGAATAGGTGACGGTCTGCCCGGGCTGGACGGTGGCTCCGCCGTCGTCCTTGGTCACGGATAGATCGACGTTGGCGTTGGTGATGGGTGTCTCCTCGGTGGCGGTGTTGTTGCCGAGGTTGGTGTCGGCGCCGTCGTCGGTGACCACGGCGGTGTTGGTGAGTTGATCGATGCCCGGACTCACAGCGGCATCGAGACGCAGGGCGAGCTGGATCCCGGCCACGGCGCCGCTGCCGGGCAGATCGGCGAGGGAGAGGACGCACTCGGTGGCGGTGCAGTTCCAGCCCGGGTCGCTTTGTTGCGGGACGACGCTCGTGAAGGGTGGCAGGGTGTCGCGAAGGATGACCTGTCGTGCTTCGACGGCGCCGACGTTGGCGATGGCGAAGGAGTAGACGACCACCTGGCCGGGTTCGACGGTGGCACCGCTGTCGTCCTTGTTGAGTTGGAGATCGACCACGGCGCCGGTGATGGGTGTTTGCTCGGTGTCGGTGTTGTTGCCAAGGTTGGTGTCGGTACCGTCGTCGTTGACGGTGGCTGTGTTGGTGATCAGGTTGATGCCGGGGTCGAGCGTTGTGTCAAGGCGAAGGGCGAGGCGAATCCCGGCCACGGCGCCGTTGCCGGGCAGGTCGGCGAGGGAGAGGACACACTCGGTGGCGGTGCAGTTCCAGCCAAGGTCGCTTTGTTGCGGGACGATGGCGGTGAAGGGCGGCAGGGTGTCGCGAAGGATGACCTGTCGTGCTTCGACGGCGCCGACGTTCGCGACGGCGAAGGTGTAGACGACGACCTGGCCGGGCTCGACGGTGGCGCCGCCGTCGTCCTTGGAGAGTTGGAGATCGACCACGGCGCCGGTAAGGGGGGTGGTTTCGGTGGCGGTGTTGTCAGCGGGGTTGGTGTCGGCGCCGGAGGTGCCGTCGTCCATCACCCGGGCGGTGTTGGTGATTTGGGTGGTCCCGGCAGCCCCTCCAGTCAATGCGTCCCGGACGCGGACGAAGTAGGCGACGGTGGCGCTCTCCCCCGGGTCGAGGGTCTCGATCCGGAAGCTGCATTCGGTGGCGCCACAGTTCCAGCCGTCGGCCTGGGTGCCGGGGGCGAGGTCGGTGTTGGCGGGGAGGGTGTCGGTCAGGATGATCTCGGTGGCGGTGGCGGTGCCCCAGTTCTCAACCGTCAGGGTGTAGGTGATCAGGTCGCCGGGTTGGACGGTGACGCCGCCGTCGTCTTTGGTGAGGGCGAGATCGACCTGGCCGGGAAGGATGGGGG
>Ga0210063_1000534_pt1 | contig 11227 bp, 7 predicted proteins | sample Muzzi_PWA_D1_FD_185529 | JGI IMG/M metagenome (GOLD analysis project Ga0210063, IMG submission 185529) | Wetland microbial communities from San Francisco Bay, California, USA, that impact long-term carbon sequestration - Muzzi_PWA_D1 (SPAdes) | ecosystem: Environmental > Aquatic > Marine >... | reverse complement strand
CTTCCGGCTCGGTCCCCTGAGCCCGGAAGCGGCCAGCCGAGCCATCGTGGAACCGGCGGCGGTCCAGGACGCGGGCTTTGCGACCTCGCCCTTCCGCTACCGCGAAGAGGCCGTGGAACGCATCATCGCGTTTCTGGCGGCGCAACGAAAAGGCGGCGAGACCGTGGCCGGGGACGCGGTGGAACCCACCCAACTGCAACTCATCTGCCAATACTTGGAGGAACTGGCCCGTTCCCGTCAGGGCGATGCTGTAGCTGGCACCGAGGTGGATATCGTCTCGCGGGACATCCAGGACGAGGACCGTCTACGGCAGGTTCTGGAGGACTTCTACGACCGGACCCTCGCGACGGTGCATCCGGCGTACCTGCGCCGACGCCTGCGGCGGCTCTGCGAGCAGCGGCTGATCAGCAAAGCCGGACGCCGACAGACGGAAGGCGAAGAGGAGATCGTTCACCGGCACAAGGTCCCTCTGGATCTGCTCCAACGCATCGTCGATGCCCGGCTGCTACGTCCCGAGCCACGACTCGGCGGAATCTTCTATGAGCTGAGTCACGACACACTGGTGGATCCGATCAGGCGGTCCCAGAAGCGGCGGCGGACCCGAACGCGTCGCATCGTAGCGGTCGCCGTTGCCTACTTGCTGTTTGCGGTTGCGGCGTGGTGGCTGGTCACTGGCCGCGAGGAGGCGCAGCGACAGCAAGAGGAGGCGCAGCGACAGCAAGAGGAGGCGCAGCGACAACAAGAACAGCTCATCTTGGGTCAGCTTGTCTCCCCGATTCCGGATCCCGACGACCCCGCAGCTTTCGAGTCCCTCGCCCGCGCCCGGCTGCATTCCATTGAAGAAAACTATCGGCGGTGGGTCGGTTCCCGAGAACTCTTCGGCGCCATGACAGCCGGCCTTTGGGAGATAGACTTGCGCTACCCAACATTGCGCGAGGACGCTCGGAGTCTGGTCTTGCGGGTGGTAGAGGCGTTCCAGTCGCAAAGCGGTCTCAAGCGCTCCACGCCGGAGGAAGAGGCGCGGTTGAACCGGCGCGTCCCCATTGCCGGTGGAACCTTCCTGATGGGGACGCGGGAAGGCTTTGGTCAGGATTGGGAGAGGCCCGTCCACGAGGTCACGGTCTCGCCGTTCTCCATCCAGCAGCACGAGGTGACCAACGCCGAGTACCGGCGGTTCGATCCCTCCCACGACCCAACGGCGGAGGGCGACCTTCCGGTGGTCAATGTCACCTGGTGGGAAGCCGCCGCCTACGCCGCCTGGATCGGTGGCCGCTTACCCACGGAGGCGGAGTGGGAATTCGTGGCTCGCGCAGGTACCGACACGTTGTGGTTCTTCGGTGATGACCCGGCGCCGTTGGAAGACCACGCCTGGATCGATTCCAACTCTGGGGGCCGCTTGCACCCTGTCTGCACAACGGGAAAGAAGCACCCAGGGGACCTCTGCGATCTCTACGGCAACGCCTGGGAGTGGGTCGCGGACTGGAAAGGGTCGTATTCTGCCGACAAACGGCAAAATCCGCCGGGTCCCGCCAGCGGCGAGTACCGGGTGTTGCGCGGTGGCTGTTACGGGAGCACGGCAGGCTGGGCGCGCTCCGCTTGCCGGTACGGGCTCCTTCCGGGGCTCCGATGGCAGGTCCTGGGCTTCCGCGTAGTTGTCCCCGTGGCCCCCGAGCCTTGATGCCCGATCTTTGATCCTTGAGAAATTTGAAAAGTCGGCATGGCTGGCAGGTTGTGTCGGTTTCCCGGCAGATCTTGCCGGGGCGTTGCCGTTCCTCCCCGAGTTGATCCCGTTTTTAGCGGTTTTGGGGCAGTTCTGGGCTGTTTAGCCGCAAACCGGCGACAACGGTTGCCGGGGATTTCCCGTTTGAATGTGCCAACCTTGCCGTTTCCGCTGGTGGTTGCCGGGCTTTCCGGCAAGATCAGACCCTTTCCGGCAACGACCCGGCAGATCTTGCCGCAGATTGCCGGGGAAGCGGCAGGAACTGCCGCCCCTCACCCCAAACCCCTCTCCCAAAGGGCGAGGGGCTTCCAGATGTTGACTTCGGGCTTTCCCCTCGCCCTTTGGGAGAGGGGGACTGAGGGGGTGAGGGCCTCAGAACAGCACAATCCCCGCCGATGACGCAATGGACCGTTCCATGTCCACGCGACGCTTCCCGCCGCGGCGGTGGCTCCGGTTCACTTCCTGCCGTACCCGCTTTTGAAGCCGGTGCAGCGCCCGGGGAAGGGCTTCAAAGCCATCCCGGCGGATGCGGTAGCCCAGGGCATCCAGATGTCCGTGGCAGCTAAGAATGCGGGCGTTGGGGTGTTTGAGGCGGAGGCCCCGCTCTTCGAGGAGCCAGCTGGCGGCCTGTTCCCGCCAGCGGCGCAGGTCGGCCCGGTGGTGGCTGAAAAGGAAGAGATCGTCCACGTAGCGCAGGTAGCCGGGGACCTTGAGCTGACGCTTCACCCAGTGATCGAATGCCGCCAGGTAGACGTGGGCGGCGAAGAGCTGGCTGGTGTAGGAACCGATGGGCAGGCCCCGGCCCGGCGGGGGCCAGTCGGTGGCAAGGCGGGCGGCGTGGCGGGCTTCCGGCCAGTCGTAGAGCCCGGCGCCGGAGTGGAGGATGCGTTCGACGATGCCCAGGAAGGGCCGGTCCCGGATGCGGCGGTGCAGGAGCCGGATCAGGATGTCCCGGTCGATGCTGGGGAAGTAACTCTTGATGTCCAGGTGCAGGACGAAGCGGTGGCGGCGCTGGAACTCCAGGAGCCGCAGCACGGCCCGGTGGGTGCCGTGATCGGGGCGACAGGCGAAGGCGTCGGGGGAGAGGCTGCGGAGGAAGACCGGTTCCATCAACGCCACCAGAGCGGTGTGGACCACGCGGTCCCGGATCGGTACCCGGGAGATCAACCGGGGCTTCGGATCGCGGATGCGCACCAGTTCCAGGGGCGATGGGCGGAAGGTCCCCGAGGCCAGTTCCTCCCCAATGTTGGCCAGTTCCTCCTCCCGCCGGAAGAGGAACCAGGCCACATCCGGGCGCCGCCGCTTGCCGCGTACGGTGTCGCGGGCCGCCTGGTCCAGGTGCTCTGGATCGCAGAGCCGTGGGAAAAGTCCTTGAACCGTCTTCATGTCGGAAACTCTGCCCACCCGGACGTTCCACCCCCGGAGGGGCGCGGCGAAATCCCCCCAGTCTTCCTGGTAGGCCCCCCCCTTTGAGAAAGGGGAGAAGCGGGTTCTGGATTCGATTCCCTGGTTTGGGCGGGGACGCCCTCTCCAGAAAAATCCCCCCTCTTATCCCCCCTTTGAGAAAGGGGGGAAGTCCGCAGAGCGGCCACGGGGGGCCGCCCCTACGAAGGGGATGGTGTAGGGGCAGGCCCCCGTGCCTGCCCTTCCCTCAGGGCACCCGTCCGGGTGCAATTGGGTAGCCCCGGGTGTAAACCCGAGGTCACGGTGTTTCGTCGCCGAAATCCCCCCAGTCGTCTTGGTAGGCGCCTCTTTGAGAAAGAGGGGAAGCGGGAATCTAGATTTGATTCCCTGGGTTGGTTGGGGGCGCCCCTCTTTTCTCAAAGGAGGGGTTGGGGGTGGATTTCTTGCAAGGTTCCCACCTCCGCCGCCCGAACCTCCCCCAGGAGTGTGGCCACCAACCGGAAGACCTCCAGATCTGCCAGCGACTTCGCCCGTTTCCCGGCTCGGTTGGCGACGCGGGATGGCAAGGCGTCTTCCACCGCTTCTCGCAGGGAATCCGCCTTCTCCTGGAGTGCCCGGCGTTGGCTTTCCGTCAACGGCAGATCCCGCCGGTCCAAGGTCCACCGTCCGCCCTTCTTGACCCCGGGAATCTCCCCCCGCGCCAGCTGTGCCCGCAAGGTGCGGGGGCTACGACCCAGGAGGGTGGCTGCTTCACGAATGGATAGTTTCATGGTCACCTCCATCCGACATACGGATCGATAGAAGGTGTCGTCCTACAGAACTGGTGCGGCAAGATTGGGTGCTTGTCTTGCCGAAGCATGCCGGAAGTGACCGTTTCTTGCCGCAAAACCCGGCAACCACTCACCCCGGCGGCAAGGTTGGCACATTGAAGTGGCCCAAGGCGGCAGATCTTGCCGTTGCGTGCCGGGGCGGCGGCCATGGAATTCCATGAAATCGGCCTTCCCGGATGGAATTCCGGCAGGCATCGGCAACAAGACGGCAAGATCTGCCGCCAAACGGCCAACCTTGCCGCCCATGCCGACTTTTTAAATTTATCTATGGTCAATGATCGGTTATCAAGGCTCGGGGGCCACGGGGACAACTACGCGGAAGCCCTGGTACCGCCATCGGACCCTCGGGTCGCTCCTGCCCCGGCAAGCGGAGCGCGCGCCCGGCGCCGTGAACCAGTAACCGCCACCGCGAACCACCCGGCCCTCGCCGCTGGCCTCGGCAAGATCTGCCGGGGAAATGCTCTTTTCTTGCCGGGGATCGTGTTCAATACCGGTCTTCTGATTGGAAAAGTTGGCGCCCTGGCTCACCGTCCACTCCCAGACGTTGCCGTGGACATCGTAGAGCCCGAAGTCGTTGGCTCCCTTCTCTCCCACCCGATGGGTGCGACCCTTTGAGTTTTCGTCATACCAGCCGACCTTGGCCAGCTGGGATTCCTTGTCACCGCTCCAATAGCGCGTCTGGGTGCCGCCACGGCAGGCGTACTCCCACTCTTCCTCTGTGGCCAGGCGGGCACCCTTCCAACCCTGCGCCTGGTTCGCCAACCACCGACAGAAGGACACCGCCCCGTACCACGAGACGTTGACCACTGGATGATCGGCCAGCTCGGCCTCGCTCACGCCTTCCCAGGTTTCCCACCGATGATTCGGGTCGAATGCCCGATACTGCCGGTTGGTCACCGGCACCGCCGCCACCCCGAAGGACTGCGTGATGGCCACCGTGTGCTGGGGACCTTCGTCCTCATCGCGGCCTTCCTCGTCTTCTGGGCTCCCCATCAGAAACGAGCCCGCCGGGATATTTCGCCACAGGGGTACCGGGCCATCCAGAGGTGTCTCGATGGTCCGGAAGAGATCTGCGTCATCTGGGGCAGGAATATGCTCGAAGAACCGAGCCAGGAGAGTGTCGGCAGCTTTCGCCTGCTCCGGCCATCGATCCGCCACTTGCCGCACGGCGAGGTCCAGGAAGAAGAGGTCGTCACCGTTGCGGGTCTGCTTCCGCAAACGGTCGATAAGCCCCAGGGTGCGCTCCCCTTCTCCCACCAGATCCGGAAGGCGCTGATACACCTTGCCCCGCTCGTCCGGGTTCTCACTCAACTCCAAAATCTCGTGGATCGTTCTCTCGGACAGGGTCTGCGCCGTGGCCAGGGCGCGATACCCGAGGGTCGGGTTGGCTTTCACCAGGGACTTGACCAGAGCGTCCGGCTCCTTCAGGCGACCGGTGAGGAGCGCGTAGGGCTCCGCCCAGCGGCTCTCGTCACCCTGGACCGCGGCGGCGTGGGCCAGAAGCCCTGCCTCACCGTCGTCGGCATGGAGCTGCACCAGCCGTTCCGCCGCCAGTGCTTCCCGGAACGTCCGGTGCCAGAAGCGCCAATCGGCATCGGGGCCGTCGTGGGGGCCGAGGATGCCGGTGCGTTCGGCGAGGTCGTCCAGGAAGGGGCGGAGGCTCTGCTTCCATCGGGGGACGCGCTCCAATTTGTCCCGAAGCTTGTCGGCTTCCGGGCGGTAGAGGCGGTCCTCGATCTCCTCCCGGGGTTCGGCGTCCTTGTTGTCCTCCGTCATGCTGAAACCCAGGTAGCCGAGCATCGCCTGGACGGCCTTTTTGCGATCCATCGCCTTGCCCTCAGAGCCCCGGTTTTTGCCGTCGAGGAGGAGGTCGAAGACCTGATCATAAAGCTTGGTGCGGTTCTTCTCCGGGGAGCTGCCCTGCTCCAAAAGGAGCGCCATCAAGGTCAGGTAGAGCGGGTTACCAGAGAGTTCCCAGAGGGAAGGATCGCCTTCCAGGATCTTCAGTGCGGCTTCTGCCCGCGCCGTATCCGGCTCGGTCTTGCCCCGGCCAAACCAGCGGCCCAGGAATTGGAGACGCCGATCTCGCCCGAGGTCTTGCAGCTCCACCTCCACGAACTGGGCATCGAAAGCCTGGTAGCCAATGGGGCGGGACGCGACCACGATGGGCGTATGGGGCCAGCGGGTGGAGAGATCCCGCAGCAGGGCCAGGGCGTCATCCCGGGATTCCTTCCGCACCTCGTCCAGGCCGTCCAGCAGCAGGAGCAGCCGACCGTCCTTGCCCGCCCTTTCCAGCACCCGGGTCAGTGCCACCGCCTCCTCCCCGGCGCGGCGCATGCGGCGTTCGATGCGTTTCAGGAGCCAGGCGCCATCATCGCCGCCGTCCCGCATCAGCCGGGGAAGGGATTCCAGCACCGGCACCCAGCAGCGATCCGCCTCCCCCGCGACACTGGCCGCCAGGTGGCGCAGCAGGGTGGTCTTGCCTGCCCCCGGGTGGCCCTTCACCACCCACCGGCGGGTGACCCAGTCGTGATCCTCCGGATCCAGCTCCAGCAGATCCCGTAGCCGCCACTCGCCACCGGGGCGCATCTCCCCCTTGTGCATCTCCCGCTCCCGCAGTTGGAGCGCCAGGGGAACATAGACCTGGTCCAGGAGGGTCAACTCCTCCTGCTGCTGGAAGTAGGGGGTGAGCCGGTTGTGATCCTCCACCACCTTGGCGAGCCAGTGCTGGAGGAGCCCCTCGTCCGGGTTCTTTTCCGCCAGCTCCTTCAGTGCCTCCGCCACGGGGCGGAGCTGTACGATCTTCTCCGGCTCGTCCTCTTCCATCTCTTCGATCAGCGTTCTCACAACCCGCAGCGCCGCCACTGCGGGTGCATCACTACCCGTGCTGCGCACGAGAGCGCCGGAGGCGGCGCATTCGAAGGAGGGGTAGCTGTCGAGATCCTTCTGGCCGAAACCCAAGGACACGGAGATATGACTCCTATACGCCTTCTTCTGGAGCAACGGCGTCAGCCAGGCAACGATCTGTCCCCGTAGCTCCGGCGGCACGCCGCCATCCGGGCAGGATGGCGCCTCCAGGGCCGGAATCTTCGGCAGGTTGCGTTTGCTGCGCCCCAGAAGCCCCGCCAGCAGATCCTGGAACGCCTGGCGGTACTTGTCCTCGTCGTGCCCCCGAAAGTCCACCGCCTGGAGGCTGGAGAGAAAAGGAGGCAACGGACAATCCACCAGCCGAATCGTGTGGAAGTACCCCGTGCGCCAGCGGTCCCGGTTCTCCCCCGCAAAGCTGTGGAACTCCGACTCCGTCCAGGGCGAAGCAAACGTCTCCGGAGTAGCCACCAGAATCAGGTGTTCCGCGTCGCTCACCCCCGCTTGCAAGGTGTTCTGCCACGGCGTGCCGGAGCTGAGGTCCAACTGGTCGAAGAAGACGGGTCGGTTCTCCCCGTGCAGCTTCAGCGCCGCCTCCAGGTGGCCGTGGAAGGTCTTCACCCAGTCGCCGTAGCGGCTGGCGTAGCTGATGAACGCAAAGTGGTTGGTCACGAAAGCATTCTACCGCGAATGCAAACCTGGAAAAGGGCGGGACAGGCGGACCGCCCCCCCCTCAGCCGCCGACGCGCCGCCGCCAGTACCGCGGCCGCCGCTTGTGGTGCGCGAAGGCGATCACTTCGATGCCGGGTTCGGTCGTGCGATAGATGATGTTGTAGGGAAAGCGGGACAGGACGTAGCGCCGGGTGCCGGATTCGAAATGGGGCCAGATGGTGGGTGCGCTGGCGATCAACGCCAGGGCGCGGTCGATCTCGCGAACGAAGACTTCTGCGGTTTGCAGACTGCGCTCCAGGTACCACTCCAGGGCGTCTTCCAGCTCTTGGCGTGCCTCGGGGAGGTACTCAACCCGCGCGCCGCGCACGCAGCCTCGCAAACAGCCCGTCGCGAACTTCCTCCCAGGGAATGGACTCTACTTCCCCAGCATCGCGAGCCGCCACCCGCGCGGCCACCTCCTGGCGCCACGCCGCCTCCACCTCTGCATCCGCGCCCGCGGGCTCCAGGCTTTCCAGCAGAGCACCGGCGATCTCCGCCCGGTCGTCCTCCGGCAGGACGAGGGCTTCTTTCAGGACGGCTGTCACGTTGCGTTCCATTTTTTGATTCTATCCCATCGTTGGTTGGCGTTTCGGGGGGGCTCCGAGCGTGCCTTGGCAAGATCGGAACACCGTATTGTCAGCGTAGGTCGATTGCGACCGCTCACATTGGCATTCCATCGGTAGCACTTGACGCAGCCCGGCCAATTCCTCCCGAAAAATCGCTGACCGCCCGACCCCTGGCCTGATATTTCGGTCCAGATGGCGGAAATCCCCCCCAAGGGTCCGAAACACCGGTCCAAGGGCTCAATATTTTAGTCATTCTACCACTTTGACACTACTGCGTTCGTTGCAGAAACTCGCCTCCAGAAACCAACACTGGAGGAAACCATGACCACGATTCGCACTGCACTCCGGAGCATTCTCACGCCCCGCAACACCACCTTGATCCTCCTTGCCCTCGCCCTCCTCCTGCTCGCCGCCAGCACCCTCTACGCCGGATCCACCGACGGCGAACTGCCCTTCAACGAGGGGCTGTCCAAGCTCTACGAAAACTTCCAGGGACCCACCGGCACGGCGCTCCTACTGATGGCCATTGTCTGGGGGCTGATCAAGTGGTCGGGTTCGGAGCGGGGTAGCTCCGGGCTGATCCAGGCGGCGAAGGGGGCGGTGAGTCTGGCGCTGATCGCGACGCTGATTCTGACCCTGGCGAGCCTGGGCATTTCGGCGGCGAGCCTGTGATGCGGGAGCGGGACGATCTGGAGGCCACGAAGGTGCATCCGGCGCTGACGCGGTCGCTGCTGCTGGCGGGGGTGGAGCGGCGGGCGATGATCCCGCTGTGCGGCCTCGCGGCGATGCTGGTGCTGCTGTTTGCGCCGAACTTCGTGACGCCGTCGATGGCAGGCGTGATTCTGTTCCTGGTGCTTCCCGCGCTGCGGCGGATCAACAAGCGGGACCCGCAGTGGCTGGAGGTGCTGGCGGAGCACGTCACCGTTTCCGGCTTCTACCACGCCCAGGGCAAGCCCCAGGATCGGCGCCTCGCGCAGGGGACGTTCTGATGGGCTTCCCGGTCTACTCCCGTCGCCGGTCGGTGCTGGATGCGGTGCCTTGGGATCTGCTGGTGGCGGATGGCGTGCTGCGGAACACCGACGGTGCGTTGACCGCCGTGCTGCGCTACCGGGGGCCGGATCCGGCGTCGGCCACGGCGGCGGAACTGCACGAGCTGATGCGGGTGCTTGCCGAGGCGGTGGCGCCGTTGGGGACGGGGTGGCTGGTGCACTTCGATTCGCTGCGGCTGCCCGCGCCGGAGTACCCGGCGACGGCGGCGGGAGCGGAGCCCTTCGCGGCGGCGTTCGATGCGGAGCGGCGGGGGCAGTTCGCGAGCGGGAGCCACTTCGTGACGGAGCAGTTCGTGACGCTGACCCATTTGCCGGAGCGGAAGGCTTCGGGCGGCCTATCAGGAATGATGTCGAAGCTGCGGCGCCCGGCGTCACCGTTGGCGGTGGACGAACGGACGCTGCGGCGGTTCGAGCGGGAAGTCGAACAGCTCCGTTCCACCCTCTCCACCCATCTCCGGATTACCCGCCTGTCGAGCCGGGAGCTGGTGCAGCACCTGTACCGCTGCCTGACCTGCCGCCACCACCCCGTAAATCTGCCGCCGTATCCGGTGTCGCTGGAATCCCTGCTGGGCGCCGGGGAGTTGTACGGCGGCCTCGATCTGCGTTTCGGTGAGACCCACATCGCGGTGATCGCGATCCCCAACTTTCCCGAGGAACTCTATCCCTCCGCCCTGTCCTTCCTGGACCGCCACGGTGCCGCGCATCGGGTGAACGTCCGCCTGATCGCCCTCGACCCCTACGACGCCGAGCGCCAGGTGCGCAAGATCCGGGGGGCGTGGATTTCCTCCGGGGTGCGGATCATGGACATCTTCGTCAAGCCCGAGGACCGCTCCCAGGATCGGCTGGTGGATGCCATGGTGGACGACGCCGACGAGGCATCCTTCGAGGTGCGCCGCCACCACGGCTCCGCCGGGTTTGTGACCACCAATGTAATGCTGTGGGACCTGGACCGCCGCGCCCTCCGGGAGCGGGTGCAGGAATATGTCGCGGATCTGCGCAACCACGGCTTCGCGGCGTGGGAGGAGACGTGGGGCGCCCCGGCGGCGTTCCTGGGGTCTCTGCCCGCGGTAGGCCGTTACAACCGCCGCCGCCCCCTGGTCACCACCCGGGCGCTGGCCCACCTGGCGCCCACCGCGTCGCTTTGGTACGGCCTCCAGACGCACCCCCATCCGGAGCTACGGGGCGAACCCGCCCAGGCGGTGGTGAGCACCCGGGGGAGCGATCCCTTCTTCTTCACCCCGGCCTTCCACGATGTTCTGCACGCGACGATTTTCGGATCCACGGGGGCTGGGAAGTCCACCCTGGTGGCTTTCCTGATCGCGTCGCTTTTTGCCCGCTACGACAAGGTGCAGGTGTGGTCCATCGACAAGGGGTACTCCCAGCTGCTGCTGGCCCACGCCCTCGGCGGGGTGCATTACGCGCTTGACTTGGAGAAAACCGGCGAGCAGACCCGCACCCGTTTCGCCCCGCTGGCCCACCTGGACACGGCGACGGACCGCACCCGGGCGTTGGAGTGGCTGGTGGAGACGGTCCGCCTCCAGGGGGTGGAGCCTTCGAGCCGGGATAAAAAGTTACTCCAGGAGACCCTGGACGAGTTGGCCCTGACGCCTCGGCGGAACTTGACGCTCTTCGCCGCCCGCGTCCCGGCGGAGCACCTGCGGACGGCACTGCGCCCCTACACCGAGAACGGCCCCTACGGCGCCCTCTTCGACGCCTTCGAATCGACCCTGCGCCACGGGCGCTACCACGTGATCGAGATGGAGCAGCTCCTCCAGCACCGGGAAGAGGTGGTGGCGCCCCTGGTCCTGAACCTCTTCGCCGAAATCGAGCGCTCCCTTTCCACCGGCAAGGTCACCTATCTCTTCATCGAGGAAGCTTTCAACTTCCTCTCAAAGACCCTCTTCGCCGAGCGTTTCCAGCGCTGGCTCTTTGACCTCCGAAAGAAAAACGGCGGCGTGGTGCTGGTGACCCAGTCGCCCCGCTCGGTGCTGGAGTCGCCCATCGCGGCGGCGGTGCAGGACAGCTGCAAGACGCGGTTTTTCTGCCCCGACGCCTCCGCCCAGGAGAAGGCGGACGACTACG
>Ga0210063_1000533_pt1 | contig 11239 bp, 7 predicted proteins | sample Muzzi_PWA_D1_FD_185529 | JGI IMG/M metagenome (GOLD analysis project Ga0210063, IMG submission 185529) | Wetland microbial communities from San Francisco Bay, California, USA, that impact long-term carbon sequestration - Muzzi_PWA_D1 (SPAdes) | ecosystem: Environmental > Aquatic > Marine >... | reverse complement strand
CCCGCCGCCACCATGGCCAGACGCAGCAGTTGCTCCTGGAAGAGGGGCACCCCGAGGGTGCGCTCCAGAATGGGCTTCAGCGACGGGTGGAAATACTCCACCGGTTGCCGTCCCCGGCGACGCTCGAAGTAGGGATGGACCATTCCCCCGACGATGGGGCCAGGGCGGATGATGGCCACCTGGATGACCAGGTCGTAGAAGCGCTCCGGGCGATTGCGCGGCAACGACGCCATCTGGGCGCGGCTCTCCACCTGGAAGACCCCCACGGTGTCGGCCTTCTGGAGCATCCGATAGGTCTTCGGGTCGTCCGGCGGCAGGTGGGCGAGATCGATGTTCACCCGCTCATGACGGCGGATCAAGGGCACGATCTGCTCCAGGGCATTGAGCATCCCGAGCCCCAGTAGATCGACCTTGATGATCCCCAGGTCGGCGCAGTCATCCTTGTCCCATTGCACGACGGTGCGGCCCTCCATGGCGGCGGGTTCCAGGGGGACGATCTCGTCGAGACGACCGGCGGCGATGATCATGCCGCCGGAGTGCTGGCCCAGATGGCGCGGCAGATTCTGGATGCGCTGCCACATCTCGGCAAAGAGGCGCACCCGGGGCTCCTGGGGATCGAACCCCGCCTGGGCCAGGTCGGCGTCCAGAGCCCGGGTATCCCCCCGCCGCTGGTCGTAGCCCCAATGGGCCAGCTGCTTGGCCAGCTTGTCTTCCTGTTGAGGGGAGTAGCCCAACGCCTTGGCCACCTCGCGGGCGGCGGAGCGGTCCCGGTAGGTGATGACGTTGGCGGTCATGGCGGCGCCGTGGGGGCCGTACCGCTGGTAGACGTACTGCAAGACCTTCTCCCGCTGCGCGCCGGAGGGGAGATCCAGATCGATATCCGGCCACTCCCCGCGCTCCTCGGACAAGAAGCGCTCGAAGAGAAGTTCCATCTTCACCGGATCGACAGCGGTGATGGAGAGGGCGTAGCACACCGCGCTATTGGCCGCCGAGCCCCGTCCCTGGGCCAGGATCCCTTCCCGCTGGCAGAACCGGATGATGTCCCAGACGATCAGGAAATAGCCCGCCAGCTGGAGCTTCTCGATCATCGCCAACTCTTTTTCGATCTGGGCCTGGGCGCGGGCCGTCAAGGGGCGAAAACGCGCCCGGGCACCGTTCCAGGTGATGTGACGCAGATAGGAATCGGGGGTCTCCTCCGGCGGCAGCGGATACTCAGGAAAGCGATACCCCAGATCATCGAGGGTGAAGGCGAGATCCGCCGCCAGGTGGGCGCTGTGTTCCACGGCCGCGGGTAGATCGGCGAAGAGCCGCGCCATCTCTGCGGCGCTCTTCAGGTACCGCTGGCGATGGGGCTCCAGCAAGCGCCCGGCGGCATCCAGGTGGGTATGGTGGCGAATGCAGGTCAGGATGTCGTGCAGGGGGCGGTCTTCCGGGCGAGCGTAACGCACCCCATTGGTGGCCACCAGAGGGAGCCGCAAGCTGCGGGCGAACTCCACCAGCGCGCGGTTGCGATGCTCTTCGGCGCGCCGCTGGTGGCGCTGCAATTCAACGTGGAGACGGTCGGGGAAGAGGCCTTGCAACCGTTCCAGGAAGCGCCGCGCCCCGACCGCGCCCCGCTCCTCCAGGCGCCGCGCCAGGGGACCTTCATCGCCCCCGGTCAGGCAATGGAGGCCCGCGGCGTGGGCGGCGATCATCGACCAGTCGGCCCGCGCTTCCCCCTTGGGCCGCCCCCGGGCGGCGGCGGTCAACAATCGGCAGAGATTGCGATAGCCCACCGCGGAGCCCACCAGCAGGGTGACGCGGGGTGGATCGAGGGCCGGAGCCTCCAACAGCGCGGTCGATAGACCGGGCTCCGGCACCAACCCCAAAGGGCCGCGGGAAACCCCTTCCGCCAGACTTCTGGACTCCGCCGCCAGAGCGATCTCCGCACCGACGATGGGCTGGATCCCCGCCGCTCGGGCCGCCTTGTGGAAACGGGGCGCGCCGTACACCCCCGCGACGTCCAGCAAGGCGACGGCGGGCAGTTCCAGTTCCGCGGCCCGGGCCACGAGATCTTCCGGAGTGCTGGCTGCGCGCAGGAAAGAAAAGGAGGAAGCGACCCGCAGTTCAGCGTAGGGAAGGGCGCCCTGATCCCCGCCGCCTCGGGAATGGGGACCATCGTAGCGCCGCAGCATTTCTTTGCGCGCACCGGGAGAGGCACGGAGCCACTCCGGAGTATTGCGCAAGCTTGTTCGATCCATGACTCATCCAATGTCTCCCGCTGGATACATGATAGGGCGGTAACGGGGCGTAAGTCAAGATCCAAAGGAAATTGGTGTGCGTGCCTGCCTGAAGCCGCACCCTAAGTACAGCCTCTGGTAATATGTCGCGGCACGATGTAGGAGCCAGTTCCGCGCTCCATCTCCCAAGAACAACTTCTTCCTAGAGGAGTTCTCCGATGACCTCGAAGACGCGCTCTCTGACCCTCTCTCTCGCCCTGCTGGTCGGATTCCTGATGGCCATGCCCTCGACCGCCCAAACCTTCAATGTCCGCCAGGCGGCGGCCCAAGGGGCAGACTCCGCAACGCTGGCGTTGGTCGAGTTCTCCGATCTTCAGTGTGGATTCTGCGCTCGCCACAACCGCGAGACGTTGCCGCAAATCGTCGAAAAATACGTGGATACGGGCAAGTTGCGCTACGTCTTGATGGACCTGCCCCTCAACTTCCACAAGAACGCCTTCCGGGCAGCGGTCGCCGCCCGTTGCGCCGGAGACCAGGGCAAGCTCTGGGAGATGCACGATCTGCTCTTCTCCCGCCAGCAGGCCCTGGAGGAAGCCCGTCTGCCCGGCTACGCCGCGGATCTCGAACTGGACTCAGAATCGTTCGACGCTTGCATGGCGGAAAGCGACCACCCCGCCGCCATCCGCCGCGATATTCAGCAAGCCACCGATCTCGGCATCACCGCCACCCCGATCTTCGTCCTGGGGCGTTACGATGGCGAAACAGGCACCGTCGAGGTCATCCAACAGATCCGCGGCGCCAAGCCCTTCTCCGTCTTCCAGGCGGCCATCGAGCGACAGTTGCAGTAAGAGGCCGGAGAAATCCCCCAGTCCTCCTGGTAAGACTCCCCCCTTTGAGAAAGGGGGGAAGGCGGAAACCGTCTTGGTTCCGCACCCTTTAGGGTGCCATTGGGTAGCCCCGGGTGTGAACCCGGGGTAACGGTGGTGCGGTCGAAAATCCCCCCTCGGTCCCCCCTTTGAGAAAGGGGGGAAGGCGGAGCCAAGGCAAAAATCCCCCCTCGGTCCCCCCTTTGAGAAAGGGGGGAAGGCGGAATCTGGAATCCCATGGGTCGGGTGGGGGCGCCCCTCCTTTCTCAAAGGAGGGGTCGGGGGAGGATTTTCCAAGGCCCCCCCTTGGAGAAAGGGGGGAGGTCAGAAGTCGGGAAGCCCCTCCTTTCTCAAAGGAGGGGTCGGGGGAGGATTTTCCAAGGCCCCCCCTTGGAAAAAGGGGGGAAGTCAGGGTCTCAACTTCTGTGGGAAGGGCGGGGGTGGATCTTCCCTGAAGGCTCACGGCACCGGCAAGGATCGCAGCCCGCCCCCGGGGAAGCTCGCCGGATCCGCGGGATCGGTCCCCGCGTCCCGTTCGTCGCCGTCCCGGTGGCCGTCCTCGTCCCGATCCAGCGCCCCGCGGCGCCCGGAACCCGGCGGGAGGCAGGTGAAGGTCAACGGCTCGCCAAGGGCCTCCGCCCTCGCGAGCAAGCGATCCAGACTTTGTTCCGGATCGCCCACCCGATCGAAATCAACCCGTTGAGAGGCCGGATTGAAGAGGCCTCCCCGCACCGCGCCGGAGGCCTCCAGGACCCCGTGCACGACCAGGTCGCATTCCCGCACTCCGAGACCCAAGATCTTCGACTCGAAGGGTGTGGCGGCGCGGCGCTCCAACAGCCGCAGGCGGGGTAAAGCCGCGGCCAGGTTGGTGGCATCGATCGTCAACTGCTGACCCACCACCGGTGCCAGATCCGTGTCGAAAGCGAGCATGTACTGCTCCACGGCGCGCCGCTCTCCCACTCCCCGCAGGCCCACCGCCCCATCCTCGTTGAATTGCAGTGCCTGGAAGAAGCGGAAGATGGTATCCACACTGCCGTCGTGGAGGTAGCCCACCCCGCGAATCTGCTCCCCCTGGGGATCGTTATCCCCAGGATTTAGAAAACCCGGCGCCGCCGCCATGCCGAACATCCCCACCTTCTGGTAAAGATCCCGCAAATGGGGCACCTTGAAGATCTGGGTCACGCCATTAAAACTCTGCTTGCCATCGGTGCCGAAACGACCCGTGAACGGTTGCAGGATGTGGCAATTGCTACACCGTCGACTGCCGATGAAAGTGTCCGTCAAGCGGTTGTCGAAGAGGTTTTTCCCCTCACTCTGCTCCGGGGTGAGAGCGTTGTCCAGCGCCCGCACCGGGTTGGGAGGAAGCACCAGAGAGAGGGCAAAATCCGCGAACCGCTGCATCTCTTCATCCGTCAAGGGCGCCTCCCGCCCCACCAGCCCTGGGAAGGCGACGTTGAAGTTGCGGAAGGCCAGGTCCGCATCGAAGGGATCGTCGCCAAACACCCCCGTGGACCGGTCCCCCCGCCAGTGCATGGCCCCGGAGTTGACCAGGCCGCGCAACGTCTGGGTCACCATCGGCCCCTTCATGGGGTGGAAGTCGCGGGGGTCACCGGTGCCGTTGATGGGGCGATCGAAGGCCAGGGCGTCCTCCTCCCGCAAAATGGCGATGGGACTGCGGGTGACATCCCCATCAGGATTCCCCAGATCCCACGCCAGGCCGTCCTGACCAGCGAAGATGTGGCAACTTGCACAACTGGCTTCGCCGTTGGCAGAGGTATGCGCGGCGTCGTAGAGGAATCGGCGCCCGGCCACCACCGCCGGAGGCTCGGGATTGGGCAGCGGGAGCCGTTGCACCTCCCGACGGGCCTCCAGATCCACCACGGAGACGGTGTTATCGAATCGAGTCAGGACAAAGAGCCGCTGGAGCCCTTCGTGCAGCACCAGCCCGGCGGGGCCGCCGCCCGAGAGTTCCAGGTACTGGGCACTGGCCACCGTGGGATCGAAGGTATCCGCCCGCAGGGCGGCGGTCGAAAAGACCCCGATGCGCGCGGATCCGAAGGCCGCGACATAGAGCGTGGCGCCGTTGGCGGACACCACCATCTCCAGCGGCGTCGCCAGGGAGTGCTGGCGCGTTTCCGGCGACGCGGGCCGCTGGGTGTAGTCGATGTGCTTGTTGAGGTGCCGCGGGGCCACCACCCCCGACCCGGGATCGATCACCGTCACCCGCGCCTCGGCGATATGCCCCTGCACCGTCGAGCCCCCGAACGCCCCCGGCCCCTCGAAGCGCACCGCGTTGCGAGATTCCGTGTTGCTGACGTAAAGCTCCCCGGTCACGGGATTGACTGCCAGATTGAAAAGCACCGTGCCGACGTGGGGAAAGGCCGCCCCCGGCTCCAGGGTGACGGCATCGAGAGCAAAGACATCGAGGTCCGGCAGCTCGAAGCGCACCGCCGCCGACCAGTCCCGCCCCAACTCGTCCCGCCATTGCCCGGTGGCGGAATCGTGCCCCACGATCAGCCCCACCTCCGGAGCCGGAGCCCCCTGGTGGTTGGTGGCGGGACCGGGGTTGCCGCCAGGAGCGTCGCCACACGGCGCCGCCGCGGCGAAGCCATCGCACACCACCGGTTCCGGAATCACCGTCGTCCCGTTGCCGGAGCGGAAGACCGCCGCGTACACGGTGCCCCCATCCGGGGAGACCGCCAGTCCCCGGGGGGTATCGCCGAAGAGTTCGACGATCTTCAACGGTCTTCCCCCAAGGGTACCGCCGACGTTCCTCCGAGCCGACCCGGCGTCGAAGACCCAGACATCCGCGCGGCCGACCCCCGGGGTGGTGAATTGGGGATCCCCCGCCCCGGGCACGCCCGCCAGAGAGGCATGGCTGCGGTGCTGACCGCGGTGGGCGGTGGTGATAAAGGCGCGCTCTTCGATCGCCCCATCCCCCGCCGCGAAGACGATGTCCCGGGGTTCATCCCCCACCAACAAGGTGCGCACCACCCGTGGCGGCCGCGCCGCCAGATCGACGATGGAGACACTGTCGGAAAGGTGGTTCACCACCCACGCTTCCGTGCCCCCCCGCACCGCCACCGCCACCGGCTCCATCCCCACCGACACCGAACCGGCGGGGCGCAGACCACCGTCGATGATCTCGAAAATCTCCAATCGCCCATCGGGCGTGTTGGTGGCCACCAGCCGTTCCGGCAGATCGACGGTCGCGGGTACTAGAGCCAGAGGCCGCACCGGGCCGCTCTCAAAGGCGAGAAAGGTCGGCTGGGCCATGGCGGGCACAGTCAGGAGCCACAGGACGACAACAAAGCAACGCATAAAAACCTCCCGGGAACACTGGACGGAAGTCTACACGATTCCCCTTCGTGCTAGGCTCCCCGGTGGATGTTGGACGCCAAACTCCCCTACCGAAAACTACGCCGCGCCGGGCGGATTTTCCGCCTGGCCCTGGGCAAGGCCAACGAGGACCGCATCCTCCTGGTGGCCTCCGCCCTGGCCTTCGTCACCGCCTTGTCGATCATTCCCTTGCTGGCGGCGGTGGCGTTCGTCGGAGATCGAATCTTCTCCCAGTTTCAGCAGCAGATCCTCGAAGCCCTGACCGAGATCCTGCCCTACACGGAAACCACCCTGGTGGAGCAGATCCGTAGCTTCCTGGACCAGGCCCGCTCCCTCCAGGGGCCGGCCCTGGTGGCCCTCTTCGTCTCCGCATTCCTGGCTTTCGTCACCGTCGAGGGAACCCTCAACGACATCTGGCAAGTGAGCGACCGCCGCTCCTTCCGGGAGCGCCTCCTCTCCTTCACCCTGCTCCTCTTCTGGGGGCCGATCCTGCTGGGCCTGAGCTTTTCGGCCCTGCCCATCCTGCCCCAATTCCCCGGCCTGGTGCAGCGGCCCGTGTTGATCGAGACGCTGATCATTGTGGCCTCCACGCTGGCCCTGACCCTCCTCTACTGGCTGGTCCCCTACACCCGGGTCAACCCCCGCTGCGCCCTGATCGGCGGCATCACGGCAGGGGCCTTGCTGTCGCTGCTGCGGTGGGGGTTCAGCTACTACGTGGAACTCCTGCACAACGCCAACGTCATCTACAGCGGCTTTGCCATCCTCCTCTTCTTCCTGATCTCCATCAACGCCGCCTGGACCATCGCTCTGTTCGGCAGTGTCGTGGCCTACACCGCGCAGCACCGCGCGGCGCTGGAACGGGGCCTATATCGGGGTTTCCCCCTGGAGGGCCGCTGGGCGGGACTGGCGGCCCTGGCGGCCCTGGCCACCGGGCTCAAGCGGGGCGATCCCTTCTTTCTACCGGAAGAGCTGGCGGAACACCTCGGCGTGCCCCCGGCGGATCTGCCTCGGGTCCTCGCCCCCCCCGTCGAGGAGGGTTGGGTCAAGGAAGTCGCCGGTCGCCAGCGCGGCTACCTGCTGGCCACCGATCCCTACCGCCTGCCCTTGGGCACCATCTTCGAAGCCTACGACCGCCGCAGCACCGCCATTTTCCAACCCCTCGGAGAGCCGTTGACGGGGCGCCTGGAGGCGTTGACGGAGCGCCTGAATCGGGAGCAGCGGGAAGACCTGGGCGACACCACCCTGGCCGAGATTTCGGGGCTTGTGCCGGAGGGCGAGGGCAAGGTGACGCCTTCCGGGTCGTCGGTGGAGTAAAGCGCATCGCGGAACCTCGCCGCCGGATCGACCGCTTCACAGCCCCCCCCTCAAGGCACGAACCGGTACCCCACCCCCCGCACGCTGTGGATGTGCCTGGGGCGCCAGGAGCTTTCTTCGAATTTCTTGCGCAGGGCAACGATGACGTTGTCCACCACCCGGGTGTTGGGATGGTCGGGGAGTTCCCACACCTCCGCCAGGAGTTCCCGGCGGGTGATGACCTGATTGGGGCGCTGGGCGAAGATCTTCATGACGGCCAGTTCCTTGCGGGACAATTCCACCTCCCCCTCCCGGGTGCCAGCACGCCAGGTGCGGAAATCGACCCAGAAGTCGCCGAATTGGTAGAGCGGCCCCACGTCGTCCAATTCCGCCCCCTCCTCTCGGCGCTGGTCGCCCAACCACGCCTGGCGTCGCAAGAGCCCCTCGATACGGGCCAGCAACTCCTCCAGATCAAAGGGCTTGACCACGTAGTCGTCGGCCCCCAACTTCAGCCCCTGGACCACGTCGTCCGGCTGGTTGCGGGCGGTGAGCATGACGATGGGGGTAAAATTGCCGGCATCCCGCAGGCGGCGGCAGACCTCGAAACCGTCCAGCGCTGGGAGACGAACATCGAGGAGAATCAGATCCCAGTGCTCTCGCCGCACCCGGGTCAGGGCCTCGCGACCGTCCACGGCCAGCTCCGCCTCGTAACCCTTGCGCTTCAAATTGAGCAGCAAGCCGTGGGCGATGGCCTCCTCATCTTCCACCACCAGGATCCGGGGCGTCTCGCCGTTCATGCTGTGGCCCCGACCTTCTCGGCGCGCAGCAGGCGCGGCAATTCCACCACGAAACGGGCACCGGGGCGCCCTTCCGGGGACTGCGCCCGCACCGTGCCGCGCATCTCCCCCACCAACCCGGCGACGATGGAGAGCCCCAACCCGGTCCCCCGCCGCCGATCCTGGATCTCGCGGCCGATCTGGTAGAAGCGATCGAAGACCTTGGTCAACTCGTTCTTGGGAATACCGATGCCGTCATCCTCCACCACGATGCGCGCCCGCTGCACCACATCCGTCACCCGGCAGCGCACCTCGCCCCCCCGGGAAGAGAAGCGCACCGCGTTGTCCAACAGATTGTCCATCACCCGCCGCAGAGCGTCCATGGTGGCCAGCACCACGGCGTCGGTCTCCACCGTGGCGGTGAGTTGTAGGCCCGCGCTTTCGACCCGAGGCCGGACCTCCTCCAGGTACTCCGCGAAGAAAGGGGCCAAGGGGACCGGCGACATCTCCAACCGGTGCTTGCGCTCCAGGAGGCGACTCGACTCCAGCACATCGTCCACCAACTTTCCCATGCGATCCGCCTGCTGCAAGATAAACCCCACCGACCGCTGGCGCTCCTCCAACTCCAGATCCTCCTGCTGCAACGTCTGGGCGTGGAGCTTGATGGCCGCCACCGGGGATTTCATCTCGTGGGTCATGTTGGAGACGAATTCCTCCCGCTTCTGAGAGTAACGCCGCTCAGCGAAACTCTGGGCGAGTTGGTAGGTGATCCCCACCATCAACAGGGCGAAGAGCACACAGCCCACGGTCAGCACGACCCAGTGGACCCCCTCCCCCGCCAACCCCAGGCGCGCCGTCAGTTCCCGGGTGCGCATCCCCGACTGCACGCTGTAGACGACCCAGACCACCAGCAGAGCGATGGAGATCAACAACGAGAGCACATAACTGGCGATAATCTGCTTGGAGCGCTTCGGTGTCATGACCTTACGATGCTATCCCACCCCCGGATTCTCCCGCGTCCGTGACACTTCCATGACACTCTCTGACCATTCTCTGACCTCAGAACCCCGCCCCCTCTTCCATACTCGGGGGTGCCACGGATCCTCCGTGGTGAGGAGGGAGAATCCCATGGAAACCGTAGCCCACCGACCGAAACTCACCATGACCGCGCAGAGCATCCCCTTTTTCGCGGTGCATCTCGCCTGTCTCGCCGCCTTCTGGCTCCCCTTCTCCTGGCCCCTGTTGGGGCTTTGCATCGGCCTGTATCTGGTGCGCATGTGGGCGATCACCGCGGGCTTTCACCGCTATTTCTCCCACCGCAGCTACAAGACCAGCCGGGTCTTCCAGTTCATCCTGGCGTTCCTGGGCACCACCACGGTGCAGAAGGGCGTGCTCTGGTGGGCGGCCCACCACCGCACCCATCACCGCCACAGCGACCACCAGGGGGATCTCCACTCCCCCGGTCTGCACGGCTTTCTGTGGGCCCACGTCGGCTGGATTCTGACCACCGACCACGACGAGACCGACTATGAACGCATCGCCGACTTCGCCAAGTATCCGGAGTTGGTATGGCTCAACCGCTTCCACCTGGTACCGGGGATCTTGCTGGCGGTGGTGCTCTTCGCGCTGGGCAGCTGGCCCGCGCTGGTCTGGGGATTCTTCATCAGCACCGTCCTCACCTGGCACGTCACCTTCTCGATCAACAGCCTGACCCACATGTTCGGGCGTCGGCGCTATGTGACCAAGGATGACAGCCGGAACAGCTGGATCCTGGCCCTGCTGACCCTTGGGGAGGGGTGGCACAACAACCACCACTACTACAAGTCCTCCACGCGCCAGGGCTTCTTCTGGTGGGAAATCGACATCTCCTACTATGTGCTGCGCCTGCTCGCCGTCCTGGGTATCGTCTGGGATCTCAAGGAACCCCCGCGCCATATCGTGGCCGGCAACCGCATCGATACCGACACCGTACAGCGCGCGGCATAACAGCCCGTGGCGAAAGCCGATCGCATGCGAGAGCGAGGAACTTTCGGTCAGATCAAGGCGGAAAATCGCAGGAATATCCTGGATCTTGCGAGATTTTCCAACGCCGATCTGGCGGAAAAGGCCCGCTCGGAGCGCGGCGCGAGTTTTGCCACGGGCTGATAAAGTATTTTGCCGACCCCAAGAAAGGCTTCTTCCCTTTCCTATACACCAACAATAGAGGGATAATCACATCCCTTCTTGGGGAAGACCATCCGGAAAAAGGGTAGAACGGCGTCCAAAAGAGGGCTCTAAGCTACCTTATATCAACAACTTAGACCATTGCGGCCCGAACCGTCGATGCGATAAATTTCCTCCCATCTATGATGGGAAGATCTCTTGGCATATTCCTCTATCACTTCCGGAGGAAACTCGGCGTCTCCCAAGAGGAGTTCGCGCAAACCACCGGCGTAAGCCCCGTGCAGTTGGGCAAAATCGAACGGGGGGAAATCGATCGACCGCACCAGCGGACCTGGAAATTGATCGCCCAAAGGCTTGGCGTGACGGTCGATGAGATCGTGCGGCGGGCGGCAGCGGTGGACCGTCTCGAGGACCTCATCGAACGGGAACTCGCCCCGTTGATCCGACAGGAAGAACCCGACGCCCATCCACCGGAGCCAGATCGGGTGGGAGAAATAGATCCCGCGGAGCGAATCTTTGGTGATTTCTAGAGGTCCGTGACCGTCGATGCATCCCGGATGTGCGACCGAATCGATGGCAGCAG
>Ga0210063_1000531_pt1 | contig 11269 bp, 10 predicted proteins | sample Muzzi_PWA_D1_FD_185529 | JGI IMG/M metagenome (GOLD analysis project Ga0210063, IMG submission 185529) | Wetland microbial communities from San Francisco Bay, California, USA, that impact long-term carbon sequestration - Muzzi_PWA_D1 (SPAdes) | ecosystem: Environmental > Aquatic > Marine >... | reverse complement strand
GGACTCGCCGCCGCCAAGCCCGGCAACTGTTGCGAGGACATCGCCAAGGCTTTCTTCGACGTCCTGCTGCGCTACGGCATCAAGAAAGACAACCGCACCGGCTATCCCATCGGCATCAGCTACCCGCCGGACTGGGGCGAGCGCACCATGAGCTTGCGTTTGGGCGACCGCACCGAACTACAGCCCAACATGACCTTCCATTTCATGACCGGCCTCTGGATGGAGGACTGGGGCATGGAAACCACCGAGAGCATCGTGATCACCGAGACCGGGGCCGACTGCCTCACCGACTACCCACGCAAACTCTTCATCAAGGACTGAGCCGAGATGCGTGCAAACCCCATAAGCGCAACCGTCGACTTCAACGCCGAGGGCGTGCAGCACGGCCATCTGCGGCTGCCCTACTCCCATGACTCTTCGGCCTGGGGGTCGATCATGATCCCCATCACCGTGGTCAAGAACGGTGACGGTCCGACGGCGCTTTTGTCCGGCGCCAATCACGGCGACGAGTACGAAGGCCCTATCGCGCTCTTCGATCTGGCGGCAAAGCTTAGGCCGGACGAAATCACCGGGCGCGTGATCGTCGTCCCGGCGATGAACTACCCGGCCTTTCAAGCAGGCACCCGCACCTCCTCCATCGACAAGGGCAACATGAACCGGGTTTTCCCGGGCCGCCCGGACGGCACGGTCACGGAAAAGATCGCCGACTACTTCCAGCGCACGCTTCTGCCGCTCGCCGACTATGTCCTGGATATTCATTCCGGCGGCAAGACACTGGATTTCATCCCCTTCGCCGCTGCGCACATTCTCGAAGACAAAGACCAACAGGCCCGCTGCGTCGCCGCCATGGAGGCATTCGGCGCCCCCTATTCGGTGATGTTGCTGGAGATCGACAGCATCGGCATGTACGACAGCGCGGCGGAGGAGATGGGCAAGGTCTTCCTCTCCACCGAGCTCGGCGGCGGCGGCAGCGCCTCCGCGCGCACCGCGGCCATCGCCAGGCGGGGTGTCACGAATTTCCTCGTGCACGCGGGCATTCTCGATGGGCCGCTCGAGGCGGCCAGCAGCGTGCGTCTGGACATGCCTGACGGCCGTTGCTTTGTCACCAGCGAGGGAAGCGGCCTGATCGAGTATTGCGTCGAACTGGGCGACAAGGTGAAGGCCGGACAGGTCATCGCCCGGGTCTACAACACCGAAATCTCGGGCAAAGCGCCGCTTGACTACCGGGCCCAAGTCGCCGGCATCTTTGCCGGGCGGCACTTCCCCGGCCTGATAAAGCCGGGCGACTTCCTCGGGATGGTCGCCGTCCCGGTGGACTAGGACGCCAGGCGCTTGGCAATGCCGGCCACGTGGCGACCTTGGTCTCGCGCCAGTTTCAACTCGGCCTCGCTCGGCTGACGGGAACCGTCGGCACCGGCGATCGTCGCGGCGCCGTAGGGCGAACCGCCGCGCGCGGCACTGAGGTCGGTCAGCTCGGGGCTGGCATAGGGCAAGCCGACGATCACCATGCCGTGGTGCGCCAAGGTGTTCCAAAAGGAGGTGATGGTGGTCTCGTTCCCGCCGCCGGTGCCGGTCGAGGTGAAGACCGAGCCCACCTTGCCGATCAACTTGCCCTCTGCCCATAGACCGCCGGTCTGGTCGAGAAAATTACGCATCTGGGAGGCCATGTTGCCGAAGCGTGTCGGTGTCCCGAATATAATGGCGTCATAGTCCGCCAGCTCTTGCGGCTTGGCGACGGGCGCCACTTGGTCGAGCTTGAAGTTGCCTTTGCGCGCCACCTCGTCAGGCACCAGCTCTGGCACGCGCTTGACGGTGACGTCGACATCGTCCACCGCATCTGCGCCTTCGGCCACGGCGTCGGCCATTTTCTCGACATGGCCGTAGGAAGAGTAATAGAGCACGAGCACTTTGGTCATCAAGACCTCCAAAGGTCAGAGTCGATAGAGAAAAATGGGGGAAATCCCGGCGCGCTAGGGCGCCATGTCGAAGAACAGCAGTTCGGCGCCGGCACCGTCGCTGAAGGTCACGGCCCTCTCCCCTTCGAGGGCCGAACCGTCGCCGGCGGATAGCACCCTGCCGTTGACCTGCAGGCGCCCGCGCGCCACCTGGACCCACCCCAGCCGTCCGGGCGCCATGTCGTGGGTTAGGTGCTGCGACCCCTCGAGCCTTAAGGCATAGAGGTCGACGTCGCGGCGGATGGTGAGCGCGCCGTCGCGACCGTCGCGGCTGGCCAAGAGCTGCAGGCGCCCCTTCGACCCGGCCGTCGGAAAGACCTTCTGGTCATAGCCCGGCGTCAAGCCCTCGCGTTCCGGCTGGATCCAGATCTGCAAGAGCCACAGCGCCTCGCTGTCGGAGGGGTTGAACTCGCTGTGCCGAATGCCTGTCCCGGCGGTCATGTGTTGCACCTCGCCCGGCCGGAGCTCGGCGCCGTGACCGAGGGAATCCTTATGCGCCAAGGTGCCTTCCAGGACGTAGGTGACGATCTCCATATCCCGGTGGCCATGGGTATCGAAGCCCGTCCCCGGCGCGATGCGATCCTCGTTGATGACCCGCAAGGGGCCGAACCCCATGAATTGCGGATCGAAATACTGACCGAAGGAGAAGCTGTGCTTGCTGTTCAGCCAGCCCAGATCGGCTTGGCCGCGGGCCGTGGAGGGTCTCACATACTGCATCGCTCGCTCCCGGATTAGAGTCCTTGTCTTGGTCTCGAGTCTATATCGTTTAGTCCCCCTCCCCGGACAACCGTCATGGTTTTGGATAAATTGTTCCGTATTTCGGGATAATGAGGCGACTTGCGAGCCAATTCGGCGTTCTTCAGGGGGCTTGGCCGCGATCGAGGTCACCGGCTTGGGCTGGCATCTGCCTTGAGATCGCGTGATGTCGCCGGAGGAACGCATTGCGATATGGCGGCCGATATCGGAGGATCGACCTGGAGAACGATCCATCGACCCACAGCGGAAAGGGACAGCCCATGCCGGAACATGTCACTTTCGGTCTTATCGGTGCCGGGATGCTGGGGCGGGCCATCGCCCGCGGTCTTCTCGAGAGCAAAGCCGTGGCTGCCGAAAATTTCTGGATTTCCAACCGCAGCGGCCGCCTTTCCGGGTTCGACGACCATCGGGGGCTCACCGTCACCAGCGACAACCGGGCACTGGCCGCGGCTTGCGACGCGATCTTGCTCTGCGTACCGCCGGCCGCCGCCGGCGATATCGGGATTCACACCCCCGACCGTCTGGTGCTTTCGGTCATGGCCGGCGTCTCCCTGGCACGGCTGCGCGACCTCACCGGCGCGGCGCGGGTGGTGCGCGCCATGAGCAGCCCGGCCGCCGCCGCGCGCCTGGCCTACTCGCCCTGGGTCGCGAGCCAAGCGGTCACGGCAAGGGACAGGCACTTGGTGGAAAGGCTTCTCGGCGCCATCGGCCAAGCCGACGAGGTTTTCGACGAAGCGCAGATCGAAGTCTTCACCGCCATCACCGGCCCGGTGCCGGGCTTCGTCGCCTTTTTCGCCGACTGCATGGCGCGCTATGCAATCGAGCAAGGCGTGCCTGACGCGGTCGCCGACCGTGCGGTGCGCCAGCTCTTTCTTGCCGCAGGCAACATGATGGCTGAAGGCGAGGCCACCCCGCGCGATCACGTGCGCGAGATGATCGACTACAACGGAACGACCGCGGCCGGCCTCCTCGCCATGCGGTCATCGCCCCTGGCCGAGGCGATCGCCGGCGGCCTGGACGCAGCGGTGGCGCGAACCCGCAGCATCGGGTAAGGGCGAGGCCTAAGCTACCGCCGCGGCAAAGCTGGCGTCGAGACCGGCGACGACATCCGCCACGTCCTCCATGGCAAGACAGAGCGGCGGCACCATGCGCAGCAGGCTTCGATGGCGGCCGGACTTGCTGACCACCAGACCCTGGCGTCGCGTTTCCTCGAAGACACGGGCTGTCGTTTCCGGATCGGGTTCCTTGCTCGCACGATCCTTGACCAACTCAATCGCCAGCATCAGACCCTTGCCGCGCACGTCGCCGATGGCGTCGTGCTTCTGTTGTAGGCCAAGCAGCCCGGCTTTCAGGGCCGCACCGACGCGTCGGGCGTTGTCCTGTAAGCCCTCGGCCGCGATGACGCGCAAAACGGCGCGACCGACCGCCGTGGCCACCGGATTTGCGCCATAGGTGTGAAAGAGGAACTTCTCGGCCATGCAGGCCGCCACCTCGCGCTTGGCCACGACGGCACCCAAAGGGATGCCGTTGCCGATGCCCTTCGCCATCACCACAATATCGGGGACGACGTCATGCGCTTCGAAGGCCCAGAAGGTCTCCCCGGTTCGCCCCAGCCCCGACTGCACCTCGTCGACGATGGCGAGACCGCCCCTGGCCCGAACCCGCTCAAAGGCGCCGGCCATGTAGCCCGGCGGCATCTCGACAATGCCGCCATAGCCTTGCAAGGGCTCGACGATCATGCCGGCGAGACGGCCGCTGGTGGCCGTGTCGATGGTGCGCTCCAACTCCGCCAGATAGGGCGCCGTCCCCGGTCCGAAGACGCCGCGGTACTGGTTGGGCTCCGCAACGAAGGCGACGCCGCCCAGTTGGGCGATCCCGTGACGGAAGCCGCTGATGCCGGTGACCGATTGGGCGCCATAGGTCGCGCCGTGATAGCTGTCGGCCAGCGCCACGATGTCGTTGTTGCCGGTGCGACTGCGCGCCAGCATCAGCGCCAGGTCGACGGCCTCGGCGCCGCTGCTGGTGAAGTGTACCACCCAGTCGTGCCCGCTGGGCATCGTCGCCGCGAGCTCTTCGGCGTAGTGGGCCGGCACCGGATGGTAGAACATCGTGGTGCAGTGGGTCAGTTCGGCAATCTGCGCGCTGGCTGCTTTCACCACCTCGGGATGGGCATGGCCCACCGAGACGCAAACATTCATGGCAAGAAGGTCGATGTAGCGCTTACCGCCTTCGTCCCAGAGGTATTGTCCCGCGCCCCGGCGGAAGATCAACGGCGTCTCATAGGGCACGAACCGGCGCTGCGAAGCGGCATAGTAGCGCTCGCGGCGCGCGACGATGGCATCGGCTTCCCAAACGGTATCGACGGAATCGGTGGCGGTCATGGCAAACTCCCTTAGACGTGCGGCCGCGCGATAGCGTCGCAGGTAGGCGATGCTATCCGGGCGCCGTCGCGGACGCCAGACCCACGGCAAAAGGGGCAAGCGGCGCCATTGACCGCTTGCGGTTGCGAGCCGTAACCTCGACGGCCAAAGGTGCTGCAGGCAACAGGAAACGAGGTGTCCATGAGCAAAACCGTCCCCGGCCCCGACGGGCGCCCGCGCTGCGCCTGGTGCGCCGCCGCCCCGGAGTTCTTCCCCTATCACGATCGCGAATGGGGATTTCCCGTCGCCGACGATATCCGCCTCTTCGAGAAACTTTGCCTGGAGAGTTTCCAATCCGGGCTCAGCTGGCGCACCATTCTGGCCAAGCGGGAGAACTTCCGCAGCGCCTTCGCCGGCTTCGATTTCCGCAAAGTCGCGCTGTTCGACACGGCGGAAGAGGCGCGTCTCTTGGCCGACGCTGGGATCGTTCGCCATCGCGGCAAGATCCAGGCGGTTATCAACAACGCTGCGCGGGCTTGCGATCTGGTCGCGGCCGAAGGATCCTTCGCCGCCTACATCTGGGGCTTCGAGCCCGATCCCGGCGATGCGACAGCACCGCAAAGCCGCTCGACCTCGCCGGCTTCGATCGCGCTCTCGAAAGACCTGAAAAAGCGGGGCTGGAAGTTCGTCGGACCGACCACGGTCTACGCCTTCATGCAAGCCATGGGCCTGATCAACGACCATGCCGATGGCTGCGCCCTACGGTCCGAGGCCGAGAAGGCGCGCCGGGATTTTCGCCGGCCCGGATGAGTTTTCGGAGCTAGCGCTTGCCGGCTTGCGGTTTCATAGGCAAGCTCACGAACTTGTCGGCGCGCGCAAAAAGCGTTGCGCCGGGGCGCATATCTGGATGGGGTTCGATGAACAAAAGCAGCGAGCGCTTCGCCATTGAGGTGAAGAACGTCAGCAAGATCTTTTCCGGAAGCGACGGCGAGGTGCGCGCGGTCGACGACGTCTCCCTGGCCATTCGGCAGAACGAGTTCCTGACCCTGCTGGGGCCCTCGGGCTGCGGCAAAACGACCTTGTTGCGGCTGCTGGCCGGTTTCGAGCACCCCACGGCCGGCGAAATTTGGTTGGACGGCAAGGAAATATCGGCCCTACCGCCCTTTCGTCGGCCGGTTAACACGGTCTTCCAAAGCTATGCGCTCTTCCCCCACATGACGGTGGCGCAAAACATCGGATTCGGCCTCAAGATGCGCGGCGCCGCCACCGCGGCCATCGAACGCCGGACATCGGAAATGCTCCGTTTGGTACAGATGGAAGACCTGAGCAACCGGCGCACCGACCAGATCTCCGGCGGCCAGCAGCAGCGCGTCGCCCTGGCCCGCGCCCTGGCACCGGAGCCGCAGGTCCTGCTGCTCGACGAGCCGCTCTCGGCGCTGGACTACAAACTCCGCAAGGAGATGCAGATCGAGCTCAAGCGCCTGCAAAGCGAGACCGGCATCACCTTCGTTTTTGTGACCCACGACCAGGAAGAAGCGCTCACCATGTCCGATCGGATCGCCGTGATGAGTGCCGGAAAGGTGCTGCAGTTGGGTGCCCCGCGCGAGATCTACGACCATCCGGCCGTGCGCTTCGTCGCCAACTTTATCGGCGACACCAATTTCATAAAGGCGGATCTCGTCGGGGTAGATGCCAAGCAGGCGACCGTGCGCCTAAGTTCGGGGGTCGAAATCCAGTCAGACCTGCCGGAGGGCTTCCCGAAGCAAGACGCCGTCGGCAGCCAGGTGACCGTGGTGGTGCGGCCGGAACACGCCCGTCTTTCCACGAACGCCGGCGACGGCGACCTTGTCGGCACCCTGCAGAACGCCGTTTATTTCGGCACCGACACGCATTTTCACGTGATGCTGAAAGATGGATCGGCTTTCGTCGCGCGGTCGCAAAACGCCCGCGACACGGTGGATCAGATCGAAGTCGGTGCGGAGGTCGGCATCCGCTTTGCCCCGAAAGCGACCCAGGTTCTGCGGGACTAGGCCTTTTCCGAAAAGACAATGGTCGAGACGCCGCCGCAGGGTAGGGCGACAAAATATCGATTGCAAAGCGGCGGCAGTCTCCTAGTATTTTTCCACTGATCGTCGGGCCAAGGCTCGGTTGTCGACCGAGATAGTGCGAAAACACCGAAGAAATGAAGCGCGCCAATAATAAGAAAAGATCAGAAAAACTTATTTGTTGGGGGAAGGACCGGCTGCGGAACGAGCAGGGAGAACGTCATACTGGCGTCGCCACGCCCCAGATGGCCGGCTTGTTGAACTGGCATCGATCGTGACCTGACCAAAACCGGATCCGTCGGACGGAGACCGCCGAGAGCAATGGACGCAAAAGTCAGAGATGCAGCCAGAAGGCGCGCCGCTTGGCGTGATAGAACCCTTTTGGTCGGGCCCGCGGCCGGGGCGATCTTCATTCTGATGGTCGTTCCCCTGACGCTGATGGCGTGGATTTCTATCCAGACGCGGGATTTCGCTGGCGGCGTGGTTTGGAACGACTACTCGGGCGAGGCCTATTTGCGATTCCTGTTCGAGCGCAATTTGGATGACAGCCTCTCCTGGAATTTCAACTACCTCCTGATCATCCTACGATCTTTCTGGCTGTCCTTCATCACCACCACGACCTCACTCCTGGTGGGCTTTCCCATGGCTCTCTATATGGCGACGCGCCCGGCACGCTGGCGCGCCGCCCTGGTGTTTTTGGTGACGGTGCCCTTTTGGACAAACCTGCTGGTGCGAAACTACGCCTGGATCCTTTTGCTGCGGGACCACGGCTCCATCAACTCGGTCCTACTGTGGCTCGGGGTGATCGACCAGCCGCTGCCGCTGCTGCACAACAACTTCGCGGTTTCGGTCGGCCTGACCTACTCCTTTCTGCCCTTTATGGTGCTGCCGATTTACACCAGCCTGGAAAAGCTGGACCTGCGCCTGGTCGAGGCCGCCTTCGATCTCTACGCCACCCGCCTTAAGGTTTTGCGCCACATCCTGTTGCCGGCCGCGCTGCCCGGCATTATCGCTGGCTGCATCCTGGTCTTCGTGCCGTGCCTCGGGTCCTACGTGACGCCCGAACTGCTGGGCGGCGGCAAGACCATGATGATCGGCAACCTGATTGGTCTCCAGTTCGGCGCCGCGCGCAACTGGCCCTTCGGTGCCGCGCTGGGCTTCGCCCTCTTGGCCCTGGTCCTGATCGCAATGACGATTTACGCCCTGAGGACCCAACAGAACGGCAACAGCCGATGAGCGATATCGCCCAGCCTGCCGCCAAGCGACGCTTCAGACCTCTGGCCGGCGATCCCCGCCATTGGCCGGGGGTCGGCTTCATGGCTGCGCTCTTCTTTGGCTACGTCTATCTTCCGATCTTCATCTTGATCGCCCTCTCCTTCAACAAGAACGAGCTGGTGACGATCTGGACCGGCTTCTCTTTCGATTGGTATCTGAAGGCGGTGCAGAACGAGGCCGTGCTACGCGCCGCTTGGAACTCCTTGCTGATTGCGACCATCGCGTCGCTCTGCGCAACGGCGCTCGCCACCCTGGCGGCCGTGCGGATGGCCCGGGACCGCTTCGCCGGTCAAATCGCGGTCAATGCAATGGTCGCCCTGCCGCTGACGGTGCCGGAGATCGTTACCGCGGTCTCGACCCTGATGTTCTTTTCCGTTGTCGGCATCACCCAAGGCCTGACGACGGTGATCCTGGCCCATACGGTCTTTTGCATCCCCTTCGCCTACCTGCCCATTCGGGCCCGCCTGGACGGCTTGGATCCGAAGTTGGCCGAAGCCGCCGGGGACCTTTACGCCAATCCCCGGCAGGCCTTTCGGATGATCACCTTGCCTTTGATGATGCCAGGTATCATGTCGGGCGCCGTGCTGGCCTTTATTATTTCACTCGACGATTTCGTCACCACCTTTTTCGTCGGCGGTGCCGGATCCACCACGCTGCCGGTCTATATCTTCGGTCTAATCCGGGTCGGCGTCTCGCCGGAGGTGAATGCGATTTCGTCGATCATGCTGATGGTTTCTATCGCGCTGGTTTCGATTTCCCTATTGCTCGGCAGAGGGCACGAGCGCTCCCAGCGTTAAGGTTGACAGTCCTCACACTTGAAACAGGAGGTCGTTGAATGTCTAAATTTACGCGCCGGACCGCCAGCATCCTGGCCGGATTCGGGTTTCTGTTGGCTGCCGGAAGCGGCGCCTCAGCGCAAGAACTGCATCTCTACAACTGGTCCAACTACTATCCGCCGGAACTGCTCGAGAAATTCGAGGCCGAAACCGGTATCAAGGCGACCATCGACGCCTATGCGTCGGAAGAGGATCTGCTGGCCAAGCTGCAGGCCGGCGGCGGCGGCTACGACGTCATCTTCCCCGGCCCCACCACCCTCGGCACCATGATCGAAAAGGGCCTGGTCGAGAAGATCGACGCCAACAGCATGTCGAATTTCCAAAACGTGCTCGGCCCCTTCCAAACCCTCTCGGTCGACGCCGACCGCTCCTACTCCGCCCCCTACATGTGGGGCACCACAGGCTTCACCTACGATCCGGCCATGGTGCCGGGCGGCATGCTTGAGGAAAGTTGGGCCGAAATCTTCGAGCCGAAGGACGAACTGAAGGGCAACATCGCCATGCTCAACGAGATGAGCGATGTTTGGAACGCCGCCGCCTACTACACCGGCGTCGACAAATGCACCGAAGATCCCATGGAAGCGCAGAAGATTCTTGACGTGCTGATGGCGCAAAAGCCCTCTGTCAAGGTCTACTCGAACGACGGCACCATCGACCGTATGTCGGCGGGCGAGGTTGCGGTTCACATGCAGTGGAACGGTGCCGCTCACCGCGTAAAGAAGAACAAGCCGGACGTGGTCTACGTCTATCCCAAGGAAGGCGTGACCTTCTGGACCGACACCATGGCAGTGCCCTCCAACGCACCGAACAAGGAAGCCGCCAAGCAGTTCATCAACTGGATGATGCTGCCGGAGAACGCCGCGGCGGCGTCGAACTTCACCGGCTATTCCAACGCCATCAAGGGCTCCGGCCAGTACCTGGATGAGAGCCTGTCCACGGACCCGGCCGTCAACATGCCGGAGGAATTCGCCGACCGGCTGTCCGGCTTTAAGAAGTGCAGCGATGAGTCCAAGCAATTGCGCGAGCGCGTTTGGACAAAGCTGAAGTCCTGACACGACCAGAACATCTCGGTTGCTGAAATCTGTCGCCGGCCGAACCATCGGCCGGCGACAACTTTGTCGCTCTTCAGCTATCCGCCATCAGGCGGGCGATGAGCGACTGCTGCTGCGGCCGCCAATCCGCCGCCTCTTCCAGCTGCGCGGCCAGCGCCACGAGCCGCTCGTCTTCGCCGAAGGGGGCAGCAAAGTGGACGCCGATGGGCAAAGCTTCGTCGCTCCAATGCAGCGGCAGGGACACGGCCGGCTGGCCGCTGGCATTAAAGGCGGCGGTGAAGGGCGAGTAGTCGTACATCCCGCCGGGCCCCACCCGATAGTCCATGAAGTCCTCGTTGATCGGACCCAGGCGACCGACCTCTGCCGGCGGTTCGGCCAGGGTCGACGTCACCAGGACGTCGAAGTCGAGGAACAAACGCGCCATGCGCCGGCCGAAATTGTGGATGGCGTTGACGCATCGCAGGTAATCGGCCCCTGAGAGGGTGTCTGCCAAACGCAGCGCACCCCGGGTGACGGCTTCGATACTCTGCGGATCTCGGTCCCGGTCGGGGCCCATCGAGCGCACCCAAAGGGCCGTCCCGCAAGCGACGATCTTGGTCCAGGCAACCATCATGCTGCGCACATCCACCGTCGCAGTGAAATCCACGAGGCTGTGGCCGAGCTGCTCCAGAAGCGCCGCGGCCTTCTCCACGGCCGCCCGGCAGGCCGGATCGATCGGCGCGCCTTCCAGGGTTGTCGTGCAAACCGCGATCCGCAAGGGTGCTGGCGGTCGCCGCATCGCCTCGGCAAAGCTGCCGCGGAGCGGCGGCGGCCAATAGGGGGCACCCAAATCGGGGCCTTGGGTGGCATCGAGCAAGGCCGCCGTGTCGCGCAGGCTGCGCGTCAGGAAACCGTCGATGGACATGCCGGCCCAGCCTTCGCCGCCGGCCGGCCCCTCGGGCAAGCGCGCCCGGGTCGGCTTGAAGCCGACGAGGCCGCAGCTGGATGCCG